>Ga0335078_10000319_pt1 | contig 77188 bp, 59 predicted proteins | sample Lox_Sample_32_FD_206711 | JGI IMG/M metagenome (GOLD analysis project Ga0335078, IMG submission 206711) | Soil microbial communities from Loxahatchee National Wildlife Refuge, Florida, United States - Lox_Sample_3.2 | ecosystem: Environmental > Terrestrial > Soil > Wetlands | place: USA...
TCATCATCACTCCCACCGTACCAATACTTACACTTTAACGAATGATGTACGAATCCTGATTGTCAGCAGCCAGGTTTCGCCGACAATCCCTTCCCAGGTGCAGAACCTGGCCTTGCGCGGGACCAATAGCGTAGTGATCAGCGACCGGTTTAACGTCATGAGCACATTGTCGGTCAACGCGCAGAGCCTGACCCTGACGACCAATCTCATCGGCAACGGCGCCACGTCGCCGGATGGCGAGCTGAATCTGAACTCGGTCAATATTTTCTGGGCCAGCGCGATGCCCAAGTTGCTCAATTTGACCAACTACGGGGCGATTCGCACCATGAACCTCGCGAATTTCGGTTCCAGCACCCAGCCTTACAACGCTTTCATCAATCTCGGTCTCCTGTCCAATGCCGGCGGCACGGCGATCTGGGCGACGAATTTCACCAGCGACGGAAATATTTCCAGTGGCGTGAACAATTTTGCCCTGCAGTCGACGACGACCACGCTGACCAATGGTTCCATCACGGCCGGCGGCAATATTTCAATTGCCACGGGCAGCCTGATCACCAGCAATCTCATGTTGACCGCCGGCCAGTCCCTGACCCTGGGAGCAAGCACGCTGCTGACCGACACCGGGGTTACCAATGGCAACTTCTGGTCCGTGGGCCGTCCTTCCGGAACCGGGGGTAATGGTTTAAGTCTGACCAATACTCCCCTGGCGGGTGATCTGCGGGGCACGACGATCACCAACTACGCTCCCGGACCGAACAAGCTGGTCTATAACGTCTGGGCCGGCCAGGATTTTGGCATTTCGAGCGCGGGTTACACCAACAACGCGGCGATTGGGCATCTCATCCTGGATGCGTTTGCCGGTTTGAGTGGACAGCAGGGCGCGTTCCGCTTCAATGGCATCGGCACGAACGGCGCCAGCGCCTTGTATGTGGACCGGATTGATCTGCTGGACGCCGCCACCAACACAACCACGACGGGCGATTTCAAAGCGTTTGATTTCACGACCAACAGTTCGTCGCCCAACCTCGTCATCTATTACGCCCAGGCGGTAATGGACGGCGTGTCCGTGGCGTCAAAAATGAACCATAAAAACGGCGATCACCTGCGTTGGGTGCCGCAGTACGCAGGCTATTTCAGTTCCACCAACATTATTTTTCCTGACGGCACAACGAATAACGTCAATGCTGCCCTGGCCCAGAATTCGCAATTTGATTCCAACGGCAATGGTTTGGCTAACAACGGCGACCCCGCTCCGTTCTTTGTTTCCAGCCAGATCCATTTTTCGGCGCCCTTGACCAATCGCCCGCCGCCTTCGGCCTGGCTGCAATGGACCACCTGCCCCAACGCCACTAATTACGTCTTCTTCACTACCAACATATCGTCGTCGGTCTGGTTTCCCCTGACTAATTTCGACTTTTATTATTACGGCACGAATATGGCCTTCGCCAATGCGAGCCATCTCAACTGGTTTATTTCGCCGCAGCCGGATCGCTCGTCATACACGAATGTCTGGTTGTATGATCCTGCGACCAACGGGTTGCGCTATTACCGGGTTGCAGTGCAAGCGTCGTTGTTGCACCAGTACTGATAGTCAGAAATTCCGAACAATCAAAATTTGTGATATCACCGGTTTGTCCGACTGGAATTGGAGAAATATTGTGAAAGACGCTAACACGAGATTCATCGGTGGGGCGCGTCGCCCCGTCAAAAGTCTGGGTTGGTTGAAGCTGGGTTTGGTGACAGGCGCCTGCCTGTTCGCCGGCCTCACGCAGGTCAGCCGGGCGCAGACCTTTACCAGTCCGATCGTGCTGGCGGGTAATTGGGGCTCGGTCACGAATGACAACACCAGTGTGGTTGCCACCAACGGTCCCAGTATTGCCGGTGCCCGCCCCCGCGCAACCCTCTGGTACCAGTGGACGCCGATTTCCGATGGCGACGTGGAGATGGATACGATTGGCAGCTATGACAGCACGTACGGTTTGCCTCTGGACACCGTGCTGGCGGTATTTACGGGTACCAACCTGTTGGCTTTGAATCAGGTGGCGGCCAATGACGATCTCTTCCCGGTCTATAACAACAATGCCATCAATGCTATCGGCGTACACTCGACCATGCAGGTCAACGTGGCGGGCAGCAGCGATTGGAACCAGTATCTCAACCAGGTCGGCTATGGGTTGGGATTTTACGGTCCCGGAATCCTTCCCATTCTGTACTATGCCCAGAGTCAGTTCGGACCCACTTATAATGGGCCCAGCCATCTGCATTTCATTGCCCATGCCGGGACGACTTATTACATCGGCGTGGACACGAAGGTGCCCACCGGGACTTTCACGAACTTCACTAATTTGGGGAACATCATCTTGAACTGGGCTTATCAATCCGCCGGCGTGTTTCGCTTTGCCACCGAAGACCGGGACTGGTGGACCGGCGCGCCAATTTACCAGACCTCTGAAAAGGAAAGTTATCCGCCGACTGGACTTCACAATGATGCCAATTCGACGATCGTGACTTATTATCAATATAATGTTCCCGGGGTATTGGTCACCGTGACCCGCGGTGCCGGTTCAACCGGGCGCCAATTGGTGGATTATCAGACGGTAGACGGCACCGCCCTGGGGGGCTATTTGTCTGCGAATGATGCGCCGGCGATCTCCAATCTCGACTATATCCCGGTCAGCGGCACCCTCGTGTTTGATGATTACGAGATGAGCAAAACGATTTTGGTCCCGTTGTCGCAATCCCGCTGGCTGACCGGATCGTTCCAGTCCAATACCGAATTCGCGGTGACCTTGTCCAACCCGCGGCCGGATCCCAACGAGTCGTCGGCAGTGTCCGCACCGCGGGTGGACCCGTTTTACGGCCAGGTCCTCGTGCGAATTCTGAATGTCAACGCCGATCCCTATGGGCCGGACATTGTTCCGGTGATTTCGACGAATGGATTCGACACCAATAATCTTCCCATCCTGGTAACCAATTACGTGCAGTCCCTGTCCCCCACCAACGTCGTCATCAATTTTGAAAAAGCCAACTATCGCGTGCCCGCTGACGTCAACGATCCGGCCAACCCGGATGGCTGGACGACGGTGGTGATCTACGCCGAGCGTTTTGGTACCAATCGCTCCGGCATTTCGGTGAATTACCGAATTAACAACTTCATGAATGACGATGCCGACGCCAACGAGGAGATGAACAACGATTTTCCGTTGCAGCCGGGCTCGGACTATGCCACGCCCACGCCGGCGATTCAATCGCCCATTCAAGGGACCAATTCTGATTTTGTCCTGGCCCAGGGCACCCTCACTTTTCCTGGCAGCGGCAACAACGCCAATTTCCAACCCATCTCTTTTACGGTAACCAATTCGATGCTGACGAAATTCAACCGGGATTTCAAAATAACCCTCTATCACGAGGTGAGCGTAGGCGGCCAGAATGTACCCGCCATGCTCGGCATGGTCGCGGAAACCACCGTCACGATTCTGTTCAACGACCAGCATCCGCCGGCCGGTTCGGTGGATCAGTTGTACAATGCCGACTTCAATACTGCGCTGGCGTTGCCCTACAATCAAAAGCCCCAGACCACGCCGGGCAATAATAATGTCAACCCGGGCGTATCCGGCGTCGTCAACAGCATGTTGGTGTTGCCAAACGATAAAACGATGATTGCCGGTGATTTTGACTCCTACAATGGCGGGATCTACACCAACGGAAATTTTTCCATTGGCGGGATTGCGCTCATTGATACCAACGGAAACCTGGACTATTCGTTTGTGCCCAACTCGGGAGCGGACGCGCCCATTCACGCCCTCGCGAGCGCGCCGAATAATCAATACATTATCGGCGGTGAATTCACGTCTTTCAACGGGGTGGGGCAATATTACGTTGCCCGGCTGAATGCCAATGGTTCTCTGGATGGGACCTTTAACCCGCCGGTGAACGGAACCGTTCGGGCTGTTGCGGTACAACCGGATGGCAAGATTCTGATCGGCGGTGATTTTCAGGATTTCAACGGGTGCGACTACCTTGCCCGGCTGAATACGGACGGTACGCCAGATACCACCTTTAATCCAGGCACGACCCTCTCCGGACCGGTCGAAGCCATCGCGCTGCCGGCTCCGCCGATTTCCTTCAGCAATTCCGCCAACAACAGCACCAATGAAGCGGACCAGACGGTCAACCTCGGGTTGCCGACCTCCGGATTGGTGACTATCAACTACAATATGTCGCTGCAGCCGGGCGATCTGCAGGTTTATTACGGCGGGACCAATGGCACTCTGATTTTTGACACCGGCAGCGTCAGCGGCTTCGGCAATCTCTCCGTCGCCTTTGGTCCGACCAATGGTATCACCACCAACGTCCTTACGGTCGTCATGAACCCGGGCGGTGCACCACTCCCGGCCACCTGGAATTATACCGGCACGGTGACGTTCGGCGGCGGCAACGGGATTCTGGTCGGCGGCAGTTTTTCCGTGAATGGTCAAAATTACGCCAATATCGCGCGCTTCAACAGCAATGGCACCCTCGACTCCACCTTCAATCCGGTGGCCGGATCGGATAATGCCATCGAAGCAATGGCCTTGCAGCCGGATGGCAAAATCGTGGTTGGCGGTTTATTTACCACTTTCAACGGAGTGGTGGTGAATCATATCACCCGGCTCAACTCGGATGGCAGCCTCGATACCGGCTTCTTCAGCGGTTCGGGCGCCGACAACGAAGTCCGCAGTATCACCCTTCAGGCGGATGGGACTATGTATGTGGGCGGTTTGTATGGAAACTTTAACGGGACTCATCGGCTCGGTTTTGCCCGCCTATACTACAACGGCACGGTGGATACCACCTTCATGGACACTGCCTATAATCAATTTGCCGGTTTGAAACGCATTTATTCCTACGATACCCCGGCGGTCTATTGCTCCGGAGTCCAAAGCGACGGCAAGGTCATGATTGGCGGCACCTTCGATCAGGTGGGCGGCGGACAGGCGAACACCAATGTTTGCGGTTCGCTGGATTATGAACGGAGCATCCTGCCGAGCTCTACCGACCCGAATCTGTGGGTTGAGCCCAAGACGCGCGACGGCGTACGCAATCGCAGCAGCGTGGCCCGTTTGATCGGCGGTTCCACGCCCGGACCCGGCAACATCGGGCTGACCTCTTCCAGCGCTTCAGCCAATAAGAGCCAAAGTTCGCTTTCCGTTGGATTGGTGCGGAACAACGGCTATCTGGGACCGATCGCCGCCAATTTTACCGTGCTGTCCGGCACGGCCCAGGGTGGCGTGGATTACGTGTATAACGCCGCGTCGCCGATATTCTGGGTGGCTTGGAATTACATCACCACGCCCACCCGATGCCACGTGGACGGCTTGTTTGGCATCAATGGTTTCCTGCAGGATATTTACAATGGCCTGTCCCAATCGGATTCGACCATCAATAACCTGTCCGCCATTACGGTCAGTATCATCAACAACCTGCAGAGCTCGGGTAATCTCAACGCCCAGTTCCAACTGTCCAATCCCAGCGGCGCCGATGAATTTTATCTGGGCGGTCAGAATATCCCCCTGGGCACGGCCCTCGGCATTTCCAGCGCCGCATTCACGCTGATCGATGATAATAAACAGTCGGGCGCTTCCGGTTTTTCTTCCAGCAATTATGTCACGACCGGATTGTTGAACCCGATCAATCTGGTCCGCAGCAATGGCGTGTATGGGGATATCACCATGCGCTGTTTTGTCACCAACGGCACTGCCATCCCGAATGTCGATTACCGGCCCATTACCAACCTGGCGATTACGATCAAGTCCGGCAAAACCACCAATTTCTTTACGTTCACCAATTTGAACAGCGGCCTGTCGTCTACCAACTTCGTGGAAAAGAACGCCATCGCCCACCTGGTTTCCTTGACGGGGCCGGTTGACGGCAATCCGACGTTCGGGATCTCAAACGCGGTCATCCGCCTGATCAATAATAATTTCATCGGTTATTTGACGCTCGGCGCCGCGGGCTTCACCAACAATGAAACGGCCGGCTTCATCACCTTTGTCGTCAACCGGGTGGCCGGCAACTCGGGATCCATCTCCGTCCAGTATGCCACCACCAATGGCACGGCAATCAATGGAGTGGACTATGTCGGCACCACGAATGTCCTGCTCTGGAACAACGGTGACTCGACCCCGCGCCTGGTCTCTATCCCGCTCCTGAATAATGGCGCCGTCGGCGTTAACAAATCCTTTGGAGTCAACTTGCGCAACCCGACGAACGGGGTGGTCAGCGCGCCCGGATTGTTTTATGCCGGCAGTCCTCCCAATTCCATCACCAACGCCACGTTGATGATCAACGATGACAACAGTTACGGGACCTTCCAGTTCAGCGCGCCCAGTTATCTGGCCAGCGAAAATGGCGGTTATGCCACCATCACCGTTCTTCGTACGGGTGGAATTGCCGGGCCGATCTCGGTCAATTATGCGACCAGCAACGGCAGTAACACGCTAGCTGGCGTCAATTATGTCGCCACCAATGGTGTCCTGACGTTTGCCGTAAACCAGATCGCCGCCAGCTTCAATGTGCCTTTGATCGATGATGGCATTAGTGATCCGACCAACTTCTATTTCAATGTCAGCCTGTCGAATCCGGTCAACGCCACGTTGGGTTCGCCCAGCAATGCCATAGTTAATATTTTTGATTACGAGAGACACCTCGGCCAGACGCCCGGTTCACCGGATCAACCCTTCAATCCGTCCTTCAATGGGGATGTGCTGACTCTCGCGTTACAGCCCAATGGCCAAATTCTTGCCGGCGGTAACTTCACCGCTGTTAACGGCACGCCGTTCGGCAGTATCGCCCGTCTGAATCCCGACGGTTCACCCGACAGCGGCGGTTTCCTCAATTCGCCCATCAATAATGGGGTCAACGGTATCGTTCAGTCCCTCATTTGCCAGACGGATGGCAGTATCGTGATCGGCGGTTCGTTCAGTGCCGTGGACACGGTTGCCCGCAACAATATTGCCCGCGTGAAAAGTGACGGCTCTCTGGATACGAGTTTCAATCCCGGTTTCGGCGCCAATGCCTCGGTTTATGCCGTCGCGGAAGCCTTCGTGGGCGGCTCAAGGAGAATTTATGTGGGCGGTGGGTTTAGCACCATCAGCGGCGGCAGCAGCCCCAATTTTGCCCGGCTCTACGGACAGAATGTGGGAGGCACCTCTGCCGGCGCGCTCGATCCGTTCTATAGCGCCGGTTCCGGCCCCAATGGCACGGTTTACGCCATCGCCGTGTATCCAACCAACAGCGTTTGGGGCGGTGAAGTGCTCATCGGCGGGGCCTTTACCAACGTCAACGGCTTGGTCGAGAACCATCTCGCCCGGATGAACGTGGATGGTTCCGTGGACGCCACCTTTGGCACGGCTTTGACCATCAATGATACCGTTCGCGCGATTGCGATTCAAAATGATGGCCGGATTCTCATCGGCGGTGACTTCACCAATATCAATGGCACGGCTTTGAACCATATCGCGCGACTGAACAGCGATGGATCCGTTGACGCTTCCTTCACCACCAATGTGGGTGTGGGCGCCGACGCCACGGTCAATGCCATCGGTATCCAGGCCGACAACCGGATCGTTCTGGGCGGCCAGTTTGCCCATGTCAACGGCGTTACTCGCAACCGCATCACCCGCTTGTTGCCCAGCGGCGCGTTTGATCCCAATATCAATTTTGGTACGGGGGCAAATGGTCCCATCGACGCCCTGCTCATCCAGCCGGGGGATCAGAAACTGGTCATCGGCGGCGGTTTCACCCAATATGACGGCCAGTTGTGCCAGCACATCGCACGGATTTACGGCGGCTCCATGAGCGGCTCCGGCGCATTGCAGTTTACCGTGTCCGATTATCAGGTGGACGAGCGGGGCGCGCAGGCTCTCATCACCGTCAGCCGCACCGGCGGAACCAGCGGCCCCAATCCGGATGGCTCGGGCAATATTTCCGTCCAGTTCAAAACCAGTGACGGTTCCGCGATCGCCGGAGTCAATTATACCGCGGTCAATACCACCTTGATCTTCCCACCCGGGGAAGTCCTGGAGTCGGTGCCGGTTCTCGTGTCGGATGACGGCATCGTCACCTCAAACCTGATCGCGAATCTGACGCTTTCCAATATCACTCCCCCGGCGACCAACGGCGTCCAGATTGCGGCGTCCCTGCACATCATCAATGACGACAGCGCCGTGAGCTTCTCCAACGCCAACTATTCGGTGGCGTATAATATTTCGGGCGGAGTCGCCAACATTGACATCGTGCGCGTGGGAACCAATGGCACAAGTTCGGTGGATTTTTACGCCACCACCAATGGCACGGCGGTCAACGGGGTTGATTTCTACCCGACCAACACGACCGTGACGTTCACGAATGGGCAGTCGGATCAGCAGGTCCAGGTTCAAATCATCAACAATTCCACGCCCAGCGGCGCCTATCTGACCGTACCGATGCTGCTGACCAATCCGGTCAATACGGTCCTGGCCAGCCCGTCGAATTCCACCATCACCATTATCGCGGCCAACGCGCCGGGTCAGATCAGCTTTGAATCGACCAATTACTCAGCGCATGAGTCAGACGGGATTGCCCAAATCACCCTGGTGCGCACCAACGGCACACAGGGCACTGTGTCGGTGCAGTGCAGCACGGTCCAGGGCACGGGTCCCAATGCTGCCCAACCCAATGTGGATTATTTGCCTACCAGTTCTCAGGTGTCCTTCGCCGGTAATGATACCGTCGCCTATTTTTACGTGCCGCTGGTGCAAAATAGCCACGTCCAGCCGCCGGTCTATCTGCCGATAACCATGAGTCCGCTGAATGGCTCCAACCTGATCGCGCCTACCAACGCCACGCTGAATATCATCTCCGATAACTCCGGCTTTGTTTTCCTCAATGTCACCAATTATTTCCGGGAAACCAATGGCACGATCTCGGTGCTGGTTCAGCGGGTCGGCAGTACCGCTACCAATGCGTCGGTGAAATATTTTACCGCCAACGGCACCGCGCTGGCCGGACGTAATTATAATGCCGTCAACAACACCCTGGACTTCAATCCCGGTGAATCGATCAAAGGCATCTCCGTTCCGCTGCTCTATTATCCCCGGGTGACCGGCGACCTGAATTTCCTGTTGTGCCTGACCAATCCCAGCGCCGGCGCATTGCTGGGCAGCCCCAGCAACTCGGTCATCGTCGTTCAGGACGCCGATGCCGGCCTCAGTTTCGCGACCAATAACACCAGCGTGTTGAAACACACTGGCGTCGTTGCCATCCCCGTCATTTGTTCCAACCCCGGAGTCGAACCGGTGGTGACCGACACCAATGTGATACCGCTCTCGGTCAATTTTTCAACGGCGGATGGCACGGCAACCGCCGGGGTGGATTATACCGCCACCAACGGCGTCCTCGTTTTCACCAACGGCATCGGCACCAATTACTTCAACGTGACGATCACAGCCAACGGTCTGGTCAACGGCAATCATGCCTTCAGCGTGAACCTTTCCCAGCCCACTTTCCCGGGGCAATTGGCCGCTCCCAGCAATGAAGTCGTGACCATCGTTGACGACAATTCCGGCCTCAGCTTCTCCAGTCCGAATTATACGGTGATCCGGGACGGTGGCGTTCCAGCGGCGGTTAACGTGGTCCGCACCGATTACACCAACACGACGTCCACCGTCAACTTCACGACGGTCGACGGCACCGGCGTTGCGGGTCTGGATTATATTGCCACGAATGGCGTCCTCACGTTTACCAACGGAGTGACCAATCAAATCTTCTATGTCTGGCCGATCGGCAATTCGATCGTACAGCCTGACCGGACCGTCCTGCTGGAATTGTCCAACCCGGTCAACGGCGTGTTTGTCACACCCTATACCGCGACGCTGACGATCCATGACACCAGCGGCAGTGTGGTGGTTCCGGCGGGATCTGCCTTTACGGCCAATGGTGATCCCAACCATAACGGTTTGATTGATCCCAACGAGACGGTTTCGTTGATGTTCGGCTTCCGCGCGGGCGGCGGCACCAATATCGGTAATCTGGTTGCCACGTTGTTGCCCACCAGCGGAATCACGTCTCCCAGCGGCCCGCAAAGTTATGGTTCCCTGGCGGTTGGCGGTCCATCGGTTTCCCGCCAGTTCTCGTTTACCGCCAATGGCACCAACGGCCAACTCATCGTCGCCACCTTCTCGTTGCAGGATGCCAGCAGTTCCAAAAACCTGGGCACCAATTTGTTCACCTATTCGCTCGGTTCCTGGACCACGGTTTATTCCAATACGGCGCCGATCATTATCAATGACAACACCTTTGCCTCACCTTATCCATCCGGCATCAGCGTCAGCGGCGCGGGCGGGATGATTATCAAAGCAACCGTCACCCTGACCAACGTCTGGCATACGTCACCATCGGATATTGATGCGTTATTGGTGGCGCCCAATCAGCAGGACACGTTGATCATGGCCCACGCCGGCGCGCAAAATGTCATCCGCGGCGTCACGCTTGCCTTCGACGATGCGGCTACCAACTCTCTGCCGCAAAACAGCGTGATTGTGACCGGCACCAACAAGCCGACGGCTTACCTGCCGATACCACCTTTCCCATGATCGGTATGAAAATGATGAAACCAACATCCATGTTTATTCCGGGTCTGGGCAAAACCATGTTCAAAGTTCCTCGAACCTTGAAAGACTGTATGAGGAAGAATTTATTGATGATCGGTGTGGGCTTGGCCTTGTCCGGCTTTACGGTTGTCTCCGGCCAGACGGCCGATACCAATCTTGTGCCGGTTCGCGGCCATGTGCCCGCAGCCTTGTCCCGATTGCAAGCCAAAGGCCGGCTGCCGGGCACCAGTCACTTGCGGCTGGCCATCGGGTTGCCCCTGAGGAATTGCGCGGAGTTGACCAACCTCTTGCAGCAGATTTATGATCCGACCAGCCCCAATTTTCACCACTTTCTGACTTCGGAGGAGTTTACCTCCCGGTTTGGCCCGACCGAACAGGATTATCAGGCGGTTATTGATTTCGCAAAACGCAATGGGTTGAATGTGGTCGAAACCCACAACAATCGCGTGTTGCTGGATGTCGATGGCCAGGTCGGTGACATCGAAAAAGCTTTCCACATTGCCCTGCGGACATACCAGCACCCGACGGAAAAACGGGAATTTTTCGCTCCGGACACAGACCCGTCCGTCAGCCGCCAGGTGCCGGTTTTGCACGTCAGCGGGTTGGACAATTATTCGCTGCCGCGTCCCTTGCTGCACCGGATGACCGCGACCAATGCCGTGCCGGGCGGCGGTTCAAGCCCGGGTGGTGGCTACATGGGAAATGATTTTCGAAACGCCTATGTGGCGGGTACATCCCTGACCGGCGCCGGACAGATGGTGGGATTGTTGCAATTCGATTCCGGCTTTTTCCAGAGCGATATTACCGCTTACGAAACCCAGGCCGGTTTGCCCAATGTACCGGTCCAGGCGGTTTTGCTGGACGGATACGGTGGCGGACCCGGCTTTGCCAACGACGAGGTGTCTTTGGATATTGAAATGGTGATTTCGATGGCGCCGGGGGTATCCCGGATCCTGGTTTTCGAAGGCAGCATCACCGACGACATCTTGAATGCCATGGCCGCTAACAGCCAAATTAAACAACTGAGCGCATCGTGGTCTTACGGAATTGATCCCACGTCCGAACAGATTTTCAAGCAGTTCGCCGCTCAGGGCCAGTCGTTCTTCAATGCGTCCGGTGACTACGATGCCTGGGTCGGACAAATATTCCCACCGTGCGATGACCCCTATATCACCATTGTTGGCGGCACGACACTGACCATGACTAGCGCCGGCGGCAGCTGGAAATCCGAAACGGTCTGGAACTGGGGAACGGAATACAATGTCGACGGAATCGGCAGCGGCGGCGGAATCAGCACAACTTACAGCATACCCACCTGGCAGACCAATGTCAGCATGACCTCAAACCAGGGGTCGACCACCCGCCGGAATATTCCAGACGTCGCTCTGACCGCCGATAATGTTTACGTTATTTATGGCGGCGGCCAGTCGGGGTTGTTCGGCGGAACCAGTTGTGCCACCCCGCTCTGGGCAGGTTTTACCGCTCTGGCCAATCAACAGGCTCTGGCCAGTAGCCGGTCAACCCTCGGATTCATTAATCCAAGCATCTATGCTTTGGCAGAAGGACCGAACTATGCCAATTGTTTCCACGACATCAAAACCGGTAACAACACGTGGTCCGGCAGTCCGAGCAAGTTTTTTGCCGTCCCCGGTTATGATCTTTGCACCGGCTGGGGCACGCCCATCGGCGTCAACTTGATCAATGCCCTGGTCGGTACCGCCCCGACACATCTGTCTGCGCCGGCACCGCCCTATGGCGCCACTTTGACCACCTTGAACGGCGGTAACCCCAACGGCACCTGGGAACTGTTTGTCCAGGATGATACTCCGTTGAATATCGGCGCGATTTCCAATGGATGGATCCTCACGCTGACTTCAGCCAACCCCGTCGGGTTTGCCGCTGACCTTCAGGTTACCATGTCCGCTTCGACCAATTCCATTCTGACCGGCGGTAACCTGGTGTACACTCTCACTCTGACCAATTACGGTCCTTCGGTTTCCAGCAACGCCCTGGTATCGGATTCGCTGCCGTCCGGCGTTACGCTGGTTTCCGCGAATCCCACGCTGGGCTCCACTGCGGTCAACGGTTCCACGCTCATCTGGAACGTGGGGACTCCGCTGAATTCCGGTACCGGAGCACAATTAACGATAGCCGTGCAACCGCAAACACCCGGAAGCATTGTCAATCAGGCTATCGCCAGTTCAAGCAGCACGCCAGACCCCAACCCGGATGACGATTCGGCTTTTGCCACCGTCAATGTCAGCCTTGCGGTTCCGCCGCAATTCGGTGGCGCCCACATCTCCGGAGGCCAATTCGTCCTTTCGATTACCAATCCGCCGAACCCGGTCATCGTCCAGACCTCCACCAATCTTGCCAATACCAATTGGGTGAATGTCTTTACCAGCACCCCGCCGTTCACTTACACCAACAAAATGACGAACCCGGTCATCTTCTACCGCGCCATAGTGGCGCCGTAGTCGGCCATGAAGGTCTGCGGCCTGACGGGTGGCGTAGGCATGGGTAAATCCACCGCGGCTGAATTGCTCCGGACCCGCGGCATTCCCGTCGTCGATACTGATGAACTCGCCCGGGAACTGGTCCAGCCCGGCGAACCCGCCCTGGCGGAAATCCAGGCGGCCTTCGGCGACACCGTGATTGCTCCCGACGGACAGCTTCGCCGCGATCAACTGGCCCATATCGTTTTTGCCGCTGCCGCTGCCCGCCAAAAACTCGAAGCCATACTCCATCCCCCCATCCGTAAACGCTGGCTCGCCCGAATTGAATCCTGGCGCCGGGAAAATCGCCCGCTGGCCGTGGTCGTGATTCCGCTGTTGTTTGAAACCCGGGCTGAAACTGCGTTTGACCGCATCATTTGTCTCGCCTGCACCGCCGCCACTCAACGCCAACGACTGCTCGCGCGAGGCTGGACACCCGAACAAATCCGGCAACGCCTCGCTGCTCAATGGCCGGCAGAACAAAAAATGGGCCGCGCCGATTTCGTTGTTTGGACCGAAGGTGCAGTGGACAGCCATGCGCAACAACTCGATCGCATTCTCGCAAGGAGATAGTCCCCGGACCGGAAGAATATTTCGCTTCGCGGCGCAGTTCTGCTAGATTGTGGGCGAATGATTCTGACGCCTGATGAACTGCGCAGTCTGCTTGAACTGACTCATCCATCGCCGCATTCATTGCTGGGAATGCAGCCCCTGGGCGACGGCTCAGGCCTGGTGGTGCGTGCCATGCTGCCGGACGCCGCCGGCATCGAGATCCAACCGGTCCACGAAAAAACCAAGCCCCGGTTCGCTCTAAAGCGCATTCATGAACAGGGAATTTTTGAAGGCGTCACGACGGCGGCCAGGGACGTCTATGCGTATGATCTGGTGGTGACTGACCATCAGGGCCGCACCCGGCGTACTCGCGATCCTTATTCTTTCCTGCCCACCCTGGGTGAATCGGATTTGTTCCTTTTCGGTAAAGGCGACGAGCGCCGAATTTATGAAAAACTGGGCGCGCAGTTGCGCGTCATTGACGGCGTGCCAGGCGTCAGCTTCGCGGTCTGGGCTCCCAATGCACAGCGGGTCAGTGTCGTCGGCGACTTCAACCATTGGGATGGCCGCCATCATCCGTTACGCCTGATGGGCGCTTCCGGGGTGTGGGAAATTTTCATTCCGGGCGTCGGCGTCGGCGCCCACTACAAATTCGAAATTCGCGATGCCCACGGAAATATCAAGCTGAATACCGATCCGTTCGGGCTTTTTTTCGAAGTGCCGCCCAAGAATGCCGCGATCGTCTGGGACACCCGCAAATTCAAATGGACTGACGCGGCCTGGCTGGAAAAGCGCGCCCGGAGAGATGCCTTGCGTTCGCCCCTCAGCATTTACGAAGTCCACATCGGCTCCTGGCGGAAAAAAACGGCGGTTGAATCCTGGAGTTATCGTGAGCTCGCGGAACCACTCGTGATATACGTCAAACGGATGGGTTTTACCCACGTCGAATTCCTGCCGGTGGCCGAACACGCGTTTTATCCTTCCTGGGGTTATCAGGTGACCGGCTTTTATGCGCCTACCAGCCGTTACGGCACTCCGGAGGATTTTCAATTCCTCGTCAATGCGCTGCACGAGGCCGGCATCGGAGTGATTGTGGACTGGGTGCCGGCGCATTTTCCGCGCGATGAATGGGCGCTGGCGAAATTCGACGGCACCGCCCTGTTTGAGCATGAGGATCCGCGCAAGGGCGCGCATCAGGACTGGGGTACGCTCATTTTCAATTTCGGCCGCCACGAAGTGAATAATTTTCTCATCGCCAATGCGTTGTTCTGGTTCGACCGGTTTCACGTGGACGGCTTGCGCGTGGACGCCGTGGCGTCGATGCTCTATCTCGACTATTCGCGCAAGGAAGGCGAATGGGTGCCCAACCAGTATGGCGGCCGCGAAAACCTGGAGGCCATCGAGTTTCTCAGGAAATTCAATCACATCACCCACACCGAGTTTCCCGGCATCATGACCATTGCCGAGGAATCCACCGCGTGGCCCCAGGTGACGCGCCCGCCTTATATCGGCGGCCTGGGTTTTTCGTTCAAATGGAACATGGGCTGGATGCACGATACGCTCGGTTATTTCCGGCGCGATTCCGTTTACCGGAAGTATCACCAGAACGATCTCACGTTCGCCATGCTCTATCATCACCACGAGAATTTCATTCTCCCGCTGTCGCATGATGAGGTCGTCCACGGCAAAGCATCGCTCATCGGCCGGATGCCTGGCGACGACTGGCAACAATTCGCCAACTTGCGCGCATTGCTCGCGTATCAATGGCTGTTCCCCGGTAAAAAGCTGCTGTTTATGGGGGGCGAATTCGGCCAGCGGGCGGAATGGAACGAGAACGGGCAACTGGACTGGTGGTTGCTCGACGCCGGACCGTTTCATCGCGGACTGCAGAAATTCGTCGAGGATCTGAACAAGCTGTACCGGGCATCTCCATCGCTCTGGCAGGGCGACTACGATCACGCGGGGTTCTTTTGGATCGACTGCACCGATCGCGAGAACAGCGTCTTGTCGTTTATCCGCCAGACCGCCGAAGGCGCCCATCCGGTTGCCCTCGTTTTGAACCTGACGCCCGTGCCGCGTGAAAAATATCGCATCGGCCTTCCCCGTGCCGGCCACTGGCGCGAACTTCTCAACAGCAACGCCGGGATCTATGGCGGCAGCAATCACGGAAACCTCGGCGGCGTCCATGCCGGTGACTTCCCCTGCCATAACCAGCCGTATTCCGCCGAATTTTATCTGCCTCCCCTCAGCGCAAGCGTTTTCCAGCCGGCATGAAACTGATCTCCTGGAACGTCAACGGCCTCCGCTCGGTCCTGCGAAAAAATTTCCTGGAATTTCTCGACACCGAGAACCCTGATATTCTCTGCCTGCAGGAAACCAAATGTCATCCCGACGACATCGAACAACTCTGGCCGTCGGCGTATGCGACGTTCTGGAATTCGGCCAGAAAAAGGGGTTATTCCGGCACAGCCATTTTTACCCGGACCCGCCCGCTCCAGGTCACCCCCCATATCGGCATCGCTGAACACGACGAGGAAGGCCGCGTGCTGGCTGCCGAGTTCGCCGGTTTTTTCCTCGTCAATGTTTACGTGCCCAATTCCAAGCGCGACCTCTCCCGGCTGGCTTACCGGCAAAAATGGGATGTTGAATTTTTGCGTTATTTGAAGAAACTTGAAAATAAGAAGCCGGTGATTTTCTGTGGCGATCTGAATGTGGCACATACCGAGATCGACCTCGCCAATCCGCGGGCCAATGTTCACAACCATGGCTTTACTCCTGAGGAACGCGCCGGATTCAGTGCGTTCGTGGAGGCCGGTTTCCTGGATTCCTTCCGCGAATTTGAAAGGAGCGGGGGACATTATTCCTGGTGGAGTCCGATGAGCGGCGCACGATCCCGGAATGTCGGCTGGCGGATTGACTATTTTCTTCTCTCAAAATCTTTGCGTCCGAGGCTTAAAAAGGCTTTTATTCTTTCCGCCGTCCCGGGCAGCGATCATTGTCCGGTCGGCATCGAAATCGATTAGATCGACCCGTTTCCATGGCCACACCGGTCAAATCGCAATGGGATTTCGGCGAGCTGTTTCCGGCCGAAACCGGCCGCCGCATCGTGTCCGTCAGCGAACTGACGGCACAGATCAGGCGGCTGCTGGAGAAGCAGGCCGGCCGGGTCTGGGTCACCGGCGAAGTCACCAATCTGCGGACACAATCCTCCGGCCATACCTATTTTACGCTCAAAGACGCGGGCGCCCAATTGAGTTGTGTATTGTTTCGCAGTGAAACAGTCGCCCACCGCGAACTGTTGCAGGACAGCCGTCAGGTGCTCGTGCAGGGAGATGTGACGGTATATGAGCTTCGCGGGCAATACCAGTTGGTCGTCCGGGCTGTGGAATTGCAAGGCGTCGGCGCGCTACAGTTGGCATTTGAGAAACTCAAACAGAAACTCGCCGCCGAAGGACTGTTTGCTCCCGGGCGGAAGCGGCTGCTGCCCAAATATCCCCGCTGCATCGGCCTGGTGACTTCGCCCACCGGCGCGGCCATCCGCGATGTATTGCATGTCGTGCAGCGGCGAAATCCGGGGTTGGAAATCATCCTCGCGCCCTGCCGCGTCCAGGGACCGGGAGCGGCCGGGGAGATTGCCGCGGCGATCCAACTGCTCAATGAATTCAATTCGGCCGGGGACGCCGGCCTTCCGACACCCGACGTCATCCTGGTCACGCGTGGCGGCGGCAGCCTGGAGGATTTGTGGGCCTTCAACGAGGAAGCCGTGGCCCGGGCGATTTTTGAGTCGAGCCTTCCGGTGGTTTCGGCGGTCGGGCACGAAATCGATTTTACGATCAGCGATTTCGTGGCCGACATGCGGGCGGCAACGCCCAGCGTGGCGGCCGAGATCCTGACCGAGGGCGCGTTCGCCGCCCGGCAACTCGTCGCCAGTTTAAAGCAGCGTTTGTGGCGGGTGCATCCGCGCCGGCGCCTGAATGAACGATTGCAACAGCTGGATGATTTGCAGGGCAGTTTGCTGCGTTGCGCCCGGCAGGGGATCCGGGAGCGGTCGGTTGCCTGGCGGCATCTGGCGGCGCGCCTGTCGTGCGTTCGCCCGGTCCAATGGCTGAAATTGCGGCGGGAATCGCTCGCCGCGAGGCAGCAGCGGTTGCGCGAGCAGGTCCGCGTCCATTTGAAAAGCCGGCGGGATCGCCTGGCATCAGCCGCTTCACAATTGCGTTTACTCGGCCCGGAACAGGTATTGGCCCGCGGCTATTCCATCACCATGGACGCGGCGACCGGCCGCGTTTTGCGCGCGGTTGGTGAGGTGAAAGCAGGTCAAAAATTGAAAACCCGCCTGAAAACGGGGGAATTTTTCAGCCGCGCGGAAAAGTAGTTTTTCTTTAATTTCAGCTCGTAAATATTCGGGGCACCTGGCCTTGACTCCAAACTGGACGGCGCCGTTCATTTATTTTAAGCTGGGTGTCGTGCCAAATTCGACCAAAGCCGCGGGGCAAAATCCCGCCAGGAATCTGCCGTTCGAAGACGCCCTGAAAAAACTGGAGGGCGTGGTTGCGGCGATGGAGTCTGACGACCTGCCGTTGGAAGTGCTTTTGGCCCAATATGAGGAAGGGACCCGGCTGGTGAAAGCCTGCCAGGAAAAACTGGCCGAGGCGGAATTGAAAATCCAGCAATTGGAAAAGGACGCCGCCGGCGGGATCAAATTGAAACCGTTGTCGCCGGATTTGGCTGAAGAATAATCTATGAGCTATCTCGAGATGGTGGATGGGCCGGCGCACGTAAAAAAGCTTACGTTGCCGCAGCTGCAGGAACTGGCCGGGGAAATCCGGAAGGAATTGATCGACGGTTTGGCCAAGAGCGGCGGGCATCTGGGACCCAATCTCGGCGTCGTCGAATTGACCCTCGCCCTCCATCGCGTCTTCAACACGCCCCGGGACAAATTCGTGTGGGACGTGAGCCACCAGGTTTATGTCCATAAAATCCTCACCGACCGCAAAGGCCGCTTTCGCACCATCCGGCAGACCGGCGGCCTCAACGGGTTCGCCCTGCGGACGGAAAGCCCGCATGATTGTTACGGAGCCGGCCACGCCGGGACGGCGCTCTCCGCCGCATTGGGCATGGCGGCCGCCCGTGACAAAAAGGGCACGGACGAAAATATCGTCTGCATTTTCGGCGACGCGGCCCTGACCAACGGTGTCTCGTTTGAGGCGCTCAATAATATAGGCCATACCACCAAGCGATTCATCGGCATCCTGAACGACAATGAGTGGAGCATTGCAAAGAATGTCGGCGCCATCTCCAACTACCTCAATAAACTCATCACCAATCCCCGCTACAACAAACTCGCCCGCGATTTTGAAAATTTTGTCCGCCGGCTGCCCAAGGGCGATGTGGCGGTAAAGCTCGCCCACAAGGCCGAAGGCGGCGTCAAGGGCGCTATCACGGGAGTCGGTTTGCGGCAGGCGGCCGGCCTTCTGGACATGGATGGCCGGGGCGGGTACGGCAGCCCGGTGCTCTTCGAAGAAATGGGCCTGCGCTATCTCGGACCAATCGATGGCCATGATCTGCCCCTGCTTGTCAGCACGCTGGAATTTGCAAAAACGTGCGACCACCCGATTGTCATCCATGTGCTCACCCAAAAGGGCAAGGGCTACGAAGCCGCGCTGAAATCGCCGGAGAAATTTCATGGCACCGGTCCTTATGATATCCGAACCGGTGACTCGCTGCCGGTCAAGGCCGGCACGCCGCCCAATTACCAGGATGTGATGGGCCAGACGATGGTGAAACTCTGCCAGAAGGATAACACCATCGTCGGGATCACCGCCGCCATGCCGAGCGGCACCGGGATGAAATATCTCGAAAAAGCAATGCCCGAACGTTATTACGACGTTGGCATTGCTGAAGCCCACGCCGTCATCTTTGCGGCCGGAATGGCGACGATGGGGTTCCATCCGGTCTGCGCCATCTATTCCACATTTCTGCAACGCGCTTTTGATTGCATTCATCACGACATTTGTTTACAGGATTTGCCGGTGATATTCTGCATGGACCGGGCCGGGCTCTCGGCCAACGACGGTCCGACGCACCACGGCCTGTTTGATATCGCCTACCTGCGTTGTCTGCCCAATGTCATCGCCATGGCGCCGAAGGATGAGGACGAATTGGTGGACATGATGTTTACAGCGACGCATGAAAATCATCCCACCTTTATCCGCTATCCGCGCGGTACTGCGGAAGGCGTGCCAATCAAAGATCAGCCTCGCCTCCTTGAGATCGGCAAGGCGGAAATCGTCCGGAGCTTTATCAATCACGGCAAACGCAAAGTGGCGCTGTTCGGCCTGGGGCCGATGAATACCCTGGCCCGCAAGGCGGCCGCGCAATTGGCCGAGGAAGGTTTCGATTGTGCGGTTATCAATCCGCGTTTCACCAAGCCGCTGGATGCCGGAGTGCATGAATTTTTTGGCAAAGCCGCCGACGTGGTGGTGACGCTGGAAGACCACGCTTTGATGGGCGGGTACGGTTCGGCGGTGCTCGAATTGTTCAGCGAAAAAGGCGTGGTGACGCCTTTGGTGCGCATCGGCTGGCCGGACCAGTTCATCGAACATGCTTCCACTCAGGACGAATTGCGCCGGAAGTACGGTCTTACGGTGGAAAATGCCGTCGCCCGGGTGAAAGCTCAGTTCAGTGAAACCGTCCCGGCAGCGTCAAAGCTGATTGAAGTGGCATGACGAAGTTTGCTTCCGTAATATGGCAAGCAGATGTGGAAAATCATCAATCGTAAATCATAAATTTAGCCATGGCTTATAAAGATGTGACCCCGCCGGCGGGTGGAAAAATTTCCATTGCGAACGGCAAATTGACGGTTCCGAACAACCCCATTCTTCCGTTCATCCGCGGCGACGGCACGGGTCCGGATATCTGGGCCGCGAGCGTGCGCGTATTCGATGCCGCGGTGCAGAAAGCCTATGGCGGTCAGCGCAAAATCGCCTGGTTTGAAGTCTTCGCCGGCGAAGCGGCAAAAAACAAATTCGACAACTGGTTGCCGGACGATACTGTCGAGGCATTCAAGGACTATCTGGTTGGCATCAAGGGCCCGCTGACGACGCCCGTTGGCGGCGGAATTCGTTCCTTGAATGTTGCCTTGCGCCAGATGCTCGATCTCTACGTCTGCCTGCGCCCGGTGCAGTGGTTCACCGGCGTGCCGTCGCCGGTAAAACATCCGGAAAAGGTGGACATGGTCATCTTCCGTGAAAACACCGAGGACATTTACGCGGGGATCGAATACGCCGCCGGGACGCTGGAAGCGCAAAAGATCCTGGATTTTCTCGCCCAGACTGCTCCGAAAGATTTTAAAAAGGTTCGTTTCGGCACCCGCCCAGCCGCCGAGGAGTTCTGGAAGGCCGTTGGCGCCAAGGACTTCCCCAGCGATGTCAAAGTCGGCGTCGGCATCAAGCCAGTCAGCTACAGCGGCAGCGTCCGGCTGATTCATAGCGCCATCAGCTACGCCATCAAATTCAAACGCAAGAGCGTCACCCTGGTCCACAAGGGCAACATCATGAAATTTACGGAAGGCGCCTTCCGCGATTGGGGCTATGAAGTGGCGAAGAATTTTTTTGGCGCGGACGAAATCGACGGCGGTCCGTGGTGCAAAATTCCGGAGGGCAAACCCGGGGCGGGCATTATCATCAAGGACAGCATTGCGGACATTACACTCCAGCAGGTGCTCACGCGGCCGACGGATTTCGATGTCATTGCCACGTTGAACCTGAATGGCGATTATTTGAGCGATGCGCTGGCGGCGCAGGTGGGCGGCATCGGCATCGCCCCGGGCGGCAACATCAATTATATCTCCGGCCACGCCATTTTTGAAGCCACGCACGGCACCGCGCCGAAATACGCCAACAAAGATGTGGTGAATCCGGGTTCAGTGGTGCTTTCCGGCGAAATGATGCTGCGTTACCTGGGCTGGGTTGAGGCGGCTGATTTGATTTTGAAAGGTTTGAACGGTGCCATCGGCAGCAAGCGGGTCACTTACGACTTCGCGCGTTTGATGGAGGGAGCGACGGAGATCAAATGCTCGCAGTTTGGTGACAATATCATTGCAAACATGTAAGTTCCGGCGGTCTTAAATTCAAAATCAGCTCGACGGGCGAGCCATCGTGGTTCGCCCGTTGTTTTTAACCATCTCGTGCACTGGATTGCGGCCAGCCTGTTGTCAGCATTGTTCCTCGGTGTCTATGAGCTTTGTACCAAGCACGCCGTGCGGGACAATGCCGTCGTGCCGGTGTTGTTCTTCAGCACCCTGACGGGCGCCATGGTATGGACCGTCCTGCTGGCGGCACAGGCAATTCAACCCGGCATGTTGCCGGCGTCGCTGGTTACGGATCCGCTGACACCGCTGCAACACCTGCAATTGGTGCTGAAGGCCGCCATCGTCGCCGCTTCCTGGGTCTTTACCTACTTCGCCCTGAAACACCTGCCGCTGTCCCTCGGCTCGCCCATCCGGGCCACCAGCCCGCTCTGGACGCTGTTCGGCGCGCTGGTAATTTTGGGCGAACGGCCGACCGGGCTGGAAACAATCGGCGTGTTGACCACGCTGGCGTCATTCGTGGGACTTTCCATTGCCGGCCGCCGTGAAGGAGTCCATTTCCATCGCGACAAATGGGTGGGATTTCTTATCGGCGGCACCTTGCTCGGCGCCGTCAGTTCGCTTTACGACAAATATCTGTTGGGCCGGGCGCATTTCTCGGTGCCGACCGTACAGGCCTGGTTTTCAATTTATCTCGTCGTTCTCTTCCTGCCATTTGCCATCGGCTGGAAGCGGCGCTGGTGGCCGCGCAACGAATTTTATTGGCGCTGGAGCATTCCATTCATCGCATTTTTCCTGCTGGCCGCCGACTACGTTTATTTCGGCGCGTTGCGCAATCCGGATTCGCTGGTTTCCGTGGTGATGAGTCTGCGCCGGGGCAGCACCCTGGTGGCGTTTGCCGGCGGATTGTTGTTTTTCGGCGAAGCCAACGGCTGGCAAAAACTCCCGGCGGTGGTGGGCATTCTCGTCGGCATCGCCCTGACGGTGCTCGGCTGACGTTCAATTCGTCTCCGGGCTTCTTGGATGCGCCCGGCAACCAGCCAATCCTCGCCGGCGGATTATTTCCCGCAACACTGCTTGTATTTTTTGCCGCTGCCGCAGGGACAGGGGTCGTTGCGGCCGACTTTGGGACCGGTGCGCACCGGTTTGGCCTTTTCCGCCGCGGCGGCCGCTTCGCTGACGACGTCGCTGGCCTTCTTGCCTGAGGCGTCGCCGGCCGCACTGCCGCCGAAAGCGCTGGTGGACTGATGCAGCGTCTGTTGCGGCACGTTCTTCAGGAAATTCTCGAACGCCATCATGCTCGAGGCGCTGCGGAAAATATTATGGCAGATCTCGGTCTTTACATTGACCATCAGCTCGTCGAAAATTTTGAAGGCCTCGGCCTTGTATTCGATGAGGGGGTCACGCTGGCCATAACCTCGCAGGCCGATGCTGTAACGCAGGCTGTCCATCTCGTAGAGGTGTTCCTGCCACAAACGGTCGATCGCGCTAAGGACGGTAAAACGCTCCACCTCTTTCAAGGCATCCGGGTTTTCGAAACTGATTTTGACGTCGTAAGCCTTGCGGACACTGTCGGAGATGAAGTTGCAGACGGCAAATTGCGCGGGGCTGAGTCCGGCGAACAGCGAGCCGGGCACCGGCGTTTCCCGGCCGGAATCGGCCGCCTTGAGAATTTCGGCTTCCGGCAGGCCGATGGGAAAGTTCAGATTCACCCAGTCGGCCAGCTGCCGCACCTTCCATTCAATGTGGTCGGAGTCCGTCGTGGTGAATTGCGCCACTTTGTCCACCACGACCTCTTCCATGATGTCCATGAGCCGGTCCCGGACGTCGTTGCTGTTGATGATTTCGTTGCGGAAGCCGTAAATGACTTCGCGCTGTTTGTTCATCACGTCGTCGAATTCCAGGGTCCGTTTGCGGATCTGGAAATTGTGCTGTTCGACGCGTTTCTGGGCCTGCTGGATCGAGCGATTGAGCCAGGGGTGGGTCAGTTCCTGGTCTTCCTCCAGCCCCATGCGTTCCATCATCTTTACGATCCGGTCCGATCCGAACAGGCGCATCAAATCGTCTTCGAGCGAGATGAAAAAGTGCGAGGAACCGGGGTCGCCCTGGCGGGCGCAGCGGCCGCGCAATTGGCGATCAATGCGGCGGGCCTCATGACGTTCGGTTCCCATGACGTGCAGCCCGCCGAGTTCGGATACGCCCGGGCCAAGTTTGATGTCCGTTCCGCGGCCGGCCATGTTGGTGGCGATGGTCACGGCGCCGCGCTGGCCGGCGCGGGACACGATTTCGGCTTCCTGCTGGTGATATTTCGCGTTCAGGACGGAATGAATGATGCCCTCGCGCTTGAGCATCCGGGAAAGCTGTTCGCTGACTTCCACGGAGATGGTACCGACGAGGATCGGACGGCCCAGGGCGTGGATTTCTTTGATTTCCTTCAGGACGGCGTTGAATTTTTCGCGGCGCGTTTTGTAGACGGCGTCGTTGCCGTCTTTCCGCGCAATGGGACGATTGGTGGGGATGACCAGCACACCGAGCTTGTAAATGTCGAAAAATTCGGACGCTTCGGTCTCCGCGGTACCGGTCATGCCGGCCAGCTTCCGGTAGAGGCGGAAATAATTCTGAATCGTAATCGTGGCGAGGGTCTGTGTTTCCCGTTCGATCTCGACGCCTTCCTTGGCTTCCACGGCCTGATGGAGTCCGTCGCTCCAGCGGCGGCCGGGCATGAGGCGGCCGGTGTGCTGGTCCACGATGATGACCTTGTTTTCCTGTACCACATATTCCACGTCGAGCTGGTAGAGACTATAAGCCTTGAGCAGTTGCGAGATGGCGTGAATTTTTTGCGCTTTGGATTCGAAATCCGACTGCACCTTTGTTTTCGCCTCCAGGCGTTTGCGCGCATCGGCCTCCGGGCCGGCGTCGATTTCATGCAACGCGGTGGTAAGATCCGGCAACACAAAGGCTTCCGGATCCTTGGGACTGATGAAATTCCTGCCTTTTTCGGTCAGGTCCGCCTCGTGGCTCTTTTCATCAATGGCAAACAGCAACTCCTCTTTTTCGCGGTACAGATCGACTTTCTTCTGGTCCTTGTGCAGTTCCAGTTCGGCCTGATTCATCCGGCGGAGATTCTCCGGATCTTCCAGGAGCTTCATCAGGCCCTCCGACTTGGGCTGGCCGGTTTTGACGCGGAACAACAACATGCCGGCTTCACGTTCGATTTCGTCGGCGTTGGAAACGTTCGAGCCGTCCGAAGGATTTAATTTTTGGACCAGGGTTTCGGCTTCGGACAGGAACCGCGCGCACAGGCGTTCCTGGGCGCGCACCAGCGATTCCACCAGTGGTTTCCATTGCGCATATTGCTCGTCGTAGGTGTGAACCGAAGGGCCGCTGATGATCAGCGGGGTACGGGCTTCGTCGATGAGGATCGAGTCGACTTCATCAACGATGGCAAAGTAATGGCCGCGCTGGACCTGTTCTTCCTTGCGGGCGGCCATGCCGTTGTCGCGGAGATAATCGAAACCGAATTCGGCATTGGTGCCGTACGTGATGTCGCAGTTATATTGCTCCCGGCGGACGCGCGGCGGCTGATCGTGCAGAATACAACCAACGGTGAGGCCGAGAAATTTGTAAATGGCACCCATCCATTCGGAATCGCGCGCGGCGAGATAGTCATTGACGGTGACGACATGGACGCCGCGGCCGGTGAGAGCATTGAGGTAGACGGGCAGGGTGGCGACGAGGGTTTTGCCTTCGCCGGTGGCCATTTCGGCGATTTTGCCGAGGTGCAACCCCATGCCGCCGATGAGCTGCACGTCGAACGGGATCATTTCCCACAGCAACGGATGTTCGCGCACCATGACCTCGGTCTTGCGCTCGGTAAGCCGGCGGCAGGTGTTTTTCACCACCGCGAACGCTTCCGGCAGGATTTCGACCAGCTGGGCGGCCAGTTGGGCGTCGTCCTGAACCGGGGACAGTTGCGCTTTCCAGGCGGCCGTTTTCTGACGCAGGTCGTCGTCGGACAGCGGTTGGAGACCGGCTTCCAGCTCATTGATCCGGCGGACGAGCGGCCAAAGCTTTTTCAATTCGCGGTCGTTCCTTGACCCGAAAATCCATTTCAAAAAATTCACAGTATACCTGAATAATCGTTAAAAATAGAAACGAAACGCTACGCGATGGAAGGCGGGGCGTCAAAGCGAATCGCCGGTCAAAATCGCCTGCACGGCGAATTCGGGGCGGGTAAGGCCTCAGACGGAGGGAGGTTGTGGCGACAGCGGCGCGGCGGGGCGGGCGGGCGGATTGGGCGGGAGAGCATCGCGAATGATCAATCCGGCGCGCCGGGCGGCGTCCGAAATGAGCTTGAGGTGGGGTTCCAACGCCGCATTCTGGGCATGCTTGACCAGCAGGCGGTCGGCATAGCCCCGGATGATGGCAATGATATTGTTCAATTCATGGGCGACCGCAGGCGGTATATGCCGCGCCGAATCAAATTTTTGGGTGGTTTCGTGCGGAGTTCCCGCCGCTGATTCCGCCATTTTCTTGTAGATGTTTTCCATCGATGACATTACCACCCAGACAGCAGCTTGCACGCCAGACTTCAGCGGCGACGACCCTTCGCTTTCGAGCCGTGCCATGGATCAATTCATCTGTGAGTTTTCAATATTTCAGCCAGATGAGACAATTTGTTCCGAAGCGGGACAAATCGGGTGCTGGCGGTTTTTCCGTCCATCGCCTATTCTGCCGGTGGAATCGAATGAATACTGCGCCAACGTCTCTTGGTCTGATTGCCGGAAACCGTTCGTTGCCTTTGGAATTTGCCCGGCAGGCGCGGGCGGCGGGAGTTAAACGGCTGGTTGCCGTCGGTGTTCCCGATGAAACCGATCCGGCCCTCGTCCCGCTGGTGGATGAAATCATCTGGCTCAAAGTCGGACAGCTTTCCCGGATGATCGCCGCCTTCACCGAGCGCGGCATAAGACAATGTGTGATGGTCGGACAGATTGCCCCGAAAAATCTCTTCGATTTCCGCCCCGATTTGCGGGCGATGTCGGTCCTGTTCCGGCTGAAGGAAAAAAACGCTCATACCATCTTTAGCGCGGTGGCTGATGAACTGAAAAAAGACGGTGTCGAGTTGATTGAAGCGACGCCGTGGCTGAAACCGCTCATGCTGCAGGGCAATTTTCATCTCGGTCCCCGGCTGACCGGGGAACAGCGTACGGACGTGGAATTTGGTTTCCGCATTGCCAAAGAGGTTTCCCGCCTGGATATCGGCCAGATGGTGGTGGTGAAAAACGGCACGGTTCTGGCGGTCGAGGGCTTTGAGGGCACCGATCGGTGCCTCGCGCGCGGAGGCGAACTCGCGGGCAAGAACGGCGGGGCGGTCGCGGTCAAGGTCGCCAAAGCGGCGCATGACATGCGGTTTGATATTCCCTGCATTGGTTTACAGACGTTGGAGACAGCCGCCCGGGCGGGAGTCGCGGTGCTGGCGCTCGAAGCTGGAAAGACGCTGTTGTTGGAACGAGAAGCTTGCGAACAGCTGGCTGCAAGGAATAAAGTCTCCCTGACAACCATTTCCTGATCCCAACTCATCCCCCTACCATGTTAACGTCCCACGAACTTTTCGGTTTCATGTCACCTGGCCTGGCCAATGATATTGTTGCCTTTGCTTTTGATGCCGACAAGCCGACCTATCGTGCCACCCTCACGGCGGTGGCCCAGGCGCGCCATCTTCGCCCGGTTTTTCTCGAACGCCAGCCCAAGCCGCAGCGGCATGCGACCATGGTGTCGGCGTTGTCGCGCCCCGGTCTGGACATGGTGGCGGGTGGATTGATCCGGGCCTGGCTCCTGAAAAAACACAAGGCCATGCTCGTGGATTTTTTGAATTCCCTGGGGATTAAAAACGAAGAAGGTGTGGTGGACAGCCTGCCGGAAACGGTGGAGGAAGCGAAATTGAAATCGGCAATTGACACCTTGCTGTCGAAATATCCGCCGGAAACGGTTGCCGTCTATCTGAACGCGTTCAATGACATGAACGAGGCCAACTGGGCAAGCCTGAAAAATATTCTGGAATCAGATTCCCGGTTGCAACTGGGAGCGAGCGTTTGAGGATTGACCGGGATGTTCCGGCGTCGGAAAATTGCGGCATGGAGAATTTGACGGGCCGACGCTTGCAAATTCTTGACCCGCACTGCTCAAAGTGGGTGGGGCTGATGCTGGTCGGGTGTGTCTTCATCACGGCCGCCATTCTTTCCTGGCGCCGCTGGCCGGATCTTCTCGTTGATTTCGGGATGCAGCTTTATTTGCCGTGGCGAATTTCCGCCGGGGAGGTGCTTTACCGCGACCTGAATTATTTGACCGGCGGTCCTTTTTCCCAGTATTTCAACGCGCTGCTCTTCAAGATTTTCGGCGTTTCATTCCGCACACTGATTGTTGCCAATCTGGCCATTACCGCGGGAATGGTGGTGTTGATTTACCGCCGTTTTCTGGCGGTGGCGGACTGGTTGACCGCGACGATGATTTGCCTCGGGATTGTGCTGGTCTTTGCCTTCCAGCATTCCGGGCGGATCGGCAACTACAACTACGTGGCGCCCTATTGCCATGAAATATTTCATGGACTGGTCCTCTCCATCCTGGTGGTGGTGTGGCTGTCAGATTGGATCGATCGGAGGCAAACCCGGTTTGCCCTGGCGGCCGGATTTGGTTCCGGCCTGGTTTTTCTGACCAAACCGGATGTTTTTCTGGCATTGATGGTCTGCGTGGCGGCGGTTATTTGCCTGGTGGGCTTTCGGCATCGGGCCAATTTTGCCGTCAAATCAGCATTGGCATTTTCAGGGGCCGGACTGATTCCCCTGCTGGCGTTTTTTGCGTTCTTCCTCCGGATGGAAGACTGGCAAACGAGCCTGCGTTCGGTAATGGGCGCCTGGGTCCCGCTGTGGCACACATCCATCACCCGGGATCCTTTCTACCAATGGTGTATGGGATTGGACACCCCGTTTCTCCACTTGGGAAGAATGGCCGAGTGGTTTGCCGGCATCGTCGCCCTGACGGCGTTTTACGTCCTGACGTTCCGGATTGGCATGAAATTGGAACTCAAGCGCTTTAAACTGGCCGGAATGTTTGGGCTGCTGGTTCTGGTGTCGCTGGCTCTGGCGTTGGTGGTCAACTGGGATGAATGTGGCCGGCCGTTGCTGCTGCTGAGCTTGTGCACCGGTGCGCTGCTGGCGGCGAATTATCGAAATCCGGCCCGCGGCCCGGCAACCTTTCCGTTATTGTGGAGCGTTTTCGGCCTGGCCCTGCTTGCCAAGTTGGGATTTTTTACCCGGATTTCGCATTACGGATTTGCCCTGGCCATGCCTGCTTTTGTCGGCGCGGTCTATTTGTTGGTGTGGCAGTTGCCGGTGCTGCTGCAGCAGAGATACCAAACGCGTTTCGATTGGTTTCGGGTATTGATTTGCCTGGTGCTGGTGACTGGTTTTGTCCGCCTGTTTCTGCAGTCCGAATCCTACTATCGCCAGAAGACCGTAGCCGTGGGGACCGGTGGAGATCGAATCATGGCCTACGACTCTGTCCGGGATCCTTTTCATGGTAACGTTGAGACAGCCTTGTCCTGGATTGAAACGAATGTTCCACCGGAGGCGACTTTGGCGGTCTTGCCGGAAGGGGTAATGATCAACTATTTGAGCCGCCGGGTGAACCCGACGCCTTGTCTCGTCTGGGTCCCGCCGGTGATGGCGGTTTTTGGCCAGGCGGCCATGACCTCGGCATTCGAGGAACGCTGCCCCGACTACACCGTGATCATGGCAAGAAACACCACTGAATTCGGCGTGGGTTTCTTCGGTTATTCGCGCGATTACGGGACCGGACTCATGCAGTGGATTGACGGCCATTATGACCGGGTGTATCCATTGCCGGGTCCAGCCGGGCCGCCTGCCGGCGATCAGCCCTTTTTTGCGGAGCTGCAAATTTTAAAACGCCGGCCACCGGTTTCGCCGGAGGGAAAAAATTGAATCGTCCGCCGGTTCATCTATGCTTATCGTCGTTATGAAAAAATACCTCACAGAATTCATCGGCACGTTTTTCCTGGTTATGACGGTCGGCATGACGGTGATAGACCCCGGTGCGGCTGGCGGGGGACTGGCTCCTCTGGCGATCGGTTCGGCTCTGATGATCATGGTCTATGCCGGTGGCCACGTGTCCGGAGGTCATTACAATCCGGCGGTAACCCTGGCGGTATGGTTGCGCGGACGCTGTCCGCAGGCGGACGTTCCGGGATATATCGTAGCGCAGGTTGCCGCCGGGATTGTGGCGGCTTTTGTCGTTCTGGGTCTCAAAAACGATCCCGTTGTACCGACCCAGAGCATCCATGTTTTACCGGCATTGATTGCCGAACTGGTGGGGACATTTGCCCTGGCCTATGTCGTCCTGAATGTGGCCACGGCGAAAAGCACTACCGGTAATTCCTTCTACGGCCTGGCGATCGGTTTCACGGTGATGACCATGGCCTTTGCCCTGGGTCCGGTTTCCGGCGGCGCTTTCAACCCGGCGGTGGCCGTTGGTATTACCCTTATGAAACTGGCCAAAGTGACCAACCTGTGGATTTATTTGGTCGCCAATTTCGGTGCCGGCGCCCTCGCCGCCTACGTCTTTCAGTACATCAATCCCGAGGACAAATAATTGTCACCGTTGCCAGATTATGGTCATTCCCGGATTTCTCCACGAGCAGGCGGATGGAACGATGCTTTCGGTCAAACTCCAGCCGCGGGCGTCCGCGAATGAAATCGGCGGCCCATTGGGAGCTGAGTTGCGGATCAAAGTCACGGCACCGCCCGTGGATGCAGCCGCCAATGAGGCATTGATTGAGTTATTGGCAGAGTGTCTGGATTGTGGCCGTGGCCGGATAGAGTTGGTTCGCGGCCATCAGTCGCGCCACAAGGTGATCAAGCTACATGGCGTTAAGCCGCAAGAGGCAGTCCAGAAACTTCTGGGCGATGGCGTCGTCTGAAACGCCGTTGACGCGAAGAACCATTTGATAATTTGGCCCCCACTGATGGTGGGCCGGGGCGGGGCTGCGAAATCGATGTCTCATCCGGTCCCAATTTGTGCAAATGCGAAAGATAAATCGGCTTGGTTTCAGCGGATTTCAGCCAAAAACGCCTTGGCAACTGTACCATTTTCAAGCCGGGATTGTCTCGTTTGAGGACAGGCAACGGGGTTTATCAAAGCCAATAACAACCGGACTAATGACAGGCCAAATTAAGTGCCTGGACCCGCTCAAGGCACTCAACCTGCTTGTCTTTGTTTAACGATTCACCCATGAATATAATTAATCAGAACATTGAAACATCGCCCGCCGGTGCCGTTTCACCCTCCTCGAACGGGCATTCGCCGGACACCATGGAGAGCTCCCGTGGCGGGGCGCTCAATGCCAAGCTGGTCCAGGAAAATGCGCGACTGGCGCAGGAAAATGAACAGTTGAAACTGGATCGGGATTTACTGCGGATGGTGATTGATAATTTGCCCGACTACATTTACGCCAAAGACAAACAAGGGCGATTTGTTTTGAACAACCCGGCTCATGCGCGGGACCTGGGAGCCGCTTCGCCGGAGGAACTGAAGGGCAAGAGCGATTTCGACTTCTTCCCGCCCGAACTCGCGGCGCAGTTTTATACCGACGAACAGAAAATTATTGAGACCGGCACGCCGGTCATCAATCAGGAACAATACAAAGCCCGGCGCAATGACAAGTCGGGCAACAAGTTCTGGTCGGTTACCAGCAAAGTGGTCTGGCGCGACAGCCAGGGCAAGATCCTGGGAACGGTCGGCGTTACGCGCGATATCCACCAGATGAAGATCGCGCAGGAGGCGTTGCACAAGAGCGAGGAAAAATTGCGCCAGTTTACCACCCAGCTCGAACGCAGCAACCGGGAGTTGCAGGATTTTGCCTATGTGGCTTCCCACGATTTGCAGGAGCCGCTCCGGAAGATCGTCGTCTTTGGCGAACGCCTGAAGGAAAAATGCAGTACGGCGATCGGCCCGGATGGGCTCGATTACCTGGATCGCATGCAGAAAGCCGCTGCCCGGATGCAGATTCTGATCAATGATCTGCTGACCTTTTCACGGGTGACCACCAAAGCCCAGCCATTTGCGCCGGTCAACCTCGCAGAGATCGCGGCCGGCGTGGTCGACGACCTGGAAGGCCGTATTGAGATGGTCAAGGGACGTGTCGAAGTGGGACCGCTTCCGGTGATTGATGCCGAACCGTTGCAGATGCGTCAATTGTTGCAAAATCTGATCGGCAACGCCCTCAAGTTCCGTCGCCCCGAAGAACCGCCGGTCGTGAAAGTGGAGGCGCAGGTCATTTCCGACGCCGCCAATGTGGAACACAAACTTTGCCAGCTGACGGTCAGTGACAATTGCATCGGTTTTGACGAGAAATACCTGGATCGTATCTTCAATGTATTCCAGCGATTGCATACGCGCAACGAATACGAAGGGACGGGGATGGGACTGGCCATCGTACGGAAGATTGCGCTTTATCACGGAGGTGATATTACTGCAAAGAGCAAACCCGGTCAGGGTTCGACATTTATATTAACCGTACCGGTGGTCCATGCCCACGACACTCAGGCCGGAAATGAAAACACCAACCAGCAAAACCAACCATGAAAACTGAAGGAAAAATGATAACTATTCTATTGGCGGATGATGATCCGGATGATCGGCAGTTGACGCGTGATGCATTTGCGGAAAATCGCCTGGTGAACATGCTCCATACGGTGGAGGATGGCGAGGAACTGATGGAATATCTGCGGCGCCAGGGCCGTTATGCTGATCAAAAAAGTGCGCCGTTGCCCGGATTGATCCTGCTGGATCTGAATATGCCGCGGAAAGACGGCCGTGAAGCGCTGAAGGAGATCAAGGCTGACCCGGAATTGCGCCGCATCCCCATCGTCGTTCTCACCACCTCCAAGGCCGAAGAGGACATCCTGCGCACCTACGACTTGGGCGTGAACTCCTATGTCACCAAACCCGTGACGTTCAAATCGCTGGTGGAATTGATCAAGGTCCTCGGCCGATACTGGTTCGAAGTGGTCGAACTTCCTCCGGACGAAGGCTGAACGCTTTTTTATGCCCGATGCCCCGGTCAAAGTCCTCCTGGTCGACGATGATGAGGATGATTATATCATCACGCGCGACCTGATTTTGCGCATTGCCGGGCGGTATCGCCTCGACTGGGTCAACAATTACCAGGCGGCGTTGGAAGCGATCCAGCGCTGTGAACACGATATCTACCTGTTTGACTATCGTCTCGGCGAGCGGACCGGGCTGGATTTGCTGTGCGCGGCGCAGCAATTCAATGCCCGGGGACCGATGATCCTGTTGACCGGCCAGGGAGACCACGAGGTGGATATGCAGGCCATGAAGGCCGGCGCCGCCGATTATCTGGTCAAGGGGCAGCTCAATGCCGATATTCTCGATCGCGCCATCCGCTATGCGATCAAAGGTAAACATGCCGAGGAGAACCTTCGCCGCGACCGGGATCTGATCAGCCGCATCATGGAAACCAGCCCGGTCGGCATTGTCGTCGCCAACCAGGCCGGAACCATCACCTTTGCCAATCATCGGGCGGAAGAAGTTTTGAGCCTGGCCAAGGATGCGGTCGCCCGCGGCAATTGCAGTGTTCTGGACTGGCGCATGACGGATCCCGAAGGCCATCCGCTGCCGGGCCAGGCGTTGCCGTTGAAAAAGGTCCTGGAAACCGGCCAGCCGGTGCAGGACGTTCATCACGCGATCGATCGCGCGGATGGCCAGCGTACTCTTCTTTCGACGAATGCCACGCCGCTGTTCGACGCCGCCCGCAAAATTGACGGAATGGTGATCACTGTCGAAGACATCACTGAGCGGTTGATGCTGGAGGCGCAACTGCGGCAGTCGCAGAAGATGGAATCAGTCGGGCAGTTGGCCGCCGGCGTGGCGCACGACATCAACAATATTCTCACGGTCATCCAGGGACATGCCGGCCTGTTGCTGAATGTGGTTCCACCGGGAACTGATGCCACCCGGTCATTGAAACAGATTTCCGCCGCGGCGGAACGCGCCGCGAGTTTTATCCGGCAGTTGCTCACCTTCAGCCGCAAACAGATTTTCCGGTCGAAAATACTCGACCTGAACGCCGTGCTGCAGAATTTAAAAAGCATGCTGCCGCGCCTGATTGGCGAGGATATCACGCTGGAAATCCATTGTCAGCCCGACCTGCCGTGCATTCAGGCGGATGCCGGTATGGTGGAGCAGATTGTCATGAATCTGGCCGTCAATTCACGGGATGCCATGCCCAAAGGCGGTAAATTTACAATTACCACCTTCCCGGTGGAGATCGACGCCGCCTACTTGAAACAACATCCCGAAGCCCACGTCGGATGGTTCGCCTGCCTGACGGTGACCGATACCGGCTGCGGCATGGAACCCAAGGTGTTGCAACGGATTTTTGAGCCATTCTTCACAACCAAGGAAGTAGGCAAAGGAACCGGGCTGGGCCTGGCCACGGTTTATGGCGTCGTGAAACAGCACCACGGTTGGATTGAGGTCCAGAGCGAGGTCGGTGTCGGCACCACGTTTAAAGTGTTTCTCCCGATGGCCGGCAAGAGCGGCGAGGCTCCGGCGGCGCCTTCCGTTAAATCCGAGACGGTCCGCGGCGGCAAAGAAACGCTGCTGCTGGTCGAGGACGAAATCGGCCTGTTGGAACTGGTGCGGGAAATTCTTCAGCAATATCAGTATCGCGTCCTGATTGCCTCCTCGGGAGTGGAAGCCTTGCGGGTATGGGACGAGTGCAACGGCAAGGTGGACCTGCTGTTGACCGATATGATCATGCCGGGCGGTATGACGGGCAGCGATCTGGCGGCTGAATTGAAAAAACGAAAACCCGAACTCAAAGTCATTTACGCCAGCGGTTACAGTTCGGCTTTGACCGGCAAGGAATTTACCCAGGGCGAAAATATCTTTCTGGCGAAACCGTATCAGCCGAATCAGGTGGCGCAACTGATCCGGACCACGCTGGACGGCGTTCCTCAGGGTCAATCTCCGGCTTCCGCCACCCCGGTCAACGGCGCTCCCGCATCGGCACCCACCCTGGCGGAACAGACGGTTTAGGCGCCGTTGCCCGTTTTCGCCTCTAATACCGGCCGATCGTCCGCCGGTTGAGATTTCCTGTCACCTCTTCCCGCTTTCCTGTTACTTATGCGGCGATATGATGATGACCAACACGATGCCGGTTATGGCCAATAATGATGCGGAACTGGTGGGGGCGACGCTCTCGGGGAATCGCGACGCCTTTACCCAGATTGTTTCGCGCTACCAATCGCTCATCTGCTCGCTCGCCTACAGCGCCACGGGGAGCCTCGGCCAGAGTGAGGATCTGGCGCAGGAAACCTTCATCGCCGCCTGGAAACATCTCGGCCGTTTGCGGGAGCGCGGCAAACTGCGCGCCTGGCTCTGTGGCATCGCGCGCAACCGTATCAACAACTTTCTCCGGTCCGAAGGCCGTGAACCGTTGCGCGAAGCCGGGCCCCTGGAGAATGCCATCGAATCCCACGCTGCCGGGCCGCTGCCGGTGGACTACACCATCAGCCGGGAGGAGGCGGATATTCTCTGGCGCGCGCTGGAACGGATTCCGGAAATTTATCGCGAACCGTTGGTTTTATTTTATCGCGAACAACAATCCATTGAGACCGTCGCTGCCGGCCTGGATTTGACCGAAGATGCCGTTAAACAGCGGCTGTCGCGCGGACGGAAAATGTTGCAGGAGCAGGTGTTGTCGTTCGTGGAAGGCGCGCTGGCGCGGACCAATCCCGGGCCGACGTTTACCTTCAATGTTCTGGCCGCCTTGCCGGCCGTCACCTTTTCCGCCAAGGCCGCGACGCTCGGCGCGGCCCTGAAGGGCGGCGCCGGAGCCAAAGCCGCCGGTGCGGCGGGCTGGCTGGGCGCGATTTTCACCCCGTTACTTGTGATTTTCGGCAACTACGCCAGCTATAAAATGAGCCTCGACGAGGCGCAAACGGATATGGAACGTTACCACGTCAAAAGGGTTTTCCGGATTTCTCTTTTGATTACCCTGGTGCTGGCGGCGATTTTGGCCGTGCCGTTGGTCATGTGGACGGTCCGGAGCGAGCAAAGCCTCGTCACATTTTGCGGCATCTTTTTCAGCCAAACTATTGTTATTTATTTTTTGACGATTTTCGTTTTTGTGATGGGTACGCTTTCGCATCGCAAAAAATATCTCGAAAACATTTTGATCGAACAATACGGCGGCCATTTTCCGCCGGCGGCATACGAATACCGCAGCCGCGCCAGCCTGTTTGGACTCCCCCTGTTCCATATCCGGATCGGTGACCGGTTTGACGTCATTCGCGGGCCGGTGAAGGCATGGATTGCGATCGGCAGCAGCCATTCCATCGGCGTGATTTTCGCCTCCGGCGGAATTGCAATCGCTCCCATCAGTTTTGGCGGCATCGGCATCGGGCTGATTTCATTCGGGGCGATTGGAATGGGAATCGTCTCATTAAGCGCCATTGCCTTGGGCGTGTGGTCTTTTGGCGCGCTGGCGTTTGGCTGGCAAATTTGTTGCGGCTGCGGCGCGGCGTGGCACGCGGCGGCCGGCGGAATTGTGTTCGCGCGCGACTTCGCGGCGGGAGGCATCGCCCATGCCGCCCAGGCGAACAACTCCGTTGCCGTCGAATTTCTTCGCCAGACGCCCTTCTTCCGGATCGCAGAATTCATCGCGCGTTACAATCTCTGGGCGCTTTGGGTGATTCCGATGTTTTTCCAGTCGCACATTGTTGCGCGCGCGCGGCGCCGGCAAGAGTGGAAAAACTTACAGCTTCCAACTCTTCCGAAAATATGAAAACGTCCATAATCGGATTTATTCTTTTCGGCACCGTCATTGCCGGCGCGATCATTTTTTATCACGGCCAAGAAAAACCGCCGGTTCCCACCCCAATCACTGAATCCGCGCCGGGCCAGACGGCAACGCCGGCATATCAACCGGATGGAATCTTCCCGGCCGAATCGCGGCCGGCGCTGCCAACCGGTACGGGCGGGCCGGCGCAAACTCAGATCCCGGCGGCAGGCTCAACAAGGTCGGATGGCTCGAAGGATCCCGTTGGCCCGGTGCTAGATGCCTTGTTATCGTCCAGAAACGCCGGTCAAAAACACGCGCTGTTTCAGCAACTCCTGCAAACCGGCCGATTGGATCAAGCCATCGCCGAATTGCAACAGCGCGCGGCGGACAATCCGAACGATCCCGAAATTCCCACCACCCTGGGCGAGGCATTGCTGAATAAATTGCGCGCAACCTTCGCGGCCAATGGCGGCCAGAACACCGACGAGATCGGGATCATGGCCATGCAGGCGGACCAGAATTTTAACGCCGCGTTAAAAATGGATCCTCAAAACTGGGAGGCGCAGTTTGTCAAGGCTGCCTCCCTGGAACATTGGCCGGCCAGCGCGCAAAAGGACGACGAAGTTATTCAGCGCTTGTCCAGCCTCATTGACCAGCAGGAAACAATGCCCTCGCAACCGGAATTTGCTCAACCTTATGCGGTCTTGGGTGACGAATACCTGAAAATCGGCCAGCCGGAAAAAGCGCAGGCAACCTGGCAGCTCGGATTGCAAAAATTTCCAAACGACCCGGTTCTTCAGAAAATAATCAGCGGGCAGTGATCGTTTCCGCCAGTTCCTCCGCCGGATACGTCCAGATTTCCGCGAGCGTCGGGTGATAATGCGGCATTACGGCCAGTTCCCGGACCGACATCCGTTTGGCCATGGCGGCGACGATTTCATGAATCAGTTCGCCGCCTGCCGGTCCAACGCACGTGCCACCGAGAATCTCGCCCGATTTTTCGTCCGCCAGCAGTTTTACAAAACCGTCTGTCGCCTCCATGATCAGGGATTTTCCATGGTCGTTGAACGGATAGCTGGCCGATTGGTAGGGAATACCGCGCGCCCGGGCTTCTTTTTCGGTCAATCCCACCAACGCCACCTGCGGCTCGGTGAAAACGATGGAAATAAACAGCCGGTAATCCATGCGTCGCGGTGATTTCGGGCGCGCGATGTTGTGCGCCGCAATTTCACCCTGTTGCACGGCCAGATGAACAATCTCATGGGGACCGGTGCAATCGCCCGCCGCGTAAATATGCGGTGCGCTGGTCTGCAGGAGTTCATTTGTCGCAATCCACCCGTTCCCGGCCGCCACTCCGGCCCGGTCAAGGTCGAGCGGCGAAATATTGGGCCGGCGGCCGAGCGCAAAAAAGATTTCCTCGGCGGAAACCGATACCGCTTTTTTGCCGTGCTGAAACAAAACAGTTTTCCGGCGGCCCTGGCGCTTCGCGTCGGTCAGGATCGTGTTGGTATAAAGTTCAATGCCTTCCCGGCGGAATGCCCTTTCCAGCTCGATCGCGGCGTCGGCGTCGAAATCGCGAAGCAGATGTTCGCCGCGCTGGATGAGCGTGACTTTGACGCCGAAACGCGCAAAGAACTGGGCAAACTCGCAGGCAATGGGTCCGCCGCCGAGGACGATCAGCGATTTCGGCAGCCGTTTCAGCCGGAGCGCCTCGTCACTGGTCAGATAACCAGCCGCGCTCAGCTGGGGCAGGGGAGTCGGGGCAACCACCGAACCGGTGCAGATGATAAACGATTTCGCGGTGAGCACTTTGCCGTTGCTCATCTGCACGGCATGCGGATCCAGAAAACGGGCCTGGGCGCGGATGAACTGAAACCTGCCCCGGGCCAATTGTTTTCGCCGGTAACCGGCAAAGTCGTCGATGAGCATGTCCTTCCGGGCCATGACCCTGGCGAGGTTGAAACCCACCTTTCCGGCCCGGATGCCCCAGGGTTGCGCATGGCTCGCCAGATGCATCACTTCGGCCGCGTAAAGCAGTGCCTTGGTGGGCATACACCCCCGCAGAATGCAAAGTCCGCCGACCTCGGCGCCGCCTTCGATCACTGCGGTTTTCAAACCGGCGCCGGCGGCCGTCCGGGCAGCCGCGTAACCGGCGCTGCCGCCGCCCAGAATCGCTACCTCGTAGTCAAAAGATTTCATCCCGGACAGGATGGAAGCGATTTCAAATTTGACAACCCGATTTATCAATTTAACGATGTACCGGTCATGAGCCAAATTATCTATCCGCGCAGTCCACGCGAGATCATGGACGGCTGGAGCTATCTGCCCCGGTACATCGACAAAATCCGCCTGCACCTTGCCGGCAAACTGCATGCTGACTACCAGGAAAATCTCGGCAAAGGGTTTGACGGCATGTGGCTCAAGGCCGCCGGGGTCACCCATGAACAGATGCTCGAAGTGGTCGGAAATTCCGTGACCGACGGGGAAGTCTGCGACTGGGTCCGCCAAAATGTGAAAAAATCCTCCGCCGAAAAGGCCGCGCACTGGAAGGAAGTCCTGAGCCGTCCGCCGGCGGACGATGCTGCGGCTGTCGCCCGGCTGAAAATGCGCAAGGAACAGTCCGGCCTGGCCCACCGCGACGATATCAAGACCTTCGTGGACTACATTGATGCCGACGAAAAACGAATGTAGCGGCTATTGCCCGGAATAGAACGCTTCGATCTTGGCGTTAACGTCCTTGTAACCCGCGTCGATTTCGTAAATGAGTTTAAGCTGCTCGATGGCATCTTCCTTTTTGCCCATGCTCTCGAGGACGGCTCCAAGGTTGTAGACGAGGTCCTTTTTCTCTTCATCGAACACCGGCTTTTCCTTGATGGCGTTTTGCAGCGTGCGCGCCGCCAGGTCGAACATCTTGCGTTTGGCAAAACATTGCGCGAGATAACTCATCGAAGCGAGGCGCTTGTGGGGGTTTTGCTGGGCTTTCTGGAACTCCTGAATCGCCTCGCCGATTTTGCCCGTCTGGAAATAAAGCTGTCCCATTTCAAACCGGATCGCCAGATCGGTCGGATATTTTTCAACGCGCTTCTGGCAATCGGTGACCTGGAAATTCAGCTTTTCGGCCTGGATTTTTGCCGTCTGCTCGGTGTAATCCGGTGCCGCGGGATCGAGCTGTTCCAACTGGTAATCGAACCGGCGCACCACGGTATCGGCAATCCCCCGCTCCAACGACGGGTCATTGCCCATTTCGGAATTTTTGATGCGGTCGTAAAGCGCGAGTGCCTCGTCGAACTTTTTCTTTTCGGTGTAGAGCTTCGCCAGTTCCCGGGTGATCTTGAGATTGTTCGGCTCAGTTTGCAGGCGCTCTTCGTATTCGCTGATGAGCCGTTCGGCGACGTCCTCGTTTTTCACGATCCGCTTTTCCTGTTCCAGCGAGACGGCCTGTTGTTTGTCCTTCAGGATGTCGCGGTAGGAACCCTGGCCGCCTTCGAGAGCATTGTAGCCGCCCTGGTCCAGGGTTTTGCGCGCCGAAAGATCCTTGAGCGCCTGGTTCAACTCGCCGTCGTTGGGGGAATTGCGCAACAGATCGGCCAGAATTCTTTCCGCGGCACTGGTGTCGCCGCCGGCGGTGCCCACCGATTGGGCAAATTCAATCGCCAGAACTTTGTCTTTGGGCGAGTTTTTTACCAGGATATCGAGCGACAAGACCGCCGTCTGCGGCAGTTCCAATGCCTGGGCGGCTTCGACAATCAGACGGTGCGCGGCGGAATTGTTCGGGTCGCCATTCAGGATTTGTTCCGCAATGGCCATCGCTTCACCGGGATTTTTGCTCATCGCCAGCTTGGCTTTGGCGACCTGGGGCGAGGAACTGGCGCTGCCCCACATTTTTTTCAGGAAACCGCCGCCGGCGCCGGCTTTCTGGATTTGCGTGGCGCGCAGGACCTTTCGGCATTCGAAGAACGCCGGCTCCTTTTCCAGCACCTGGTTGAACAGGGCGATGGCATAGTCCAGGTTATCCCGCTGTACGGCTTCGTTGGCTTTGGTGAAGAGCAAGCGCGCTTCCCGCGATATTTCATTGATGCTTTTTTCTGCCATGTTCGTGAGTGGTTGGATTAAAAATTCGCATTTGTTGCCGGAAAATCAATCCCGAACGTCTCGCGGTCAACCGCACTGGGCCCGATGCCGCAGCGCATGGTCCAGGAGCACCAGCGCCGCCATCGCCTCGATCATCGGCACCGCCCGCGGCAGCACGCACGGGTCGTGCCGGCCCCGGCCTTTGAGTGTCGTGTTGTGAAATGCCTCATCCACCGTGTCCTGCGCGTGCATCACCGTGGCCACCGGCTTGAATGCCACCCGGAAAAAGACGGGCTGTCCGTTGGAAATGCCGCCCTGGATACCGCCGGAAAAATTGGTTGGGGTGAGCACCTTTCCCCGGCGCGCGCGGAAGGGATCGTTGTGCTCGCGTCCGGTGAGCACGATGCCGCCGAAGCCGGAGCCGATCTCAAACGCCTTGGACGCGGGCAGGCTGAGCATCGCTTTGGCCAGGTCCGCCTCCAGTTTGTCGAATACCGGTTCGCCCCATCCGGCCGGCACGCCCCGGGCCACACCTTCGACAATGCCGCCGACGGTATCGCCCGCCCGCCGCATTTTTTCAATCAGCCGGATCATTTTATCCGCTATTTTCCGGTCCGGGCAACGGACAATGTTCGATTCGATGTCCTTGAACTTTACCCGTTCCGGGTCCACGGCGGCGACGATGCGCTGGACCTGTTTGACATACGCCAGGATTTCGACGCCATGCCGTTCGCGTAAAATCTTTTTTGCAATGGCGCCGGCGGCGACCCGGCCGACCGTTTCGCGCGCGCTGGCGCGGCCGCCTCCCTGCCAGTTGCGGATGCCATATTTGGCAAAATAGGTGAAGTCGGCGTGGGACGGCCGGAACTTGGTTTTCATCTCCGCGTAAGCCGCGGACCGGGCATCCTCATTTTTGACCCACAAACAAATGGGCGTGCCCAGGGTTTTGCCGCCGAAGGTGCCGGAAAGAATTTGGACCGTGTCGGATTCCTTCCGGGGCGTGACGATTTTGGATTGGCCGGGCCGGCGCCGGTCCAGGTCGGGCTGGATGTCGGCTTCCGTCAGCTTTAAACGTGGCGGGCAGCCGTCCACAACCACGCCCACACCGCCGCCGTGAGACTCGCCCCACGTCGTGATCCGGAACAATTGCCCGAAGGTACTCGCCATGCCTTGATTGTAGGAGCCGAGGTGACGAGGCTCAATTTAAAAAGGAGAAGCCAGGGAGCGCATCTTGACACCCGGGTCGCGTCGCAGAACGATGGAGCGCCGATCTCCAGGCCGGCATGAGCGGCGAGTATTCCGCAAATTCCGCCGAACCGGAGTTCGGCGCTCCGGGGCAGTGCCAAGATGCACCCCACTCAAATGCCGGCAAACTTGCCGCTTGAAACTTGATACCTGAAACTTGAAACTTCCCCTCCATGAATCGCATTGAGGAATGCTTCGCGCGATTGAAACGCGACGGACGGACGGGTTTTATCGTCTATATCGGCGCCGGTGATCCGGATTTGGCGGCCACCCGCCGGTTGGCGCTGGCCTTCGACCAGGCGGGTGTGGACGTGTTGGAACTGGGCGTGCCGTTCAGCGATCCGTTGGCCGACGGCCTGGTCAATCAGTTGGCGGCACAGCGCGGCCTGGAGTCCGGCACGACGCCGGACAAAGTTTTGAAAAGCGTCGCCGCCATCCGCAAACGGTCCCAAATCCCCATCGTTCTCTATATTTATTTCAATCTGATTCATCGGGTCGGCCTGGAGTCCTTTATCCGGGCGGCTGCCCGGGCGGGAGTGGATGGATTGCTGGTGCTCGATCTGCCGCCGGAAGCAGGCGACCATTACGAAGAACTGATGCGTCGGGCAGGCCTGAGCCACATCTATCTGGTTGCGCCGACAACGCCGGAAGACCGCATGGCTTTCATCGTGAAGCGCGGGTCGGGTTTCATTTATTACATCTCCCGCGAAGGCGTGACGGGCATGCAATCGAAGGTGGCCGCCAACCTTGCCGCGCAGGTCCACAAAATCCGCGCTCACACCACCCTGCCGGTCGCCGTGGGCTTCGGTATCTCAAATTCCGAACAGGCGCGGCGAGTGGCGGCGGCGGCGGATGCCGTGGTGGTGGGCAGCGCGGTCGTCAATCAAATTGCCCGATACGGCAAATCACCGGAACTGGTCAAACGCGTCAGCCGATTCGTACGATCACTCGCAGTGGCTGTCCGGTCGTAATTGGGCCGGCATCGGCTGTCGGGAAAGAACGTCGCGCCGCCTTTTCAAATTTCGATAAATTTGGTAGCGGCACATTTTCAAAATGGTAGGGACAGTGCGCTGCGCTGTCCGGACGCCGCAGCGCGGCATCCCCGCCAAAACGCGCCACTGCCCAAAATTTTGAAGTTACTGTCCCTGGGCCGGCGGGTCCTGGGGCGGATTTTGATCGGGTGGCGGATTCGGGTTGGAATTCTGCGTCTTATCGGGAGCCCCTGCCCGGGTGTGGTGCTGGTTGATTTTGACCTGGGCCGCCTGCATCTGCTCCAGTGACCTGGGCGGAAGGTTCTGGCCGGAACTGATGCTGGGCAGGGACAGAAAATCCGCGGCCTCGAGGTAAACAATTTTCTCCTGGGCGTCTTCGATGTTATTGGCGGCGGCTTTCAAAACCGGAATCGCATTGGAACTCCCGAATTGTTTGGTTGCCTCCACGGCGGCTGCCCGAATCTCTTTTTCAGGGTTGTACAGGTCAGCCAGGATGTTGGAAAGCGACTGGGGATCATCGTTCATGGACCATTGCTGCAACCGGTCCACTTCAGCGTCAACGGCAGCCTGGTGCTCCTCAGCTGTTGGCGGCGGGACCGGAGTCGGCGCGACAGCGACGGGCGCCGGTTGGGGCGCGGGCGTGGCCGGAACGATTGAGGTGGAAACAACCGTTGGAACGGGGGCGAACGTCATGGCCGGTGGAACCGGTGCCGGTGCCAGACGACGCTTTAAAAACCATCCGGCGCCCAGCACGAGGAGGGTCGCCAATAAAAGCGCGGCAATAAATTTCACTCTCATCAGCTTTGTTGTTAAACAACTGGAATTATAAGCTAAAAACCAGGACCGGCAACGCCCGTCCTGGTTTTTTGAAGGAATAAACCGGGTCAATTCCACCAGGTCCAGAACGGCCAGTTGCCGGAGGGCACCGCGGCAGCCGTGCCGCTGCCGCTGGCTTTGACGGTATCGGTTCCGAGCCAGCCCTTTAGAATGGAACTGCCGGAGCCGCTGAAATTGGCCGAGACCGTGAGCTTTTGGGTTTCGTTTTTGACCGGGCTGGCACTCCAGTTCAGGTTCATCTGGCCTTCAGCATAAATAACCGTCGGCACCGGCATGTTATCATTGATTTCAATAATCCATTGAGACAACTGGTCCTGTTCGCTTCCTCCGCCGGTTATGGTGTTGAGGCTGAAGGTGGAACTCATTTGGTCAATATCCATTTGGACGAAAAAATCGTAGTTGGTTGCGGAATCGAAGCCCTGCATGAGGACATTGGTGAGGGGGCTGCCTTTCGGCAGTACGGCCCAAATAAAATAATTATAGATGTCGTAGGCGAAGGTCGTGGTGGCTGGCAGGTTCGAAATGGATCCGGTCTGGTACAGCAGCCAAGCCTGGAAATTCGTCGAAGCGTTCAGCAGGCTGACGATGTTCCTGGTGTTAAAGCTGAGTTTATAAGGCTTCAGGCTGGTGGTGCTGCCCCGGGTGGTGCCGGAAACGTTGGTATTGACGGTGATGGTTCCGGAAAGGTTCAACCTGGCGAGAATGACCGGGCCGTCGGCAAATGCGTTGGTCGAAAGCGCCATTGCCCCGATGGTTGCGGCGCAGAACAGAGTTTTAATTGACTTCATGACATTTCTCTTTCGTTACTGGTGTATTGTTCCCCGCTTTTAAAGATTTCGACTTCAACAAAATTCTAAGCGGGCAACGCTCTCTGTCAATGGCGAATGTCATCCGCGGCGAATCTCCCCTTTCAGCGATTATTCCACCGCATTCCAGAAAGGATTAAAGCCTTTTCCCTTGCCCGTGAGATTAATGGTGCCGGTCACAGAACCATTGGGGTTGTAATCAACTTCCTGGGAACCGCCCAGGCCGCCGCCCATGAAGATGGTTTCGGTATCGGTCCAGGTTGTGTATGTTCCATTCTTATCCCATTTCTGGTTATAATTCTGTTGACCGGTGGGATAACCCGCGAGTTTGAGGCCAGTGGAATCGTCCTCAAGTTGAACGTAATACGTATACGTCTCATTCCACAAGTCAAAGCCGGGCAGGTTTTGATCAAACGTTTCGGTGAAGGCCCCGGCCTGGTAATTGAAATAAATGACAAACTGTTGGGTGCCGCCGTTGGGAACGGCATACAGAACGTTCGTCCCGGTCTTGTCCACGACCAGAATCTGGCTGTTCCAAGGGCTGTCCCAGCCGACCACGATTTTTGCACCCGTTGGAAAACTCATGTTCGCCCAGTTTGCGGTTTGAAGCAGGTTCAACAGTTCCTTGGTGCCGAATTTGGCGGTGCCCACGCTGATTTTGGTCATCTGCTTGACGGTAACGGGGCCTTTGTTTGTTTTAATGATCAGGGAGAGGTTCAAGAGACTGTAATTGGTCACGACGCCGAGCGCCGCCCGGGCGCTGAAGGCTCCAAATGCCAGCATCGAAATCAGAACGACAGATGCGCAGGGGATCAGTTTCATAAAATTGCGTGTTGATGATTGTATATTACCGACCAGCCTTTCTCCTCAGCTGATAACCACCGGATGGGAAGGAAAATAAGCGGTGCCGGCCATTTTTGTCAACGGAGAACCGGATGCGCCCCTGCCGACTACGGCGGCGATACTTGTATGTCTGGCCACTATCGTTGAGTGGAACCGGCCGGTGAATTGTTGTCGGTGGCACGGGCGGCGGCTTTCAACGCCGGGATGGCATTGGGGCTGTCGAATTGCTTGGTGGCTTCGATGGCCGCGTCGCGGATAAAGAAACGGAATCGTCCTGACACTGTCTTGGAAACCGCAACTCGGCCTTGATTCGTGCCTTGGCGGAAGACGCCGGCCATGATCATATCAGTCTCCGCCTGGAATGCCGTCTGGCTGGAGTCAGGTAAAAAGTGGTTTGATCAGCGCTGGTTGGGCCGGCCTGGATTGGCAAATCCGGCTAGGGATTGTGCCGCTTGCATCATGGATTGGGCGCCATCGGTGGATTTTGATCCGGCGGGGATTGGGCGGCGCGGTTTTGCGCGTTGGCCTTCCGGCGGGCTTCCTTGGCGGCCTGCCGCTGCGCCATGGCCTGAATTTCCTCCGGAGTTTTGGGCGCGTTGAAGTCAAGGGGGGGCAGCGAAAGGAAGTTCGCGGCCTGGAGCATGGCGATCTGCTCGTCGGTGTCCGTTGAATTCACGGCGGCGGCCTTCAGAGCCGGGATGGCGTTGGTGCTGCCGAATTGTTTGGCGGCTTCAATCGCAGCTTCCCGGATTTCTTTTTCCGGACCGGTCAGGTCGGCCAGGATGTTGGACAGCGAGGCCGGATCATTGTTCATGGACCATAGCTGGAGGCGTTCCAACTCGGCGTCGATGGCGGCTTGGCGCTGTTCGGGTGTCAGGCTGCTGGAAACCGGAGCGGCGGAAACCGGAGCGGGCGGGGGTGGCGGGGCAACGTCGGCCACGGCGTTTGAAACCACCGGCGGAGCCGCGGCTTCACTGCTGGCCGGAGCCGGCACCGGCGCATTTCCCAGGTGTTGTTTTAGAAGCAGACCGCCGCCTAATACCAGCAAAACCACCACCAACAGCCCCAAAATGAATTTTAGTCTCATGACCCTGCCCAACGTAAATAAAAAACCCAAGACAGGCAAGCTGTCTTGGGTTGAATTCAAAAAGGTACGATTACCGGTTTAGTCCTCGAGAACATTACCGCTAAAGCTCAGGCTGCCAGAAGTGACGACAGCATCATCTCCACCAGTATAGCTGCTCCCAGTTCCCTTGAGGGAGACGGTGACGTGGTCGGTCGTATTGTTGGAATTGAAATTCAGGATCATGACACCGCGAATTTCAATCGCAAATGAACTGTTAAACGACCATTCCCAGGGAAATTCAGCATCATCCCAGTCATACGGATTGTCGTGGATGTAGAGCAACGCCGCCGAAGTGGAGGTTTCCTGAAAAGTTTTTGACGTTTCGACGTATGAATAGACCCAGTTGAAGACGTCCTCATCCTCTTCGAAGAAGCTGTAACCGAGGTCAGCCAGTTCACTCTCCGTATCCAACTCTATGTAACTGTAAGCGTCGCCGTTGGTATCCGTCCCAGCCAGCGCGAAATAGAAGAAAGGCTTGCCCGGTGCGTTGGTGACGTAGAAAACGCCTCGCACGTCATTGCCGTCGAAGGCATTGGGGTTGAAGCCGATGATTCCATCCTTGGGCAAATTCTGTGCAAGGCCCGCGGGCGGATGGGCAGAGGCGATCGCGTTCGACAAGGCAAGGTAAATGGTCTTGTTGTTGAACGCTACGGTCTTGGTCGTTACAATGACGGCGCTTGAGGTTGTCCGGGTGGTACCGAATGTCTTTACAACGCCGCTGATATTTAACGTGCTGGCTGTGGCTTTACTAGAAGCAAAAGCCATCGCACTGGCAACTGCTGCACAGAGTAATATTTTGGTCAGTTTCATATCTCTTGGTTCTGTTGTTTACTGGTTGGTTGATTGACTCGTTTACCTGGTTTAGTAGCTCCATTTCAGCCTTCAAAAGGCCGAATTTGAAAGGGATTGTAGGGAGGCATGTGTTTTTGTCAACAATGAATTTATGATTTCCATAATGTAACCGAATCATCCCGACGCCAGCGATAAGGCTGGAATTCTGCTTGATTGACATCGCGGCCGGCCGCCTGGGGGGCATCTGCGAATCCGGCTGGTTAACGGCGGAGGCCGCTTGTGGTTTGGGGAGGCGGTCGCCCTGGAAGTCAAATGGATGGGATCGTTCGCCTCAGGGATCACAGCCGTTTCGCCGGATCTTCGGGTTGCGCTGCTTCGCCTGACGATGCCCCGGCGCAAACAAAAACCCAAGGCCGACAGAGCCGACCTTGGGTTGAATTGAACAACGGGTATGGTTACTTCACAAATCCAGGAACGAGGTGCTGAAACTCGCAGTCCCGGAAGTGACAACCCCGTCCTCTTCATCAATGATTGCATTCCCTGTTCCCCGCAGAGAGCCCGAGAAAGTCGCTTTGGCCGTCGTCCCGTTCTCGTTCGCCTTCATTGTCAGGACACCGCCGATTTCGATCTCAAGAAGATCGTTGTCTTCGAACCGGGAAGGAACGCTGGAATCGTCGTACTCGTAAGGATTGTCATGGATGTAAAGCAGCGCCTTCGAACTGGAAGTCAAGCTGGTGGCCGCCCTGGTCTCTACCTCCGAGATAGTTTCATTGAAAAGGCCGCTGGCAAACCCCAGGGAGCTGAATGCGACTCGTGTATCAAGCTCCATGTAACTGTAATAATCGTCGTTGGTATCATAACCGGAAAGGGCGAAGAAAAAGAAAGGTTTGCCCGGTGCGTTGGTAACATAAAAGTAGCCGTCAACATTGCCATCATACCCGTTGGGATTGAAGCCAATGATTCCATCCTTGGGCAAATGAGTCGCCAGTCCTGCGGGCGCATCGAAACCGGCGATGGCATTCGACAGGGCGAGGTAAATGGTTTTATTGTTAAACGCCACATTCTTGGTGGTTTCAATATAAGCGCTGCTCGTCGTACGCGTGGTTCCGAATGTTTTTACAACGCCACTGATATTTAACGTGCCAGCCATGGCCTGACTGGAAGCAAAGGCCATTGCCCCAGCCACTGCTGTACAGAGGAGTATTTTGGTTAGTTTCATAATGTTTATTCCATTCTCTTTGCTTGGTTATTCCACCGGTTTGGTTGTTCCTTTTCAGCTATAAAAGCTTAATGATAAAAAAGTATTCATGGGGGCTGGCAGGTGTGTCAATTTAAATGATGTATCATATAATAATTTTAAGTTTAAATAATTAATTGTATTTCATTTGTTTGCCATGGCTTTCGGGGTGGTCCAGCGGGTGATGGGGGCGGCACGGGATTGCTGTTGAATTTTCTCTGTTTATTGCATTCAATCTGTGATTTAAATCATGAAACCTCCAATGGATGTCAAAGACCGCTTCGTCATCATCATGGCGGGTGGGCGGGGCGAACGGTTCTGGCCGGTCAGCCGCGAGCGGACGCCGAAGCAACTGCTCACGCTGCTGGGCAAACGTTCGTTTCTCCAGCAGGCTGTCGATCGCGTCCGGCCGCTGGTGCCGGCCAGGAATATTTTCGTCATCACCAATGAGGCGCAATTGCCGGAGGTCCGCCAACAGCTCCCGAAAATTCCCAAAACCAATCTCATTGCCGAACCGGTCGGCCGTGACACCTGCGCCGCGGTAACGCTCGGCGCGGCCCTGGTCGGCGCGCGTTCGACGACCGGGGTCATGGCCGTGTTGCCCGCCGACCATGTCATTCCCGAGGAGAAGAAATTTCAGCAGGTTTTGAGCGATGCTTTCGATCTGGCCGGCCGCGGCCGGGCGATTGTGACCATCGGCATCCAGCCGACCGAACCGGCAACCGGTTACGGTTATATCCGGGTGGGCGAGGCGTTGCCGCCGCCCGCGGGGGTGAAGAAATACAAAAGCGCGTTTTACCGCGCCGAACAATTCGTCGAAAAACCTTATTTTGACCGGGCGCTCGAATACGTCAACAGCGGCCAGTACCGCTGGAACGCCGGTATGTTCGTCTGGTCGTTCGTCACCATCACCGAAGGGCTGCAAAAGCATCAGCCGGAGATGTACGCCGCCTGCCAGCGCTGGTTCAAGGCGGCGAACCAGCCGGCGAAACTCGCCAAAGTGCTGGCGAAGGAATATTCCGATGTCAAGAAGGTCTCGATCGATTACGCCCTGATGGAAAAGGCGCAAAACGTCGTCGTGGCCGACGGGAGCTTTGCCTGGGATGATCTCGGTTCCTGGACGGCGCTGGCGCGGCATCTCCAGGCCGATCCGGAAGGCAACTGCGCCGTGGCGGATTTCATCCACGTGGACGGCGCCCGGAACATCATCTACGACGCGCGTACCCGGGACCGGCGTACGCCGATTGCGGTGGTCGGTTTGCGCGATTCGATCCTCGTCCAGACGGACGATGCGGTGCTGCTGGCACACAAAAGCCAGGCGCAGAAGGTGAAGGAACTGGTCAGGAAACTCGCGGAGGATGCACGCTTGAAAAAACTCGTGTAGGCGGGTTTGTTAAAACGCGGCCGCACCCGCTGGCGAATAACGTGGGCCCGGGCCCCGACAATCACCGGAATAAAGTACAAAGGGCGGAGTTGATCTCAAAGCCGGCGGCATAGTTGTTGTCGCCCGGCAGAGCGAAAAAAGACCGCGAGCGCCACCCGGTCGCCAATAAATCGCATGGCCGGCGGAGGGGACGTGCCATCGGGGCGACTGGCACCACCAGGAAATTCTACCGTCATCTGGCGGCGGGGGGATTATCGGGCGCGGTCCGGGGTGTTGGTTTGACTGGTGTCACGATAGGGAGAACCTGCCTGATAAAGTTTGATTTGGACCTTGAGGTCGTTGATTGGGTCCGGATTGGACTGGTCAATGGCCAATTGTTGGGCGCGGCGCGCGTTTTCAACCGCTTCGGGAAATCGTCCCGCTTCGGCATAAGCCGCCGCCAGCGTGCCCAAAATGGCCGGGTTGGTACCCCGCGAAAGCTGATTGGCCTTTTCGGCCAGCGTAACGGCCCGGATGCCATTTCGGATGGACGCCTCCGGGCTGGTCGCCAGCGCCCAGGCCAGGTCATTGCAGGTATTGGCATTTTTGGGCTCTATTTCCAAAGACGTTTGGTAGTGCGCAATCGCTTCACGCACCTTTCCACCCTGGAAGAGCGCATAGCCGAGGTTGCTCTGAAATTCCGCGTTAAGGGGCTGGATGGCCACGGCCTTCCGGTAATAAGCAATCGCCTCGTTAATCTGTCCTTTTTGGAAAAAGGCCGCCCCCAGGTTGTTATTGGCCTCGGCCAAGCCAGGCTGGGCCTTTAAAACCTTTTGGAAAATCACGATCGCCTCGTCCAGGCGTTTATTTTGGAAGAGGACAGTGCCAAGATTGTTCTGGGCCCCGACATAGTCGGGTTGGATTTCCAAGGCCTTTTGGTAATGGTCGATGGCTTCGTCAATTTGCCCTTTATCGGCAAGAACGGAGCCGAGATTACAGTAGGCCAGGGGATTCTCCGGGTTGCAGGCCAGGGCGTGAGTCCAGAGCGACTCGCTGTTGCGCCAGTATGAAGTCTGGATTTGTGCGCGCCAGATCAGGGCGGCAATTACAGCAACCGCACCCGCGCCCGTCATCAGGCGGCGGTGGCGCCAGGAAGCCGACAGATCCGCCACCGTCCAGGTCAAAAGGAGATAAACCCCGATTAGTGGCAAATAGGTGTAACGATCGCACCTCAGTTCGAGGTGTTTCTGAATCAGCACCAGCACCGGCGCAAGGATGAGCAGATACCACAACCAGCCCACCAGCAGATAGGGACGCCGGCGACGCGCGAGGAAAAACGCCGCAGAAATGGCCGCCAGCAGGATTATCCCCAGCATCACTTCCCCCCCCGACGGATTTATGTCCGGCGGCGGCGGCGACACGTTCAGCCCCGCCGGGTAAACCATCTGCCTTAAATAAGCCAGGGGCGTCAGCAGGGCGCGCCCGGTTTGCGAAGGTGGGGAGGCGGGCCCGTAGGTCATTTCATTCTCATGCCGGGAGAAAAACAGCCCCAAACCAGCCAGGAGCAGAACCCCCAGCAGGGGAATTTTTTCGAGCATCAGGCGCCTGGGAACCAACCACCGGTTTGGCCTGTCCCCGGCTTCTGCCTGCGGCAACGGCGCAAACCGGTTGAGCGGCCAGTAATCCAGCACCAGCAGCACGAGAGGCAGCGTTGCCACCATCAGCTTGGACATCAGGCCGCAGGCAAAGCACAACAGCACCAGGCCATAGTCGAGGACCCGGGCCTTTCCCGCGCCCGCCTCTCGACTTCCGGCCCGCGATTGTCTTTGGACGTATCGCACATACGCCCCGAGCGTCAGCATGAAGAAAAATCCGCTCAGCACGTCCTTGCGCTCGGCCACCCACGCCACGGATTCCACGTGCAACGGGTGAACCGCAAACAGCGCCGCCACAAACGCGGCGGGCCAGAGGGTCGCGGTCATCCGCCGCAAAATCAGAAACAGCATGATTGCCGAGGCCGCATGCAGCAGGACATTGGTCAGATGATGTCCGCCGGCATTCAACCCATAAAGCTGGCAGTCCAGCATATGGGAGATCGTGTTCAGCGGAATCCAATGACCATTATGGCTGTGGGTGAATGCCCAGGCGATTCCTTTCAGGGTCAGACCGCTGGTGATTTGCGGGACCTGGTATATCTGACCCGCATCGTCATAATTGACGAATTCATATCGCAACGTCCTGCCGTAGACCGCCAGAACCAGTACGGCCAGGGCGACACAAACGCCAAGGACCATTTGACGGGAGCCGGAATCAGCGGGCAAACCCCGCCGGGACACGCCAACGGACCGGGCAAGGACCGCACTCCCGCTCAAAAGGTTTTTTCTCTTCCGGTTCGTTATCATACGCTGGAATATGCGCGCGGCTGAAACGCTCCGCAGCGCCCGTATTCCGGTTCCGGTTTCATGAATTCCAAATCCGCATAACGCTGGGTTCAGCCGGGTGAACCTTCCTCCCGGCGGGAATTCGTGTCGCGGCCGGGAGGCGGGACGATCCATGATCCGGCCGCGTCGGCGCCGGAACCCGGGGCCGGTTCGATTTCGAACCGCTCGTCTTTGTCGTTGCGGTGCATGACTCCACGCGACTTTAACCGGTTGGCCCGCAAAGTCCAATGCTTCACTCAATCCCGAACGATCAGCCTGAACCCGGCTGCAACGCTGAAAGTCCGCCTCAATTTGACCGGCTCAAAACTGAATCTGAACCAGTGAAAACCCGACGGCACCCGATGATGTTCAATCCCCGCCAATCACAGCTTGACCTTTCGATGGACCTGGGGCACGAGAAAGGCATCACCCTCCGCGCCAGGAACGCTGCGTTCAAATACAAGGATTACCACATCAACATCGTGGACGCCGCCCGCAGCATCCTCTACGACGCGCACCAAACCGCCCGCCGATCGCCGTGGTCGGTTTGCGCGATTCCATCCTGGTGCAGACCGGCGATGCGATTGCTGGCGCACAAAAGCCCGGCGTAGAAGGTCAAGGAACCGGTCTGGAAGCTCGGTGAGGATATGAAATTGAGGAAGCTGGTTTAGACACTGATTTCACGGATTGACGCCAATTGAAAGGCCCGCGAGGCGGAATGATGAAATCCCATCGGAATTTGTAGAATCCGTGTTATCCGTGTGCATCCCTGGTCAAATTATTGTCATCGACGGCTTGACCTTTGGCGGCGAATCGCCATCATATGCTGCCCGGCTGTTTCGCCGCTTTCCTGTTCGCGCCCGTCCGGCGCGATGGTATTTTAAGCAGTGAGCACGCCGGCCCAATACACTATGCAGCACATTCGAAACATTGCGATCATCGCGCACGTCGATCACGGCAAGACGACGCTGGTGGATTGTTTGCTCAAGCAGTCCGGAACGTTCCGCGCCAACCAGCATGAGTCGCAGGAGGAACGCCTGATGGATTCCATGGACCTGGAAAAGGAAAAGGGCATCACCATCCGGGCCAAAAACGCGGCGTTCAAATACAAGGATTATCACATCAACATTGTGGACACGCCCGGCCACGCGGATTTCGGCGGCGAGGTCGAGCGCATCATGAACATGATTGATGGTGTGCTGCTGGTGGTGGATGCCGCCGAAGGCCCGCAGGCGCAGACGCGCTTTGTCCTGCGCAAGGCGCTCGAGGCCGGCGCGAAACCGATCGTCGTCATCAACAAGATCGACCGGGAAAATGCGAATCCGAAAAAGGTGCTCGACCAGGTTTTTGAATTGTTCATTTCCCTGAACGCGACGGACGAGCAGTTGGATTTTCCGTTTGTCTATTGTTCGGCCAAGGCGGGTTATGCGAAGCTGGATTTGAACCACGTGAGCGGCACGATGGAGCCGTTGTTTGACGCCATCGTGAAGCACATCCCGGCCCCGCGCGCCAAGGCCGGCGACGGTTTCCAGATCCTCGTCGCCAACCTCGATTACTCGGATTACCTCGGCCGGATCGCGTTCGGCAAAATCATGGCCGGCAAGGTGAAGGTCGCCGACACCGCGGCCTGCCTGCACGGCCATGGCAAAATCACGCTGGGCAAAATCACGATGATCTACCACTTCGAAGGCATGAAACGCATCGAGGTCCAGGAGGCGCATGCCGGCGACATCGTGGGCGTCACCGGTTTTGACGAGGTGTTCATCGGAGAGACCATTGCCGACAAACCGGAGCACGGCGCGCTGCCTTACATTCCAATCGACCCGCCGACCATCCAGATGGAGTTCGCCGTCAATGACGGCCCCCTGGCCGGGCAGGACGGGAAACTGGTCACCGCCCGCCACATTTGGGACCGGCTGGTGAAGGAAACCCGCACCAATGTCGCCCTGCGCATCGCGCAAACCGCCGACCCGAAGATTTTCGCCGTCAGCGGCCGCGGTGAAATGCAGATCGCCATCCTCGTCGAACAAATGCGCCGCGAAGGCCACGAGGTTCTGGTCAGCCGCCCGGAAGTGCTGTGGAAGAAGAGCGCGACCGGCGAGTTGCAGGAGCCGATTGAAAAATTGTTCCTGGAAATCCCGCAGGAGAACATGGGCGGCGTGATGGAAAACCTCGCCTTCCGCAAAGCCGAAATCGTCAACATGAACCATCACGGCGACCAGGTGACCATCGAGGCGCTGATTCCGATGCGCGGATTGATCGGGTTTGAAACCGACCTGGTGAACATGACCAAGGGCCTGGGCGTGATGAGCCATCTGTTCCACGAATACGGCGCGGACCGCGGAGAAATCGCCGCGCGCAAGAACGGTTCGCTGGTGAGCATGGAGGACGGCGAAGCGATGGCGTACGCATTGAACATGGTCCAGGAACGCGGCCGGCTGATGGTCGAGCCGGGCGATAAAATTTACAAAGGCATGATTGTGGGCGAAAACGCCCGCGAAAATGACATCCCGGTGAATCCCTGCAAGGCGAAGCGCCTGACCAATATGCGCTCCCAGGGCGAAGGCAAAGGCATCCAGCTTTCGCCGCCGTTGCGGCTCTCGCTCGAACGGGCGCTGGAATACATCGACGTGGACGAATACGTCGAAGCCACGCCGAAGAACCTGCGGCTGCGGAAAAAGATTCTCGACGAAAACCAGCGGAAACGTTCCGAGAAATCCCGGGTGCTGAAGTTTGTCCCGGCGTAACCGGCGGTGGCCAAACAGCGGGGCTAGAGCCACCGGCAGCCCAAACGCCGCGCGAAAGGTGAACGCGGCTGACGCGCGAAGCGTCTGGACTGCGGCGCTTGAGCGCCGCTTTCACGCCAGGGTCAGGACGCCGCCGGCCGACCCGCGAACTCCATCCCGACCAGGCAGACGTCATCTTCAAATTCGTGGTTGACGGAAAACGCGCGGATGGCTTCCAGCAGTTGGTCGAACATTTGCGCCGCCGGTTTGTCGCGGAGATTCTGCACGTCAAGGATCAGCCGTTCCTGGGAATACAATTCCTCGTTGAGACCCTGGACTTCATACAGTCCGTCGGTGAACAGCATCACCAGGTCGCCGGGCACGATGGCCGTTTCACTGGTCTGATACACCGCGTTGTCAAACAGGCCGAGCGCCGGTTCGCCGCGTCCGGCGGCGTGGGCGAGCAGGTCGATCCGCCCGGTCGAACGACGAACCACCAGCGGCCGGGGATGGCCGGCGTTCGCAAACCGCGTCCGGCCGGTCTGCCAATCGGCCACCAGATAAAAAGCGGTGGTGAGCATCGGCGAGCCGGTGCTTTTGAGGATGTTGTGCAGATCGAAATTGAGCTGGCGGAGAAAATGGCCCGGTTCGCGCGCCAGCGGTTTCAATTCCTCCGTCAGGGCGCGGATCATGGCCGTGACCAGCGCGGCGCGCGTGCCGTGGCCGGTGACATCGCAAATAAACACCGCCGCCTCCGTGTCGGACAGGGCGGAAACGCTGAAGAAATCGCCGCTGACGGTTTCCGTGGCCTGGTAGCGGTGCACGAACTGGAACGCGCTTTGGTCGGGAGACGCGTTGGCGGGGAAAACCGGATACTGTTGCGGCAACATGGCCATCTGGATTTCACGCGCCATCTGCAGGTTGTCTTCCATGAGATGATTTTTGACGCGCAACTCCTCGCGGCTGCGGGCCAGCTCGGCCGTCGTCCGGCGGATTTGTTCCTCGGCCCGCCGCTTCTCCGTGATGTCCCAGAAGATGCCTTGCAACCCCGTCATTTTCCCGTCGGTATCGTACAGGGGCGTCTTGACCATCTGGACGGTGGACCGTTCCTGGCCGAACGGGTGATGATCCTCGACCACCTCGAGCATTTGCCCGGTTTCCAGGACCTGCTGGTCGTCGGACCGGTATTTTTCCGCCAGTTCCTTCGGGAAAAAATCAAAATCGGTTTTGCCCGGGATCTCTTCCGGCCGGCAGTTGTAGTGAATGCCGCATTGGTGGTTGGCAAAGGTGTAACGCCCCTCGCGGTCTTTGCGGAAAACACTTTGCGGCAGGGTTTCCACGAGCGAATGATAAAGCGATTCCGATTTTCGCAATGCCTGTTCCGCCTGCCGGCGCTGGGTGATGTCCTGGACCGTGCCCTCATAGTAGAGCAGCGTCCCCCGGGCGTCGCGCACCGCGCGGCAGTTTTCCGAAATCCAGATGACGGAATTGTCCTTGCGATAAATTTCGGATTCAAAATCTGTGATCGTGTCCTTTTCCCGCATCACCCGGATGAATTCCTCGCGCCGGCCGGGGGCGACGTAAAGGCGGGTGGCGATGTCCTGGATGCTGGCCATCAGTTCCAGGGGAGATTCGTAACCGTAAATCCGGGCCAGCGCCACATTCGCCAGCAGGTAATGGCCGTCGGGCGTGGTCCGGAAAACGCCTTCCACGAGGTGATCGAAAACGCCGAAATAATTGTCCCGTTCATCCCGCAACGCGAGGCGTTCCTGGTGGCGCTCCACCGCGCTGCGCAGCGTGTGCCGGAGCGTGTCGGGTTTGATTTCCGCCTTGGTCAGATAGTCCTGCGCGCCGGAGCGGATGATCTCCAGCGCAAACGCCCGTTGATCTTCCGGACCGAACACGACGACCGGCACTCGCGGAAATTTGACGGTGAGCCGGGTGACCTGAAACAGGCCGGCGGCATTGATGGAAGGCAGTTCGAACAGGACGGCCTGGAACGGATGGGCGGCCAGTTCCGTCAGGCCGGCTTCCAGCGCCGGGACCCGCGTCGTCCGGGTGGATTCGCCGTTTCCACGCAACATTTCTGCAAGGCCTTGCGCAAAAGGCTCGTCATGGCTGACGACTAAAACGTTCAATGGTTCAAATTCCATATGCGATCTGATCCCGACGACAGACCAAATCAATCCGCCGCTCCCACCGCAAAGATACAGTCTTGCGCCGCCGCCGCAAGTCGATGCGCAGTCCGGGGCCATTTGTGTGGGGCGGACATTCCTGTCTGCCGGTTCCGGGGATTTTCCAATCCCCGGCATTTGCATCCCGCGGTTTGTTCGCAAGGCGAAGTTGGAAAACTTCACGACCGGCAGGCTGAAAAACCTGCCCGCGACACCCGGATTCCGCTCGACTTGGTCCGGGTGCCGGTTTAAAAGGCGCGGCACCATGCCCGGCCTTTTTGTTGCCGTCCTGTTTACCAGCGCCATGCTCCTGTTCTGGGTGCAACCGATGGTGGCCCGGATGCTGTTGCCGTTGCTGGGCGGCACGCCGGCGGTCTGGAACGTTTGCCTGGTGTTCTTTCAAACCCTGCTGCTGGCGGGTTACGCCTACGCCCATTTCCTCACTACCCGCCTTTCCGCCCGGCGGCAAATCCTCGTCCATCTTGCCCTGCTGCTGGCGGTCGTAATCGTCCTGCCGACCACGCTTCCGGCCGGGACGGCCCAAAGTGCTCCCTGGCAATCCAACCCGGTCGTCTGGCTCCTGCGGATCCTGACGGTCATGGTGGCGTTGCCGTTCTTCATTCTGTCTGCCAGCGCGCCGCTGCTGCAAAGCTGGTTCAGCCGCCTCCGCCATCGCTCGTCCGGCGACCCTTATTTTTTGTACGCGGCCAGCAACCTCGGCAGCCTGGTGGGACTGATCGGTTATCCGACGCTGATCGAACCCAATTTTACATTGCCGACGCAACGCTGGATCTGGTCCGCCGGCTACGGTGTCCTGTTGATCGGGTTCGCCGGTTCCGCCGTGATGCTCTGGCGGAGGCAAACGGTCATTGAACCGGCTGCGACCCGGCCGGTTTCGGGCCGGAGCCGGCCGCAAACGGAACGGGTGGACTGGCCGCGCCGCCTGTCCTGGATTTTTTGGGCGTTCATTCCGTCGAGCCTGATGCTCGGCATCACCACGTATCTCAGCACGGACATCGCCAGCGTTCCCCTGCTTTGGGTGATCCCGCTGGGGATTTATCTGCTCACCTTCATTCTGGTTTTCAACCGGCGGCGGGCGGTGCCGCTTCACCGGCTGGAGCGGGTGTTGCCGCCGCTGGCGGTGATCTTGATTTTTGTGATGCTGAACCAGGCGGAAAATCTGGCGTGGTTGCAGATGGGGCTGCACCTCCTGTTCTTTTTTCTCGCCGCCCTGTTGTGGCATACCCGGCTGGCCAACGATCGTCCGTCCAGCCGGCAGCTGACGGATTTTTATTTCTGTCTTTCCATCGGCGGCGTGCTCGGCGGCCTGTTCAATGCGCTGCTGGCTCCGGTGATTTTTCATACCGTGGTCGAATACCGTCTGACCATTGTGCTGGCCTGCATTCTCTGGCCGGCCCCGGGCGAATCGTTCCGCGCGGATCGCAAAGGTGTGCGCGACCTCGCCTGGCCGGCGGGAATCGGTTTGCTGACGCTCGCGATGGCGATGCTGGCTCCCCATTTCGGTGTCGGGCTGCAACTGAGCATGATGATTGTGTTCGGCGTGCCGGCGATCCTGTGCTACGTCGCGTCCCGGCTGCCGGGAGCGTTTTCGTTTCCCCTGTCGATCGCGGCCGTGTTGTTGGCGAGCGGTTTTTATGCGCCGTTTCATGGCCGCACGTTGTATGAGGAACGGAATTTTTTCGGCAGTCTCCGCGTCGCGATTGATCCCGGCGGCCGGTTCCGCCGGCTCTACCACGGAACCACCATCCATGGCATGGAATTCATCGCACCGGAACATCAGGGTGAACCGCTGGCGTATTATCATCGCGCCGGCCCCTGCGGCCAGGCCATGGCGGCCATCAATTCCCGGCCCGGCCCGACCAGCGTCGCCGTCATCGGCCTGGGCGCCGGTTCCATGGCCGCTTACGCTCAACCGGGACAGCATTGGACATTTTATGAAATCAATCCCGCAGTCATCCGGCTTGCGGAAAACACGAACTACTTCACCTTCCTCCACCGGTGCACGAATGCCTCGGTGGACTTCAAGCTGGGTGACGCCCGGTTGCGGCTGCGCGAGGCTGCGACCAACCAGTACGACCTGATTGTCGGCGATGCGTTCGGCTCCGATGCGCCGCCGTTGCATTTGTTGAACCGGGAGGCGCTGGCGTTGTATCTTTCCAAACTGTCCCCTGACGGCGTATTGTTGCTGCACATCTCCAGCCGGTTCCTGGATTTCCGGCCGGTCATCGGAAATCTGGCCGCGTATTTTCAGCTTCCAGCTCTGGTCAGCACCGATGACGAACCGGCGACGCCGGACGGCAAGCTGCCGTCCAGCTGGGTGGCGCTGGCCCGGCATTCCGACGACTTCGGCCCGTTGCGGGACGATCCACGCTGGCAAACCCTCCCCGCAGCGCCGGGAATGCGGCTCTGGACCGACGATTATTCGAATATTCTCGGCATCTTCGATTGGCAATAAACCGAGGCTGGCGGGCGAGCATTGACGGCAGGTGGGAACGTCGCGCTGCGACGTCCGGACAGCGCAGCCCGTCCTCCGCAGTAGCCCGGCTACGGAGGGTGGACGCGCTGTCTCTGCCATTTTTAAATGTACCATTCCCGTTTTCACTTCCGGCTTTCCAAGTCCGCGGCGAAAAAGTATCCTGCTTATCTGAAACATCATGCCAAGTGTTTTCATCAAGACCTACGGCTGCCAGATGAACGAGCGCGACAGCGAGGCGGTGGCGGCCCAGCTTGTGGCCCGCGGTTACACGCTCGCCCCCTCCGAAGCGGTGGCGGACGTGGTGTTGCTCAACACCTGCAGCGTGCGCGATTTTGCCGAACAAAAAGCCATCGGCAAAATGCAGAATATCGCCGCCGACGTCCGGAAGAACCGGCCCGACGTCGTGCTCGGTTTTTTGGGGTGCATGGCCCAAAGCCGCGGCCGGGAACTGATCGACCGGTTGCCGGACGTCGACCTTGTGCTCGGCACGCAGAAATTTCATCACGCGGCGGATTGCCTGGATGAGATCCTGGCCGGCCGGCGCGACAAAATTGTGGATGTGGCGGCTGAGCCCGGCAGCGAAGCGACCATCCGCGAACATCTGCTCAACGGCAAATCCCCGAAATCCGCCACCGCCTTCGTCAGCATCATGCAGGGTTGCAACCAGTATTGCACGTTCTGCATCGTGCCCTACACGCGCGGCGAAGAGCGCAGCCGCGCCATTCCGGATATCGTGGCCGAATGCCGCCAGCTGGTCGCCCAGGGCGTGAAGGAAATCACCTTGCTGGGCCAGATTGTCACGAGCTACGGCAAACGGGGGGACATTTGGACTGCGGCGGCAAGCGGAGCGCGCCGCCGCTTTTCAGCCACCGATGAAGCAATTGCGGCCAAAGCGCCGTCGGCGCTTCGCTTTGCCGGCGCACTCCAAAAATCGGCGTTTGTCCAACTGCTGGACGCCGTCCACGACATCGACGGCCTGGAACGCCTCCGGTTCACCGCGCCGCATCCGAAAGGTTATGGCGATGACCTGATTGAGGCTTATGGACGGCTGCCGAAACTGGTCGAAAGCGCTCATCTGCCGGTCCAGAGCGGCAGCGATCGCGTTCTGAAACTGATGCATCGCGGTTACACGCGGGAACGTTTCGTTCGCCTGGTCGAAAAACTGCGCCGGGTCCGGCCCGAAATCGGCCTTACCACCGACATCATCGTCGGATTTCCGGGTGAAACCGAGGAGGACTTTGAGCAGACCCTGTCGCTGGCCCGGGAAGTCCGGTTCGATAACGCGTACATTTTCAAGTATTCACAGCGTCGCGATACGCCGGCCGCCGACATGCCGGGCCAGGTGCCGCAAAAAATCCGCGAAGAACGGAATCAGCGCCTGCTCAAGACGGTCAATGAAATCGGCAAACAAAAGTATGACGCCCTGGTCGGCCGGCGGATGCAGATCCTGGTCGAAGGACCGAGCAAAAAAAATCCGGCGCGGCTGACCGGCCGGACGCGATGCAATAAAATCGTCATCTTTGAGGGTTCGGACCGTCATCGCAACCAGCTCCTGGACGTGAAAATCACCCGGTCGGGCTCTTTCACCCTTTACGGCGATCCGGCGATCGTGAATTTGTAACGGCGGAGGTAAAATCCACGCCAGATTCAAAACTGAAATTGGTGCTGACTGACGTCGGCGACTATGTGGCATTCGCCCGACTCAAAAAATCCCTGACCAGGCCCGCCACTTTATCCGGGGCATAAACGTGCAGGAAGTGGCCGGCATCGGGAATCTGTTCGAGCCGGAGCCGGGGAATGGTAGCGGCGGCCTTCCGGGCATCGAACAGGGGCGCGGCGGCGCCGATGAACAATACCGGTGCGGTCACCCGGGGCAGAATGCCGTCCGTTGACAACCCGCCGGCCTGTTCCGGCAGAAAGCGCAGCACCCGTTCCGGTGCCGAACGCATGGTTTGCAGGATCGCCTCGCAGCGGGCGTCCCGTTCGGCCGGCAGAAAAAAAGTCCCGCGCCATAATTCCGCCAGGCGGGCGCGAAAGTCGGGCTTGTCCAGCCAGCTCCGGATCAGCAGCTGGCCCGCCTGCGTCTCGGCTCCCGGCGGCAGGCTGCCGTCGAGATTGACGATGGCCTGCGGATGCAGCCGGCCTGAAGCCGCGGCGATCAGCGACAACACGCCGCCCATGCTGTGCCCGAGCAGCACCGGCCGCTCCAGTATGTGCTTCAGCACGAAGGCCACAATCAGTCCGGCATAGGCTTCAAATCCGGGCACAAATCCATCCAGCGGTGTCCGGCCATGCCCGGGCAGATCCAGGCAATAGATGCGAAAATCCTTCTCCAGCCGGCGGTTTAACTCGCCGAACTGATCGCCGTTGCAGGCCCAGCCGTGGACGCAAACCAACGGGACTGTGCCCGAACCGGAAACTTCGAAGTGCAATTCCATTTCGGGTCAGGATATCAGAGGTTGGCCGGCCGGTATTGCCACCCGGACGAAGTCAGTGGTTTGGCTCGATGGCGATTGCCGGCAACCCATGAGCAATACGAAACCGATGGAACTGCCGATGAAAGTCGTCCTGATTGGCCCGCTGTACCCGTTCATTGGCCTCACTGTATGCGGGAAGCCGGTGACCGTCGAGCCTGGTTTTTGGCTGGTGGTCCATTTGGCAGGGACGCCGCGCTGCGGCGTCCGGACGGCGCAGCGCGCCATCCCTGCCATTCTTGAATGTGTTCCCGCCACAATTTTTCATGTCCTTTTGTGTCCATTCGTGGTTAGATTTTAAAAGATGAAACTTTCTATTCTATCGCTCCTGCTGGGAGCGGGTGTGAGCGTGCCGCAAATCTACGGCCTGACCCGTCCGGCGCAATTTGCCGCCGCGGCGCGCAAGTTTCCCCGCAACCTGCCGGCCGGCGTGGGGCTGATGCTCCTGGCCACGGCCTGGTTCATCTGGAACGTCAACCTCGAGCCGATCGCGGATTTCTCCGCCTACAAGCCGGCCATGATGATGGGGTTTGCGGCGGTGGGCGTGTTATCGTGCCTCTTCGTCCAGGATTTTCTGGCGGTGCGCGGACTGGCAGTCGTCATGTTGTTGCTGGCGAAATTGATGGTGGACACCGGTCGGCCGCACCTGGGCCAGACACCCTGGGTGTACGTGATCCAAATCTGGGCGTATGCACTGGTCGTCGCCGGCATCTGGTTGACGGTGACGCCGTGGAAGTTGCGCGATCTTTTGAACTGGGCCACGGCGACGGAAGGCCGCATTCGCATCGGCAGCGGCATCCGGCTGGGATTCGGCCTGTTCGTCATGCTGCTGGGTCTGACCGCCTTCCGGGCGATGTGAGCGCCACTCAGCCAAAGATCCTGGTCATTCGCGGCGGAGCCATCGGCGACTTCATTCTGACTTTGCCGGCCATTGCGGCGTTGCGCCGCCAGTTTCCCCGCGCCCATCTCGAGGTGCTCGGCTATCCGCATATTGCCCAGCTGGCGGTTGCCGGCGGCCTGGCGGACCGTGTGCGACCGATTGAAGCGCGCGGCCTGGCCGGGTTCTTCGCCCGCGGCGGCGAACTGGACCCGGATTTGATGGATTACTTTTCCGAGTTCGACCTGGTCGTTTCCTACCTGTACGACCCGGATGAAATTTTCCAGACCAACGTGAGCCGCTGCCTGCCCGGGCAATTCATCGCCGGTCCGCATCGTCCCGATGAAACCGCCGGTGTCCACGCCACCCGGACCTACCTCAAACCTTTGGAACGCCTGGCCATTTTTGATGCGGATCCCGTGCCGCGCCTTTCCTTCAACTCCCGACCGCCAACTCTCAACCAGCTGGCCTTCCATCCGGGCAGTGGCAGCGGGCTGAAAAACTGGCCGGAAACCAACTGGACCGACCTGACGCGGAAAATCGTGGCGGACACCGATTGGAACCTGCTGCTGGTGGGCGGCGAGGCGGAAGCCGAACGCCTGGAGCGATTGGCCCGCGTCCTGCCGCCGGATCGTTGGACCCTGGCCCGCGGCGTGCCGCTGCCGGAACTGGCAAACCGGATCCTGTCCTGCGCGGCTTTTGTCGGACACGATTCCGGCATCACCCACCTGGCGGCGGCCGTGGGACTGCCCTGCCTGGTGCTCTGGGCCGATACACTGGAGGAAATCTGGCGGCCCCAGGGTGAACAGCTGGTAATCCTGAAGGAGATTGCCGGGATCCGGACCATCAGCGTCGGGAAGGTCTGGCAGGAATTGATCCGGCTGTTAAAGCCGTAATTGGAAAAACCTCGCGAAGCGTTTGGACTGCGTGTGCTTCAGCACCGCTTTTGAATCGATGCAAATAATCCGATGCTTAGGGTCGTTAACACCAATGACATCGCCGGTTGCAAAGCGGCGGTAGACCGCGCGCAGTCCAAACGCTTCGCGAAGTTTCCGGGATATCCCGCCGGCCGACGCGCTGCCTTCCATTGACGGTTTTCCAAAATCTGGCAAATTCTCGGCGCCTGGATCTGTAATCATGACTGAATCTCTGGAACAACAGCTGGATCATTTCGATCCCCGACAACGTCAGGAAGCGCTCTCCACCGTGTGGCGCCTGGCGCAGGAAGGTAAAATACCGCTGCCCCCGCCCGGCACGGATGTCAACCTTCACGCCCACACTTTTTTTTCCTACAACGCCTATGGCTATTCCCCGTCGCATTATGCCTGGCTGGCGCGCAAAGCCGGTCTGGCGGTGGCCGGCATTGTGGATTTTGACGTGCTGGACGCGTTGGAGGAATTTCTCGACGCCGGCCGTTTGATCGGCCTCAAATCCGTTGTCAGTCTCGAATCACGCACCTTCGTGCCGGAATTCGCCACGCGCGTCATTAATTCGCCCGGCGAACCCGGCATTGCCTATCACATGGGCGTCGGTTTTACCCGGGCCATACCGCATCCGTTCCTCACCGCCATGCGCACCGCCGCAGCCCAACGCACCTCCGATATGGTCGGCCGGGTGAACGGCTATTTGCGGCCGGTGGAACTGGATTTCGAAAGAGACGTCGTGCCGCTCACGCCCAAAGGCAATGCCACCGAACGTCATCTCTGCGAAGCGTACGAACGCAAGGCCGCCCAGATCTTTCCCGACGTCGCCAAACGCATCGCGTTCTGGAAAGACAAACTCGGCGACGCTCCCCCCGTCGGGGCCAAACTCCAGAACCTGATCCGCGCCCGCACGATGAAAAAAGGCGGCGTTGGCTACGTGCAGCCGGGCGAAGGTTCATTCCCGCGAATGGCCGACATGAACCGTTTTGTGCTCGAAGCGGGCGCGATCCCGACGCTGACCTGGCTCGACGGGACCAGCGATGGCGAGAAATGCATCGACGAATTTTTCCGGGTGGGCATGGCCTCCGGCGCCGCGGCGTTGAACATCATTCCCGACCGCAATTATACGCCCGGCGTGAAGGATCAGAAACTCCAGAATCTTTACGACGTGGTCGCCCTGGCCGAACAACATTATTTTCCGGTCATCGTCGGAACGGAGATGAATTCGCCGGGCAACAAATTCGTCGATTCCTTCGAGACCGCCGAACTGAAGCCGCTCGTTCCGGTGTTTCTCAAGGGCGCGCACATGGTTTATGCGCATTCCGTGTTGCAGCGCCAATGCAGCCTCGGCTACCTCAGTGACTGGGCCAAAAAAACCTTTCCGACCGTGGCGGCCAAAAATGAGTTCTTCGAGAAACTGGGACGTGAGTTGCCGCCCGCGGCGGAAGAGCGGTTGCACGGCTTGTCAACGGACGTGACTCCGGAACAAATCCTGGCTCGAATCCATTGAATTTCCCAATCCACTGGTAGCCGCCGACGTGAGGAGGCTCTGGCTGAATGCCGGCAATGGATCAGAGCCTCCTCACGTCGGCTGCTACGCGAAGCAGAAGATGCGGTGTTTGCAAATTCCACCAAAGTTTCGTTGAATTTTTGCGTTTATTTTTTATATTGTCATTTCCATGACCGCCATTCCTGAAAAACAGCGAGCTGTGCAACTGGTCGGGCCGGACCAGTTGCAGATCAACGAAGCCAAACCCGTCTTCGAACCGGGCCCTCACCAGGTGCTGGGCCGCGTCGAGGTCGTCGGCCTGTGCTTCTCCGACCTGAAGCTGCTCAAACAATTTTCCGGCCATGCCCGCAAATCGCAGGTCACGAAAGGCATTGATCCGAACGCGCTGAAGGAAATGCCAAATTATGTGCCCGGCGACAAACCGGTGGTGCCCGGCCATGAAACCGTGGTGCGCGTCGTCAAGGTCGGCCCCAATGTCACCCGTCACAAGGTCGGTGACCGGTTTCTCGTGCAGACGGATTACCGGTGGCTGCCCACGGCCAGTTCCAACGCGGCGTTCGGCTACAATTTCGAAGGCGCGTTGCAGGAATACGTGCTGATGGATGAGCGTGTCATCACGTCGCCCGAAGGCGAATCCATGCTGATTCCCGCGCCCGAGGATTTGTCGGCTTCCGCCATCGCCCTGTGCGAACCGTGGGCCTGCGTCGAGGACGCCTACGTCGAGAAGCAACGCCGCCATTTCAAAAAAGACGGCCAGACGCTCGTCGTTGCCGATGACGAATCCGTTTGGAGTTCCGCGTTCACGCGGCCGCCTGAAGGTGGAACTCCGGGCACAGGAAAAACCACTTACGCCAAACCGTCGGCCCTGCCGGAAGGAAAATTTGACGACGTGATCTATTTCGGCAGCGACGCCGCCGTTTGCGAAGAACTTTTTGCGAACGTCGGCACCAACGGATTGTTCGTTATCGTCCAGGGCGGAAAAAAATTCGGCCGTCCGGTCGTCACCGCCGTCGGCCGCGTTCATTACGGCGGCATCCGCATCGCCGGCACGACTGGCAGCAACGTGGCCGACGCGCTGGCGGCGATTCCGGTCACCGCCGAAATCCGTTCCGGCGACAAGATCAACATCATCGGCGCCGCCGGACCGATGGGCACCATGCACGTCATCCGCGACCTGTGCCAGGGCGTGCCGGACGTCACCGTCTTTGCCGGCGATTTGAGCGACGAACGGCTGGTGGCGCTGCGCAAGTTGTCCGAGCCGCTGGCGCGGAAAAACCGGCTGACGCTGAAGACGTACAATCCGGCCAAGGACAGGCCGGCAGAAAAGTTCGATTACATCGTCCTCATGGCGCCGGTTCCGGCGCTGGTGGCGCAGGCCGTCAAGGACGCCGCGCCGAAGGCCATCATCAATATTTTTGCCGGCATTCCCGCCGACAAGACCGGCGAGGTGGACCTCGACGCCTACCTCGAGAAACAGTGTTATTTCATCGGCACCAGCGGTTCGACGCTTGACGACATGAAAATCATCTTGAAAAAAGTCGCGTCCCGCCAGCTCGACACGAATTTGTCCGTCGCCGCCATCGCCGGCCTCGACGGCGCGGTGGATGGCATCCGTGCGGTCGAAAAAAATCTCATGCCCGGCAAAATCATCGTTTATCCGTTCGCCAAGGGCTTGAAGCTCACGGCGCTGACCGAAGTCGGCAAGGAACATTCCGGCGTGGCCAAAGCGCTGGACGACGGCTATTGGAACAAGAACGCCGAAGCGGCGTTGAAAAAGGAGTTCGGCGCGCAATGATCATCACGCCGTCAAACGTTTCGGTTGTATTTTTTGTCCACGAGATACGTCCACCATCGCTGAAACCACGGCAATGCTTAATGCGCCAGTGACCGCCTGGCCGGTTTGTTGGACCGCAGTTGAAACCTCCGCGCCATTTTGGATGCTTCGGACGTAATAAATGCCAAGCCCGACCGAAACCAGGCCGAAGAGAATTGCCACGAATCGGGCAGGCCAATGGCGCGTCAGAAAAATCGGAACCAGTCCGGTCAGATAGGGCCAAAATGCCGGGTGCATAACCGGTATCAATTTCTGTTTCCGTTCCACAAATAAATGACATCGAGCGGTTGGACCATGAAACCCGCCCGGTCCGGTTTTTCCAGGGTCAGTTCATCGTAAACCGGTACGCCGGCCGGTTTGTGCCCGGCGCGATAAACCGAAACAATTCGGTCCCGGAATTTCATCTGGTCGAGGGCTGCCTGAAGCGTCAAGCCCGGGTGATGTTGCACGATGGCGGATTCCTTCCAGTCATGATTCACAAAAATCCGCTCCGCCGCCGGGGTCTGGTCTTTTGGATTCTGGTCCTCGACCCATTGGCGCAGCGACGTGTATTCCGGCCCCGCCGCGAAGGCGGTGGCGCAGCAAATCAGGAATAATAAGACCGGCCCTGGGCGTGCCATAAATTAAAAATATTTTTCACCGGTTTTTTTTCCGCGCTTCCAAAACTCGTCGCCATTGGAACCGGTGTCGAGTTCAAGATTCACCGTGAGGGAATTCCCGCTGATGATTTTGATGGCGGCGGTCCGGGCGCGGCTGAAATCTTTCGGGTCAACCGAAAAGCCGAAAGATACCGCCCTGGGCGCACTGCGGATTTCCGTGCAGGGGATGTCCTCCGCCAGAAGTTTTTCCCGAAGCACGATCAAATCATTCGTTTGCTTCGGCCCGCAGAAGGCGAATTCCACCGGCGGCTCGGTTTTCCACAGTTTGGCCCGGATTTGCCGGACTACGTTTGTGCCGTCGGAAATTGTAATCGTTCTTTCATCTTTGTCTTCGCGCATTGAAAACTTCATGGGCGCCGGCCAATCATTTTGCGTCAGCACGTAATTGGTTCCGTTGATGATTTTCAAATGATTCTTGATCGCCAACAAAACCTTCCCTTGTTCATCCCGCAATTGGCCATCGGCAACGGTGAGGCAAATCCCGTAGGAACACCAGCGATTCCCATCCTTTCGATAGGTCATCGTCAATTCCCGCTTTTCGCTGTTGGTGTCCGCCGCATACGGCCACATTTGAATCGCCTTCACGTCGGGAGGAGACAAAACCACCAGGATGGATAGGATGAGGTCGAGAAAGTCATACATAATTCACCTTTTCCCCTTTCTGTCGCCGCCAAAAACCCAGTATCAGTGACAGCGGCAGCACGGCAAACAAGGCCGCGAGCGGCGCCATCCAGACCAGGTCCGACGGCGCAGCAATCGAAATGGCAATTGAGTGAAACGGAATCAAAGCCATCAGCAGCGACAGGGCAAAGGCCACCCGCGAAAAAACCAGCCAGCGATTGGGAAGAACGGCCAACCCAACCAGCGCGGTGAGCGCCGCGATTTCCAGATAAGCCCGATGATAAAATGCCGGCGTGCCCCAATCTTCCGGCGCATCGCGATACACTGGCGGGCTGGTCGCGCGCAGATTCGAGACATCCAGGCCCACCTTGACCCACGCCATGCCGAGCCAAAATGCGATGGCCGCAATTTTGCAAAGCCAGGCCAATGCCTTCAGGAACGCGCGCATCTTTGCGCTTTTATGCTTTTGACCGGACGTTGCCAAGCCTTTTCGCTTCTAAGGAAAATTAGTTTTGCGGGCGCTACGCGTGAAGGTATGCGGCCCGGTTTTCTGCCCCGCTCAAAACCGGGTGTGGACGGGGAATTCGTGGCGTGCGATTTGTCGGTTTTGCCGCGTTCAATGGCGCTTATGATTTGTCCGATGAATGAATCAGGCGTAATACAGTCCGAGTCAAAGCGGTCATGAAATTCAAAGCCATCAATCGCATTGCTTCTGCATCGGCAATGGTGGGGCTTTTTTGTTTTGCCTTTGCGATCTGGCAGCTTTGGTCATACCGCGTGCCGGCACCGGCTCACACCGGGAATGGAGAAATGCCTCATGGCCCGGCGGAAATTATCGGCGGACTCATTACTTTAAGCCTGCTCTTTCCGAAAGTTGCGCTGACAGTTTTGGCGATGATGGCTTCCTTCGGCGTTTCGCTTATTTCGACGACCGGCGGTTTGATTTCGATTGGCGCAAGCCAATGCAGGCTGGCGTGGATGTCGCTGCTGGCTTCACTTGATGTTTGCCTGCTTGGGTTTTTGGGATTTGAGCAAAAGAGATTTATTTTGCAATCGCATCTGGCTTTTCTTCCGACACTTTCTTTTATTGGCTCCACGCTTTCCGTCCTTGGCGCGTTCGGCTTTTTAGTCATTAATAAATTTGGTGGATCTGAATTGAAGGCCGGCCGGTTATTTCAATTGTTCGTTGTGAATGGATTTATTTTGGGCGTTCTTTCCATGGCCGTTTTTTTAATTGCCAACCGGTTATGAAACTCAAACTTGTCCCCTGCCTCGCGCTTGTTTTGTGCGGCTTACTGGAAAAATAGCTTTGCGGGCGGGACTTCGTAATTGCTATTTTCGTGGGGATGAACCTCTCTTTGGAAAATAAAATCGCCGTCGTCACCGGCGGCGCCCAGGGGCTCGGCCAGGCAATTTCATCGCGGCTCGCCCGCGAGGGTTGCCAGGTCATCATCGCCGACGTGAACGAAAAAGGCGTCACCGAAACCGCCGCCGCCGTCGCCAAAGAAACCGGCCGGCCGGTCATCGGGGTGAAGGTGGACGTGACGCAGGAGGCCGACGTGAAGGCGCTGTTCGACCGGGCGGTGAAGGAGTTCGGCCGCGTGGACGTCGTCGTCGCCAATGCCGCCATCCTGATCGCCGAGCCGATCATTGACGCCGATGCCGAGAAATGGCGGTCGGTGATGAACGTGAACCTGTTCGGATATTTTCTGGTGACCAAGCACGCCTGCCGCGTCATGAAACCGCAGCGCAGCGGTTCGATCATCAACATCAATTCCAAGTCCGGCAAGAAAGGCAGCTCGGCCAACTCGGCCTATGCCGCGAGCAAATTCGGCGGGGTGGGGCACACCCAGAGCGTGGCGCTGGAGATGGCGCCGCACGGCATCCGCTGCAACGCCATCTGCCCCGGCAACCTGCTCGATTCGCCGCTCTGGACGCATCCGGAAAAGGGCCTGTTCGTCCAGTACCTCAAAGCCGGCAAGGTCCCGGGCGCGAAGAATGTCGAAGACGTCCGCCAGGCCTACACGAACCAGGTGCCCATGAAACGCGGCTGCAGCTATGACGATGTCTGCAACGCCGTCGTGTTTCTCGCGTCCGACCAGTCGTCTTACATCACCGGCGTCGCCCTGAGCGTCACCGGCGGCCAGGAAATGAACTGAACTATTTGCGATTTTTGATTTACGATTTACGATTTTTTTGATGCCATCGGCACGGCATCCAATCATAAATCGTATATCATGAATTTTAAGCCATGCGAAATTCCCTTCTGAATGGCTTGCTTACGCTGTCTCATGAAATCGGCCGGGAAGAGCGCGGCCTGGTCCTCGCCGGCGAAGGCAACACTTCCGCGCGCCTGGACGACCAGGCCTTTCTCGTCAAAGCCAGCGGCGCCAGCCTGGCCACGCTGAAGGACGCCGACGTGGTCGAATGCCACCTGCCGCCGTTGCTTGCGCTGCTCGATAAGTATCATCTGACCGACGCCCAGGTTGACGAGGCGCTGATGGCCGCCCGCGTGAATCGGAAGGCGAAAAAACCGTCGCTCGAGGCGATGTTTCACGCGTACCTGCTTTCGTTGCCCGGAGTCCAATTCGTCGCCCATGCGCACGCGACGACGGTGAACCAGATTCTGTGCTCGCCGCGCGCCCGGGAATTCGCCGGGCACCGCATGATGTCCGACGAAGCGGGTTGTTGCGGCCTGGCCTCCGTGTTTGTGCCGCACGTTGATCCCGGCCTGAGACTGGCGCAGGCCATCCGGCGCGATACCACTGCTTTCATCAATAAGTACCAGTCCACGCCCCGGGTCATCCTGCTGCAAAACCACGGTATCATCACGCTGGGCAAAACCTGGCAATCAGCATTGGCGGTGATGTTGATGTCGGAAAAATCCGCGAAGATTTTTGTCGGAGCGGCGTCATTGGGCGGGCCGATTTTCCTGTCCGAAACCGAGGCGCGCCGGTTTGCCGAACGGCCCGACGAGGAGCATCGCCGGCGGGTGATGAAATTATGATGCCGGGGCCGCAGCGGAGCGCCGGGCACCGCCCCGGCGTGAAGGAAAATGAATCTCCCGCCGAGACGGTGTTCGGCGCTCCAAATGTTCTGCTGAGTTCTCAACATGACAGCACTTAAAGGCAAATGCGCCCTGATAACCGGCGCCAGCCGCGGCATCGGGCTGGCCATCGCCCGGGCGCTGGCGCGGGAAGGCATCCGGCTGGGTTTCCTGTCCCGCTCCCGGCCCGACATGCCCGGGGAATTTGTTCCCTGCGACCTGTCGGATGGGGACGCCATCCCGGCGGCGGTCCGGCAGTTGGCCGGCCGGCTTGGGCCGGTGGATTTTCTTATCAACAACGCCGGCATGTTTCTGGAAAAGCCGGTGACGGAAATGTCGCTGGCCGACTGGGACCGCCTCCAGCGCGTCAATCTCACCGCGCCGTTTCTGGTCACGCGGGAAATCCTGCCGGGGATGATCGCGCGCCGGCAGGGACGCATCATCCACGTCGCCAGCACCGCCAGTTCGCAGGGTTATCTCCATCAATCCGCCTACGTCGCCAGCAAACACGGCCTGCTCGGTTTCGCCCGCGCCCTGGCCATCGAAGTCAAACCGCATAATATCCACGTCCACACGCTTTGCCCCGGCGGCGTCGACACCGACCTCATCAAAGGCACCGGCCTGGGCGAACGCTTGAAGGGCCAGCCGATGATCCAACCGGATGATGTGGCGGAAATGGTTGTTTTTCTTCTGCGCCAGCCGGAAAACATCGACGTGGCCGAGTTAACGATCCGCCGGTTTGATCCCAAGGCTAACGGCTGACACTGGACGAAGGCTTAAACCATAAACGCTCCAGGCTCTGAACTTTAGCCTTTAGCATTTGGCCTTCAGCCTTTCTTCACCGCGGCGTCGCGTCCGGCAACCCGCCATCCACGGGAATGCACGCGCCGGTCGTCGGCGTCTGGCGCGTGGCGAAAAACAAAACCGCATTGGCGACGTGCTCCGCAGTCACCCGCGCCTTCAACAGGTTCCGGTTGCGGTAATATTCCTCCAGACCTTTTTCGTCCAGGCCGCGCGCCTTCATCCGGCCCGGACCGACTTCGGCCCAGAGACCCGATTTATGCGCGCCGCCGGAAAATACCGCGTCGGGCGCCACCATGTTCACCCGCACGCCGAGCGGTGCCAGTTCAAGGCTGGCGATGCGCGCCAATTGGTGCGCCGCCGCCTTCGTCGCGCTGTAGGCGCCGAATCCGGCTCCCGGCGCAAACACATTCTTGGTGGAAATCAGGATCACGTCGCCGCCGATCTTCTGCCGCGCAAAATGCCGTCCCGCCTCGGCCAGGACCAGCAGCGCGCCCTCAACGTTCACCCGTTCCAGTCGCCGGAACGCTTCCAGGTCAATCTCCATCAGCGGCCCGGTCAGCGCGATGCCGGCGTTGATGACCACCATATCCACGCCACCCCAGGTCGCGGAAATCTTCGCGAACGCACCGGCCACGGATTTCGCATCGGTCACATCCAGCGGCACGCCCAGGACGCGGTCGGCATCCTGCTTCCGGAATTCGGCGATAAAATTGTCCAACCGTTCGCCGGGCAAATCCGTGATGGCGACATGGGCGCCGCGCTCGAGCAATCCGCGGCAGATGCCGTAGCCGATCGCGCCCGCGGCGCCGGTGACCAGCGCGATGCGTCCGGCCAGGCGCGGATCATGGCCCGGTTTGGCTTTCGGTTTGACAGTCTGGAACGCGCCGAGGCCCGCCACGGAAATGATTTCGGGGTTCGCTTTGGATTCCGCCCGGTAACCTTGAATCGCCGCCGCCAGCCGCGAACGTAAAGCGTCATCAGTTTCATTTTGCCCGGCCGGATCAATTTGCAGTGCGCCTCGGGAGCCGGTTTTGCCGGCGGTGGCGTTCAAAACCGGCGGCCGGAACGGGAAATCGGCATCGCTCGCCGGCTCGGCGAGCAGGCCGCGCAACAGCGGGGCAACCCGGGCGAGGGAATCAAGCTGGGATGGCCTGGGCATGGCGCCGGTTTTTTTTGGCTTCCTGTTGCTTCAACGTTTCGTACAGGTCAAACGCATCTTTCGGCTTCAGATTTTCATGCACGACTTTCGCCACCGCCGACATCATCGCCTTCGGCGCGTCGCTCTGGAAAATATTCCGCCCCATGTCCACGCCCGCCGCTCCCTGCTGGATGGCGTTGTAGGCCATCGTCAACGCTTCCAGTTCCGGCAGCTTCTTGCCGCCCGCCATCACAATGGGCACGGGGCACGACGCAGTGACGGTCTCGAAATCTTCCGGGCAGAAATAAGTCTTCACGAACTGCGCGCCGAGTTCGGCGCAAATCCGGCAGGCGAGCCGCAGGTATTGCGCGTCGCGCGTCAGCGTCTTGCCGACGGCGGTGACGGCCATCGTCGGGATGCCCGCGCGCAGGCCCATATCCACCAGCCGCGTCATGTTGTGCACCGAGCGCGTTTCGTATTCGCCGCCGATGAACACCTGCAGCGTCACGGCGGAAACGTTCAGCCGGACGGCGTCCTCGATATCCACGGCGAGTTCCTCATCGGACAATTCCTTGAGGATGCTCGGCCCGCCGCTGCAGCGCAGGACGACGGGCTTGGTCAGCGCCGGGGGAACGGTCGTCCGCAGGATGCCGCGGGTGAGCATCAATGCGTCGGCCATCGGCATGAGTGGAACAATGTTCAGGTCGATTCGCTCCAGGCCGGTCGTCGGCCCCTGGAAATAGCCGTGATCGATCGCCAGCATCACCGTGCGGCCGGTGGCGGGATTGAAGACGCGCGCCAGCCGGTTTTTCATTCCCCAATCCAGCGACCCGGCGCCTTTGAGAAAAAATCCCGGCGTGGCCATGGGAATGTTTTCGTGATAGTTCTTCTGTTTCGATTTTGTGCTGTCGGTTTCCGGCATAACTTCTCCCGGTTGATGGTTTTCCTGAGCGTAATTCTTCGGCCGCCGGTGTCAATTACAAGCCAAACCGCTGGATCAGGAAAAAAACCGCCGGCACCGTCAGCAGGCTGAAAAACGTGCTGTAAAAAATGCCCTGGGCCGCCAGCGGCGTGTCGCCGCCGTAACGCTCGGCCATCACGCTGCAACTGATCGCCACCGGCATCGCGGCGATCAGATAAAGCACCATCCGGGTTTCCTCCGGTATCGCCGCGCCCAGTTGCATCGCCGCCGCGCCCAGTGCTAGGGTCACCAGCGGCGCGAAGATCAGCCGGCCCAGCAACACGCCCCACAACGCCCGCGGAAACCGGTGCACGGCAATGGTCAACCCGCCCAGTTGCGCGCCGATGGCCAACAACGACAGCGGGATGGTCAGGCTCCCGGTCATCACCAGGGCCTGCACGACCGCGCCGCCGATCAACCCGCCGGGAGAAGCCGTCGCCGGATCGAGGGTCTCCAGCTCCCGCGCGCCGGGAAACAACAGGGCCAGGGCGATGCCCGACGCCGTGGCCCACAGCCCGATATTGGTAAGCAGATTCCGAATCGCCTGCCGCACCGTGCCGTGCAGGATCCAGACACCGAACGACCACAGGATCAATTGCGCGCCCGCGTTGCACAGCAGCACCGTGCGCACGCCCGCGCTGCCGTACAACGCATCGGCGATGGGCAACGGCAGAAAGACCCAGTTGGGAATCGCGACCAGAAAGATAAACGTGTTCCGCTGCGCCGGCCCGCTGAATGCCGGCGCCATGGCCAGGCCAACCAGATACGCCACCACGATCAGCAGTCCGCAGAGCAGGGGACCGTACCATTCCGAACGCAAAGCGGCCGAGTCGACCGTCCGCAGCATCTGCGTGAACACCAGCGCGGGAAAGGCGACATCCACCACCAGCCGGCTCAAGGTGACGGTGAATTCCGCGGCGAGAAACCCGCGCCGACGCGCCAGCCAGCCGACGACAATTACCAGAAACATCGCCGCGATTTTAATGAGCACCACGTGGGTCATATTCCGGTTCCAAAACCGCGCGGACTTTAGGAAATCACCGGCCGGATGTCAAAAACCGCCCGCCCTGGCCGGACCGGTGATGTCCGCCCGTTTCGTCCTGCAGGCTTCCACGTTCTCAAATCCAAACCCGGCGAAAACGCGTCTCAGACTCTGACGCCATGTCCGGTACCTGCACACTGAAATGAGACGAACCCGGCCCTGATTTCATCAATGTTTAAGCCCGCATATTCAACACCGACTGGCATGGTGACTGCTGACATTTATCCTGGCAGAAGGCTTTAAAATGTCAGGAAAAACACAGTTCAGGACCGGGAACGCGAGGTTCCCCGCGGAGGACCTTTTGTGGCGGCCCGATCCGTCCAGGCAAACCAGGTTCGCCGGTGCGTGCCGATTCTTCGCGTTTCGGCCGGTCGATCATTTTGTGAAAACCACCATGTCGGTGGGCTTGTGCCTCGCCCTCGGCACCGGTGCCATCCGCGCCGCCGATACCCCAGCCCAGGCCGCCGCCCGCGCTGCTTTGGAACAAGCGATGAACCAACTGGGCCAGCCCAAGGCCTCGCCAGCGGCTGAAACCAATTTGACCGCCACCGCTTCGGGAGAAACCACGACTCCGAAGGCTGCGTCAGACGCCACGGCTCCGGCTCCGGCGACAACTCCCGCGACCGCTACGGCTGCAACGCCGGCCCCGGCGTCGCCAGCGACAGCGGCTCCTGCGGTTGCGGCTCCCGCCACTGCGGCGGCAACTGCAACGGCAGCTCCGGCGGAAGCGACGGCTTCTGCGTCGGCCACGCCAACTCCGGAGGCAACTCCGGCCGCCACGACTTCCACGCCAACGACTGAAGCCATGCCCGCCACAGCTCCCGCGGCTGAGACGGCTCCGGCCGCTGCGCCGGCTGCCCCGGCGGCTGCCGAAGCAACACCGGCTGCGGCTGCTGCTCCGGCGACTGCGACTTCTGAAACAGCGCCGGCACCTGCGCCTGCTGCTGACGCCGCTCCGGCAGCGACAACTGCCACACCGACGGCGGAAGCGGTACCTGCCGCGGTTCCGGCGGCTGAGACGGCTCCGGCCGCTGCGCTGGCTGCCCCGGCGGCTGCCGAAGCAACACCGGCTGCGGCTGCTGTTCCGGCGACTGCGACTTCTGAAACAGCGCCGGCACCTGCGCCTGCTGCTGACGCCGCTCCGGCAGCGACAACTGCCACACCGACGGCGGAAGCGGTACCTGCCGCGGTTCCCGCGGCTGAGACGGCTCCGGCCGCTGCGCCGGCGGCTGCCGAAGCAACACCGGCTGCGGCTGCTGCTCCGGTCACCATGACTTCTGAAACAGCGCCGGCACCTGCGCCTGCTGCTGACGCCGCTCCGGCAGCGACAACTGCCATACCGACGGCGGAAGCGGTACCTGCCGCGGCTCCCGCGGCTGAGACGGCTCCGGCCGCTGCGCCGGCGGCTGCCGAAGCAATACCGGCTGCGGCTGCTGCTCCGGCGACTGCGACTTCTGAAACAGCGCCGGCACCTGCGCCTGCTGCTGACGCCGCTCCGGCAGCGACAACTGCCATACCG
>Ga0335078_10000320_pt1 | contig 76966 bp, 54 predicted proteins | sample Lox_Sample_32_FD_206711 | JGI IMG/M metagenome (GOLD analysis project Ga0335078, IMG submission 206711) | Soil microbial communities from Loxahatchee National Wildlife Refuge, Florida, United States - Lox_Sample_3.2 | ecosystem: Environmental > Terrestrial > Soil > Wetlands | place: USA...
TCAGCCGCCTCTATCTCGACAACATTGATCACATTCAATCGAGCTGGCTCACGCCCGGAATTAAAGTTTGCCAGGTCGGTTTGCAGTTCGGCGCCGACGATGTCGGCAGCATTCTGATCGAGGAAAATGTCGTTTATGCAGCCGGCGTGCGCAACCGCACCAACGAAGGCGAACTCCGCCGCATTATTTCCGATGCCGGCTTCATCCCCGCCCAGCGCGACACCCTGTACCGTTCGTACTCACTGAAGTGAGTACACGTGAAGAAGACGCCCTCAAATGATCACGAATACTAGACACCGCATCATCCGCCCACCCTCGTCATTCCGAGCTTGCCTGCGCAAGCAGGCAAAGCGAGGAATCTCTCTTCACTCGCCGATTTCGCTTCAGGATTTTTTGACGGGGCGCAAAAGGATCACGACTTCCGCGCCGTCGGGGAGATCGAGATCCTCGAGCGGATACAAAATCCCGCTGCGGAAACGCGCGCGAACCTTCAGGACGGGAGCGGCGTTTGGCGATCCCTCTGGAATTTTCTTGGCGCCGCTTGTTTCGTCCAGCGCTTCGTTCGCAAGTTTGTCCGCTTCGGCGTTTTGCTCGCGGTAAACATGCTCGATGCGGAAAAATTCCAGCGCCTGCGACATTTTTTTAGCGCGCTCGAAGAGCGGCTGCAAATCCGCGCTCTTCACCTTGTATCGCCCGCGCATCTGGTTCACCAGCAATTCCGAATCGCTTTCGATGCGCAGCGCGCGGATTCCGTGCGCTTGCGCGTAATCGAGCGCCGCGATCAATCCGTAATATTCCGCGACGTTGTTGGTCATCCGCCCGATGTATTTCTTGAGCCGCGCCATGGTTTCGCCGCGCGGATTGCGTATCACCACTCCGTAAGACGCGGGTCCGGGATTTCCGCGCGATCCGCCGTCAATATTCGCGGTGTATGCCGCGATTTTTTCCTGCGACGCGGAATTGCCGGGCTCACCAAAGAGTCCGGAGCCGCGATGTGCTGGCGTGCGTTTCGGCATCAGGAGGAAGTTGCGGCGCCGTGGGCCGCATTCGAATGATCGGCGGGAGGCGCGGGTTCGGCGGCGTAAAGAATTCTTCCGCAGGTTTCGCAAGTATGGATTTCGTGATTTTCGGGCCAGCGCAATTCCTGAAAAATGTGAGGAAGGACGCGCATGCCGCAGGCGCGGCACTGCTCTTTGGTGGCTTCCGCAAGCACGACGCCATGGTGGCGTTTTGCGATGCGCGCGTAGAGGGTTTGCAGTTCTTCCGGAACGTTCGCGATGATTTTTTCGCGCGCGGCGAGAGCGGCGTCCAATTCTTTTTGCTTTTCTCCGCGCGCGGTCTCAATCGTCTTGCGGTCCGCGGCGAGTGCGTGTTCCGCTTCGCGCAGCGCGGTTTCCGCGGATTTCACCGCGTTTTCCGCTTCCTCGACGGCCATCATCTGTTCGAGCTGGCGGTCCTCGGCTTTCGCGATTTCCGCATCGGCGTTGGCGATTTCGTGCTGCAGCGCTTTGAACGCTTCGTTGGTTTTGACCGCCGAGCTTTGCGCGCGGAATTTCCGCGCGCGCTCGCGCCACTCGGCCGCGTCGAGTTCGGCCCTCTTGCGCCGCGCGACGGTTGCAGCGTGGGCTTCCTTCGCGGCAGCAACCGCGGTGCGCGCTCCTGCGAGTTTCGCATCCAGTTCGCGGATCCGCTTTGGAGAATTCTCCAAATCCGCGCGGAGAGCGGCGATGTTTAAGTCAATATTCTGCAGCTCGAGCAGATAAGGAATCGCCGGATGCATGGGACGATGATTCTAGCACACGGGGCCGGAGAGCTTTGCGTCGCGAAAATGAAAAGCTAGAATTCCCCGCACGATTCGATTCAAGGAGGAAAACATGCCGCACGTGCAGATCAGCTGGGTGGAGGGAAGAACGCCGGAGCAGAAACGGAAGATCGCGGAGCGCGTTACGCAAGTGCTGATCGAAGACGGAAAAGCGAAACGCGAAAATATTCATGTGGCGTTTCACGATCTTCCGGCGACGAATTATGCGGAAGCGGGTGTGTTGGTTGCGGACCAGAAGAGGAATCCGTAAAGCTGGCGCTGATGTTCAGGAGAGATCCTTCGGGCCGCGAAGAGCGCGGCCCTCAGGATGACAAGTTCTGTAATGGTGCCCCGACTCGAAAGCGAGCGGAGCGCATCAGGCGCGAGATTCGCGGCGAACGAGCCGGAAATCAATCAGGTAGCCGATGCCGACGGAAAGCGGTAGCAAGCCGAAGGCAGCAGCGGCCCAGGTATCCGGTTCACCGGTTACCCGAGCGATGAGACCGAACATAATGATGTAGCCGACGGCGCCGCTGACAAGCAAAACGCCGGCGCGGCGCGAACGAGCGGCTTGAGACGGCTCCGGCGCCATGGGAATTTCCACGCCGCGCGCAATCGCCGCGAGGCGCTCTTCGGTGCGCAGTTTGCGCACGCGGTAGTACGTGTAAAGCGCCGCAATGGGAATGCCGAGAGACAAAATCACTGCGACCAAACCAATCACATCTCCACCCATAACAAGCTCCTTCTGCGCATTGAACTGACGCATTGAGGTGGGAGGACCACCTGCACTCAAAGTTACGCACCAGGGCGGCAAAAAGTTCCCGACGATTAGCGAGAGTCCGGCGAGGCGGACCGGCGCGAGTTGAGCGTGCTCCAGGTCTGCTCGGGAGGGGGGCGATAGGCTGCAACCAGAAACGCGTAATATAGGCAGCACTGCGAAGTGACCCGGAGGGCGGCGCCGGGGATGGGCGGATCCAAATTCAATGAACACACAACAGAGGCTTTGGGAATTGGGAAGTTGCCTGTTGGCAGCGCTCCTGCTCGTTTTCATGGGGAGACTGGCGGGGGGAGCGGCGCTGCGAGAGTCCGTCACGGTTGATGAGGTAACGCACATCGGGGCCGGGGTGAGCTATTTGCAGCGGTTGGATCTGCGAATGAACGAGGAGCATCCACCGCTCGCAAAAGTGCTTGCGGCGATTCCGCTGTTGTTGCAGGGAGTTCATGCGGACTACAGCCACATTTCGTGGACGTTCAGCGAGAAATTTTTTCCGGGGTATCTCGGCCAGTGGGTGTTTGGGGAGTGGTTTCTAGAAAAATGGAATGATTCGAAGAGCGTGCTGATGTGGGCGCGGCTGCCGATGCTGGTACTGACGCTGGCGCTGGGTTGGGTGGTCTATGCATGCGGGAAAAAGCTGGGTGGCGCCTGGGGCGGCTTGCTCTGCCTGGCGGTGTATGTGAGTACGCCAACATTTCTGACATTCGGACCGATCGTGCACACGGACATTGCGGTGACGCTGTTTTCCCTGCTTACGCTGTGGACATTCGCGGAATTGTGGAAGGAACCGAACCGAAAAAATGCCCTGCTTTTCGGAATGAGCCTGGCGGCATCGTTGCTTTCGAAATTCACGGCGGGAATCCTGTTCTTTGTGTTTCTGGCGTTTGCGTTAAGTCTTCGGTGGCGAGGTGTTGGCGGCCATCCGAAGGACAAGAGCGAAGCGCGGCAATGGCGACGCAGCCGCCGGAAAGCAACATTCGCGGGCGTGACCTGGGCCGCACTTTTGGTTTACGTTTTCTACTTCGTGCTCTCGTGGAATCAGCCGAGTGACGCGCTCTATTTCCTCGGGTCGGGACATGTGGCGCTCTTTTTCCGGAGACTTCTCCTGGCTCCCATGCTGTATTTGCGCGGAGCGGGATTTGTACTGCTTACCTCGAAGAGGCCCACATTTGTTCTGGGGCATTCCTATTCGCACGGAGTGTGGTTTTACTTTCCAGTGGTGTTCGCGTTGAAGTCGGCACTGGGTTTTTTAGGGCTTTTGCTACTTTCGCTATTGGGTGCGGTCGCAAGAAAACTGCGGCGAGCGACGACTCCGATGATTCCGCCGGAAATGGGTTTGCATTGGCGCGCGATCTGGGTGGGATTGATTCTGTTTACAGGCATATGCCTGCTGAGCCCTCTGGATTTCAGCATCCGGCATTTTACGGTGCCGATCGCGCTGCTGATTCTACTGTTGGCGCCGCTGCCGCGCATGATCGGCGAATTGCGCGAGCAAACGAAAACCGGAGCAGTGCTCGTATCCACGGCGGCAGCATTGCTCACGGCGAGTTGCTTGTTTACGGCGGTGCGTGCGTATCCGTTCTATTTCCCCTTCAAGAACGCGCTTGGAATGGGCCATCCCGCTTATGCGCTTTTCAACGACTCAAACGTGGATTGGAACCAGTCGCTGCCGGAAGCGCGGCGTTTCGCGCAGTCGCACGGGCTGGAAAGAATCCGGCTGGACGAGTATGGATTTTCCGATCCCACGGTCAGCGTTCCGCAAGCGCAGATCTGGGATTGCCAGAAGCCGGAGCCGGAGGATGCAGGACACTGGGCTGTTCTCTCCGCAAATCTGATCCTGGATGGTCACAACTGCGGGTGGGTCATGCACTACCCGCATGAGAGCATGGCGGGAGGAAGCATGTACGCCGTGCACCTGCCCACACCGATTCCTGCCGCGGGGAGCGCAGACGGACCGCCGCTGCCTTTTGAGTTTCGGCAGTTTGCCGGCGCGCCGTTCGATCTCCCGGCACTATTCATGCATGTGTATCAGCAGCCCGAGGATCTGCCTGCAGCGTACGACTGGATGAGAACGAGCTTTCGCAGGTTTGGAAAAACGGGCGAGTCCGCTCCGAAGTTTCCCTGGAACGATAGAGGTCGCGGACGACCAGCAGTGAGTGAATGAGTGGTGCGAGCGCGCTGATTTCGAAACCCCAGCTTTGGAAGGAGCGTACGGCGGGGTTGTTCGGTGAGTTCTACGGCCATTGTATGTCGAGCGCGTAGATTTCGGTGTTGCTTATATCGCGGGCAAATAAAGGAGAGTCGTCGGGAGCGAGTCCAAACCACTCCATGTTCGTGCCCGTGGACAAGCGCCCGAGACTTTTCAAGTCCACTATATTCTCAATTTTGCGAGAGTCTAGCCGCAGACGGACGATGCGATTCCCGAGGAGTTGCGCAGGATCCGACCAATCCTGGAAATAAATATACCTTGCGTCGCGCGACCAGCTCATGGAACCGCCCTTGGCATTCAACTCTGTCCATCTCTGCGTGGAACAGTCAAAGAGCATTAAAATTCGGGGAGCTTGGGAAGAGATGGCCGCAATGTACTTTCCATCCGGCGACCAGCGAGGGGAGAAGAGTCCGTCTGAACCCGGCAAGGCGGAAACACGGCTGGACCTCAGGTCGAAACTGTAAATCGGCATGTTCGAGACAGACTGGGTGCCGAAAATCAGGGAGCTTCCGTCGGGCGACCAATTCACATCTATCTGACTCTGTTCGCTGGGGAGAATCCGTTGCGGAGCGCCCCCTTCGCTTGGGATGAGATAGACATTCCAAGTCACGCCGGCGTCTGGAAGAGTGGCATTGAAGGCAATTTGTCTGCCGTCAGGCGACCAGCGGGGCAACAAGGCGCGCAGGGGCGGAAAGGTGAGCTGACGCCGCTCGCTTCCATCCACCTTGCTCCGCCATAGGGTTCCATCGGGATAACTCGTATAGGTGACCCACTCTCCATCTCGAGAGAATGCCAGACCTTCGGCCGAGATACCGGCGAGATACGGAACGAACTGCCCGGTGTGAGAGTCGTAGCGGGTTACTTCGGCCCGGCGGGATTTACCGATTACGAAAATCTGCTTCCCATCCTTGCTCAGCAGAGCTTCCTCAAAACTGAGAGGGCCTTCCGTGAGCTGGGTGGGTTTCAGAGCTCTCTCGCGCCAACGGAGCCTTCTGGCTTCAGGCAAGGCCCAGAGATTGAGCCTGCCCTCGTGCCGGATTTGAAAAATGAAGAACTTCCCGTCCGAAGTCCACTTGCCACAACACGCTGGAAGCATTTTGTGGAGCCCCGTACCATCCGTGGCGGCTTCCATGATTTCCATGGTATCGACCCGGTAATTGAACTGCGTGAATCGGAGGAGCCGCCCGTCAGGCGAGAATTGGAAAGAAAATGGAATGCTGTCCACAGTGAGGAGCTTTCGAGGATCGGAACCGTCCAGGTTGACCGAGTAGACGTCATGTTCGGCACCATAGATGATGCTCGCTCCATCTGGACGGAAGCGTGCGTCATGCATGAAGACCGAGCCCACGCGGCGTGGCGATCCTCCTGCGACGGGTTGCATCCAAAGGGAGGAGGAGCCGTTTCCTTCCTCATTCGCCACCAGGAGCCGGGTTCCGTCTCTCGACAAATCGAGAACCTGAGGCTGCTTAAGCGGCACCGAGAGGGGAACGACTTCGCCTCCCGTAATGGGGACCTGAGCGATCAGATGGCCTTTCTCTGGCGACAGCTCGTTAAAATAAATTCGCGAACCGTCGGTAGCCATCGGGCCAGCTTTCGCATGGTCATCGTTGGTCAGCGCCGTGTAACGCAAGACTTTTGGGGTGTCAGGCGCTCGGGAGACTCCCCTCCAGGAGGCCAGGGCGAGAAGAGTGACAGTGAGAACTGCCAGAATCCCAAGTCCGAAGTAGCGGCGCCTCCCGGCGATCTTGGATTCAGGTGATGGGGCAGCTTCGGCCTGCTCGCGAGGAGCAGGGAAGGCACCCGCAACCGGGACGATGAGCCGGTATCCGCGACGGGGAAGAGTCTCTACGAAACGCGGATTATCGGAATCGTCGCCGAGGGCCTGGCGGAGCTTTTTGACCGCGCTGTTCAGGCCATGGTCGAAATCCACGAAGGTATCCGCGGGCCACAGCCTCTGCCTTATTTCTTCCCGACTGATTACTTGTCCTGGATGCTCCAGCAACAGAGCCAAGATCTGGAATGGTTGGTCTTGCAGTTTGATTTTAAGGCCAAATTTGCGCAACTCACCTGATTGAAGATCGACTTCGAAGGCACCAAACTGCATGACCCTTGCACTCAGGGGAGAACCTGGCACGACGTCCCTCATTGCACAAAGTTTAACACGATTCAACGGTTTGAAGAGCGGGTCACCTAAGCAGGAATCCCCTGAATTATGAGCAAGATAGATGGCCACACGCACTTCCCATCCAGAAGATCTCCAGTGCATTGCCAGTGTCGAAGGCTAGAGCGATAGTGCGCCGGCAGAAACACCGATTGGGCCGGGCAAAGCCCAAAATCTGAACAGGAAAGAGCATGGCAATGAAAAACCTACGAACGATCGCAGTATTCGCATTGATGTTAGGCATCGTGGTTGGATCTGTGCATGGACAGACGGGCACGCCGACGATAAAGGTGAACGTTCCATTCCGATTCGCGATTGGAGGAATCAGTCTGTCGTCCGGCCAGTACTCAATCACTTCAGTGAACGACAGAGTGCTGGTGCAGGAAGCGAGCGGTCGAAGTGTGGCTCTCTTGATGACGCGCACGCTCGGGGCGAAGGCAAAGGAACGCAATAGCAGAGTGGTCTTCGATTGCTATTTTGACGAATGCTTTCTATCTCAGGTCTGGTTTGCGAGCCTAGGGACGGGCCACACACTGCCTCAGTCGAAGCACCAAGTCGAATTGGCAAAGACGAGCGAAGCAAAACAGTTGATCCTATCGAGCAAGGAATCACAGTAAGTCAGATGGCTGGGCTCGAGATCGGGGTGGATCACCTCCGCCCCGGTTCTATCATTACGGAATGGAAGGCCAAAGCCGTGTTGGAGGTGACGCCGATTGGTGCAGGGCTCAGTTTTCGTCAAGCAAAATAGTTCGCCAAAAATAGGACCTCGGGGACGTGCGAACAAACTGGCATATCTCGCGTGTGGATCAATTCTCTAAATGGAGCGCAGGGAATCGATGGGCTCCGCGCGGGCGGCGCGGAAGGCGGGGAGAGCGGAGGCAAGAAGCGCGATCAACAGCATGAGGAGCACGCTCAGGGTGTTGAGGAGCGGATCGCGGGCGCTCACGCCGAAGAGGAAAGAACTGACGAGCCCGGAGGCGGCGAGCGAGCCGAGAACTCCGATCGCGCAGCCGAGCAAAGCGAGCTTGGCGCCCGAAATCAAGACGAGCCGCGCAATTCCCGATCGCTGCGCTCCGAGAGCTATGCGGATAGCGATTTCCTGATCGCGCACAGAGACCGAGAAAGCGACGACGGCGTAAATTCCGGTCATGGCGAGGAGAAGAGCGCCCAGAGCGAATGCGGTGATCAGATCCGTGTTGAAGAGGCGGGGGGCTTCGATGTTCTTGACGACATCGTTCATCGGCCGCACTTCCTGCAAGGCGAGAAGCGGATCGATCGCGGCGATGGAAGAACGCAGAGTTTCCACCATGTGCTCGGGAGGAAGGGCGGAGCGCAAAGTGAAGTATCCACCGGCGGGTTGAGTGAGCTCCTGCGAGCCGGCGGAGCCAAACAGTATGGCGGGCTGTTCGAGGGGCATGTACCACTGATCGCCGCTGGGCTCATCGGGAGAGCCAAGTTTGGTATCGGCGACGATGCCGACGACGGTTGCCCAAGGAAGGCCTTTGTGCGGATTGCCGATGTGCATGCGCTTGCCGACGGCGCGCTGGCCGGGCCAGCAGTCCTTGGCCATGGACTCGTTCACGATGAGGACAAGAGGCGCGTCCGCGCGGTCCTGGGGCGTGAAAGTGCGGCCATCGAGAAGGGGAATGCGCATGGCCTGGAAGTAATCGCCGTAGATCATGGCGAAAGCGGCGAATTTGAGTTTCCAGTTTTCGGCGGCCACGCCTTCGATGGTGTAGGCGCCCATCGGGGAATTATCGGTTGCGGGAAGCGAATTGGTGATGCCGACGGCAAGGACGCCAGGCTGACTCGACAGGCGATCCACGGCGGCACGATTGAAAGTATCTACAGCTAGATCAGTGGAATATTGCCGCAGTGGCAGTTGGTAGCTTGCAACGAGAACGTGATCGGAACGAAAGCCGGGATCGACGGCGCGCATCCTCTGATAGCTGCGCAGGAAGGCAGTGGAGACGGTGAGGAGAACAAGAGCGATGGCGACTTCGGCGACGACAAGGGCCGAGCGCAACCAGGCATGACTTGAGGCGCCCACGCCGGTCCGGCCACCTTCTTTCAGGCTTTCGTTGAGATCGGTGCGCAAGGCCGCGAAGGCCGGAGCCAGGCTGCAAAGCACACCGGTGGCGAGCGCGAGAAGAAGAGCGAAAGCGGCGACAGTGCCGTCGAGCGAGATGGAATCAATCCGCGGCATGGAATCGGGCAGGAGATGCAGGGAAGTACGGATGGCAATTGCGGCAAAAGCGAGGCCGACAAGCCCGCCGACAACACTGAGCACGAGGCCCTCGACAATTGCTTCGCGGAGGATAGCGCCGGATCGCGCGCCGAGAGCGAGCCGCACGGCGTATTCGCGGCGACGGCGAATGGCGCGAACCAGGAGCAAGCCGGAGACATTGGCGCAAGCGATCAGCAGAACGATGGCGACAGCGAAAAACAGGGTGCGGAGGATTGGACGTACGCCTTCGACGAGGAAATCGCGCAATGCAAAAACATCGCCACGGATGTGGATGGCGGCCTGGTTGGCGGGAAATTCGCGCATGATCTGGTGGGCGACGCGGTCGGTATCCTGCGCAGCCTGAGGCAGGGTGACTCCGTCTTTGAGGCGGGCAACCATGTGATAGCCCCAAAAACCAGCGTGCTGATCGGAGAGTTCCTCGGGAGTAAGACTGAGCGGAATCCAGAGCTGGGACTGATCCAGAAGGCCGGCTTGCAAGGGAAATTCAAAGCCGCGCGGCATGATGCCGATGATCGAATAGGTTTTGCGATCGAGATCAATGGAGCTGCCAATTACCCGGGGATCCCTGTGAAAGCGGTTGAGCCAAAGCGAATAACTGATGACCGCCAGTGGCTGATGAGCGTCCTCTTCCTGGGGAGTAAAGACGCGGCCGAGGAGCGGGTGAACACCAAGCGTGGGAAAGGTGCCGGCGGAAACGCGTGCGGCATTGATTTCTTCCGGCTCTGCGCCTCCAGACAATTCGTACAGGCTGCTAATGTATCCGCCCATTGAGGAGAAGGCTTGCGTGGAGTTCGAGTAGGTTTCAATTTCGCGCGCGGTCACGGAAATGCCGGGGTTTCGTCCCAGATGATCTCCCAGGAGGACGAGACGGTCCGCGTTCCTAAAGGGAAGCGGGCGGAGGAGCACGCCTTCAACGAGCGAGAAGATCGCGGTGGTGGCGCCGATGCCCAAAGCGAGAGTGAGGACGACGGTCAACGTAAAGCCGGGAGTTTTGCCGAGTTGGCGAAGGGCGAAGCGGAAATTGCGAGCCAAAGTGTACATGAACCCTCGCGGTGATCTGAACTCTCTGAGCGACTACGCAGGCTAGCATAAAAGAGCGGAAGCGGTTCGTGTTCCATCGGCGAAGTTTCAGGCACCCGGACGCCTGCGTCAGAAAGAGAGAGATGACTTACGATGCAGAAGGGCCTGGCGCGGCGAGGCGAGAGAGAGAGCAGTAGGGCGCAAAATCAGATTTCAGCTATTGCGGTTTGACGTGCAAGAGTAGCGAGCGCAAAACCTGTGCGGCTGCCGGAGTGACATGCTGCGCAAGAGAAGCAGATGGCGCCAGGCCCGCAAAGACCAGGGGATCGGAGGCTGCGACCTTGTTAATGTCCACAAGAGGAATGGAGGTTCCGCGGGCGGCGTTCAGCGTGGTGATGAACTGGTTGGCGATGACGGCGTAGCCGGTGTTCGTGGGGTGAACTCCGTCGAGAGAAAAAATGCCGCCAAGGAAAGCGTTGGTGAGATGGACGCCGTTTGCGTTCACCCCTTGAGAGCGAATCTGATTGGCGAGCGAGTGCACATCCACGAGGACGGCTCCGTGGGTGAAAGCCTGAGCGGCGATGATGAGATTGTAGCCATCCACGAGGGCGCGAGCTTCGAGGACTTGAGAAAGACGCAGGACGTCGGAAGAAGGAAGAGGACCGGGGATGGAGCCGCTGAGGATGCCCGGAATGAGGTCCACACCATCCGGCAGGACATAGTCGCCCGGACCGATGCCGAGGATCGGAGCAAGGAGCAGGAGGGGAAGACCGGTTTCCTGAGCGATGGTGCCGGCCGGCGTGAAATAGGGAGCGACGGTGACATCCGGTATGTTCGCAACGACAAGCGTCGCGCGTGTGCCTGCCAATTCGTCCAGCAATTTCTTGTAGTTCGCGTTGAAGCTGGTGAGGGAGGTGGCGCCCGAAGGGTTCGCGGAGGTCGCGGCACCGAGAATGTCGTTATTGCCAATCCAGACGAAAATGATTGTGGGTTGGAGAGCCTGCGCCCATTCAGCCTGGCTCAAGGAAACCGGAGGAGTTGCATAGAGGCCGGGCAAGCCGAGAACCAGACCCGTCAAATCACTGATGGGCAAGGTGGGGCGGGTAGACAGGGCATCCTGGAGAAGTGCATCGGGAACAGCAAGATCGGTTGGCTGGACAAATGGATCGTCGCGGCCGGGAGAAACGCCGGGAATGGGAAGAACAATCGGTGGAGGGCCGGCGGAGATCAATTGAAGAACGTTGGGAATACCCGGAGGGAGAATGAGGGGAAGCTTCAACGGAACTTGCGCCTGAAGCGCCAAAAGGCTGGCCCAGCCATTCGGCTGCTGCGAGTCGAGCAAGGAATCGTTCTGAAATCCGGCGGAAAGTGAATCGCCGACGACGACCATGTTGGAAAGGTCCACCTTGCGAAGCCGCGTGGCGTTCGAAGAGATCCCTTGAGCAACGAGAGGCGAAACACCAGCCGCGCTCAGGATTGCGAAACACAAAACGGCGAAGGGCAACGAGGCCCAGCGCATCCGTGGATGATCAGCCGGAAAATTCTTCGCGCGAAGGAAATGGAAGGCACGGCTGCAAAGGGAAACCGAGGTCCAGGTCATTGGACACCCCCAAACAAGGCGGGGCCGCGGGGCAAACTCGCCAGTGGGCGGATGGTATACCCAAGCGGTTTCAGACGTCAATCGTGGCCGGGCCAATGAATAGGCTGGGAAGGAGAAGGCCTACTGAATTTCGGAGATTTGCATGGTCTGATCAATGGCGAGATTGGGATAGCGGATGGGAGAACCTTCAGGAGCGGGAGCGTGGGTTGCGGTGACCTGGAACTGATCGCCAGAACCGCAATTGATTTCGTAGGTGTAGCCGTCGCGGCCGGGTTTGGCTACGGCGAGAGAGCCCGATGAAGTCAGGTCGGCGAGAGAGACACAGGAACTATTAAGAGCGATGTAGCCGCGCTCGGCCTGCGCAATTTGCAGAAGATCCATGCGCACGCCGGTGAGGCTGATGGCCTGGGTAGTGGCAGTGCCCTTGTCGGTTACGGGCATCCTCTTCAAATAGTATTCGTAGACGCCGAAAAGAACGGCAGCAGCCACCAGAATCGCCGCGAGAGCGCGCATGAAAAAAGTATGTTGCCGTGTGCGGATGGAGGCAAGAACGCTAAACAGGAGTGTGCGAAGAAAGACAATGGGGCCAATTAATTCAACCGTACGCGAACCAGCCTGCTAGACTTGGTGTCACTCCGATTTATCCCTCTCCGGAAGAAACATACCCTTCGGGAAAAACATGCCTACCATTGCACCGACTTGCGAAACACAGACACTTGAACAATTGAGGGAGCAGGAGATTGCGGAAGCTCGGGCGATCCAAGAAGCGATGGTGCCGAGCGGGACGCTGGAGACGGCGGAGGTGCGAATCGCGCATAAATTCGAACCGATGGAGGAGGTCGGAGGAGATTTTCTGGACTATTTTTCGCTTTCGGACGGAAGCGTGGGATTGTACCTGGGCGACGTTACGGGAAAAGGGCTGCCGGCTGCCCTGTATGCGGCGCTGGCCGTGGGAACGCTGCGGGGAGTGCACAAAACGGGAACGCCGCCAGAAGCGGTGCTTGCACTATTGAACAAGAGGCTGACTCTGCGGAGCATTTCGGCGAGGCACGCGGCCATCCAGTACGCGCTGCTCGATCCGGGGTCGGGAATCCTGCGAATCTCGAGCGCGGGAATGGCCGGACCTTTGCATCTTTGTGGAGACGGCTGCCGCGAGTTGCTGGTGCGCGGCATTCCGCCGGGGATCTTCGCAGGGACCGGGTACGAATCGGAAACGCTGCAGTTGAAGCGCGGCGATTCAGTTATCTTCGTGAGCGACGGACTGGCGGAAGCAATGAATGCGGAGGAAGAACTATTCGGGATGGAAAGGCTCACCGAGATTTGCGGGAGAATGAAAGGCAAAGGTCCGGATGAGATCCTGGAAATCCTGTTCGAAGAGGTGAGGCAATTCTCCAGAGGACGGCGCCAGCGAGACGACCGGACGGCGGCGGTGCTGCATTACCGAAGATAGAGAGATTGGGTGGCGCGGGGGAAACGCTTAAAGGAATTGGAATTGACAGGCGTGGCGGTCTCCAGTAACAACAATAGATACAGGCCGGTTCCTAGGAGAGTCCTCGATGAAGAAGAAGTCCCCGTATGCCTTGGGCCTCGCGATATTCCTCTCTGCTTCGGTGAGCATTCCGGCGGATGTGTGGGCGGCGCCGCAGACGGCGGGCCAGCGCGCCGGCGAAGTTTCGCGTGTCATCCCCGCGGTGAGCATTGCGCGCGAGGGGAAAACGATCACAGCGTCCGCAAAAACGGCGGTGGACTGGCTCGACGTGGTGGACACGCAAACGAGCGCGCGGGCGCGGATCGCGTTGGACGACGGTTCGGTGTTGAACGTGGGCTCGGATTCTTCGCTTAAAGTGGTGAAACACGACGCGGGAGCGCAACAAACGGAATTGGAACTTGAGTACGGGAAATTGCGCTCGCAGGCGCAGAAGATCACGAAGCCGGACGGGAAATTCGAAGTGCATACGCCGGCCGGAGTGGCGGGGGTAGTGGGGACGGATTTTTACGTGGCCTACGATCCGTCGACGGGAACGATGAACGTGATCGTATTTGAAGGGCTGGTAAAGGTATGCAACCTGGCGGGTGTTTGCGTGATCGTGAAGGCGGGCCAGATGAGCGGGGTGCGGAACGGAAATAACTCCGCCCCACAAGCGCCGACACAGGCGCCGCTGGACCTGCTGACGGAAGCGGGCAGCGCAACTCTGATCGGAAACGGACCGGGACCCGGAGTGGTTGCGCATCACTTTGGAACGGGCGCTGCCGTGACGCTGGGAATTCTGGCGGCGATTCCAGCAATCGTAATTCCGATCGTGGCGACGCGAGGAAAAGGAACGCAGGCCCCCCTCAATCCATGTCCCTCGCCGCAAACGCCGGGCTGCGGATGACCTCTTTGCGTTTCCTGGGGCGGACTGCCCGATGCCGTCCCGATTCTCCTCCCATGGGGGAAGGAGGCGCACCTCACCGAAGAGGGGATGCAACGTTCGGGGGCGAAGCGCCGTCGAAATAGTGTCGTGTTACGGGCCAACTGCCGAGTCCACTCGCTGCAAAACTTGACTGGGAAGAAATTCGTGCAAACGGGGATATAGGGGTGAACATCGCGTTTGAACGGGCCGCAAGATTTGTGGGCTGAGGGGCGGTAGCGTAAACTGGGGAATTCGGTAAGACGTCAGAAGATGAAGTGAGGCATGCCTTGAGGATTTCCAACCGCAGTTGCATTCGAACCATCGCAGTACCGCCGGGCATTCTGGCGGGTATTCTGTGCCTAACGGCGGGAGGCGTACGCGCGGCTACGCGGGATACCACGGAGGCGAAGCCTTCACCGGTGATTGCAGCGATGCAAGCGGAACTGGACCGCTCGTTCGCGGCGCTGAGCAAGCAGACGCCGCCGGCATATTTCATCAGCTATACGGTGACGGACACGCAGCGCGCGACGGTATCGGGCTCGAACGGAGCGCTACTCTCGAGCGACGAAGGAAGGAATCGGTGGCTGCAGGTCTCCGTGCGGACGGGAAGCTATCAACTGGACAACACGCACAAAGTAGGCGACCGGCAGATGCAGAGCGGCGATCCAGGGACGGGGGTTCCGATTGATGACGACGCTTCGGTGCTGCGGCGCGCGATCTGGCTGGAAACCGACGATCAATACCGGTCGGCGGCGGAAGCGCTGATGAAGATCCAGACCGGGAAAGAAGTCAACGTGGAAACGGCAGAGGCCAGCGCGCCGGATTTCTCGCATGAAAAGCCGCACACGTACTTCGGGCCTTTCGTTTCATTCAAGCTGGACCGAAAGCCCTGGGAAGAAAAAGTGAGGACGTACACGGCGGCGTTCCGGCAATCGGCGGCGATCATCAATTCGATCGTGACATTCACGGCGCAGGCGCAAAACATCTACCTTGTGAACACCGAAGGATCGCAATTGCAGTTCGGGCAGATTCGCTACCGGCTGGAGCTTTTTATCCAGGGCAAGGCGCCAGATGGAATGGACATTGACCGCTACTACAACTTTGACTGGGTGGATCCGAAGGACGCGCCGACCAATCAGCAAGTGGAAGCGGCGTCCGCACAATTGCGCAAGGAGCTGGAAGGGCTGGTGAAAGCTCCGATCATAGACCCGACGGTGGGACCAGCGTTGCTGACGGGGAGAGCGGCGGCGGTTTTCTTCCACGAAGTGTTCGGGCATCGCGCGGAGGGTTTCCGGCAAAAGGACATCAGCGAAGGGCAGACGTTTGCGAAGAAGGTCGGAGAGCAGATTTTGCCGAGCTTTATCAGCATCGTGGACGATCCAACGCGGAAGAAATTGAACGGCCAGGACTTGCTGGGCTACTACCAGTTTGACGATGAGGGCGTGCCGTCGGAGGACGTGCCGCTGGTGACGAATGGAGTGTTGAAGAATTTTGAGATGTCGCGGCAGCCGCTGGTGGGCTTTCCGCATTCGAACGGACATGGCCGCAGGCAGTTGGGAGCTGTACCGGTATCGCGCCAGGGAAATCTGATCGTCGAGAGCAGCAATACGATGACGGACGCGCAACTGCGGGCCAAGCTGATTGAATTGATCAAGCAGCAGGGGAAGCAATACGGCTTGCTGATTGACGATATCGCGGGAGGATTTACCTTTACCGGGCGCGGGCAACCGCAAGCATTCCAGGTCCAACCGCTGGTGGTTTACAAGGTGTTCGCGGACGGAAGGCCAGACGAGTTGGTGCGTGGAGTGGACATTGTAGGGACGCCGCTGGCCGCGCTGACGAAGATCGTGGCGACCGGCGACAAGACGGAGACTTTCAACGGCTACTGCGGTGCGGAATCAGGTTCCGTTCCTGTTTCGGCGGATTCGCCGGCGATCCTGACGTCCGAACTGGAAGTACAAAAGAAAGAGACCTCGACGGACCGGCCGCCGATCCTGCCGCCGCCCGCGCACGATCCGCAGGCAACGGGAGGCCAGCAGTGAAAACTACACGAGCGGCGGCTGTTCTCGGCATTTTCGTTTTCCTGAATGGCGCGGGAGCTTGGGCGCAGGTACCGGATGGCAAGGACCACACCCTTGATGCCATGCGCGACGAAATGGCTCGCTCAAAAGCGCGACTGGAACTGAACATTCCCGGCACGAGCCAACCGGCGCGGCCCTATTATATCGAATACCGGATTCTGGACCTGGACGTAAAACAAGTGTCGGCGGAATTCGGCGCCTTGATGGGCGGCACGACGACGCGTTCGCGTTTTATGGATGTTGAGGCGCGCGTCGGAGACTATCAGCACGACAGCTCGAATTTCATCGGCGAAGAGGGCTTCCGCGGGTTCATCGGCTCGACGGGAGCCGTGGGTATAGACCGCGACTATAACTCGCTGAGGCAGGATTTGTGGATCGCGACGGACCAGGCGTTCAAGGAAGCCGTGGAAACCTATTCGCGCAAGCAAGCCTACTTGAGCAGCCTGGCCAGCCCTTCGAACATTGACGATTTCGCAAAAGTAACTCCGGTTCAGGTCGTGGAACCCCTGCAGGAACCGGATTGGACGAACCGAAACTGGGAGCAGGAGGCGCGGGACGTTTCCGCGGCGCTGCGCGCATTTTCGGAGATTCGCGAATCGCGGGTGACATATTACCTCGTGTACAGCACGGAATATCTGCTGACGAGCGAAGGGACGGAGATTCGGACGAACCACAGCTATGCGGCGATTGAAGCGGGGATGAACACACTGGCCGCGGACGGAACGCAGCTGAACGATTTCTATGCGACCTACGCGCCGACCCCAGCGGGCCTTCCAAATGTGGATACGGTGAAAAAAGGCCTGAATGTCACCGCGAGCGAGCTGATGGCCTTGCGCGCTTCGCCTCCGGCACAGGACTATACCGGGCCGGTGCTGTTTGAAGCGCGGGCGGCGGCGCCATTGCTGGCGCAGGTCTTGGGTCCGGCGATGAACGGCGCACGCCCGCCGATCGCATTCCAGCCGGTGGTAGATCAGTTTTTGAGCAGCGTTGGAGGAAGGAGCGACTGGGCAGGGCGAGTGGGAGCGCGCGTGCTGCCAACGAGCGTCTCGCTCACTGACGATCCTACAGCGAATGAATTCAATGGAACGCCCTTGATCGGCGGTTATAAGGTAGATGAGGAAGGCGTGCCGGGGCAAAAAGTGACGGTGGTGCAGGACGGGATTTTGAAGGAGATGCTGATGTCGCGCCGGCCCGGACCTGACTCCGACCAATCGAACGGGCACGGGCGCTCCGCATTCCTCAACGATGCGAAGCCGACAATGAGCAATCTGTTTTTCACCTCGACGGAAACACTTTCTCCGGCGGACTTGAAGAAGAAATTCCTGGACGACTGCAAGCAGGAGAAATTGCAATATTGCATCGAAGTGCGGGAGATGGACAATCCCGCGCTGAGCCTGTTGCACCAGGATGATTTTTCGGAATTGCTGGCGAGCTTCGGAGGAGGAGCGGGAAACGGAGACCGGCTGCCTTTGGTAATGTTCCGAGTTTACCCGGATGACGGGCGCCAGGAGATGGTCCGGGGAGCGCGCATCAGCGGGCTGAATTCGCGACTTCTCAGAAATATCGAGGGGATCGGAAACGATCCGTTCGTATACAACTACATGCAGAACCAGACCACGGGATTTGCCGGCACGGCGCTGGGGGCGTTCGGTTCCGCGCAGAATGGCCTGCCTGCGGCCGTAGTCGCGCCTTCGCTATTGTTCGATGAACTGGACATCCGCGGAGCGCGCGGCGAGGCCAAGCGATTGCCGCTGCTGCCTCCACCGCCGATGAGCGCCGACTAAAAGCGAACTTCGATCAGGAAAAAAGAGCGCGTAAGGCCGCTGCCTTATCTGCGCGGTTGAGTTTCGCTCCGATGAATGAGCCCTGATCTTTCCTACTGCTTCACTTCCGCGAGCAAATCCTCGAAATCATTGATGGTGATGCGGTCAATCTTCGCCTGCAGCACGAACTCAACCGTTTGGGGCGATTTGACGGCCCCGAACGTGCCGAGGCGAAGCGCGCGATCTCCAATGTGCGCGTAGACGGGAACAACATCTTTCCAATTGTCAGGGACGCCGGTGCGAACGAGCTCTCCTTTAATGTGGGTCTTGCCGTCGGGCGTGGGCTCGAGCGTGGCGTGGAAAGAATACTCGGGTACGCCAGTGCCGTAGACATACTGGTTGAAGAACCAGTCCATCTTGTGGTTTCCATCGAGGTCCATACCGCGCGTCATATGCTTCTCGACGATGGCTTTGAAATCTTCTGTGGAGGCCGGCTTGTTGTCGTAGGTCTTGCAGTAGTCCTGCATCATGGCCTTGAACAAATGGTCGGGATCGGGAGAGCGAGGATCCTCCATCTGAATGCGGAGCATGTGGAGAACGTAAGCGCCCTTGGAGTAGATGAGATTCTGGTACGAGCCGCCGGAAGTCACACTGGAAGCGATGCGTCGCCCGAGCCAAATGGGCCCCAGGGAATCAATCCTGTGGCCAAAGGGATCTTTCTGGAGCAGGAGGGTTTTGTCATCGCGCATTTCGCGAAGCGATTCCCTGATGTTTTCACGGTATTCGACATAGAGCAGCCCGGAGAACTCAGCGAAACCTTCGCTCAGCCATTGATCGTGGTAGCTTTTCCAGCCCACCAGATTGCCCCACCACTGGTGGGAACTTTCGTGCGCGCGGAAGAAGTCGGTGAGCTGAGGCTTATCGAGGTTGACGCCGAAACGCTCCCCGATCGAGTGGCGCTGCGTGGAATCGAGAAAGGTGATCCAGGACAGATAGAGCAGGCCGGGCCAGCCCTGGCCGTAGCTGCCGACGATATTGGTGACGGCCAGTTGTTTATACGGGAAGGGTCCGAAATAGGCTTCGAAGACACGCAGTGTGTTCGCAGTTTCCGTGGTGATGGTTTTGCTCAGGGCGGAAGGCGTCAGCTGGCCAACGGCGCCCTCGCTCATTTCCGCGCCGCTGCCGGGCCCCCCGGACAAATCTCCAAGGGGATTTTCGAAGTTGCTCTGGATGGAGCTGAGCAAGTCGTCGGGTTGCTTATTGGTGTAAACCTCGACCGCGACGTCGCCGACGTTCTGGGTGCTGAGTTTGTAATCTCCATACGCAAAACCAGCGTCGGGAAGCGGGATATCGCTCTTCCACTCGGTAATCCTGGTGTTCCCGTCAAGCGTTTCGTTCATTTTGTGGCCGGTCGCGACCAGGGAATATTTCTTGGGACACCGGAAGGAGATTTGAAAGTCGCTGCGGAACGATTCGTTTTCCACGCCGAGAACTTCAAAGAGAGTGGGGTACCAACCAAAACTCTCGCAAAAATAATTGCCGGAACCAACTTTAACGATTGCGCGTTTGCCTTCGTACTGGAACACAAGAGTTTGCGGGCGGCTTTTCTCGGTGGGCGCGTGAAGCAGGACCGCGATGTAATCACCGTAGTCCTGCAAGCGGTCTTTGCGTTCGCGTGCCTGAAAAAAATCAAGCGGCTGGCCATCGCCATCCTTCACGGAACTGACGCGGAGGTTGGAGTCCAGGTTGAACAGCAGTACACGTTCGCCGGACTGCAGCGGCATGGCCGTCAGGCGCACGGAAGCCGTTAGGTCGGCGTTGTCCGCGGCGGTGGCGGAGATGTTGTACGACGGGATGAGAAAAATTTCCCTGATCGAAGGATCCTCGAAGGCGGTGCGCGGATCCCTGTTTTCCGCGGGAAAACTCATCCAAACGTCGAACTCGTGGACAAACCCAGTATCCACCCACCTGCCGACGCGAATTTCTTCGGGGTTTTCGGAGTCGTACTTCACTTCGATCCAGCCCTTATCGGTGATTTTCAGATCCGCGAGGAAAAAGCCAGTCCTGGACGCATCTGGAGAAAGAACGGCTTCAAACATTCGCGGCAGGGCGGATTCGCCGAGATCTTCGCGCGTTTGCTGGCGTTTGGCATAGAGGTCGTCGCCCGGAGAAGCGGCCGCCCACTTGACCTGTTTTGCGATTTCATCGTAGAGGGCGTCCGTAAAGCTGAACGTCGCATCGGAAAAGGAGACGCCGAGGGTGTCTTGTTTGGTGAAGAGCTGAAGCTGCTGGGCCTCGATGGGATTTGGCGGGACCAGGTGCAAAAAGCCGGTACCGCGGAAAGAGGCACCGGTGATTTTGCCGTTCACCGCCTGGGTAAACTGGATGGTGCCGTCCTTCAAAGTGATGTGCACGCGGTCACGCACAACCTCAACGTTTTCCACACGAGCGGATTTTGTGGGATCCATTGTGGGCGAAGCGAGAGCATTCCAAACGACGGTCGCCGTGCCAATTGCGGGAGTTTGGGCCGTAGAGCTTGACACGAAAACAAGAAACGCAAACGGCAGGAGAAGGGAAACACGACGCATGACTACCCCCGGGAAACTGCCAGACATTATCGTGCGATACAGGAATTGGCAAGTGTCGAGCACGACACAAAGAATCGCGCCGCCCAGTTGCATGGAGGCGCTTCGGAGGGCGAGCGCGAAGCGTTCTTTCGCGGAGTTGAGGTAGTCTAAGCGCAAGGCGATGGCGACCTATTCAGCGGAGGAAGCGCGGGAGAAGCGGATGGCGGCACTGCTGAGCGTAGGCTCGGCGATGCTGCTGGTTGCGCTGAAGACGTTCCTGGTGGTGCGGACGGGCAGCCTGGGCGTGCTGAGCGAAGCACTGCATTCGGGTCTCGACCTTGTAGCGGCCATCATCACGTTTCTTTCTGTACGCGTCTCCGATTTACCTGCCGATGCAAGGCATCCCTATGGACACGGAAAGTTCGAGAATTTCTCCGCTTTCGTAGAAACTGGGCTGCTGGTGCTGACGGCGTTGTTCATCATCTACGAAGCATTCGACAGGCTGTTTTTCCGCGCCGTGCACATCCAACCCAGCGTGCTGGCGATCTTAATCCTGCTGGCCGCGGTGGCTATTGACGTCACGCGCGCCCGGAAGCTCACGACAGTTGCGAAGAAATATTACAGCGAAGCGCTGGAAGCCGACGCACTGCACTTCTCGACGGACATCTGGAGCACTACGGTGGTCATCGCGGGAATCGGCCTGGTGTGGGCGGGAGAAACCTGGAACATGCCCTCGCTGATCTATGCCGACGCTCTGGCCGGACTGACGGTGGCCGGAGTGATTTTGTGGGTTGGTTCGCGGCTGGGAAAGAGGACGCTGGACGCGCTGCTGGACGCTGCGCCGGAGGGATTGCAGGATGAGATTACACGATCCATCAAGCGCATGGATGGAGTGATGGACGTGGAGCGCGTGCGCGTGAGGCGTGCGGGCAACCGCTACTTTGTAGACGCGACCGTGAGCGTGCCGCGCACGGCAAGCCTCGAACAAGTTGACGCCTGGAGCGATGCCATCGAGAAGCGAATTGACGAGATTGTTCCGTCGGACGTGCTGGTTCATGCGGAGCCCCGCGCGCCGACGGGCGGGCATCTCTTTGAGGCGATTCGCGCGGTGGCGCAGCGGATGGGCTATGCGATTCACGACCTTTCCGCGCAGCAGCAGGACGGGCAGCTTTTCGTCGAACTGCATCTAGAGGTGGGCGAAAATCTGAGTCTGCGAGAGGCGCACAGGCAGGCGAGCGAACTCGAGGAGGGGATTCGCGCGCTGCGCGAAGAACCCACTGAAGTAACGATTCACATCGAACCTCTGGGGGACAACGTCGCAATCGGGAGCGATGGAGCCGGCGAAATGAAGCTGCTCTCGCGGGCGATTGAAGCGTTTCTAAACACGCTGCCGGCTGAATACGATGAGCTGGTCAATTGCCACGACGTTCGCGTGCGCCAAGTGGGGCATCACATCCTTGCATCCTGCCATTGCACGATGAAGGCGACGCTGCCGATCACCGAAGTGCATGACGTGACCGCGACGCTCGAGGATCGCGTGAAGGAAAAGTTTCCGCAGGTGTTCCGCGTTACGATCCACCCCGAGCCAGTCGAAGAGCGTTGAGCGGATCAACTTCGGCGGGCAACGCAGGCTTGCCGGCAAAGAGCACGGCGATCAGGGCAAGCAAAATGGGATAGCACTCGAGAACGTAACGAGGCTCGGGCGTTTCCAGCGTGGTCAGAAAAGCCGTGCGAAGGACAATGTAGAGAAGAAAAACAAGAAGCACCGGCCGAGACCCGGCGCCTCGACGCCAAAGACGCCAGCCGCCCCAAAGACCAAAGACAACATAGACAACGTTCAGCAAAAAGAAGCCAATGGTGAAGGACATGTCCACGGGATCGTTGTCCCAAGCCGCGGCTGGCGGCCAGACCTGGCCGGAGAAAGGGAGAAGCTCGATGCGCGGCGTGAACCACATGGTGAAGACGCGAAGAAACGGCACGCATAAATAAGTGCGCAAAGGATGACGAGCGGTGCGCTCGCGGCCGATTTCGCCGAAAGCGGCATCTTCTTCCGGAGTCATCGTTTGATCCTCGTTATATTGGTCGAGGATTTCGCCGACTTTTTGCCTTTCCTGAGGACTGTCAAACGCGTAGGAAGGAAGATTATCGAGATTAATGGCATCGCTGTTGAGGTTCCAGGAAACCAGGTAGACGTCACGAAAGCGGTAAAGCCAGGTGCGCTCCCACTTCATGAACCCGTAAGGAATCAGTTCGCCCGGAATATTGGAATATTCGGGAGCAAGAAAGCGGACTTCATGCAACGCGACAGCATTGCGAATTGCCCAGGGAACGAGCGGCAGGACGCAGGCAATGCCCGAAAGCACAACGATTTGAATGCAGCGCCGAAGATCACCACGCTTGAGCAGGAATGGAACAAGCACCAGGAAGAAAACGGCCAGAAGCATAGGTGTTTCAGGACGGAAGAGAGTGCCGATTCCCAAAATGAAGCCGAGAAGAAGAGCGAGGGCGGGCAGTTGCGTCCGAAGACGAAATGTCGTTGCCAAACCAGAAAAGTCAGTTCCGCGAAGTTTGAGAAAGATAAGGCAGATCAGGGTGAGCGCGACAGAGGTGAAGAAAAAAGCAAACGTCTCGGTCAAAGGCACAGCCACGTAGTTCGCAGTGAAGGGGCAAAGCGCCGCAAGCCAAAGCGCGATGCGGAACGCCCGCCCCGGTTTGCCGGTGGTGGAGCAGGAGCAAACGAGCAAACCAGCGAGGCTGGCGATTACGAGGCAGGTCAGCAGATCCACGGCGATTTGGCCGAGCATGACCCAGAGCCGCGCGTCGGCCCCCGTCCGGCCGGAAATAGCATAGACAAGAGCAAGATAGGCGGGGTAGCCGGGCACGCGCATATCTATGGGAACGATCTTGCCGGCCACTTTCATACCGTAAATTCCGTGTTTGAGCCAGTTCCTGGCGAATTCTTCGTAGAGGACGGTGTCCCCGGAGGTCTGGGGATACTCAAGCAGGAAAAAAAGCCTCAGGCAGAGACCTGCCGATAAGCTCGTCAAGGGATGCGAGAAAACTCGCTTCATGGGCAGAACGCATCTTACAATAGGCGTACGGGAATGGTGCAGTTGGCCTGATCTCCATGTGGGGCCAGGTTTCTACTATCCCCAGGTGTCAAAGAAACAATGAAGGAACGCGGTCCCATATTTTATGACGCGGAGCGCGTGCGCTGGCGGCGTACGCGACGTGTGCTGGAGATATCCGCCGCTCTCCTGACACTGCTGCTTGCGTACTTTTTCGTGACGATTGCGGTCAGCGTGAATCTACCGTTGGGGCTCGTGCCGGATCTGAAATCTCCGTACCACGCGCTGAAAGCAAAAAAGAAGCACACTCCCGCATTGCGCGAGGGGCGGAAGCGAAGGCTGGCCAACCTCGGGAAGGTTCCGGCAAGCTACGATCCCCTGCGCGCGGCGTTCTATGTGAGCTGGGACTCCAACAGCCTGGCGACACTTAAGAAGCACTACAAAGATCTCGACGTGCTCATTCCCGAGCAACTCCACGCGGTGACGCCGGATGGCGCGCTCACGATCGTAGACTACGAGCGGTATCAAACCGTACAGGCGACCCCAGCCGAAGCAATCGCGCGGCTCCAGGACGACAAACTGCACCGCTGGATGAGGAGCGCGGGAATTGATCTGCCGATCATGGGGCTGCTCAATAATTACGACGGAACCGCTTGGCGGATCAAGGAAATGGCGGAACTGCTGGGGAGCCCGACAGCGCGGCAGCGGCTGGTACATGACACGGTGGAGTATGCGGTGGAAGCGCATCAGGTCGGAATCGTTCTGGATTTCGAAGAGGTCCCGCAAGCCAGCCAGCCGAATTTCCGCACATTCGTGAGCCAGCTCGATACCGCGCTTCACGCAGTCGGCCTGAAGTTAATGGTCGCGCTGCCGGCGCGGGATGACACGTACGATTACGCGTTTTTCAGCAAGCATTGCGATGCCATCGTGCTGATGAATTACGACGAGCACTGGCTGACTTCCCCGCCGGGACCCATCGCTTCACAGGACTGGTTTGTGGAGAATCTCCGGCAGATTCTGCAGGTCGTTCCGGCGCAGAAGATCGTCGTGGGAATTGCCAACTATGCTTACGATTGGACAGAACCGGAAGAGAAGAAGCCGGGATCCTCGACTTCCTTCACCATCCAGGAAGCTCTTTTGCACGCCTATGAGTCGGACGCGCAAGTCGAATTCGATCTCACTTCGCTGAATCCCTACTACCAATACGGGGACGAACAGGGCCGCACGCACCAGGTATGGTTCCTTGACGCGGTCACCGCCTATAACGAGCTTCGCGCGAGCGAGCGAATGGGAGTTCAGGGAACCTCGCTTTGGCGGCTGGGCACGGTGGATTCCTCGATCTGGCCCATCTGGGACGCTACCCGCCCCACCGATGAGATTCGCGATAAGATTGAAGATCTTCCGCCGGGCCCGGACCTCATTCTCGAAGGCAACGGCGATATCTGGCGCATCGCGGACAAGCCCAAGCGCGGCCGGCGGACCTTCACCTACGACAGGGGTTCCGATCTCTTCACCAATGAGAAATACGAGAGCTACCCGCTCTCCTATGACATCGACCAGCTCGGAGCGGTGCCTAAAAAGCTGGCGATCTCGTTCGACGACGGTCCCGATCCGCACTGGACGCCGAAGATCCTGGACATTCTGAAAGAAAAGCACGTGCCCGCCACTTTTTTTGTGATCGGGGTGGACGCGAGCGAATGGCCGGGAATTCTGAAGCGCGAGTACGCCGAAGGACATTCGATCGGCAATCACACCTACACGCATCCGAATTTCGAGGAGATCTCACAGACGCAGCTGCGTTGGGAACTCAACCTGACGCAACGGCTGATCGGCAGCATTCTCGGCGTCAAATCCATACTGTTCCGACCGCCCTATGGAATTGACCACCAGCCGGAATATGCGGAGGAAGTGGCGCAATTGCCCTTTGCTCAGGACATGGGCTATGTGATCGTCGGTCAGAAGATTGATCCGCATGACTGGCAACAGCCGGGAGTCCCGGCAAAGGAGATCGTGGAGAGCGTCCTCCGCCAGGCGGATGACGGAAACATCATTTTGTTGCACGACGGCGGCGGGGACCGCAGCCAGACGATCATTGCGCTGCCGCAGATCATTGATGATCTTCGGGCACGAGGCTACGAATTTGTATCGGTTCCCAGTCTCTTGAACATGACTCGCGCGCAGGTGATGCTTCCCCTTTCCACAGAAGAATGGCTGGAAGCGCGCGCGGACGGCCTGATCTTTGCCCTATACCGCTGGTTTATGGTCGGGATCACAACGGTTTTCATTCTTGGCATCGTTCTGGTAAGCGGACGCGCGCTGATCATCGGAATTCTGGCTTTGGTGGAAAAGCTGCAGCACGATCACACGCCGATCCCTGAACCGCCCCCAAGCGTGACGGTGCTCATTCCGGCGCACAACGAAGAGACAGTCATCCTGCAAACGGTGAATTCCGTTCTCGCTTCCAACTATCCGGATATGCACGTAGTTGTCGTGAACGACGGCTCTACGGATTTGACCGGCGACCTTCTCGAATCTCATTTTGGAGATGATCCGCGAGTGAGGATCATCCATCAGGTCAATCGGGGCAAGGCTGCGGCGCTCGGGCGCGCGCTTTCGGAAGCAAAAACGGAGATTGTCGTCACCATTGATGCCGATACGGAGATTGAGCCGGACGCAATCCGCTTGCTCAGCCGGCACTTTGCCGATCCAAAAGTTGGGGCCATGGCGGGAAACGTCAAGGTAGGAAATCGCTCGCTTTGGCTGACCCGCTGGCAGGCTCTCGAGTACATCACCAGCCAGAATATGGAAAAGCGCGCATTTCACTTGTTGAATTGCATCACCGTGGTTCCCGGGGCGTTGGGAGCTTGGCGAAGGAGCGCGATTGAAGCGGCCGGAGGCATTACGGCGGACACCGTGGCCGAAGACGCCGACCTGACGATTGCCATCCGGCGGCTGGGCTGGCGCATCGGTTACGACGAAGAAGCGGTTGCCTGGACGGAAGCGCCCGATACGACGCAGGTGCTGATTCGCCAGAGGTTCCGCTGGACGTTTGGCACGCTGCAATCGTTCTGGAAACATCGCGACACGCTTTTCCGCAAGAAGTATGGAACGCTCGGATGGATCGCGCTTCCGAATATCTTTATTTTCCAACTGGTGTTCCCGCTGATCTCTCCCATCATTGACTTGGTCTTCCTCGGGAGCCTGATGGTATGGGGCCTTATGCAGCTCCATATCTCCTGGCTGCCGCAGTTCAACTGGGCCACCACGGACATGATTCGGTCGGTTCTGTTCTTCCTTGGATTCCTGTTGATCGACATGTTCACGTGCGTCATCGCGTTTGCGTTGGAAAAAGAAGAGGATTGGACGCTGTTGGTCCCGGTGCTGCTCCAGCGCTTCTATTACCGCCAGTTGATGTACGTCGTGCTCTTCCGGTCCGTGAAAGAAGCAGTTCGGGGCCGGCCGGTCGGGTGGCGCGGCGTCGAACCGGAAACTCCCAAATCGCCGGCGCCCGAGGAAGTCGCTCACGCCTGAGAGTAGCGTCCGTCTGAGCTTCAGGATGTTCCCTTCACTGCATTTTCGGCGATTTTCATCCTAAAGTAGATTTGATGTACGATAGCACTCTCGCCCGAGGAGGTCCCCATGGCCATCAGTTTCACTCTCAATGGTAAGCCGGAAACCGTCGAAGTTGATCCGCAGATGCCGCTGCTGTGGGTGCTGCGCGATAGCCTGAGTATGACCGGCACAAAGTATGGCTGTGGCATCGCTCTTTGTGGTTCATGCACTGTGCATATTGATGGCCAGGCAGCGCGCTCCTGCATCACACCCATTTCCGCTGTTCAAGGGAAAAAAGTGACCACCATCGAAGGGCTTTCCGAGGACGGTAACCATGCCGTGCAGAAAGCCTGGATGGAAATTGACGTTCCCCAGTGCGGCTATTGCCAAAGCGGGCAGATCATGTCCGCTGCGGCCCTGCTTTCCGAAAAACCCCATCCCACCGACGCGGAAATAGACGACTTCATGAGCGGCAATATTTGCCGCTGTGGCACGTACCAGCGCATCCGCAAGGCCATCCATCGCGCCGCGGAACTGCAATCCGGAAAATCTGCTTAGTGATTCGTAAAGAAATCAGAGGTGTCCCATGACGATGTCGCAGACTCTCGATCGTCGCGCGTTCCTGAAAAATTCCGCCGCGGGAGGAACCGGATTGTTGATCGGCTTCTATCTGCCCGCTTACGCTGGCGTGGATCCCGCCGCGCGACAGGAAGAGAAGGAGCCGAATCCGTTCAATGCGTGGGTGCACGTTTCTCCGGATAACCGCGTGACGTTGATCCTTGCGAAATCGGAGATGGGACAAGGCGTGATGACATCTCTTCCCATGATCCTGGCGGACGAGCTGTGCCTGGAATGGAAATCAGTTTCTGTCCAGCAAGCGGAAACAGATCCGGAAATCTACGACCTCGGCACTGGTGGCAGCAGCAGCGTGAGGGAATCGTGGCTTCCGTTGCGCCAAGCGGGGGCCGCAGCGCGGGAAATGCTCATCACCGCTGCGGCCAAGCGCTGGAATGTGAACCCGAATACCTGCCACGCGAAGGACGGCGGCGTGCTGCACGGCTCGCGCCAGGACTATCTGACGTACGGCCAACTGGCAGAAGATGCGGCGAGGCTCCCAATTCCGAACTTCCACACGGTCCCGCTGAAGAATCCCGCTGATTTCACGATCATCGGCCACAGCATCCCGCGCCTGGACGCAGCCGAGAAATCCACCGGGAAGGCCAAGTTTGGGATTGATGTTCGCCAGCCAGGAATGCTTTTTGCCACCCTTGCGCAATGCCCGGTATTTGGAGGAAAACTGAAGTCTTTCGACGCGTCGAAAGCAAAGAAAGTTCCCGGCGTGCGCGACGTGTTCGCCATTGACCCCGTCACCGCCAGCCCATTTTCGGCTGGTGGTGTGGCTGTGGTGGCCGATAGCACCTGGGCGGCGATGGAGGGACGCAGGGCTCTCGAGATTCAGTGGGATGAAGGGCCGCACATCAACGAATCTTCCGAAAGCCTGCACCAGCAATTCGTTGAGAATGCTTCAAAGCCGGGCAAAATCGTCCGTAACGACGGTGACGCGGATGCCGCTCTGGCTTCCTCGAGCAAAAAGATCGAGGCCGCGTACGAATTCCCATTTGCGCCGCACGCCACGATGGAGCCGATGAATTGCACGGTTCAGATTCTGCCGGATCGCGCGGAAGCGTGGGTGCCCTCACAGGGGCCGCAGTTGGCTCAGGACATGATCGCCAGCGTGGCGAAACTCCCGCGCAATAAAGTGGTCGTGCACACAACCCTCATGGGCGGCGGCTTTGGCAGGCGCTATCAGGGCGACTTCCCCCTGCAGGCCGCGCAAATCGCCGCGAAGACTTCCGGCAAGCCGGTCATGCTGCTCTGGACGCGTGAAGACGACATGCAGCATGATTTCTACCGGCCAGCATCCTACAACCGGTTGTGGGGCGCGCTGGATGAAAAGGGAAATCTGGCCGCTTGGAAACACTTCCAAACCTCCACTTCGATCCAGGCGGTGTGGCATCCCAACGGCGAAGCGACAGCCGAAAAGGGAGAATTCGGCCAGGCCATCTTCATTCCCTACAACACGCCCAACTACCGCGTTGAATACACGCTCGGAAAAAGTGCTGTGCCACGCGCATGGTGGCGGTCGGTCGAAAGTTCGAGCAGCGGCTTTGTGGTGGAAACCTTCATTGACGAATTGGCGCATCAGGCGGGAGAAGACCCGTTGGCGTTCCGCCTGCGCACGATCGGCAGTGACCGAAAGATTCCGAACTTCGAAAATCCCAAGGAAGGCAAACCACTCGACACTGCTCGCCAAAAAGGCGCGCTGAAGTTGGCCGCGGAAAAGGCGGAATGGGACAAACCGTTGCCGAAAGGCCTCGCGCGCGGGATTGCCGCTTTTTATTCGTTCGATACGTATGCCGCGTGTGTTGCCGAGGTGAGCTTCAAGGACAGCAAGCTGAAAATTCATCGTCTTGTCTACGCTGTGGACGTCGGACGAGTCATCAACCCTGATGGCGTGCGCGCGCAGGTGGAAAGCGCCGCGATCTACGGCTTGTCGGCCGGGCTATACGATGCGATCACCGTCAAGGGCGGCCGCGTGGAACAGTCTAATTTCAACGACTACGAAATGCCGCGCATCCCGGACGCTCCACTAACCGAAGTGCACTTGATTGATAGCGCGGACGCGCCAACGGGCATTGGAGAACCCGGATTGCCGGTCGTTCTCCCGGCCGTGTTCAACGCCTTCTTCGCCCTTACCGGCAAACGAATCCGGCGGTTCCCGGCTCGCGCGGAGGATTTGGCTTAGCCTTCAACCGGCCGCAACTCTCAATTAGATTCGCTACTCGAAAAACATTCCTTGCATGACTCACTGGCCATTTGTGCTCGGGCGATCGAATGCCTATTCTGCTACCGCCGATCAAGTGGCGCGCGATGATGCACACGGTCACTCTCATTCTTGCAGGTCTCGCCGGTATTTCTCTCCTCGCCTGGATAGTGCTTGTTTTTTCCTGGGGCGGCTTCTGGCAGATCGCGCGCTTTGACTCCGACCGCGATCCCGCCGGAACCATAGCCGAATGGCCTGACATTGTTGCGGTCGTACCGGCGCGCAATGAAGCGGCGACGATTGCGCAGTCGCTGGCTTCTCTCCTCGAGCAGGACTATCCCGGGGATTTCCATATTATCGTCGTGGACGATGCCAGCGACGACGGCACCCCGGACATTGCTCGTTCCGCAGCGGAAAAGACAGACGCTTCTTCACGTGTGGAAATTCAGGCTGCGCCACGGTTGGCGCCGGGCTGGACCGGAAAGCTCTCGGCGTTACATGCGGGCGTCGAAACCGCTTCCCGGCTCGCCGCGGAGTACTTTTGGTTTACTGATGCGGATATCGTGCACGCTCCCGATTCCTTGCGGCGCCTTGTCGTTCGAGCACAAGCGCAGCGCCTCGATCTTGCTTCTCTGATGGTTCTTTTGCGTGCGCAAACGCGCGCGGAGAAATTGCTGATTCCACCGTTTCTTTTCTTCTTTCTGATGCTTTATCCGCCGCGCTGGATTGCCAGCTCGCGCGGACGTATCGCCGGCGCCGCGGGGGGCTGCATTCTTCTGCGCGCCGCCGCTCTCGAACGCATCGGAGGGCTGGGTGCCATCCGAGGCGACATCATTGACGATTGCGCGCTGGCTCGTAGGGTCAAGCGTTCCGGCGGCAGGATCTGGATGGGGCTCACGCGAGCGAGCCGCAGCCTGCGCGGATACGGCAGCTTTTCTGAACTACGCGATATGATTGCGCGCACCGCTTTTACCCAGCTTCGCTATTCGGTCTGGCTGCTGCTCGGCACTTTTGCAGGAATGTTGTTCGTTTTCTTGCTCCCTCTCGTTCTGACATTTTCGCGAAGTATTCACGTCTGGCCGCTCGCGCTTCTTGCGTGGTGCTTGATGAGCGTTTCCTTCATGCCCACACTGGCTTTTTACCGGGTTTCGCCCCTGCTGGCTCCTGTTCTGCCTTTTGCGGCACTTTTCTATGTCTATGCCACCTGCCTTTCCGCGGTCCGTTTCTGGCTCGGCCACGGCGGCCAATGGAAGGGCCGCGCGCAGGCGCAGCCCCAAAAGAATTGATCGTCATCTTCGCGCGTCGCCGCTTTTTCTTCGTTGATCCTTGAAAGCTCGCAACTGGCCCATTCCCGCGCATTTTGCTATGCTTTTTCAAGGTACAGGACTGCATCCCATGGGCCGCGCTGCGGCCCCCTTTGAGAAAACCAGGGAGCGGCACCGGAGGCCCAGATGAGCGTTCTACCTCAAGCGGGGAACGGCAAGATTACCGTGCCCGTTCTCCTTCAACGGAAATCCTCCACCTCCCTTTCGCGTGAAGACGAACAGAAAATCACTTGCCTGACGGCTTACGACTATCCCACCGCGCGACTGCTCGACGAAGCCGGCGTGGACGTATTACTCGTTGGCGATTCGCTCGGCATGGCCGTGCTGGGCTACGACAGCACGCTACCAGTTACGCTGGAGGAAATGCTCCATCACACGCGGGCGGTACGCCGAGGCGTGCGTCGCGCCCTGGTCGTCGCGGACATGCCTTACGGCAGCTATCACTCGGACATCTCGGAATCAGTCCGCAACGCCGTGCGCTTCGTCAAGGAAGCCGGAGCGGAGGCCGTCAAGATCGAAGGCGGAGAGCGGCGGCTGGAGTTGATCGTCCGCTTGACGGAAGCCGAGATTCCCGTGATGGGACATGTCGGGCTGACGCCGCAATCCATGAACGCGATGGGCGGATTCAAAGTCCAGGGTAAATCACCGGACGCTGCGGAACAGCTGGTGCGCGATGCCCGTTCGGTGGAAGCGGCGGGGGCTTTCGCCGTGGTGCTCGAAGGGATTCCCCGTGAACTTGCCGCGCGGATCACGCGCGAGCTGCGCATTCCGACCATCGGGATCGGCGCCGGGCCGGACTGCGACGGGCAGATTCTGGTTCTGCACGATCTTCTCGGCTTGACCTTCAGTGCCGTCCCTAAATTCGCCCGGCAATACGCGAATCTCGCAGAGATCATTTCGGCGGCGGCTCGGAAATACTGCGCTGACGTTCGTGGCGACAGCTTTCCGTCCGATGGCGAATCCTATCATTTGCCGCAAGGGGCGCGAGATTCTAAAACCATTAACATGGACGTCGAGTTGGTGGATTTGGGCGACATCGAGAATTAGGGGAGGACGGGATGACACCGGAAGAAATGCGGGTGCTTTTCGACTACAACACCTGGGCCAATCACCGCTCACTGGAAGCAGCCGCAGTACTGCCAACGCAGGATTTCACCAAGCCTCTGGGTTCCAGCTTTTCTTCCGTTCGCGATACGCTCGTGCACATCTGCGGCGCGGAATGGGTTTGGCACGAGAGGTTCGAGGGCCGTTCTCCTTCTTCGATCCCTGATTTTTCGCCGCTACAAACCGTGGTTGCCGTCCGCAACCACTGGTCCGAGCAGGAAGCGAAGCTAGTCACTTTTGTCCGTGGTCTCACTCAAGCGGACCTGGACCGGACGATGGAATACAAGACCATTAACTTTGGTGTGTACAAAAATCCGCTATGGCAGTCCATGCAGCATCTTGTGAATCACGGAACCTATCACCGCGGGCAAGTCACCACGCTTCTTCGCCAGCTTGGCGCCAAACCGATTCTCACTGACTTGATGCATTTCTATCGCGAACGCGCCACAGCGGCTTCCGCCTGAGCCGCCGCTCGCAAAGCCAAGTGGAAACGATCCACACCATTTCCTGGATGAAGGAAACAGCGCGGCAGGCGCGTACGGACAATCACATTGTTGGCCTGATTCCCACGATGGGCGCGCTCCACGAGGGCCATGCATCCCTGGTCCACCGGGCTCGCCAGGAATGTTCCAGGGTATTTGCTTCCATCTTCGTGAATCCAACACAGTTCGGACCCGACGAAGATTTCGCCAAATATCCGCGAAAGCTGGATGCGGACCTTGAAAAACTCGCCGCTCTGGGTGTGGATGCCGTTTTCGTTCCGGAAGCTGGGGAAATGTATCCTGCGACTTTTCATACGTACGTAACTGTAGAAAACCTAAGCGATCGCTGGGAAGGCCGCACGCGGCCGGGCCATTTCCGCGGCGTGGCAACGGTTGTTTTTAAGCTTTTCCAGATTGTGCAGCCGCATTTTGCTTATTTCGGCCGCAAGGATGCGCAGCAAGTTCGTATCATCGAGCAAATGGTGCGCGACTTGAACCTGGAAACCGGGGTCGTTGTTTGCCCCATTACGCGCGAGTCGGACGGATTGGCGCTGTCTTCCCGAAACGCCTATCTGAATCCGCAAGAACGCGGGGCCGCCACTGTCCTTCATCGCGCGTTGGAAGCGGCGCGAAAAGAGATAGTTTCTGGCGCGCGCGATGCGCTTCGCCTTCAGACGGTTCTTCGGGAAGTGTTGGCGAGAGAAGGTTTGGTCTCCGTGGACTACGCCGAAGTCGTTAACGCGGATACTTTTGAACGTGTCACGCGTATCGCGCAATCTTGCTACCTTCTGCTAGCAGCATTCGTTGGCAAGACACGCTTGATTGACAATATGCTCATCGAACCGGCACCGGATTCAGGGGACTTTCTCTGCCATTTGTGACCTTGAAAAGTCCCTGCGACTTAACGAACTATACTGTGGCTTGACGCTCATGCATCTGAGGAATTGGGTTTTAGTTCTTCGAGCACCTGAGCCGCATGGCCTTTGGCCTTTACGTTGTCCCAGATTTTCTCGATCTTGCCGTCGCCGCCGATCAGCACGCTGCTGCGCACGATTCCCTTGTAAGAGCGCCCCATGAACTTCTTCATTCGCCACGCGCCGTAAGCTTCAATCTTCGCGTGCTTCGGGTCGCTCAGAAATGAAAAATTGAACTTGTACTTTTTCTTGAAGTTGGCGAGCGCCTTTTCTGAATCCGCGCTCACTCCCAGAATCAGCACCGCATGCTTGTCGAATTCCTTCTTTGCGTCGCGGAACTCGGACGCTTCGACGGTTCAACCGGGAGTGTCCGCTTTCGGAAAAAAGAAGAGCAGCACGCGCTTCCCTGCAAAATCCTTCAACGAAATTTCGTTCCCTTCGTCTGAATTCAGGCGAAAATCCGGCGCCTTTTCCCCAATTTTCAACATCATTTTCTCCTTGGGAGCTGGATCTCAGGATAGCAGGCGCCGCAGCACGTCGTTGACCGCTTGCGGGTTCGCCTGGCCTTTCGTGGCCCGCATGACCTGGCCCACAAAAAACTTGAAAACGCCTTCATTGCCGCTCTTGTACTTTGCCACGTTATCCGGATTCTTCCCGATCACTTCCTTCGCGGCGGTTTCCAGCGCGGCGTCGCTGACCTTTGCGCTCAATCCCTCCGCCGCCACGATCTCCTTCGCGCTCCTCCCCGCTTCGAACATTTCCGCAAAGACTTTCTTGCCCACCGCGCCCGTGATTTGGCTGCTTTCGACGAGCATGATGAGTTCCGCGAGTCCCTTGGCTTCCACCGGGCTCCTGCCGATTCCCTTTCCCGAATCCTTCAGACGCCGCAGCAATTCGGTCTGCATCCAGTTGGCTGCCGCCTTCCCTGGCGCGCCGTTTTTCACCACGGCTTCAAAATACTCAGCGAGTTCAAGCGAATCGGTGAGCACGCCCGCATCGTAGGGAGTTACTCCGTAAGCGCTCACAAAGCGCGCGCGCTTCGCCGCGGGCAACTCCGGCAGCCGGCTGCGGACTTCATCCTGCCAGGCTGTACTGACGTGCACAGGCAGAAGATCCGGCTCCGGAAAGTACCTGTAGTCGTGCGCCTTCTCCTTGGAGCGCATCGCCACCGTATATCCTTCGGCCTGGTGCCAGAGTCGCGTCTCCTGGATAATCCTGGCGCCGCCTTCGATCACCCCGATGTGCCGTTCAATCTCGTACTCCAGCGCTTTCTGCAAATACCGGAAAGAATTCAAGTTCTTTACTTCGACTTTGGTCCCGAATTCCCTGGCGCCCTTCAAACGCACGCTCACATTGGCATCGCAGCGCAACGAGCCCTCTTCCATGTTGCAATCGCTTACCGCGGTGTACAGCATGATCTGCCGCAGGGTGGTCAGGTAGTCGTACGCTTCTTCCGGGGTGCGCATGTCCGGCTCGCTCACGATTTCGCTGAGTGGGGTGCCGCAGCGGTTGTAGTCGATGTAGGCCTTTTGATCCGATTCCGCAAAACCCTCATGCAGGTTCTTCGCGGCGTCCTCCTCGAGGTGAAGCCGCGTGATGCCGATGTGCTTGATCTCGCCGTTGTGCTCAATCTCCAGCCAGCCGCCTGTGGCCAGCGGCAGCTCGTACTGCGAAATCTGGTAGCCTTTGGGCAGGTCGGGATAGAAATAATTCTTCCTCGCGAATCGTGAGTGCTCATGAATCGTGCAGTTGAGCGCCAGCGCGGCCCGCATCGCCATTTCCACTGCACTCTTGTTCAGCACCGGCAGCGTTCCGGGAAGCCCGAGACATACGGGACACACGTTCGAATTGGGTGGGTCGCCGAACCGTGTGCTACAGCCGCAGAAAATCTTGGTTTTGGTCAGTAGTTGGACGTGCACTTCAAGGCCGATGACGGCCTCGTATTTCGCCAGAATTTCGGGCGATACCGCACTCGCTTCCGAGAGGTTCCTCGCCATAGGAGGCGTTGATTATAGCATCAGCGCCCCAGCGCCCCCGACGGCGCGCGCAGATCGGGAATGAGGCGCTCGGCCAAAGCGAATCCGCCGAACAGCAGGCCCGCGTAGGCCGCGTCCCCTGCCAGGGTATTCCAAAAGAACGGAATTCCAGCGGCGTAACACGCGCCCAATCCCGCCAGAGTCTTCGGATACGTGCTCATGGCGGCCCACACCGCGAAGTTGGTAGCCAGATAGAACTGTATTGCGCCAAGCAGCGTGGCTCCCGCGATTCGTCCCGCGGTCCGCCGCTTCTCGAGCCATATGCCAATCAGCACGCTCACCAGGAAACTCGCGTACACGACGGGCATTAGCGCATGAAAGCCGATGAAGAGGTCCCCCGCAAACAGCGCCGCCAGCGGCAACGAGAATTTCATCCACCGTTTCGGAAGCATTGCTCCGGAAAACAGCGCCATCGCCCCGATCGGCGTGAAATTCCACGGATGGGGAACGATGCGCAAAGCCGCTGCCACCAGGATGAATGCAATGATGACTGCTGTTCTCGCTGCCCAAACCGCTCCTTTGTCTTCATTCATACCGCCGCCCTTCCTTCCGGAATCAAATCGCAAAAGAAAAATTCGTCCCGCTCCACGATCTCTCCCGTTCTGTAGTTTAACGCCCCGTGAAAAATTGGTCCGTCAAATACAAACGTATGAAATTCGCCGTTTTCTCCGCACGGATCGACGCCTTTTGGCAGATCGCTAAAAAATTCTCGATTCAGCTCTCTTCCCGCAAAACTCCGGTCGAGAACTCTTCCGTCCACGCACACGGCCACGGCACGGAAGCCCTCGCCGCAGAACTGGTCCGCAAGCTCCCTGGTATCCCGCTTCCAGATGGGGAAAATCCCGCTCATCCCGATCCGCGCGAGATTCCTTTCCCGGTAGATTCGGAGGTCCTCCAGAAAAATGTCTCCAAACGCCACGCGCCGCACTCCTTTTTCAAAGTGCAATCGCAGGGCTTCTTCCATCCTCTCTTCATAGCTCGGATTCGAGCATTGTGGTGGAATGCGGACTTCCTGCAATGGCAAGCCAATCGCCTCGGCTTGCCGCTGCAGGAGCTCTCGCCGCACTCCATGCATGCTGATCCGCTCATAACCCTCCGTGACGGTGGTCAGCAGTGCGCAAATACTCAAATCCGTCCGCTGCAGCAACATCTGCAGCGCCATCGCGCTGTCTTTCCCGCCACTCCAGCAGAAAAGAATTGGCTCGGACATCAATTCCTCCCGCCGAACTGATATTTCATTCCGATCCGCACGTCGCGCCCCAAAGCCGGGTACCCCAGCGCGTCTTGATACTGTTTGTCGAACAGATTCGTGGCTCGCGCATAGATGCTTAAGCCTCGCGCAAATTCATAGCTCGTTGCCGCGTCAAAGCGCGCATAGCCGGGATTCCGTGTCAGCCCAAGTCCCAGAAAATCGCTGTCCGTGCGCACTCCGCTGAAAAAACCCGAGAGCAGAAAATTCACGCGGCGAAAAACGGCCGCCATCGTCAGCGATCCGGAGTTCACGGGCCTCCGAATCAAGTGATTCCCCGGAATCAACGCGGGATCGTAGGCGTTCGGCGAATCCACGACCCTGCTGTCGTCATAGGTGTAATTGCCGGAGAACCGCAGCCAGTTGCGCGGCGTAATTTCTCCGGCGAAATTCAGGCCCCGTGATCGCGCCAGGTCCGTGTTGAAATAGCTTCCGAATCCCGCACTACATCCCGGCGGCGGAGTCACCGGGCACGGCGCTCCAGGCACGCAAAATGCGAAGCTCACTATGTCGTAGTAGCGGTTGGAAAAGTAATCCGCGGAAATTTGTGCCTGATTGTTGTCGAGCTTTTGCTCGATGCCCACGCTGAGCGTCTTGCTTGCCTCCGGCTTCAGCGCGGGATTGCCCGGATCGCACGGATCGGTCCCGAAGGTCTGGTCGAACCGCGGCTCCTTGATCCCTTCCCCGTAAAACAGTCGAAACCTCGTTTCTCCCCAGAAGCCGCGTCCCTGAAGCAGCGCCAGCGAAGCTCCCGCGCGCGGTACCACGCGCGTTCCGAACGCCGCGTTTGCTTCGGCTCTCATCCCAAAATCCAGCGAAGCCCGCGGATGCGGCAGGTAATGAAAATCCAGGAATCCGCCCTGGTTGTCTCGCCGCAAATGCTGTCCCAGGTACCAGATTCCCGCATTCTCCACTTCATATTGGTAGCCGGCTGTCGCGCTGAAATTGGAGAGCACGTAACTGCTTTGCGCGTTGATACTCGCCCGGTTGTATTCGTATTTGCTCGCCGCATAGGTGTAATCGCAGAACTCCGCCGTCGGCACGGAATTCGGGCTCGAAGGATCCTGTGGACAAAAAACATTGGGGTCGGTCGCGTAGAAACTCTGGATCGGATTGGCGTCCAGCTCCCGGTTGTAAGATTCCGCTCCGCTGATTTCGTGATGCCAGTGATCGCCCGTCGCAAAATCCCAGCGCGCGTTGGAGCTGAAGAAATGGTAGTCCGTATGTGCGTCCAGGTTCGGCGGCGTAAACAGCGTTTGTCCCGGAGTCTGCGCGTTGCTTGTGTTGTTGCGAAGGGTCAGCCGGATCTCGTTCGTGCCGCTGAAGGCGTATCCGAAGTTTCCAGAAAGGGTGCGGTTCAGAAAGTAGTTCTCCTCGTCCGGCCCCTCCGTCGTGAAATAAGATGCAGCGCCCGAATAGTCAAAGTTTCCAAGCTTGCCGCTCAGATCGGCGCCTGTGCGCGCCGTGGAGTAGCTGCCACCTTCGACATACGCGCTGAACTCCGGCACCCGTGTCGTCCCTCGGCGGGTGAACACTTGAATGACTCCCGCGACCGCGTCCGTGCCGTAGATCGCGCTTTCCGCTCCGCGCACCACTTCCACTTTGTCAATGTTGTCCAGCGAGAAATTCGAAAAATCCACTGCGTTTCCGGGCTCGTTCACCGGCGTTCCATCCACAAGCACCTTCGTATAGCTCGAATTTCCTCCATTTAGAAAAATAGAAGCCGTTCCTCCTTCCGCTCCCGTCCTCCCAATGGATATTCCGGGCGTGTACAGCAGCACATCCGGCAGCGTGACCGCTTGCCGCAGGTCTATCTCCGCTCGTGTAATGATCGTTACCGGCGCCGAGGTTTCCTGCACTTGTTGCGGCACGCCTTCGGCTGTCACCACCACGCGTGACGACAACGGCTCCAATTCCAGCCGGACATTCAAAGTACGCGTTTCTCCCGTGCCAAGATCGAGCACGAATTCGCGCGTCGTGAACGGCGATCGTGAGAACGCGACATGGTAGCGGCCTGGTGGAAACCTCAGATCGTATTTTCCCGCGGTGGTCGAGGTTGACCTCCAGATGTCCGCTTGCGGATTTCCCGCAAGCTGCGCGGTCACACGCACGCCGCCGATCCCTCCACCGCTCGCATCCACCAACGTGCCGCTCAAATGTGCGTCAGGCGAAGTTGTCTGAGCCGCGGCTTGAACCTGCGAATTTCCTGCCAAGATGAGAAGAAGATGTGCTGCGAAAAAAAGCGAAGAAAGTTGCCTTTTCATGTTCTCCTCCTCTCCCTCACGCGCGGGAGCTGAAGGTTGACCCGACGAAAACGATCTTTCGTCAGGCTGCAGGCTTCGCCGGTCTCCTGGCTTGGCGGTTTTGCTGGCGCGCGGCCTTCCCGCGGCGCCACTCGTCATTTCTGAGCGGCTCTCCGCAGTGGCCTGCCTGCTGAGGCAGGCGGGCGCGCTGATCTTTCCGCCTTACAGTCGCGCGGCGGCGACGGCTTTCGAGCTGCGGCCTCATGGCCCGCTCTCCGTCTTCCCGTGCACGAAGCCCGCGGTTCTTGTCGAGGGGCGTTTCCGCCCGCTGTGGATTGCTCATCGTCGCGGCGCGAAGCCGCGGCATCGGAACTGCAAAACTACGTCTGTTGCGATCCAGGCAGCACGCTCACCCGCGGACGACCGGACGCTCCGGACTCCACCGTCAGCGTCGCCTGGAAAACCTGTTCCAGCAAATCCCTCTGGTATACGCTCGCGGGCGATCCTACCCGGAGGCATTTTCCTCTCTGCAGCAATACCACCTGGTCCGCATATTCCGCGGCCAGATTCAGCTCGTGCGTAACGACGATCACCGTGTAGCGGTTCTCGCCCGCCAGACGCCGCAGCGTGTCCAGCAAATCCACCTGCGCGCCGATGTCCAGATGCAGTGTCGGTTCGTCCAGCAGCAAAAGCAGCGGCTGCTGCGCCAGCGCCCGCGCCAGAATCACGCGCTGTTTTTCGCCGCCGGAAATCTGGTCCATTCTCCGGTGGCTAAGGTCTTCCGCGCCTACCTGGGCCAGCGCGTTTTTCGCAATGAGCATGTCGTCGTCCGTCTCAAACTGCAGCGACTTCCCGTATGGATGCCGCCCTTGCAGCACAAATTCCCAGGCTCTTGACGGGAACAAGAGCGGGCTCTCCTGCTGCACCATCGCGATGCGCTGCGCTCGCGTCCGCGGGTCCAGCGTGTGCGTCACAAATCCGTTCAGCAGCACGCGCCCCGAAAGAGGCTGCAGCGCGCCCGAAATCAATCTCAACAATGTGGACTTGCCGCTCGCATTCGGCCCAAGAATCGCCACGATCTCCGCGGGCTTGGCCTGGAAGCTCGTCGCCTCCAGCGTGAACACCGGCGCCTGCGAAGGGTTGGGCGTGTGGGCAAAGCTCACTTGTTCCACGCTTAGCCGCACATCTGCAGGCCCGCGCCCCGCATCGGGTGACTTGTACGTCGCCGTCGCGCTCTTGGCCGCCGTCACGCCAGCCTCCGCCGCAACAAATAAAGAAATAGCGGCGCTCCAGCCACTGCGGTCACCGCCCCCACGGAGAGTTCCGCGGGCGCCGCAACCGTCCGTGCCAGAGTGTCTGCAATTACCACCGCAATCGCTCCACCCAGCGCCGCCGTCGGCAAAAGCACGCGATGGTCCGCCCCAAAAATCATCCGCATCACGTGCGGCACCAGCAGCCCCACGTAACCGATCGCTCCGCTCACGGCAACCGCGAGTCCCGTCAGCGCCGACGCCGCGATGTACACCACCAACCGTACGCGTCCGACGTCCACGCCCAGGTGCATCGCTTCCTTCTCGCCGGCGAGCAGCAAATTCAAATCCGAAGCCGTCGTGTAAATGAAAAACGCCGCCACAAAAAATCCCGCCTGCAACGTCCACCGCACCGAAGCCTGAGCCGGCGTGGAAAGGTCACCCATCAGCCAGAATGCCATTCCGCGTAAATCCCGCCCGGCGAGTGTCGTCATCAGAAACAAAATGATCGCGGAGAGAAACGATGCGGTGATAATTCCGCCCAGCAATAAAGTGCTGCTGTCAATCTGGCCCTCGCGTCTTCCCAGGAAGTACACGGCTGCGATCGTCGCCACCGCTCCCAGGAACGCGCCAAGAGGCGTAAACAGAGCTGCGATCGCGGGCGGCAGCGAAAAATACGGCTCCACGATGAGCGCCACAATCGCGCCGACTGCCGCTCCGCTCGAAACTCCCAGCACGTATGGATCGGCCAGCGGATTCCGCAGCAGCGCTTGAAAACTCGTTCCGGCCACGGAAAGCGAAGCTCCCACGAAAATCGCCAGAATGATTCGCGGCAGCCGTAAATTGAAGACGATCAGGCTGTACTCGCTGTTGATCGCGCTGCGCTTCCCGATCACCACATACAGCAAATCCCGCCCCAATCCGTACAAACTCACTGGCACCGCGCCCATCTTCAGCGCCAGCACCACCACGACAAAAAGTATCGCCAGCAGCACAGCGCAGCGCGCCAGAACTCCTCCGGCCGTCAGAGCGCGCATGCGGGCATCTCCTCTTCCTTTGCTCTAGCCATCTTCATTCCTCGCTGCTCGGGTTTTGACTCCGGTGCCGGCGGGGGAGTCGGACTCGTCTGCGTCCCCTTGTTTGTTTCTGGCGCTCGAAACGCCTCAGGATGCAGCTGCCGCGCCAGATCCTCAATCGCGCTCACAATCCGTGGCGCCGGCCGGTTCACGGCCTCGCTGATCACCGCGAATCTCCGCTCCTTCACCGCCTCCAGCGAATTCCATCCCGGACGTTCCGCCAGCACGTCCAGATCGTTCGCGGCCTCCTGGGAATGATTGGCTGCAAACACTAGGTATTCCGGCTGCAGATGCACCACCTCTTCCATGTTCACGTGCGGCCAATCCTGTTTCGATTCCACGATGGATTCGGCTCCCGCGTGCCGCAGCGCGTCCGCAATAAACGTCTTCTGTCCCACGGAAATCAGAGGTGCAGTCCACACTACAAACAACACGCGCTTTACGGGCACTCCCTCGAGGCGCTCCTTCAGAGCCGACAGCCTTCGGTCCAGGTCCGCTTCAAGCGCTGCTCCCGCTTCAGGGGCTCCCAGAATGTCCGCCAGTTTCTTCGAGGATGTCACGATTTCTCCCACCGTATGCGGATCTGTCGCGTACGTCGGAATTCCCAATTGTTCTAGCCCGTACACCGTCTCCATGCGGTTGACGCTTGTCACCAGCACCAGATCCGGATGCAGCGCTGCAACCTCTTCCATATTTGGATTGACTATTCCGCCTACCTTCTGTTTCTTCATCGCATCTGGAGGGTAGTCACAGTAGTCCGTATCGCCCACGAGCAGATCTTGCAGTCCCAACGCATAGAGCGTCTCCGTCAGGCTCGGCGCAAGCGAAACAATGCGCCGCACGGTTCGCGGAATCCGCACCGTGCGCCCCACTTCGTCCGTGACTTCCCGAAAATTACTTGCCCCGGTGCTGCTGTCGCGCAGCGAATTCTGCTTCGCTCTTGCACCCGCTGCTCCGGTGAGCAACTCGATCGCTAGTAACGCGCAGACTCCGGCGCACGTTCTGGCAATCTTGCTGGCCGGGTTGTCTCGCCGGAAAATCAAAATGGTGTCCGTGCTCTTTTCTTCGCTCGAAAAACGAAAAAGCCCCGCGAGATCCTCGGGGGGCTTCCGGCTGCGTCCTTTCTCGCGAAGAACGCCGCCAATCCGCGGCACGGGAGGGTAGTCTGGCTTGCGGCTTCTCCAGCCGCTTACAGTGGCGGGACCGCGGCCGATTCACACGGCCTTCCCCGCTCCTCGCGCCTGCAAATTTGCTTTTTGAGTGTATGCCGCCATGCGCTGTGAGTCAATCGAGCGAATTCGGCCATCCATGTCTTGCGTTGCATTCAGTAAAGGACGGAGATATCTTCTGGCCGGGCATGGAACCGGTGCGCGTGGTTCTGCTTCCCGTCGACCGAAAGGTGCAGCAGCCAACATTCTTGCTTTCGGGAGCCTCAACGATGAAACACAATCTGTTGTTCGGTCTTTTCGGAGTCGCGCTGATCGCGGTGAATTATGCCTCAGCCCAAAACCAGCGTTCGCCGCTGGTCCGCAGTTTCATCAGCGTGGATTCGCCCGTCGTGGTCCTTGAGCATGTCAGCGTAATTGATGGTACCGGCTCCCCCGCGCGCCCCGACCAGTCTCTCGTTCTTTCCGGAGGTGTTATTCAATCCATCGGCAATGCCGCCTCTATCGCCCCGCCCGCTGGTGCAAAAATTCTCGATCTCACCGGTTACACCGTGATTCCCGGCCTCGTCGGTATGCATGATCATCTTTTCTACCCCGACGGCGGCGGTGGTTATCCCATTCTTTACAGCGAGCTGGGTTTCAGCGCCCCTCGCCTCTATCTTGCGGGCGGCGTCACAACGTTGCGCACCACCGGCAGCATCGAACCCTACACCGACCTCGAACTCAAGAAGCTGATTGACGAAGAAAAACTCCCTGGACCTCACATGATCATCACTGGCCCGTACCTAGAAGGTGCGGGTTCCTTCACCCCGCAAATGCACGAACTCGCGGGCGCCGATGATGCTCGCCGCATGGTCGCTTATTGGGCCGAGGAAGGAGCGACAACTTTCAAAGCCTACATGCACATCACTCGCGCCGAGCTTGCTGCGGCCATTGCCGAGGCTCATTCCCGCCACTTGACCATTACCGGCCATCTCTGCTCCGTCGGTTTTCGCGAAGCCGCCGAACTTGGCATTGACGACCTGGAACACGGCCTTCTGGTAGATACGGAATTCGATCCCGGCAAGCAGCCGGACGTTTGTCCACCCGGCCGCGATACGACGCAAGCCCTGCTCGCTCTGGACCTCAACGGCCCCGAACTCCACAAAACCATCGAAACTCTTCTCCAGCATCACGTCGCGGTTACTTCCACGCTTCCCGTCTTCGAAACTTTTGTTCCGAATCGCCCGCCACTCGAAGACCGCGTTCTGGACGCCATGACTCCCACAGCTCGCATCGCCTATCTCAAGCGCCGCGCCTTAATCGCTCAGGAAGCGAATTCTCCCTATTCTCAGCTCTTCCCAAAGGAAGAGAAATTTGAATACGCATTCGCGCAGGCAGGCGGTCTGCTTCTCGCAGGGCTTGATCCCACCGGTTACGGAGGCGTGGTTCCCGGTTTCGGCGATCAACGGGAAGTTGAGTTGCTGGTCGCAGCGGGCTTTACTCCCGCCGAGGCGATTCGCATCGCCACCTTGAACGGCGCAAAATTCCTCGGCGTGGACTCGCACATCGGCTCTGTGGCACAGGGCAAAAACGCAGACCTCGTCGTGATCCATGGCGACCCTGCCAAAAACATCGCCGACATCGAGAATGTCTATCTTGTCTTTAAGGACGGCATCGGCTACGACTCGGCAAAACTCATCGAAGCCGCCCGCGATAGCGTAGGCTTGCACTAGCGAATCGAATTGGGACTAAGAAGAGCTCAAGCTCCAGGGCTTTCAAAACGATCTCGGAACGGCTTCTTTTTTCTGGCCCAATTACTTGTTCTTCCACACCGGCTTGCGCTTCTCCACCAGTGCATGCAAGCCTTCCTGCGAATCCTCAAGCCGGTAAAGCTCGTTCAGGAAAATATCCATCGAGTGCTTCAATCCGTCGCGCAGGCTCAAGCCAATTCCTCCGAGAATCGCTCTCTTCGCCATCGCCAGCACAGGTCCCGAATGCGCCGCCATTTTCGAGCTCAATTCCTTCACGGTCTTTTCCAGTTGCGCTTCCGGCACCAGCCGGTTCACCAACCCCAGTTCCAGCGCGCGTTCCGCGGTCACGGGCTCTCCCATCAGCACCAGTTCCAGCGCCGTTTTCGGCCCGACCAGGTACGGCAGAATCGTGGACGCCAGCGGTGGAAACACCCCGATCGAAATCTCTGGCTGCGCGAACCGCGCTTTCGGCGTCGCAATGACCAAATCCCCGAACGCCGCCAGCTCCGCTCCGCCTCCGATCGCCGGTCCATTTATCACGCACACCACCGGTTTGGCTGTCTCCAGCATCGCCGCAAACACTGCGTGGAATGCATCCAGCATCTGAAAAACCCGCTGCGAAGTGTATTCCCCTGCCTCGATCCCTCCGCAAAACACCTTGCATGCGGAATCCAGCAGGATCAGCTTGATGTGATCGCGTTCGCCAAGGTATTCGATTCCATCTGCAAGCTCCCGCAGCATCGCTTCGTTCAACAAATTGTGTTCGGGCCGGTTGAGCGTCATTTGTGCGACGCCATCTTCAACCCGCACCTTGACGAACTCGAACTCCTCGGGCTTCCGCTTTCGCCGCTGCGTCAAAAACTCGTCGGGATTCGGTGTTTCCACCATGGTTCTGCCCTCCGCGAAATCTTCCGCGTATTTTTGTGCTTTCCTTTGCATCCTAGCACGCGCCCCGCGTGCTCCGGCCAGTCATCGCGCCCCGCGTGCGCAAAGAGTCTGCGCCTTCTTCTTTGCTGGCCGCTCGCTCTCTTCCGTGGCAATATTTCCCTGCCCTGTCATGCCTCTCGACAGCTCAGCTACTGCCATTCGCTTCAAGGACGCGCTCGACTCGGAAGGCTTCCCTCCTCCTCCAGCGTGGAACTCTGTTCCTGCCGTTGTTTTTAATTCCGACTGGCAGGGCAAAAATCCCGACCCTCATCGCGAAACCGAAGTCGGCCTCCTCTGGACTCCCGTAGCTCTCTTCCTTCGTTTCCGCTGCCGCTTTCGTACCATCACTGTGTTTCCCGACGCCGATCCTTCCGGGCGTCGCGATCATCTCTGGGACCGCGACGTTGCCGAAGTTTTCCTCCAGCCCGATCCTTCCATTCCTCATCGCTATTTCGAATTCGAAGTCAGCCCCAACGGCTTCTGGATTGATCTCGATATTCGTCCCAACGAGAAACTCGACCCCCGAAGCGGCATGAAGTGCCGCGCCCATCGCAGCGACGCGCAAAAACTCTGGTTCGCAGAACTCGCAATTCCCATGCGATCTCTCTCCCCTTCTTTCGATCCTGCTTCACCCTGGCGCGTCAATTTCTTCCGCGTCGAAGGCGCCCCCGAGCCTCGCTTCTATTCTTCCTGGCGTCCCACCGGCACTCCTCAGCCTAATTTCCACGTCCCCTCCGCCTTCGGCCAACTGGTATTTTCTGAACATTAGACCAGAGGCAGGTCCTGATCCCGCCCATCTCCAAAATTTGGAATCTACTTCCGTCCCGATTAGGTTACAACCTTTGGACCTCTCCAAATCTCTAACGGTTAAGCAGAATTGAAGTTTGGGTGTAGCGTTTTAGAATTTTTGCGGTTTTGTCGGTCTGCGGACGTGTCCTCCAGGGGTGGGGGCTCTTGTCTGTCTCCAGGTTTACTTTCCGTCTCCGGATAGGCTGATTCCCGGCCTTTCGGGAGCCGGCGACGCATCTCAATCACCCACTTTGCTGACGGAAGACGCGAAGTCTTGGCGCAATGGGACTCGGGTCGTATTGTGCCGTCGCAAGGTGCCTTTCAGCCGATGAAGCCGCAAGCAGTAGGGGAAAGCTCGAAAGGAGAATTTTAGATGAGACCAAGCCGGCTCTACGCGAGTATCGTTTTTGTCCTGGTTCTATTGTTTACCGCTCAGTTTGCCTGGGCCCAAACCGACACAGCCCGTCTTCAGGGAACGATCACCGACCCCGATAACGCTGCGGTCGTTGGTGCCGCCGTTACCGTGACCAATACGGGTACCGGCCAGGTTTCCGCCACCACCACGAATAATCTTGGCTATTACACTGTTTCTGCTCTTCCACCGGGACACTATCGCGTGGATGTTGTTCAGAAATCCTTCAAGAAAGTCGTCCGTGAACTCGATCTCCAGGTCAGTCAGATCGCGGTAGCTGATTTTAAGCTTGAAGTCGGCGCGGTCACGCAATCAGTTACGGTCGAGGCTGGCTCTCCAGTGATTGATCCGGCTGATTCCGCCATCGGCCAGGTCGTCGAAAGCCGCCAGGTGACGCAACTTCCCTTGAACGGCCGCAATTTTACGCAACTCGCAACCCTGGCTCCCGGTGTCACTCGCGGCGTTCCAACAGGTTCGGCCACCGGAGCAAGCAACAATGCGGAAACCTTCCGGTTCGGCGAAGAGGGCGGCGCCTCCCTCGCGGTGAACGGTTTGCGTCCGCAAGCCAACAACTTCATTCTCGACGGCATTGACAACAACGAAGCCCTTGTGAACACCATTGTCTTCTTTCCTCCCGCCGACGCCATTGATGAATTCCGTGTGCAGACCAGCGTTGCTCCGGCCCAGTTTGGCCGCGCGGGTGGCGCTTTGGTGGTCACTTCCCTCAAATCCGGCTCGAACGCTTTTCACGGCAGCGCTTTCTGGTTCAATCGCAACAAGGCCTTGAACGCTGAGGATTTCTTCACTTCCCCGGGCACTCCAACTCCCGGCTTTAGCCGCAATCAATTTGGCGGCACGCTCGGCGGCCCCATCCTTAAGGACAAGCTTTTCTTCTTCGGCGATTACGAGGGGCTCCGCCAGCAGATCCCCGGCGGTCCTCAATACACCACTGTCCCGACGGACGCCATGCGCACCGGCGATTTTTCCGAACTGCTCTGCGGCAATCCAGTTCCGCTCGCTCCGACCGCAACCTGCCCCATCAGCACGGGCATCTCCACTCCGATCGCCATTCTCGACCCAACCACCGGATTGCAATTCATGGGTACCGGCTCGCAGCCGAACGTAATTCCCACCGCTCAGATCAACACCGTGGGCCAGGCTTACCTGAACGCCTTCCCGGAACCGAACTGCAGCTATTCTCAGGACACGCATTGTGGTTCGATCATCAACAACTACAAGAACACCATGAACCAGATCGAGAACTGGAACGATTTCGACATTCGCATCGATTACATTCTCAATTCCAAAAACACCCTTTTCGGACGCTTCAGCCGCGGAAGAGCTGATCAAACCGAAACCACCATCCTCAGCACCTTGCCCTCCGGCTTCGGCTCCGGCACAAACTTCAATCATCCCTGGGGCACTTCCATTGGTTTGACCTCCACACTCAGCTCAAACATGATCAATGAATTCCGAGGCGGCTTTGTCCGTACCACCTACGGATATCTACCCCCTCAGGATAATATTGATCTCTGCACTCAACTGGGCATCGTCAATTGCAACACTCCCTTGCTGGGTGGTATCGCCCTCATCGGTGGCTACGGGACGCAAATTTCCTACACTGGAGATTACGGCCCCTATCTCGTTCCCCAAACGGGTTTCAATTACAACGACACCCTCACTTGGACCAGGGGCCGTCATACCTTCAAGTTGGGCGGCAGCATCCTCCGGCGCCAACTCAATCTCTATCGTCCCCTCGCTGGAAAAGGGTATTTCTTCCTTAGCGGCAACGGCAACGCCGGAAGTCACGTCAGCACCAACTTTGAAACCTCTGATCTCCTCGCCGGCTTTGTGGACAGTTATTCCCACGGCACCGACTACGGCATGGTCGGCACGCGCACCTGGGAAAACGGCTTCTTCGCTCAGGATGATTTTCGTGCGACAAACAGGCTCACCCTCAACCTTGGCCTCCGCTACGACATTCTCACCTGGCCCGTTGAAGTCGAGAACCGTCAGGCCAATTTCGACCTCACCACCCAAGCGCTCGTTGTCGCAGGCAGCAACGGTAGCTCTCGCCAGCAGATTCCCAACGACTACCATAATTTTGCTCCGCGTCTCGGTTTTGCCTACCAGCTCACCGGCGATGGCAAGACCGTCCTGCGCGGGGGCTACGGCCTGTTCTATTACATTGACCGTGGCGGCATCAGCAACCAACTGGCGCAGAATCCTCCGTTCAGCGGCGAAAACACCGTCACCTACAGCCAGGGATATCGCATCACCCTTTCCGGCGCTTTGCCCTGTGAACCTACTTGCACCCAATCGCAGCTGATTGCCACCAACGCCACCGCGCCGCTGCCCAGCGGGAATTTCACCAATCTTGACTTGTCCGCTCCCACCGGCGTGAGCGTCATCGCCATGCTCCCCACGGACGTGACGCCCCAGGTCTCCGAATGGAACCTCCAACTGCAGAGGCAAGTCGGCTCCAACCAGTCCGTGAGCATCGCCTATGTCGGTACGCATGGCGCCCATCTCATGCGAAACTACAACGCCAATCAGCAGTTGTTCGACAGCGTGCCCGGGACGGAGCTCAATCCCAATTTGGGCACCATCACGGTGCAGGACACCAGCGGCAAGTCGGACTACAACTCCTTGCAGGCGCAATACGAGCGCCGCTTCACCAGCGGATTCCAGTTCCTCGGGTCCTTCACCTGGTCCAAGACAATCGACGACTCCTGCGGGAACTTGGACTCCTGCGCACCGCAACTCTACTCAAACTACACAATCGAGCGAGGCCTTTCCAATCAGGATCAGCCTTACCGTCTCATCCTGAGCTCGCTATACGAATTGCCCTTCGGACGCGGCAAGCACTTCGGCGGCAACATTTCGAAGCCGCTCGATTACGTCATTGGCGGCTGGCAACTCAACGGCATCTATACCTTGCAGGCTGGTCTGCCCTTCAGCATCACCGTGGACGGAAATCCCGGCGCAACGCGCGCTGATCTGACCGGCTCTCCCCAAGTCAGTCCAGGCAATATCACTCAATACATGTCTGCTTCGGCGTTCGCTTTGCCCGCCGGCACGATCTATTACACCGGCAGTGGTTCCGTGAATGGAGTAGTCTTTAATGCTCCGGGCACCAGCGGCAGAGATATCCTCATCGGCCCGGGCAGTTCCAACATAGACCTGTCTCTCTTCAAGAACGTCTCCATTACGGAGAGAATTAAGGCCGAGATTCGTCTGCAAGCGTATAACCTGACGAACACTCCGCATTTCGCAAATCCCAACAGCGATCTCGGCGGCTATTCCACCGCCTGTCCCTCGGGCATGAGCACTTGCCCGAATGACTCCGTTCTTGTCTTCAATCCCAATAGCCAGTTCGGCGTGATCAATAGCGTTCAGCCGTTCAGCTGGCGCCAGGTCGAGCTGGGCCTGCGCCTGACTTTCTGATTCCTTCCCGCAAAAAAACGAAGGGCCGTTGCCGGCCCTTCGTTTTCTTATCTCTGCTGGTTTGATACCGGGCGCTTTTTCGCCCGCCGCTTCTTACATGGAATCCGCGATCTTCTTCGCCAGCGGCAGAACATCCTCCGTCGTGCAGGGGCACATCATGTACATGATCTTCGCCAGCTTGTTCCCCTTGCGCACCATCAGGATCACTCCCCCGGCTTGAAATGCCTCGTCCCCCACTCCCGGGACCATTTGACCGCCCGCCGGTCCCAGCGCTCCCATCATTTTCTCCGTCAGCCTGATCGTCGCCGTCGCATTCCCGCTCGTATCCATTGAAAATTGGAACACCGGCGTTTCTCCGGGGTGCTCCGAAGGATTCGCTCCGCCCTGCTGCTCTTCGTTTCGGAAGAAGCTCTTCCCCATATTTTCCATCTGTGCCTGCGCATTCTTGTCCGCATTTTTTCCCATCAAAAGCGTCGCGTGTTTTGCCGTAAAGTCTCCGGGATCGCCTTGTGCGCTGTACGTGCAGCCCGGATCTCCGCCCTGCGGCGCTTCCGCCCTCACGATATCCGCTTTCACCGCCTGGCTCACTTCCGCATTGCTAAGCCACGAGCATAGGTTCATTCCCACCGTGGACGAAGTCTGAGGTTCCGACGTTTCCGGCTGGTTCAATCCCAAGCTTGCCATCTTCTGCTTGACGCGATGACCCACATACCAGATCCCAGCGATCGCCGCTCCAACAAAAAGCACAAAGACAACCGCTAGCGCCAACAGCACTTTGATCAGCGCTCCGCCACCCTTTTTCGCCGCTGGCGCAGCCATCGCCGGCGCTGAGCTCACTGGCGCCGCAGCCGCCGGAGGAGTCGCCGCGGGAGTTGCAGGCCTCGCCGCCGGAGCTTGGGGTGCCGCAGGTGCCTGTTGCGCCGGCTGGCTCGGTGCGGATCCCGCTCCCACGCTCGCTCCGCACTTCATGCAAAACGCCTGCCCGCTCTCGTGCGGACTCCCGCACTTCGTGCAAAATCCCGCAATGTTCGCCATCTGTCCCCTCCCGACAGTTCAATATCTTTGCGCCGCCTTCCCATCACGGCAAATTCTTTGAAACTACTCGCTGCAACCCTGGCGCCTCCACCTCGGGGCGCCATTCTGGGATGTACTATTTCTCCCGGACGAGGCCATCTGTCAAGACGTTCGTTCACGACGACCTCTCCCTCTCAGCCCCTGCCCCCTCACCCGAGCAGGCCCTTTTCAGCGTAGCGGCGACTTTATGTCGCCATAGGTCTACTGCGACTCGCCCATCACTTGAACAACTTCTTGGTTGAGGGGCCGGGCCTCTTCGTGAGTTTGGCCCCAAACGTTCCGCTTAGACGTCTCTTCCAGGCGATCCTCGCAACAAGATCCTTCCTATCAATGGGTTCCCTGCCGAACACGTCTTCGCATTCGAACAAATACCATAGAATTAGCTATTGACTAGGTCAACATTCCGTGCTATTATGTTTTATGAGATTCGCCTTCCGCCCGCTCCCTACCCCGCAAACTTCCTCGCATCCGCCCGTGCGCCGCAGTTCTTCCCCTTCCCTGTCGGACATCCTCATTCCATTCATTCTCTTGCGCACAATTTGCGCAAACCGAATCGCTTCAAATCGTCCTATCCCTTTTTCCTTCAATCCTTTCCGCTCACTTGCAAAAACAGCGAGGGATGGTGTCGCTCCAATCATAAAAAATCGGCCAATTTGCATGATCATCGCTAAGTTCTTTGCCTGCCACACATCCGAAAAGTGCGCCCATAACTCCTTTCCCTGCCGCACATACAAAAACAAAGGACTTATAACCCTAGTGTTTGCCACACATCCGAAAAAAAGCAGTGTCCCCTCAGAAACAGTTAACAGGGTTTCTCCCGTCCCGTCTCAATCCTTCCGGCGGCTGCATCTCCGTATCCTCTTGGCTCCTTGCTCCTTCTTTCTTTATGCTTCTTCTGTGATGCGCATCCTTCTTGTCCGGCGTAATTTCCAGGTTGCCCTCTCTGTTTTGCTCCTTGCGGCCTCTCTCGGCCTCGCGTCGCCGTGCCGCGCGCAAGAGCCGCCTTCTCCCTATGCCCCCCTCGTCACCAAAATCGAGCCTCCCAATTGGTGGATCCATCTCACTCCCGATCTCATGCTCCTGGTTTACGGCCACAATCTCCAGGCCACGGACGTCGGATGCAATCTTCCCCAGGTCATCGTCGAGCACACCCAGTCTTCCGGTCACGGCGATTACCTCTTCATTTGGCTCAAGATCGGGGACGACACGCTTTCCGGCACGCTGGTCTGCCGCATCGCGACGCCGCGCGGAAAAACTTCCTTTGAATTGCCTCTCGCTCCGCGCCAGCCGATTGCCGGCCGCTACCAGGGACTTTCGTCTTCAGACGTTCTCTACCTCATCATGCCGGACCGCTTCGCCGATGGCGATCTCTCGAACGATCCGCCCGCCAGCGCTCCCGGCACTTACGACCGCTCCAATCCCCGCGCCTACCACGGCGGCGATCTCCGCGGCGTTCGCGATCACCTGTCCTATCTCAAGGACCTTGGCGTCACCGCGCTTTGGCTCACGCCCATCGTCAAGAACGGCAGTGCACAGGACTACCACGGCTACGGCGCCGTGGACCTCTACGCAGTGGACCCGCATCTCGGTTCACTCGCCGATTACCAGGACCTCGTTTCCGCTGCTCACAAAGACGGCATCAAGATTTTCTTCGATGCCGTTCCCAATCACGTCGGCCCGCTCAATCCCTGGGTGCAAAATCCGCCGTTGCCAGACTGGTTCCACGGCACGCCGCAAAAGCATCTCGATTCGTTCTCTCCCGTCAAACCGTCCTTCTACGGCATCGAAAGTCACGAACCCATCGGCAACGATCCTTTTGAAGCGCTCGCCGATCCTCACGCCCCGGAAAGTCTTCGCCGCAATCTCACCGACGGCTGGTTTTTTGGCATCCTTCCCGATCTCAACACCGAAAATCCCGTCGTCCAGCAATATCTCCTGCAAAATTCCATCTGGTGGATCGAATCTTCCGGCCTCGATGGTTTTCGCGTGGACACCGTTCCCTACGTTTCGCGCAAGTTCTGGTCCGGCTGGACCTCGGGTCTCCATCGCGTGTATCCCGATCTCTCGACCTTCGGCGAAGTCTTCCATCCGAATCCCGAAATCACTTCCTTCTTTGTCGGCGGCAAAAAGGATTGGGACGGCGTGGACACAGGTCTCTCCACCGTTTTTGATTACCCTTTGTTTTTCGCTCTCCGTGACGTACTGCTGTATGGCGGGCCTGCCGGTCGCATCGCCGGCATCCTTCGGCAGGACGGCCTTTATCCTCATCCGGAAAATCTCGTGGATTTTTTCGGCAATCACGATGTCCCGCGCTTTTCGAGCGTTTCCGGAAGCTCTGCGCAGAAACTCGATCTCGCTTACGGCCTTGTCCTCACTTTGCGTGGCATTCCGCAGCTCTATTACGGCGACGAAATCGGCATGCCCGGCGGCGCCGATCCCGATAACCGCCGCGATTTTCCCGGCGGCTTTCCCGGCGATCCGAAAGACGCATTTCTCGAATCCGGCCGCACGCAGCAGCAGCAGGATATCTTCGCGACCGTGCGCGCGCTGCTGCATTTGCGCCGCGAGCATCCCGCCCTCTCTTCCGGCCGTCTCTGGAGTCTTTTTTCAGATGATCAGAGCTATGTTTTCTTGCGCCAAACCGATGAAGAAAAAATTCTCGTCATTTTCAATGACTCGAAGTCCTCGCGCTCCTTCGACGTTCCCGTCGAATACACGCCCGCTTCCGGCGCGCAGGACTTCACTTTGCTGTATGGCTCAGCACGAATGGAGGCGGAAACCGGCAGCTTGAAGATCAATGCTCCGGCCGAATCGCTCACGATTTACTCGTTGAACTGATGGTGGAGAAAATGCTCTTCAGTTTGTCTAGTAAAGGATTTGCACCGACCAGTTCCTCAGCGCGTCGGAAACTGGAACAATCACGGTGTGCCGCTGGTCGTCGTAGCGCCATTCATGCACCACGGAATGGTCCACACGCACTTCCCGCGGCACGTGCGGAGCGGCGTACACCGTGACTTCCACGTTCGACCACCACGGCTGATACGCTTGCTTCTCGATGGTGCTCGTCACGCTGACCCCGCTCGGGCTGGCCTGGCAGGTGTAGCTGATGCGAAGGACTTCGCCTTTCTCGTACTGGAAGGTGTGGCCGTCATCCTGGTAGAGATAGCCGTGGCAGTCGCTTCCCGGATAGACGCGCAGCGCAAGCGGGCCGTCCGGCGTTTCGCTCGTGCTCTGCACCACCGGCTGCATGGGTAGGACCGTTCCCGCGCGTACGTACAGCGGCAATTCATCGAGCGCGGGATGGAGCGAAATCTGATCTTTGCTGGAATGTTTCTCGTTGCTCCAGAAATCGTACCAGTCTCCGGGAGGGAGATGAATTTCCTCGGCGTCCAGCATCTCCGTGGTGACCGGAGCGACGAAAAGATCGGGGCCGAAAAGAAAATCCCGGTCGTCGCCGTAGGCGGCTTCGTCTTTCGGATAATCGAGCCACACCGGCCGCATCAATGGAATTCCGGTGCGGCTCATTTCTTCCACGTACGTGTAGATGTACGGAAGGAGAGTATATCGTAATGCGATATATTTTCTCCGGATGGCTTCCTGTTCCGGACCGTCCACCCACGGCTCCTGGTTCGCCGTTCCTTTTGCGGTGTGATCGCGGTAGATGGGATTGAACGCTCCGACTTCGAACCAACGCGTGAGGAGATCGGCCGGAGGCGAGCCCGCGAATCCGCCGATATCGTCGCCGACAAAGCCGTAGCCGGAAATCCCCATGCTCATCAGCATGGGGGTGCTCATCTCGATGTGGTTCCAGGTGCTGCTGTTGTCCCCGGTCCAGGTGGCGGCATAGCGCTCGGTTCCGGCGTACGCGGCGCGCGTCAAAACAAAAGGCCGTTCGTTCGGAAGCAGCCTGCGGATTCCATCGTAGGTGGCGCGGACATTTTGCATTCCGAAAATGTTGTGGGCTTGCGCCTGCGAAATTGTCGTGCCGTCATCGAAGCGGAACACGACATCGAGGGGCATGGTTTTCGTCGGCGTCAGAAAAAGAGCAGGCTCGTTCATATCGTTCCAGAATCCCGCGACGCCCATGCCCAGAAAATTCTTGAACAGTCCGCCCCACCAGTCGCGCACGCGCGTGAGCGTGAAATCCGGAAAAACGCTGGGGCCGGGCCAAACCGAGCCGACGTAAACAGAGCCGTCCGGATTTTTCACGAAGACGTCGTTCTGCATTCCGGAATCGTAGGGGTAGTAACCATGATCGGGATTCTTCTTGATGTGCGGATCCACGATGACGATGGAATGAAAGCCCTGCTGCCGGAAGTCGCTGATCATGCGCTCGAAATGAGGGAAATATTCGCGGTTAATGGTGAACGGCGCGTAACCCTGCTCGTAATCAATGTCGAAATAAATGGCGTCGCAGGGGATTTTGTCGTCGCGCATTTTCTTGACGATTTCGTAGGCGCGCGACTCGGGATAGTAGCTGTAGCGGCTCTGCTGATAACCGAGCGTCCACAGGGGAGGGAGCGGCGCGCGGCCGACGAGGGCGGTGTAGGCTTTGACGATTTTTTCGGGTTCTGGTCCGGCAATGAAGTAGTAGTTGATTTCGCCGCCCTCGGCGCCGAAGGAAAAATAATCGCGGGCTTCCTTGCCGAAATCGAAACTGCTGCGCCACGTGTTGTCAAAAAAGAGGCCATAGGCTTTCGTGTTTCGAACGCCGATGAAAAAAGGAATGGTTTTGTAGAGCGGATCGGTAGATTCCTGCCAGCCGAATTGATCGGTGTTCCACATGGTGAACGCGCGGTCGCGGCGGTTCATGGGACCGGCTTTGTCGCCGAGGCCATAGAAATTTTCATCCTGCGGCATTTCCATCCAGACCTGCACGTGATCGCCATCCCAGGCCATCGGGAACGAGGGATCGTCGGCCAGCTGCACATTTCCGGCGGAATCGAGAAAATTGATCAGGAGAGGAGATTTCTGCACGCGCACGACGACATTGCCCACGGTCATGCGCACTTCTTCCTTGCCATCGTCAATTTTCACGGGCGGAGATTGAGGGGATTCGATCACGGCCCAGGAAGAGTCCTTGGGGAAAATTCCATTGGGAGCAACGCGGACGCGCACGATGCCGTCGCGAAACGCGGTGATCCGGACCTTGGTCTTGCCGGCGGTCAGCTCAACGCCATCGGGGAGCTTTTCGACTTTCTGAACTTTGCCGATGTGCTGCCAGCCTTCGGCAAGAATGGAGACGGAGCAGAGGGCGTAAATCACAAGAAGCGTTGCAAAACGGCGAGCAAACCGAGCCATGCGAATTCCTCCCGAAGCATTGTAAGCGCATGAGAGGTGATGCAGGTAACATCGGAGTGCGCGAGTGTTGGCGGTAAGTAAAGCAGGAGAAGATGGCCATTTTGGAATTGAAATGCGTGGTGAAGGAGTACCAGGGCGACGGGCAGAAGATTCGCGCACTGGATGGCGTAACGCTTGGCGTGGAAGCGGGCGAATTTGTGGCCATCGTGGGGCGGAGCGGGTGCGGAAAATCCACAATGCTCAATCTGGCGGGCGCGATGGATTTTCCGACAGGCGGAGAAGTGATTCTGGATGGAACGAGAACTTCCCGGAGCAACGACGGTGAACTGACGCGACTGCGGCGGGAGAAAATCGGATTTGTATTTCAGTCATTTCAATTGCTGCACACGCTGACCGCGGTCGAAAACGTGGAATTGCCGCTTCTGCTGTCTGGAAGGCAGGATGCGCGAGAAGCGGCGCGGGAGCGGCTGGAATGGGTGGAGCTGGCGGGATTGGAAAACCGGTTGGCACATCAGCTTTCCGGCGGAGAAATGCAACGCGTGGCGATTGCGCGCGCATTGGCGCATTCGCCAAAAGTGCTGCTGGCGGACGAGCCCACGGGGAACCTGGACAACGCGACGGGCGCAACGATTCTGGAACTTGTGCGGAGGCTCACACGCGAACAGAAGACAGCAACGTTGATGGCAACACATAGCGCGGAAGCGGCGGCGCTTGCGGATGTGGTGGTGAAGTTGAGAGACGGAAGAATTGTGGAGATTTTGCGGCGATAGAAGAAGTGCAGAGGAGCGGGAGTGGCGAAGTGGAAATTATTTTACCGGTTGATGGTGAGGCCGCTGGGAAAGGAGCGGGCGCGGACGGGACTAACTGTGTTTGCCGTGGCGCTGGGGGTCGGAGTGGTGCTGGCCATACAACTGGCGGGAGAAGCGGCGACGGGATCCTTTCACTCTTCGATGCAGACACTGGAGGGCGATTCCCAACTGGAGGCGACGGCGGTGGGAGGGGTGCCGGAAGAGATTGTGGGGAAGCTGACGGCGCTGGCATACCCTATCGAGGTTTCGCCACGGATCGAAGGAACCGCGTTGATTGCGGAAACGAAGCAGAGCGTGCCGTTGATTGGCGTTGATCTGGTTGCGCAAGGAGAGAAATTCTTCAAAGGAGAGATCTTGGAACGCGCGAGTGAGGATTCTGAAGATTCCGAGAACTTTCTGCGCGAATTGGGCGACGCGAGAAGCGTTTGGATTGGAGAGAGCTTGGGACGCAGGGCAGGCGACGAGCTCCATCTTGTGATCAATGACAGCGAGAAAACCTACACGGTGAAGGGAACGTTTCCGGATAGCAGCGGAAACGAAGCCGCGATTGTGATGGATATTGGGGCTGCGCAAAGAGCGCTGAGCCGCGAAGGACGCCTGGACCGAATCCTGCTGAAAGTGCCGGAAAAACCCGGAGTGGAGGAATGGCGGAAACGAATCGAGGAGATTCTGCCTGCCGGAGTTAGCGTACGCGCTACGGGAACGGCCACGAAAGAAAACCGGAAAATGCTTGCGGCGTTCCGATGGAATCTGGAACTGCTGAGTACGATCGCGCTGGCGGTGGGGGCGTTTCTTATCTACAACACCATTTCGGTGAGCGTGGTGCGGCGGCGCGCGGACATCGGGATCGTGCGCGCACTGGGAGCGAGCCGAGGCATGGTGCTGAATGCGTTTATGGGGGAGGCGGCGGTGATCGGGCTTGCGGGAGCAGTGATCGGTGTGCCGCTGGGGCGTGCGATGGCAACCGGCGCGGTGAAGCTGATGGGCGCGACGGTGAATGCACTGTACGTGAGCAGCCGGCCGGGAGCGATTACATTGAATGCAAGCGCGGTTTTGCTGGCGCTTGGAATCGGAGCGGGCATCGCCGTGGTGAGCGCATATTCACCCGCGAGAGAAGCGGCGATGATTCCTCCGGTGGAGGCGATGGCACGCGGAAGGCGCGAATATATGTTTCGCGTGCACAAGACGCGCGATTTGTGGATCGCAATAGTTCTTGCAGGGCTGGCGATGGCAGCTTCGCGAGGGCCAGAGATCTGGGGGAAACCTGCGCTCGGCTATTTGGCGGCACTGCTGCTGATTGCCGCGACCGTCATGGCGATTCCGGCGTCCGTGGATGCGATCACCAGAATTGCATCGAGCTGGCTGGGGAAACACTTCGGAGCGGAGGCGGGTTTGGCTTCGAGAAGTCTTGGAGGCTCACTCCGGCGGACTTCCGTGCTCGTGGGGGCGCTGTGCACGGCGGTGGCAATGATGACGGCGGTGGGAATCATGGTGGGGAGTTTCCGGGAAACAGTGGTGCAGTGGATGAACAGCGAACTGCCGGCGGACTTGTACCTCCGGCCGGCGGGTGCCCCTGGCCCGGAGCGGCATCCGACGATTTCGCCGGAGCTGCCGGAAAAAATCGCGCGCGTGAAGGGCGTCGAGGCGGTTGAGGGATTGCGAGCCTACGAAACCAGCTACGAAGGAATGCCGGCGGAATTGCTCGGCGCGGATTTGCGCAACCCTGAACTGCATCATGAGTCCGATTTGCTCTCCGGGAGACCGACACCGAAGGTTTTGCGGGAAATGCGCGGGACGAATGCGGTGATTGTGAGCGAACCCTTTGCCACCAAGCACCGCGTGAAGGCAGGAGATACGATTCTCCTAGCGATGGGAGAGAGAGTGGAGGGTTTTCGCGTCCTGGATGTGTGCTACGACTATGCGAGCGAACGCGGCTACATCCTGATGGACCGGGGGGTGATGTTGCGGTATCTGCCGGATCCCGCGCTTTCCAACCTGGCGGTGTACGTGAAGCCCGGGTTCGCTCCGGAAAGAGTTCGCCAAGAGCTTCAGCGAGCGGCGGCGGGGTATCGCGTGCTGATTTTTTCGAACCGGGATTTGCGCCAGCAGGCAATCGAGATTTTCGACCGCACTTTTGCGATTACGTATGCGCTGGAGGCAATCGCAGTGCTCGTGGCGGTGATGGGAGTGGCGGGCGCGCTGCTGGCGCTGGTGATTGACCGGAAACGCGAAATGGGCCTGTTGAGATATCTGGGCGCGGCGGGCGGCCAAATTCGAAAGATCATACTGGCGGAAGCGGCGCTGCTGGGGCTGCTGGCGAACGCGGCGGGAGTGGCGCTGGGATTTTTGCTTTCGCTGATTTTGATTTTCGTGATCAACAAGCAGTCGTTCGGATGGACGATTCAGTTTCACTGGCCCGTGGCGGCGCTGGTGGGAGCGCTGACGGTGGTTTATGCGGCGACCGTGGTGGCGGGATTCTATCCGGCGCGCGTGGCGATGCGGATGAATCCGCTCGAGGCGGTTCATGAGGAGTAGCGCGGTCGCGATTGCCCTGGTCTTATTCATTGCTCCCGCGGGGGAAGCGCAATACAAGGAAGCGCTGCCGGGATATCACTATGAATTTCCGCGGGATTATTTCGATCATCCGGAGTATCAGACGGAGTGGTGGTACACGACGGGAAACGTGAAAACGGCGGACGGGCGGCGATTCGGGTTTGAGCTGACGTTTTTTCGCGAGGGCGTGAGCCGAGACGCCGCGAAGACCAACGCATGGGATGTTCGGGATTTGTACCTGGCGCATCTGGCGCTGAGCGATCTGGACGGCGGGAAGTTCCATCACACGGAACGGCTGAACCGCGCGGGGCCGGGAATCGCGGGCGCAAGCGAGAAAGAGGGGCGCGTCTGGAATGGGAACTGGAAGATCGCCTGGAAAGGCGGCGAGCAGGAATTGGATGCGGTCAGCGAAGAGTTTTCTCTGCATTTTAAGCTGCGCCCGGAGAAGGCGCCCGTGATCGAAGGAGTGAACGGCGTGAGCCAGAAGGCGGAAGGAGCGGGGAGGGCTTCGCATTACATTTCTCTGACGCGGCTGGACACGAAAGGTGAAATCACGCTGCACGGAAAGGAATTTTCAGTGAGCGGGCTGGCGTGGATGGACCACGAGTTTTTCACGCACCAACTGGAGGCGAACCAGATTGGATGGGATTGGATGAGCATTCAACTGCAGGATAAAACGGAGCTGATGCTCTTTCGCATTCGAGGAAAGGACGGAACGATTGGCCGATTCTCCGCGGGAACGTTTGTGGAGGCGAGCGGGAGAACGGAACATCTGAGCGCGAGCGATTTTCAGATGGAGCCCGCGGGACGCACATGGACGAGCCCGGCGACCGGGGCGACGTATCCGATGGAGTGGAAACTGTCGGTGCCGAAGCTGGGGGTCGAGTTGAGCGTGACGACTCCGCTGGCATCGCAAGAGATGACGGGGACGAGCTCGGTGGCGCCGAATTACTGGGAAGGGGCGATTGAGTTGAACGGCACAAAAGGAGCGGAGCGGATTGCCGGCGTGGGTTATCTGGAGATGACGGGTTACGACCGGGCGGTGCAGACAAGACCGTAGGGATGCCGCAGCAGGCGTGCGCAAAATTCTTTTCTATCGCATTACGATACAATGCACGATATAATCGGGACTGGCAAGCAACATCCCGACCCGCCCAGAATCCGGCCTCCCGGCGCCGCGCGACAAATAAAAGCTGCATCCAATGGATGAGGAGGAACGATCAATGAAGCGATGGAAAATAGTGGCAGCGTGTTCGCTGCTTCTGGGGCCCCTGGCATGTGCAGGCAGAACGACTGCGGCGGGCAGGCCCGATAATGCCAACGATGAGAAAGCCCGGCTGGTGAATGCGGGGCTGGTGATGAAAGAAATCCTGGATGTGCCGGACGACATCCCGCAGGACCTGATGGACAAGGCAAGATGCGTGATCGTAATGCCTTCGGTGATGAAGGCGGCGTTCATTGTCGGCGGAAGCTACGGACGCGGCGTGATGGTCTGCCGCACCGGGAAGGATTATACGGGACCGTGGGGCGCGCCGGCGATGTATGCACTGGAAGGCGGGAGCATCGGCTTCCAGATCGGCGGCGAGGCCACGGACTTCGTGATCCTGGTGATGAACAACCGCGGAGCAGATAGCTTGATGGGGAGCAAAGTGCAGCTTGGCGCGGATGCGACCATCGCGGCCGGACCGAAGGGACGAACGGCCGCGGCAGATACGGACGCGTATATGCGGGCGGAGATGCTGAGCTATTCACGGGCGAGAGGAGTGTTCGCAGGAATCTCCCTTGAAGGCTCGACGCTGCGCCCGGACGGGGATGCGAATAAGCATCTCTACGGAGAGAAGCTGAGCGTGGCGCATATCATCGCCGAGCCGAAATCGTTTGCACCGCAAGAGGCGGAGGCACTGATCAACCGGCTCCAGCAAGCATCGCCGCATTTGAAGCCGTAAGGACAGGCAGCAAAGTTCCTGAAAAATTGGGGCGCTCGCGGCGGCGGGCGCCCTTCGAATTTTGAGGGCACAAGAACTGTCTCGATGGTGGAGGAGACATGGGGAAACAAATGGCGAGACGAGAAGACGCAAAAAGGAAGCAGTTTGATCCCAGATCCTCGAAGTCTCACGAGGGTGCAGGCGGCAAGACGTCCAGCGTGGAGTGAGTTGTGCAGCCGAAATCCCAAAACCGGCAGCAGAGCAGAGGCAGAATTTCCATGCCGCGGCCGAAGGGCGAGGATCAAAATTAGGAATCGTTGACAACGGAGATTCCGATGGATATAGTGGCGTCGAGTCAGTAGTTAACCGATTTAGCTGGGACAGGCAACGTTACAGCCTGGGCCCGGTTCAAGGGGTGTTTCGTGAACGTCATGAGGAATCTAGGAAAAGGGGCGATGCTCGTCGCGTGCCTTTGCGTTCTCCTGCCAGAGGCGCAGGCACAGTACCGTGCTTCGATTCAGGGAGTCGTAACTGATCCGCAGGGGGCCGTTGTACCGGGAGCGACTCTAACACTGAAAAACCTGGGAACCAATCAAACCCAAACCACCACCACAAACGCCGATGGGATTTACAATTTTGGCGCTCTTCCTCCGAGCACGTACTCGCTGACCGTCGAAATGCAGGGCTTCAAGAAGAAAGTCCTGGACCACGTTGGAGTGATTGCCGAGCAGGCCAACGCGTTGAATATTCAGCTGGAAGTGGGGCAAGTTACCGAGAGCGTCACGGTCAGCGGCAACTCGACCCCGCTCATTGACACTCAAACAGCCTCGATCAACGGTACCGTCACCAACAACCAAATCCAAAGCCTGCCTACGTTCGGGCGTGACGTCCTCAAACTGGCCCAACTAGCGCCGGGCGTTTTAGGCGACGGCGCGCAGGGCGGCAACGGTAGCGGCTTCAATATTCCCGGAACTCAGACAGGGGGAGGAGCTTCGGGTGGCGCGGACGGCATCTTCAAGACCGAGAACGGCGCGCAGATTATCTCCAATGGCCAACAGACCGAGAACAATGGCATATACCTTGACGGCATCAGCACGACCAGCGCCGTCTGGGGTGGATCAACCGTCGTCACTCCTTCTGCAGACTCCGTTCAAGAGGTCAAAATCGTCTCGAATGACTATGATGCGGAATTTGGCCGCTTCGGTGGCGCAAGCATTCAGATCATTTCCAAGGGCGGCACGAACAACTATCACGGCAGTGCGTTCATTACCACGCACCAACCGAACCTCAACGCTTACCAACGCTTCAACGGCGCGGGTCAGAGCCCGACACGCGACAACAATAAGTTCGAGCAATTCGGCGGCACGGTCGGTGGTCCGATTTGGAAAAATAAGATCTTCGCGTTCTTCAGCTATGAGGGTGAGCGCGAACCCTTCTCCGACATCCAGGGGAACGGATGGTACGACACGCCGGCTTTCGCCGCTTTAGCGCCAGCGGGAAGCATTGCCGCGACGTATCTTTCCTTCCCCGGCAACGGCGTGGTTGGAACCCTAAATCCGAACGCCACTTGCGCAACCGCTGGCCTTACAGAAGGCGTGAACTGCCAAACCATTCCGGGCCAGGGCATAAATGTCGGTACGCCTCTGACAACCGGCTTAGGGACTCAGGACATGGGATGGACGAGCAGCCAGAACCCCGGCTGTGGCGGAGCCGGAACAGGCTGCGGAACCGCTGGCAGCCCTCTGGGCAACATCGCTGATCTGGCGAACTACAATACCGTCAACCCCACCACGATTTCGGCTGACCAGTACAATGGCCGCCTCGACGCAAATATCACGGAGAGAGATCAAATTTCCTATACGATGTACTGGGTTCCATATTCCAAGGATAACTTCAACGGAAACCGCGCTTATGACATCTTCCACCACTCTCAGATCAATGATGCGTTCTCCGCTCTTTGGAATCACACTTTCTCGACCTCGTTACTCAATGAGCTCCGCGTAAACGCTGCCGGATGGCGTTGGAATGAAATCACCTCCAACCCGCAGTCTCCCGTCGGATTGCCCACGGATAATATTGGTCAGACCGGCAGTATCACCCCGAATTCTTTTGGGCCGAACGTGGGCAGCATCTTGAACCAGTGGACGTACACGTTCAAAGATGTGGCTACCAAGGTATACGGCCGCCACACGATTAAATTTGGCGGCGAACTGACCCGCCTCTTTTACCTGCAAAACTGTACGGGCTGCGGTGTTCCGAATTATAGCTTCTTTAACATTTGGGACTTCCTCAATGATGCGCCTCACCAGGAAGGCGGCGGCTTCGATCCTCACACCGGGTTACCGACAACCGAGCGCCAAGACCAGCGGGAAGCCCTCTGGGGCCTCTTCGCTCAAGATGACTTCAAGCTCCGCCCGAATCTGACGCTCAACCTGGGACTCCGCTGGTCCTACTTTGGTCCGCTCTCCTCCAAACAGGGCAACATGTATGCTGCCACGCCAGGCGCGGGGTCCGATTATCTGACTGGTCTGAACGTCGCCCTGGGCCACTCCTGGAACCCGCAAAAGAATAACTTCGGGCCCCAGATCGGTTTTGCCTGGAGCCCTACGTCTCTCTTTGGCCATCAATTCAATAACAGGCTGGTTGTCCGCGGCGGGTACGGCCTGGATTACAACCAAGAAGAATTCGCGATCTCGGCCAACATTTCCAACAATCCAGGGTTGATCGTCTTCCCGAGCTTAAGCATGTCCACGCCGAATTCGCCGAATCCAGGCATAATTTACGCCGTTTCGTCGGGAGTCAACGATCTCAACGGTTACCCCGCAAATCCGAATACGGTTTCCAGCTTTGGACCAAACGGGCTTCCCACGACTGGAACCGTGAATGCCATCATCTTTCCAAAGAACCTGCCAACCATGCGGATGCACCACTGGTCGGTAGAAACCCAATACGACCTCGGCCACGATATCGTGGCCACAGTCGGGTATCAGGGAAGCCTATCCCGGGACATCTTCTTTCACGAGAATCCCTTGGCTGTTCCTGCAACCTTAGGTTACGCGTTTAACCCGCAAATCGGCGGCGGGGATTACTGGGGTGTTTCGGGCCGCGGAAACTACAATGCCTTGCTTACTGAATTGAACCATCGCTTCTCGCGGCAGTTCATGGCTGACGCGCAATTCACCTGGTCCAAATGCATGGATACGAGTTCCGGACCGTACTTCGAGCAGCCTTATCCCTACGACCTCGGTCTGGATTACGGCCGCTGTGACTATAACGTCGGCAATGCGTTCAAGCTCTACGGCGTGTGGCAGCCGGTCTTCTTCCACGGAAGCAACAGCTGGCTCGAAAAGATCGCCGGTGGCTGGTCTATCAGCGGCATCTTCAATCTCCACTCCGGCTTTCCGTGGTCTCCGGTCGTGAGCGTACAGGGAGGAAGCCTCTACTGCGGACAATGCGGTTATGGGTCGCTGTTCCCTGCCGCGTACCTCGGTGGCGCCGGAGGCAGCACGAGCAACAGTGCATTTGAGACTGCGGCCAACTCGAACTTCCCCAATGGAGGGGCGGCTTACTTCTCCGTGCCGACCTATACGGCTTACAGCGGCACCGCCTCGGGAACCGCGCTTCCTCAAGCCCCAGGCGTGGCGCGAAATTCCTGGAACCTCCCCGGATACAAAGACGTGGACATGACCTTGGCCAAGTCCTTCGGCCTGCCGAAAGCACCAATACTTGGCGAGGACGCGAGGATCGAACTCCGGGTTGATGCCTACAACTTGTTCAACAATCTGAACCTCGACCCAACTCGCATTTCGAACAACATCGCCAGTTCCAACTTCGGCACGATTACAGGCGCGCTTGCCGGTCGCGTCGTCACTTTGGGAGCCCGTTTCAGTTTCTAGAGCCGCAGGGAGGCTCACCCCGCGCAACGGATGAGCCAATACCCTGTACCCCGGGAAGCTGTCAACCGCCGACATGCAATTCGCCAGCGGTTGACAGCTTCTCTTTTTTGTGCGGAAAGCCCTTCTCGAAACGCCCCCCTGCCTGGGATCCCGCAACGGTATGCCTCGAAATTCGCCTGGCCCAACCCAGCGCCCAATTGAAGCCTTCACCGATTACCGCATCGAGCGCGAAGTTCACATGGCCGAAAGTCACGACATCCAGTAATGTTGCCGCTGGTCGCCGTTGACCATCGACCCTTTGTTTTCAACAGTTTACGCACTCAGCAAAATTGAAATTTTCATCCAAGTTCCCTTTTTCCAATCACTTCGGCACTCTTCACCAAAAACACCCGGAGTGTGCCACTGCGAACTTGCAGAATTCCGATGCCACAGCGTCGAGCTGTGCAGTTCGCTTCCCCGATTAGCAGCTTGATGAAAAAAGCGGGAATTCCGGCTTTTTGGTGGGAAGCGAACAGGGGCTCTGCCCCGCACCCCCCAGGATTTGACGCCTTGATGCCTTCCCGATGAGGGCTCTTCAGTCCCAGTGCTTCAGCTGCGGCCAGAATTCCTTCAACGGCTGCTTGAGCCCTCGGCAATAGAACACGTCGAAATGCTCGTACGGCATCGAGTACGGATGGTACACGCTCGCGACCTTCTGCACGCTTACAAACAGTTGCTCGAGGCGCTCTTGGCTATCATCCATGAAGATCATGCTTTCGCCGGTGTAATCGCGCGGTCCCCACAGGAAGTAGCTTTGGTGACCGCTGATCGCCTGCGGCAATCCATATTTCGGCCCGAAGAGATCGATCGCGCCGGCTACGCCAAAGTTCGGGGCAAAGATCGCCGTCTTCGCTCTTACATCCGGTGGCAAACTGTCGTAAACGCGCGCGACCGTCGCGACCATTTCCGGCCAGCCAAACTCGCTCGCATAATTCTGCGGCAAGGGGCCCAGCTTGTGCGTCTCACTTGGAGGCGGCGAGATATGCAACGCGCGCGTGTAGCGAATGTACGTTTCGACCGGCAGCACCGGCGTGGCAAGCGGCGCAAGAATCGCGCCCGCCGCGATCATCAATGCCGGGTAGGCGACTCGCACCCACCTTCGCTGCCGCGCCTCAAGCCGCCATTCCCACATGACGCTGCCGGCGGCGAACACCAGCGGGAAGGCGGGAAAGAGGTAATACACGCGCGGACTCATCGTGACGATGACGCCCGCTGTGAACACCCAGGCCCAGCCCAGCGCGCGAAATCTCTTCCCTTGCTCCGCGAAAAAGAAAAACCACAGGCCTGCCAGCCACACGGGCGCGCTCCACGCGTTCATCGCACCAATTTCCTGACCGAAGAAGCTGAAGAAACCCAACGGCACGTCCCGCCCGCTGCGTCGAATGTTGGCCTGCAATTCGAGAAATGGAAAGTGGTGCCGAACATTCCACCAGAGATTCGGCGCAAAAATCACAAACGCGACCGCGCCACCAATCCATAACCACCGATTCGCGAGCAGCTTCCGCTCGTTCGTAAGCAGCAGTCCGAGGACAATCCCAGCGCCGAAGATCATCATCGAATACTTGTTCTCGAGACCGATGCCCGCGACCACGCCGAACCAAATCCACAGCCTCTCATTTCCGGTTTTGATGATGCGAATTACGAGATACGCGCAGGTCATCCAGAACAGCGGCTCGAACGCATTCATCGTGAAGAGGCTGTGTGACCCGAGAATCCCCGGCGCGGCAAGCGTGGTAATGGCCGCAAGTACCTGCGCGAAGCGCCTCCCACCGAGTTCGCGCGCAATCAACGCGGCTAGCACAACCTCCGCCGCCCCCGCGAGCGCCGGCAAAAATCGGATCGCGAGCAGCGACTGACCGAGCGTATGCCGCACCGCCCAGGCAATCATCGCGATCAGCGGCGGCTGATCGACATAGCCCCAACCGAGATGACGGCTGCAGTCCAGGAAGTACAACTCGTCACCCAAGTACCCATATCTGTGTCCCGCGTACAAATACACCACCATCTTGCACGCGGCAATCAGGAGTACAAGCGTGGTCGCACCGAGCATCGGAGACAGGTGCCCTTCGTCGCGGCTCTCTACCGTGCGCCCCGCCATTTGCGACTGCGACTCCGCCATCATCCTTGCTTGCTCCAAATTGCCAGCGCTGCAATTATAGGACCGAGCGCAAGCATTTTCAGTGGCGGTATAACTGGGCGGCCAATTGCCGGTTAGGGCCCAATGAAGAAAGTTGCCAGCCTGCTGAAACGGCGATTCGAGAACATCATTACCTACCTAACCCATCCGATTACCAACGCCACCAGCGAATCCATCAGCGCCAAAATTCAGTGGGTGAAATATACCGCTCGAGGATTTCGCGACAAACAGAACTTCATCAACTCGATCCATTTCCACTGCAGAGGTCTGGACCTGGCTCCTGGGACCCACTAAGAACCCGGTTGGGCGAAAAAACATCTCTTCTGCAACTTTATTTGAAAGAACTCGTCTGAAGTAAAGAAGGTCAGGCCGAGGCCGTACCGCAGGGAAAGCGAGTGACGTTGGGAGGAAACAAGAATTACGACACCCGAGAATTCGTGCGAGAACTGCGCGGGATGAACCTCACCCCGCATGTGGCGCAGAACACGACCAATCGGAGGAGCGCGATAAACGGGCGGACCACACGACATGCGGGGTACGAGGTGAGTCAGCGGAAGAGAAAACGAGTGGAGCAATCGTTCGGGTGGATGAAGATCATGGGGATGCTAAAGAAAGTGAAGTTGAGAGGAATCGACAAGGTGGGGTGGCTGTTTACCTCTACTGGGGCGGCCTACAACCTGTGCCGATTGCGAAACCTGATGGCCAGAACGTGACACGTGGCTTCGACAAGCCGGCTCGGTCGATAGAAAAACCCAAACCACTCCCTTACCACTCGGCGAAAACTCAAAACTGAGAACGAAAAAGCCTCGAAAACCAAATTCTTCAGCAAGCCGTTAGTACTTAATTTATTTTTTTCAGTTGGTTGGACCGGTCAAGACAAAAGAGGCGCTTTGGCCGTGGGCGGAGTCGGGGGCGATCCAGACGGTCGCATGAGCGGGCTCGACCGTGTATTGGTTGTTGATATTCCAGAACGCAAAAGCGTCCGGGCCGAGATGAAAGGTGATCTTGCGGGTTTCCCCGGGGCCCAGAGAAATGCGCTGGAAGCCTTTCAGGGCGCGGACAGGGAGAGCAACGCTGGTTCCCCGCAGGCGGATATAGAGTTGCACTACTTCGTCGGCCGCGAGATTGCCCGTGTTGGTGACGTCAGCGGAGACACTGAGAATTGGATTCGGTTTTTGCGCGGACGAACTGAGTTGAGCGGCAAGCTGCGAGGCAAGCAATGAAGCATCGAGTGAATCCGTGCTGAGCTCGATTTTGCTGTAGCGAAATTCGGTGTACGAGAGACCGAAGCCGAAGGGAAATTGGGGAGAATTGGGCTCGTCAAGGTAGCGTGAGACGAATTTTTCCCTGCTGTTTTCGGGTGGGTGGTTCAGATCCACTCCGTCGGCCGGCCGGCCGGTATTGAGAGAGTCGTAGTAGAGCGGTTCCTGTCCGACGCTGCGCGGCCAGGAGACGGTCAATCTGCCGCTGGGATTTGCAGAGCCAAAAAGGACATCCGTGAGCGCGGGGCCAGCTTGTACACCGGGAAACCATGCGGCGAGCACGGCGGGCACATGCTCGAATGCCCACGGCAAGGTAAGAGGACGACCGCTGAAGAGAATGAGGACAACGGGCTTGCCGGTGGCGACAACTTCTTCGAGAAGTTTTTCCTGATGGCCGGGCAAGTCGAGATGCGCGCGGGAGGCGGCTTCGCCAGTCATTTCCGGAGCGTTTTCTCCCAATGCGAGAATGGCGAGATCCGATTGCTTTGCGGCTTCGACGGCGGCGGCGATTTCGGCATCGGAGCCATCGAGATAGCCCGACCCGCGGGCATAGCGCAGGTGATCCGCACCGAGTTTTTCCGTTAGGGCAGCTTTCAAGGTGATTACATCCTGAGCGCGGCCCATTCCCTGCCAGCAGCCGAGCATGTTGCCAGCATCATCGGCGGCGGGTCCGATCAGAGCGACGGTGCCGAGCATCGAAGAAAGCGGGAGAAGAGGCCGACCGCCATCAGGAGAATTTTTCAGAAGCACGAAGGATTCCTCGGCGGCTTTGCGAGCCAGAGCGATGCTTTCCGGCTGAAGCATTGCAGCAGATTCCTTCGATTCGTCGGTGTAAGGACGGTCGAAAAGGCCGAGAGCGAATTTCACGCGCAGAATGCGGCGGACAGCTTCATCAATCCGTGACTCCGGAATCTGGCCGGAGCGGACAAGATTCAACAAATTTTCGTGGTAGAGGTTGCTGACCATGTCCATGTCCACGCCGGCGAGAAAGGCTTTCTTCGCGGCGGTGGCGCCATTGTTGGCGATGCCGTGTGGAATCAGTTCGCCAATGGAGCTCCAGTCGCTAACGACAAAACCCCGGAAGCCCCACTCATCGCGCAGGATGTCCGTAAGCGTGAAAGGGTTGGCGGAAGCAGGCACGCCATCGAGGGCGTTGAAGGAGCTCATCAAAGTGACCGCACCGGCGTCCAAGGCGGCGTGGAAAGGAGGGAGGTAAATTTGATGAAGGGTATGCTCAGAGATTTCCGCCGAATTGTAGTCGCGGCCACCCTCGGCAGCTCCATAGCCCACAAAATGTTTTGGGCAGGCAGCAACGCTATCCGGTGAGTCAAGACGTTCGCCCTGATAGCCGCGCACGAAAGCGCGGGCCATCGCGGAGCCGAGGAAGGGATCTTCGCCGGACCCTTCCGCCATGCGGCCCCAGCGCGCGTCGCGAGCGATATCTACCATCGGTGAAAAAGCCCAGCGTACTCCGGCAGCGGAGGCTTCGCGGGCGGCGACGCGGGCGGCTTGCTGCACAAGCGAGGGATCCCAAGTGGCGGAGAGCCCGAGCGGAATCGGGAAGGTGGTGCGAAAGCCGTGAATCACATCCAGTCCGAAAATGAGCGGAATGCGGAGTCTGGACTTCTCCATGGCGATTTTTTGAAAAGCATTTACCTTCACCGCATCGGTCACATTGAAGAGAGAACCGACTTCGCCCTTCGAGATCATGTCGTTGTCGCCGGTACGGCCCGTGCCCGGGCCGGTGGGCTGACCCGCAGAATATTGCACCAGCTGGCCAATTTTTTCCTCGAGGGTCATGCGTCCGAGCAGAGCATCCACTTTCTGCTCAAGGCCGGGAGCGGTGAGAGCCGGGTTGTTGACGACGGGATCAGATGAAGGACGCGCGGAGGAACTCTGCGGGAAGGCGCAAGCCGGAAAGAGAAAAACGGCGATCAGAAGAAAGAACAGAGAGCAAGAGGCGACGGACCGCGAGGGAACGCGGGTTCGGAAGAAACGACTCGCGCTGTTGCCCGTGGCCGAGGAGGAAACCCGGAAGAAGCGCGGAACAGCAGAAAAACCCATGAAATTACTCCGTGAGCCAATGGGAATTGTGCATCGTCTCTGCAATTAAGCCAAGCCGCTCCCCGGAAGATTAGTGAAAAGCGGGACCGTCGTTTGGGTTAAGCAGAGGAACGAAGAGATCGTATCGCAATTAAATGCTTAAATAAATCGATTTATTAGATTTTTTCCCCCAACGACGATGGCATCAGAGGCCAGACCGCGGCCCTGGGACCGGCCGTCTTGCCCATGCTTCGCTCCTGTGCCAGACTACGCTGCCAGAAAACGATGGCAAAGCGCAAACCAGAAAGCTCCATCCCCGGCGAGGATGGAGGGACGAGGAAAGTGAATCTTCGGGAGCTCGCGGAGCATCTGGGGCTTTCCGTTGCCACGGTTTCGCTGGTGATGAACCGTTCTCCGGCCGCGAAATCCATTCCACATCATACACAATCGAGGGTGCGCGCAGCTGCTCGCGAGTTGAACTACCGACCGAACGTGATGGCGCGGATGCTGCGGCAGAGAAAAAGCTTCACCATTGGCGTGATCGTGCCAGAAATCAGCGAGGGATATGCGGCGCTGGTGCTTTCCGGAATCGAAGACCACCTGCTGCAGGAGGGGTACTTCTATCTGGTGGTGAGCCATAGGCACAGAGACGATTTGATCGAGGAATACCCCAGGATCTTTCAACAACGAGCGGTGGAAGGCCTGATCGTGGTTGACACGCTTCTGAAGGAGAGAATTTCCATCCCGGTGGTGGCCGTTTCCGGACACCGCCACGTGCCGGGGGTCACGAATATTACCTTGAATCACTCCGAGGCGGCAAAGCTTGCTCTCGAATACCTGGCAAAACTCGGCCACCGGAAAATCGCATTCATCAAGGGCCAGACATTCAGTTCGGATACCGAGGTACGGTGGAAGTCCGTTCGGGCAGCGGCGAAGGGGCTGGGTATACCTGTAGAGGACGAGCTGACGGTGCAATTGGAGAGCGAATCGCCCACACCTAAACCTGGATACGATGTGACGAAGCGTCTTCTGGCACGCGGGTGTTCGTTCACGGCGCTGTTTGCGTTCAATGATATTTCCGCGATTGGAGCCATCCGGGCGCTACGAGAGGAAGGCAGACGCGTTCCGGAAGACGTTTCCGTGGTGGGATTCGACGACATCCAGAGCGCGGCATTCCAAAATCCCGGGCTGACCACGATCCGACAACCGCTGCGAGAAATGGGGATCACCGCGGCCAGCACGGTGCTGCAACGGATCAACGCCGGGACAAAGGCGGACTATGCGAGAAGCATCGTCGTGGAACCGGACTTGATCGTGCGGGAAAGCACGGCGCCGGTACCAGCTACCTCACCTCAAAACAACTGAGTGATTCCGCTCGGCCCATCCGGTCAGTACCGGTGTTTGGCTGGTTAAGGATCATTCGCGGTCCTGCGTGACAATGTGAACGTCCACCTCCGGAGATTCGCGAAGAAAGCGGTGAGCTGGGGAAAGATAGAGGTATTTTTTCCAGCCTTTCTCGACAGAGCGGCCGAAGATCACCTGAGTGATGTGCTTCTCACGGACCACTTCCCCCACAACATCGGCAATACTGACGCCTTGCCGAAGGATGACCTTTGCACCGAGATTTTCCGCAAATTTCAAATTGGCGTTGAGCGCGCGCTTGGCTTCTTCGCCACCATCGCGATCCGTTTCAATATGAATGACGTAGAACTCCGAATCCAGGCGCCGCGCCATACGCGCACCGCGGGCAATGAGATATTGCGCGGAGGGATCGGTGCCAACGCAGACCGCGAGCCGCTCACGAACGGCCCAATTTTTCTGAATGTCCTTAGCAGCCATGTAATTTTCGAGGCTGCGGTCCACCTGTTCGGCGACCTGGCGGAGGGCCAGCTCGCGGAGGGCAATGAGATTTCCGCGGCGGAAGAAATTGCCCAAGGCCTGGTCAACTTTTTCTTGCATGTAAACGTCGCCCCGGCGCATACGGTTCTGCAGCGCCTCAGGAGTGAGGTCCACCATGACGGTCTCATTCGCGGTCATGGGCACCCAATCGGGAACGGTTTCTCGAATCGTGACACCGGTAATATTGCGGACGATGGGACAAATGCTCTCGATATGCTGGATGTTGAGGGTGGACAGGACGTCTATCCTGGCGGCAAGGATTTGCTGAACGTCTTCGTAACGCTTGCGATGTGAACTTCCTGGGATATTGGTATGGGCGAGCTCGTCCACGAGGACAACTTCCGGATGGCGCGCGAGAATTGCATCCACATCCATTTCCTCGAAGACCGTGCCCTTGTATTCGATATTGCGGCGGGGAACAGCTTCAAGCTGGGAAGTGAGCTCTTCTATGCCCTTGCGGCCATGGGACTCAACGACGCCGATGACGACGTCTTCTCCCCGGGTGTGGCGACGGATGGCCTCGCTGAGCATGCCGTAGGTTTTGCCGACGCCTGGAGCATAGCCGAGGAAAAGCTTGAAGACTCCCCTTTCGCGATGAGGAGGAGAAGCGACTTCGAGCCAATCTTCCGGCTTCTTAGGCAAGAGAAGTATCTCCCGGGATGAGAAGCGTCCGAATACGATAGAATTCAGGCATGTTCCGATTTCTAAAGCCGCGAACGATTCAGATCAGCGCGGCACTGCTTACCGTCGTTGTGATCACCGCGTTTTACCGCGAAGCCCTTTCCAATGTAAACCACACGACCGTAGCACTGTCGTTCCTACTGGCGATTTTAGCAGTTTCCGCAGTATGGGGAATGGCTGTATCCGTACTGATGTCCCTGGCAGCGATGCTGGCATTCAACTTTTTTTTCCTGCCGCCTGTGGGAAAGCTGACCGTCGCGGACCCCCAGAACTGGGTGGCGCTGTTTGCCTTCCTGGTGACGGCGATCGTCGGTAGCCAGCTCTCCAACCGAATACGCAAAGAAGCCGATACGGCAAACCGGAGGCGGCGGGAGATCGAACAGCTCTACACCTTCAGCCAGAAGCTGCTGGGAGAGGGAAACGTCATCCAGCTCCTGAACGCGATTCCCAATCACATGGCGGATGCGTTTGAGGCGGGAGCGGCCAGTGTATTCCTTGCAGATAAGCAGAAGTTCTACCGATCCGGATACGGGACCCTGCAATTGGATGAAGAACAGCTGAAGCTAGCCTATGACCGCGAGGAGCCACTGATTGATTCGGATCGGGGTTATTGTTACGCGCCGGTAAGGCTGGGCATGAAAGCAATTGGGAGCTTTGGCATTTCCGGGACACGATTGTTGCGGCAAACGCTCGAAGCGATGGGAACGCTGATGGGAATCGCGATCGAGCGGGCTCGAGCCGTCGAACAGCTAAGCAAAACGGAGGCGGACCGGCAAAGCGAGCGGCTGAAATCGGCATTGCTCGATTCCATCACGCATAATTTCCGGACACCACTCACCTCCATCAAAGCGTCGGTGACCAGCCTTCTTTCCGACCGGCCGCCGAAAGCGGAGCTGCAGCGTGAATTGCTGCAAATCATGAATGAGGAATGCGACAAACTGAACCATCTGGTGGAAGATGCTTCAGAGATGGCTCAACTGGAAGCGGGAGAGGTGGAACTGGAGTTTCGCGCGGTCGCGGCCCAAGAGCTAGTAGACGCCGCGCTGACGAGCTCCCGGACGCTGCTCGGGGCCCGCGAGGTGCGCGTCCAAATGGACGACGCGCTGCCAGCGGTGCGGGCCGACCTTAACCGAGCAAAGGAAGTGCTGGTGCAATTGATCGAAAATGCGCATTTGTATTCGCCAGGTGATAAGCCGATCACGATCTCCGCGGAAAGGAACGGAGATGCGGTAGCGTTCAGCGTTGCGGATCAGGGGCCGGGGATTGATACCCTGGAACAGGGAATGATCTTTGACAAATTTTACCGCGGAAGGGACCAGCGGGCACTGGTGCAAGGAACGGGCATGGGTTTGCCTATTGCGAAGGCGATCGTGGAAGCGCACGGGGGAACGATTAGCGTAACGAGCCAGCTCGAACATGGATCCGTATTCTCGTTCACACTTCCGGTGGCGCGTCTGGGAGATTTTCGATGAGCTCGGCGAAAGTTCTGGTGGTGGACGACGCACAGCAGGTGAGGAGAGTGCTGCGAACCACGCTGGCGGCAGAAGGATACACGGTTTTCGAAGCGGGAAACGGCGAGGAGGCGCTGCTCGCGTTGCGGGAATCGCCGCCGGACATCGTTCTCCTGGATGTGAATATGCCGGTGATGGACGGTCTGGAGACGTGCCGGGAGATCCGGCGCACTTCGGATGTGCCAATCGTGATGTTGACGGTTCGCAACGCGGAGCGCGACAAAGTGCTGGCGTTGGACGCCGGCGCGGACGATTACGTGGTGAAGCCGTTTGGGATGCGGGAACTGCTGGCGAGGATCCGGGCCAGTTTGCGAAGAAGATCACCGCCTGAGAAAGCCGTGGCCTTTAAGTCCAAGGATCTGACCATTGACTTTGAAGCGCGCATGGTGACGGCGGGAGACAAAGAAGTACATCTGACGCCGAAGGAATTTGAGCTTCTCCGCCAACTTGTCGCAAACGCCGGAAGACCCCTGACGCATCGAAGGCTGCTGCAAGCGGTTTGGGGACCGGATTACGGGGACGAGCCGGAATATCTTAGGGTGATGGTGAACCAACTAAGGAAGAAGATCGAGCCCGACCCCTCGCGGCCGCAATACATTGTAACGGAACCCTGGGTGGGTTACCGGTTCCATGTGCCGCCGACCAAGGAAGCCAAAACACACGCGGCAAGACAAAAATAGAGAGTCCCTTGGCAGCAACTGCGAATCGCCCTTACCAAAAGCCGTTGAGACTCGAAAACGGTGCAGCCCGATCACGCTAGTTTTGCTTGGCAGGAGTACCAAGAGCATCAAGAGCAAGGTTTAATTCGAGAACGTTGACGCGAGGCTCACCGAAGATCTCAAGCTGGCGATTTTGGGTGTGCTGAGCGACGAGAGCGCGAAGTTCTGACTCGCTTATGTGCCTTTCGCGGACGATGCGGGGGATTTGAAATTCCGCAGCGGCGGGAGAGATGTCTGGATCGAGACCTGAAGCGGAAGTGGTGACCAGATCCACGGGAACGGGCACGCCCGGATTTTCCGACTCGAGTTTCTTGACATCGGTAGCAACGCGGTCCAGCAACTGATGATTGGTGGGGGCCAGGTTCGAACCACCGGAGGCGGAGGCGTCGTACCCCGTCCCTGCAGCCGAGGGACGCGAATGAAAGTAGCCGGGGCCCGTAAAAGGCTGTCCGATAATCTTCGATCCGATCAGGTTGCCGTTCTGGCGAATTAGCTGGCCGTCGGCTTTGCCGGGAAATAACAGTTGGGCAATGCCTGTGAATACGAGCGGATAAATGAGCCCGAACAGGACCGTGGTTACCATCGTGAAGAGTACAGCGATGTAGAGATTCTTCTTCATCATTTCACCTAAGCCAGCCTGAGAACGACCAACAACATGTCAATCAGCTTGATTCCGAGAAACGGCGCGATCACACCGCCGACACCATAAAGCAGTAGATTGCGGCGAAGCAGAGCGGCGGCGCCGACGGGCCGATAGCGGACGCCACGCAAGGCTAGCGGGATAAGCGCAATGATGATGAGCGCATTGAAGATGACCGCGGAGAGAATGGCGGATTCCGGAGTGCGCAACCGCATGATGTTCAACACTCCCAACTGGGGAAACGCCGCGGCAAACATCGCAG
>Ga0335078_10000321_pt1 | contig 76880 bp, 71 predicted proteins | sample Lox_Sample_32_FD_206711 | JGI IMG/M metagenome (GOLD analysis project Ga0335078, IMG submission 206711) | Soil microbial communities from Loxahatchee National Wildlife Refuge, Florida, United States - Lox_Sample_3.2 | ecosystem: Environmental > Terrestrial > Soil > Wetlands | place: USA...
CCCTGGACGAGGGGACCGTCATCGAGGTCCTGCCCCCGTTCGCGGGAGGCTGACCGGCTCCTTCGCGGGAGGCTGACCGGCGTCGCCGCGGCGGAGCGGCGATGCACCCTCCGGCGCTGGGTAGGGTGACACCGCCATGCGAAAGCTGCTGATCGGCGTCATCGTCCTTGCCGCGCTGCTGGTAGCCGCCGACCGGGTCTCGGTAGCCGTCGCGGAGAACCGGATCTCCGACCGGCTTGCCAGCGCCTACGGGCTGCCGGGCAAGCCCGGCGTAACGATCACCGGCTTCCCGTTCCTCACCCAGGTCGCCACCGGTGACTACCAGCAGATCGACGTCTCCGCCAGCCAGGTGCAGTCCGGCGGGGCGACCCTGCGGCACCTGCGCGTGCGCCTCAGCGGCGTGCACGCCTCGGTCAGCCAGGTGCTGGGGCGCGGCGCCTCGATGGTGACCGCCGACCGCGCCGCGGGCTCGGCGATGGTCGGGTTCGGCACCGTGGACCGGCGGCTGCCGGGCGGGTTCCGGCTCCGCCCGGACGGCAAGAACCTCAGCGTGTCCGGCCGGCTGGCCGTCCACGGCGTGCACGTCCCGGTGTCCGCCACGGTCGCCCTCGGCGTGGCGGGCAGTGGTATCAGCGTTACGCCGGTGCGCGTCAGCGTTCCCGGCGTTGCCGCCCTGCCCGTCTCCGCCTACTCCTCGCAGCTGCGTATCGTGGTCCCGCTGAGCACACTGCCGCTGCACCTGCGCCTCACCTCGGTGCGCGTGACCCCGGGCGGGCTGCGGATCGGCGCGTTCGCCCGGCACGTGCAGTTCGCCCGGGCGTGATGGGCCGCCCGCGCGCCCTCGGCCGACCGGGGAGGACCAGTGAAGAGCCGCCGTGAACCGATCGCGGCGCGGCTACGTGTCAAGGGTGTGGTGCGCAACAGGACGGCCGGGGACGCCAAGCCGGCCCAGAAGGTCAGGGACGAGGAGCTCGTCCGTGCCCTTTACGCGGAGCATGCGGCGGCACTGCTGCGCTTCACAATGCGCTTGACCGATGGCGACAGGCAGCGGGCGGAGGATATCGTGCAGGAAACCTTGCTGCGCGCCTGGCTGCATCCCGAGGCGATCGCGGAGCGGCCCGCGCGGCCCTGGCTCTTCGCGGTGGCGCGCAACCTCGCGGTAGACGCGCACAGGGCCAGGAAGGCACGCCCGATGGAGGTCGGCGAGGGCGCACTCAACCTCGTCCCTGTACCTGATGAGGCCGATCGAGTGCTCGAATCATGGGCAGTCGCGGACGCGCTCGCGACGCTCCGCCCCGATCACCGGCAGGTCCTGCTCGAGACGTACTACCGGGGCAGATCGGTAGCCGAGGCGGCCGCCGTGCTCGGCGTCCCGGCGGGGACCGTCAAGTCCCGGGCGTTCTACGCGCTCCGGGCGCTCAAGCTGGCATTGGAAGAACGGGGGCTGGCGCCATGAGCGGCATGGCTAGCTGCCGTGAGATCCGGCAGGCGCTTGGCGTCTACGTGCTCGGCGCCATCGACCCCGCCGAGCGGGCACAGGTGGACGAGCACCTTTCCGGCTGCGCCGAATGCAGGGAGGAACTGGCGGGGCTGGCCGGGCTCCCGGCCATGCTCCGCAAGGTCCCGGCCGGTGAGGCCGAACGCCTGGCGGTCGGCCAGGACGCCGGCCCCACCGAGATGCCGTCGGAGGAGATGCTCGAGTCGCTGCTGGCCCGTACCTCCAACGTGCGGCGCCTGCACCGGTGGCGGGGCATCGCCGCCGCCGCGGCCGTGGCGATCGTGGCCCTCGGCGGTGGCGTGGCCATCGCCAACGCCGTGCAGCCCGCGCCGCCGGGCGTGGTGGCCGGGCACTGGCACACGGCGGTCGGCCACACCGGCACCGTCCGCCTCACGGTCGAGTACCGGCCGGTGGAGTCGGGCACCCAGATAAGGGCCAACGTCACCGGTGTCGCGCCCGGTGCCCTGTGCGAGCTGCGGGCCGTGGACAGCCAGGGCCGTTTCTCGGTTCTGGGCAGCTGGCAGTTCTGGAGCGGGTCCCCGTGGTTCCCGTCATCGACCTGGGTCCACGCCGCCAGCCTGGAAAGCTTCCAGCTGACGATCGGCGGCAGGGTGGTCGCCTCGGCCCCCGCGTGAGCGGGGCGCCGGGCCGCCCCGCCGGCTGGTGCGGGAATGAGACCGGGCCGGGCGGCGCTATAGACAGGCGTGTTTGCCGGAGTGGTCGTGGTGGCCGTCGTCCTGGGCCTGGCAACGGCCGGCGCCCTGGTCCTGCGGCGCCGTGACGGAAGGCTCACCGGCACCCCGGAGCGGTCGGTGACCGGCATCGAGCTTGGTCACCCGCTGGGTTCGCGGGCGACGCTGCTCCAGTTCTCCTCAGCCTTCTGCGCGCCCTGCCGCGCGGCCAGGCAGCTGCTCGCCGACGTGGCGTCCCGCGACAGCGGCGTCGCGCACGTGGAGATCGACGTGGCCGACCGGCTGGACCTGGTGCGGCTCCTGGACGTCCGCCGGACGCCCACGGTGTTCGTCCTCGGCCCGCAGGGCCAGATCACCCGCAGGGCGAGCGGCCTGCCGCGCCGCGACGACGTGGTGGCGGCGGTGGCCCTGGCCACCGGTGGCACCGCCGGGCGCAGGGAGTGACACGCAACGTGGCCGCGCATAGCATCGGACCCATGCCCCCTCCCGCGTCCCCCCGCAGGACCACGGGCACGCGGGGACCGCAAGGGTCGGTCCTGCTCACGATCCGGCGCCCGGTGGACTACTGCCGGGTCGCGGCGGCGTTGTGTCGCCCTGGCGCGCGCGCCGGCATCGCCCTGCCTGACTGAGGGCGCCCCGGCTGCCGCCACCCGCTCCCTGCGGCCGGCCTGAATCCCGGCCCACCGGGGGGTGGCCGGAAAACAGTATCAACGGACAGGCTTCCCGGCGCCGTGACCGGCGCGGGAAGGACGGGACGCCGAAGGGACGACTAGCCGATGAAGGTTGATCCGAGGGGACAGCGGTTCGCCGCGGCACTGTCCGCCGTGGTCCTCGTGATCGTGCTGGTGACCAGCAGCGCCTGGCTGCTGGCCGCGCAGGCGGCCGTGTTCGGCGCCGGAGCGGTGTTCGGGCTGCGGTACGCGCCGTACGGCCTGATCTTTCGCTGGCTGGTCCGGCCGCGGCTCGGCCCGCCCCGGGAACTGGAGGACGAGGCGCCGCCGCGGTTCTCCCAATGGGCGGGCCTGGTCATCAGCGTCATCGGGGTGGTCGGGTACGCCACCGGCGTCACCCCGCTGGGCGTGGCCGCGGCCGCGCTCGCGCTCGCGGCGGCCTTTCTCAACGCAGCCTTCGGCCTGTGCCTCGGCTGCGAGATGTATGTGATGATCCGACGCTTCCGGCCGGCCCGCCACGACGGGCGACAGCCGGAGCATGACAAGGAGGTACCCGCATGAGCCGCTCCGATGTCCTGGTGGACGCCGACTGGGTGGAGGCTCACCTCGGCGACCCGGGCGTGGTGCTGGTCGAGGTGGACGAGGACACCACCGCCTACGACAAGGGACACATCGCCAGCGCGGTAAAGATCGACTGGAGGAAGGATCTCCAGGACCCGGTTCGCCGTGACTTCGTGGACAAGGCTGGGTTCGAGGAACTGCTGTCGGCCCGCGGCATTTCCAACGACGACCTCGTGGTCCTCTACGGCGGGAACAACAACTGGTTCGCCGCCTACGCGTACTGGTACTTCCGGATCTACGGGCACGCCAACGTCAAGCTGCTCGACGGTGGCCGCAAGAGGTGGGAACTGGACTCACGCGACCTCGTGACCGAGATACCGGACCGGCCGAGGACCTCTTACCAGGCCACGGAGCAGGACACCTCGATCAGGGCGTTCCGCGACGAGGTGGTCGCCGCAATCGGCCAGCGCAACCTGGTGGACGTGCGCTCGCCCGACGAGTTCAGCGGCAAGCTCCTGGCCCCCGCTCACCTGCCGCAGGAGCAGGCGCAACGGGCCGGCCACATCCCGACGGCCAGGAACGTCCCTTGGTCCAGGGCGGCCAATGACGACGGCACCTTCAAGTCCGACGACGACCTCCAGGCACTGTACGGCGGGGCCGGCCTGGACTTCGGCAAGGACACCATCGCCTACTGCCGCATCGGCGAGCGGTCCGCGCACACCTGGTTCGTCCTGCACGAACTGCTCGGCCAGGCGAACGTGAAGAACTACGACGGGTCCTGGACCGAGTACGGCTCCCTGGTCGGGGTGCCGATCGAGCTTGGTGCGGGCCGGTGAGCGGGGACCCGCAGGGCTGCGGCGCCCCGGCCGGCGGGGTCGCCGTGACCGAGAACTCCTCGGGCGAGGCGATCATCGAGGGCACGGTGACCGGTGACGGCGCCCCGGCGTCCGTCGGCTACGCACGGTTGCTGAACGAAGGCGGCGAGTTCGTGGCCGAGGTGCCGCTGGGACCCGACGGCGGGTTCCGCTTCTTCGCCGCGCCGGGCACCTGGACGGTCCGGGTGCTGGCGCCGCGCGGGGCCCGCGCCGAGGAAACGGTCACCGCGGACCGCGGCCACACCACCACTGTCGCGCTCAGCGTCGCGGCACCGTAGCGCCTTCATGTAGCGGCTCGGCCGGGACCGGCCCGGAGGGGACATGCGCAATGCGCCGCACCTCCGGGCCGCACCGGCCCGGGGAGCCGCCGCGAAGGGCTGTTTAGCGACCCGACGCATTTTCGTCGCACTTATGTCCCCCTCCTATTCAACTTCTCGTCACCTGGGCCGCCTATCACTGGGATGGGCGGCGAGGCCCCTCATCCAAAGTGCCAGTGACAAGCAGTCACAAGTAACGTGGCGGGACGAACCGGTGATCACCATCGCGTACTTCACCAAGACGATTGAGGCGTCACTGTCCCGGGTGCCACGGCCGCACCCGGCGCCGCCGCGGGCGGCCAGGGACGCGGCCTTCCGGTCCGTGCCCGCTCTCGACGGCATCGTCCTGGGGCAGGCGGTCCTGGCCGCCCCGGGTCACGCGGAATGACCGCTGTGGCGAAGGAGGAGGGGGGCAGGCTCCGGAACAGGCCCACGGCGGCGGCAGTCCTTGCTGACCGGCTGGCCGCTGCCCTGGTGCACCACGAGCCGGGCTGGCGGCTGCCCCGGCTCACCGCGCTGGCCAGGCGCTACAGCGTGAGCTCCGCGGAGATCGACGCGGCCATCGATGACCTGGCCGCGCGCCACCTGGTGCGGCGGCTTCCGGACGGCCAGGTGTACCGGGCCAGCCCGGCGGAGTACTGGGTGCCCCTGGAAGGGGTGTTCGGGCTCGTCTCCCGGGTCGATCCGATGGGCGGGGTGCTCGCCTGCGCCAGCAGGCACGCGACCCTGCGCCGTCCCCCCGAGGACATCGGCCGGTCGCTCGGCCTGCCGCCGGGCGAGCCCGTCGTCACCGTCAGGTGCATCTGGACGGTCGGCGGCGAGCCCGGGGCACTGGCCGCCAGCTACCTGCCCGAGCCGCTCGCCGCCAGGCTGGGCGTGGTCCCGGCGGCGAAACCGGGCGAGGAAGAGGAGCTGCCGGACAGCGAGCGGGGCACGATGGCCTCGCCCCTGTCGTTCCCCCTGCCGTGGCGGCCCGCGGACGCCGGCGGGCCGCGGCCGGCCGCGGTGCAGATCGAGATGGGCCTGCCGCCCCCGTCCGCGGCGCGGACGCTGCGGCTGGCGGCGGGCGAGCTGGTGGCGACGGTGACGGTCAGCTTCGCCGACCCGGGGTCCGGCTCCCCGGCCGGGCTGACGATGGCGATGTTGCGCCCGGAGCTGTTCCGGATCGTGGTGGAGGCCGCCCCGCGCCCGGCGGCCGCCGGCCGCGAGGCCGCCCCGCGCCCGTCCGCGGACAGCGAGGCCGCCCCGCGGCCGGTGCCCGCGGAAACCACCGATGGTTTGGCGAGTGCCTGGACACACACCGGCGACGGCTGGGACTCTTGACGGCAAATGCCTTCCGCCGTCCGCCCAGCCCCCGGGCGCCTGCCCCGGCGGGCCCGTTATCTCGTCCCGCTCGGCCTTCCGCGCCGCGGTGAGGTTATCGCCGCGGCGGCGGTCGCGGCCGTGGTGGCCGGGGTCTTATTAGCCCCGCTCACGCTGGCGCTCGCGGCGGCGTTCCACGCGGTGAGCAGGGCCAGCCGCTGGCGCCCGCTGTGGTTGTTCGTCCCCGCCGCCTGCGGCACCGTCTGGGTCCTCGCGATCGGCGCGCGCGCCGCCGCCGCCGGGATGCGCCGGGGCCCCGCGGCCGCCGCGGCCCTGGTGCCGGCCGTCCCGGCCGCGCTGGCGCGGCTGCCCGGCACGATCGCGGCGGGGCTGCCCGGCCAGTTCCCGGTGGCGCTGGTCCTGGCCGCGGGGCTGGCCGCGCTGGCCTGGTGGGTGCGCTGGATGCACACCGACGAGTGGGACGTGCCGCCGGCCCGCCCGGGCCTGGCCAGCGCCGTCCTGCGCAACCGGACCGCCGCGTCGCTGCGGGCGGGCCGCGTGCTCACCAGGGACGGGGCGTGCCTGGGAGTGATCGAGGCGACCGGCCGGCCCGCGGCCCTGTCCTGGCGCGACGCCGGGGGCGGGGTGCTCGTGACCGGCGCGGCACGGCAGGCCGTGGCGGCGTCCGGCCTGCAGTTCGCGCACGCGGCGATCCGCCGCCGCAAGCCGGTGATCGTGGTGGACCTGACCGGGAACCGTGAGCTCCCCGGCACGCTCGCCGCGATCTGCGCGGCGGCGGGAGCCCCGCTGCACTCCTTCAGCGCGGCGGGCGGGGCCCGGTACGAGCCGCGGACCGTGCCCAGCGAGGAGCAGCGCGCCGCCCTGCGCGCCGCCCCGTGGGAGCCCGGCCCGGGGCCCGCCGCGCGCGCCCGGGCCGGGCTGGACGAGGTGGTGCGGCAACGGGGCGTGGCGCTGTTCGCGCTGGACGGGCAGCGATCCGGGCGGGCGGCCGGGCTGGTCGCCGGGCTCGTCGCGGCGGACGTCGCGGCCATCTACACCGGCCTGGGCCGCCACAAGGTCGCGCCGGATGGCCTGTGCTGGTTCACCGAGTGCGACGGGGTCGACCCGGCCGCCCTGTCCGCGCTCATCGCCTCGGCCAGCCCGGCCGGGCTTGTCCCGGTGCTCGCCGGCACCGCGCCGCGGGCCGCGGCGGCCCTGGCCGGGCAGGTCGGCGCCGGCCTCGTCCACCGGCTGGCCGACACCGGCCTAGCGGCGCAGCTCGGCTCGATGACCGGCAGCACGATCGCGGCCCTGTCCCGCGTCCCGGCCAGGCACACGGCGGACCAGGAGGGCACCACGGCATCGCCGGGGACGGAGGTCAGTCCCGCCGTTCCGTTAGGCACCATGCTCGTTCCCGTCATCGGACCGGAAACCTTATGCACACTGGGAGGCGACGAATTCGTGCTGGTCACCGGCCTCGCGGCGGCGCACGCGGAGGCCGGCCAGCGCGGCGGCGCGGTGGCGGTGCGGTGCCGGGCGGTCAGCGGGCGGATCGCCGGCGGGCCGGTCCCGGCACCGCTGCCCGGCGGCCCGCCGGGCCGTCACGCGACCGGGCGGCAGCCGTGAGAGCCGGGCCGGTGCAGCCCGTCAGCACCTGCCTGGGCTGGCAGTACGCGGTGGCGCACGCCGATCCCGGGCTGCCGCCCAGGCGCCCGGTGCCACCGGAGCCGGAGCGGCTGAACCCGGGCTGGCTGGCGGCCCAGCGGGCAGAGGAGAACCTGATCGGCCGCCGCGCCATAGGAACGGCCGGCGGCTGCGTCCTGGCGGCCGCGGGGGTGACCCTGCTCGGCTGGGCCGGGTGGCTGAACCCGGCGCTGACTGCGCTGGGGGCGGCGGCCTTCGCCACGGTGGGCGCGCTGGGCGCGGCCAGCGCGTGGCGGGGCCGGCAGGCGCTGGCCGCTGCCCTCGCGGCGGAGACACGCCGGGTGAGCGCTGCCCGAGCGGTCCAGGAAAGCGAGTTGTTCGGCGCGCAGGAGGAGCATGCCCGCAGGTTCCGGGCATGGCAGGCGCGCCAGCGTGCGTTCTGCGGGCAGGCGCTGTGGTATCCCGTGGCGCTGCCCGCGGGGATCGACCGGGTGGACCTGGCCGGTGGCACGCTGGCCGGCTGGTCGGCCCTGCTGACCACGATCGCCCTGCCGCGCCTGGCCGGCGGCGACGAGATCACCGTGATCGACCTGTCCGAGGGCGCCATCGCCAGGGACCTGGTCACGCTCGCCGACGGGCTGCGGATGAGCCCGCTGGTCTGGGTGCTGCCCGCTGACCTGCCCCGGTTCGACCTGGGCGTCGGCCTGCCGGCCGCGGCCACGGCGGACATCCTGGCCGCGGCCGTGTCGGCCGATCTCACCGGGGCGGGGGGCGCCCGGCCCGCCGGGCACGACCCGGCCGCGGACCACGCACTGCTGTCCCGGCTGCTGGAGGTGCTCGGTGACGGGGCCCCGGCCGCCCGCGTGACCGCGGGCCTGCGTGCGCTGGCACAGGTCGGCGACCCGCGCGCGGACGTCCGGGCCGGCCTGCTCACCGCGGCCCAGCTTGACCGGATCACCGCCCTGTTCGGCCGCGGCGCCGCCGACCGGGTGGTCATCGAGCGCGCCTGGGCGCTGGAGGCGCGGCTGCGCGTGCTTGACCGCCTCGGCACCGATCCGGTGCCCGTGCCGCGGAGCGGGCTGCGGGTCGTGGCCGTCAGCCCCGGCGGCGCGTTCGGCTCCGGCGTGCTGGCGGCCTACGTCACGCTGGCCCTCACCCATCTGCTCCGCCACGCCAGCCCCGGCCGGCCATGGCGGCACACGGTCGTCCTGGCGGGGGCGCAGCAGCTCCCGGGGGAAGTGATCGACGCGCTGGCGGGCGCGTGCGAGGTCACCAGGACCGGGCTGGTCCTCGGCTACCGCTCGATTCCGGCCCAGGTCGCGCACCGGCTCGGCCGCGGAAACGCGGCGCTGGCCGTGATGCGCCTCGGCAACGCCGCCGATGCCAGGGCGGCGAGCGAGCAGATCGGGGCGCAGCACCGGTTCGTGCTCAGCCAGTTCACCGATACGGTCGGCGCCTCGGTCACCGACACCGCCGGTGACTCCTACAGCTCCACCGTCGGCACGGCACAGTCGGCCTCGGTGTCGCGCTCCCGCAGCCAGACCGCGGGGCGCAGCCGGGGCCGCGGCCAGGCCAGGTCCGGCGCCGCGCCGTTCGCCGCGGCGACCCGCTCGGGGAGCGCCGAGACCAGCGAGTCACGTGGCACCAGCGACACCGACTCGGTCACCGACGGGATCAACTCCAGCACGTCCTGGGGGGTGACCACGTCCCGGGCGATCGGGCTCAACGAGTCGCTGGGCCGGACCGTGCAACGGTCCCGGGAGTTCCTCGTGGAGCCGGACGAACTGCAGCGGCTCCCGCCGAGCGCGGTGATCATCAGCTACGCGTCGGGGCCGCGGCGGCACGTGGTGCTGGCGGACGCCAACCCGGCGATCGCCGCGCTGCCCACCGTGGCAGTAACGGGCCTTGACCAGGCGCGGCATCCCGGACAGCCGGCCGCCGGGCACCCGGCCGGGGCTGCCGGGGCCGCCGGGCACCCGGCCGGCTGGCGGTCGGGGGCCCGCCAGCCAGCGCCGAACCTGGGCCCGCCGCCCGAGCCCCCCGACTGGCGCCGCCGGTGACCACCGGCCGGCCGCCGATGCGGGAGGATGCGGGTATGGCCACTCACATCGCGCTGCTGCGCGGCATCAACGTCGGCGGCCGCAACAAGGTCGCGATGGCGGACCTGCGCACGGTGGTCGCCGCGCTCGGCCACACCGACGTCGCGACCTACATCCAGAGCGGCAACGTGGTCTTCACCAGCGCCGGGGAGGATGCCGGGGCGCTGGCCAGCACCATGGAGCAGGCCATCGCCGACCGTCTCGGCGTCAAGCCCGCGGTGATCGTGCTGTCCTGCGAAGACCTGGCCCGCGCGATGCGCGACAACCCCTACCCCGGCGAGCCGAACCCCCGGTTCGTCCACGCGGTGTTCTTCCGCGAGCCGCCCGCCGGGGCGCAGGAGGCGATCGAGGCCGGGCAGCGGCGGTCGGCGGAGAAGGGCGGGCGGGACACGGCCCGGCTCGTCGGCGCGACCCTGTACCTGCACACCCCGGACGGCTTCGGCCGCAGCGAGCTTGCCCTCTACCTGCTGAACCGGGCGGCCAGCCCGGTCGCCACCGGGACCGCCCGCAACTGGGCGACGGTCACCAAGCTGCTCGCGCTGTGCGCGGGCTGAGGGCGGGCGGGCAAAATTTCCGCCGCACGGGTAACGGCCGGCCGGCGAACGGCGAATATAGGACGCACCCGCGGGCGGCTGGCCCGTGCCGCGGGCGACAACTTCGGCCGTGGAGGCTTCGCATGGGTCGTTTGCCCGGATCAGCCACTTTGGGAGCGGCCGTGCTGGCGGCGGGCGCCGCCGTCGTGCTCGCCGCCGCGCCTGCCAGCGGGGCCGGGGCGCACCCCCGGCCGCCCGAACCCGGTGCGCGCGCGGCCACCGCGGGCCCGGGAGCGGACCAGCAGCGCCCCGTGCTGCTGATCAACGGCGCCCGGCTGATGCCCGGCCCGGGGAGCGGGACGGCCGGCGGGCTCGCCGCGGGCACCGCCAGCGGCATGAACGCGATGCTGCTGACCCGGTCGGCGGGCGGCACCACCTATGTCGTCCCGGCCGACGCGCTGCCCTACCTGGGCCGCGGGCTGAGCCCGGGGCTGTTCGACGTCCGCAGCCTGCGGCGCGCGGAGGCGGGCGGGCGGCTGCCGGTCCAGGTCCGGTACGCGGGGCAGGTCCCGTCCCTGCCCGGAGTGACGATCACCGCCGCGTCCGGCGGGAGCGCCCGCGGGTACCTGAGCGCCGCGTCGGCGCGGGCGTTCGGCACCGCGCTCGCCCGGCAGTACGCCGCCGACCACAGCCGCGCCAGCTACGGGCAGGACGGGCTGTTCGCGGGCCAGGTGTCGGTCTCGCTGCCCGGCGCGGCCGCGCCGCGGCGGCCGCCGGGCCGCCCGGTGCGGCACTTCCCGATGCAGACCCTCACGGTCACCGCGACCAACCTGGCCGGCCAGCCCGACACCGGGGACCAGGTGGAGATCCTCAACGCCGACAACAGCGGCCTGTTCGCCGACCCGGTCGAGTCGTCGAACGTCTTCTATCACGGCGTGGCCAAGTTCAGCGTGCCCGCCGGCGACTACTGGGCCGTCGGGTTCTTCAGCCCGGCGGCCGGCGCCCCGCAGGTGCGCATGCCGGTGCTGCCGCAGTTCAGCGTGCGTGGCGCCACGACCGTGCGGATGCCCGAGAGCGCCGCTGACAGCCGGATCCAGATGGTGACGCCCCGGCCCGCCCAGGTGGACTACACCAACTTCCTGATGGTCCGGTTCGGGCGCTCCGGGCCGCCGGGCATCATGGGCCTGGACGTCCCGTCGCCCTCGGTCCAGGTCTGGGTCAGCCCCACCACGACGCGGCCCACGGTCGGCGGGCTGCAGGCGCTCACCGCCGCGCAGCTCGACTCACCGCCCGCGGCAGCGGCCAGCCCGTATGAGTACGGGCTGGCCTACCTGGCCACCAGCGGGCTCATCCCGCCGCAGCGGCACGTGGTGCACACCGCCGCGCTCGCCACCGTGGCCGCCCGCTACTACCAGGCGGCGCCGTCGCGCGTGCAGCAGTTCATGACCGTGGGCACGTCGCTGCTGGACAAGCTGACCGGGTACGCCGGCAGTGGCGTGATCTTCCGCGCGCCCAGCCAGATCACCGAGTACCTGTCCGCCAGCCACTCCCTGATCTGGACCGACCAGTACTTCCAGCAGGCCTCGCTCTTCAGCGAGGGCGGCGGCCAGTTCGAGAACGGCCGGACCTATGTGCCGGGGGAACGGGTGACCGAGAACTGGGGCGCGTTCCCGCTGCACGTCGCCCCGAACGTCAACCTGGTCGGCGGCCAGAACCCCGACCCGTTCCTGGACGTGGGCGCGGCCCGGGCCGGGGACACGCTCGGGTTCTACCTCACCCCGTTCAGCGGGAACCAGCCCGGCTACACCGGCTCGGGCTACCTCGGCATCCCGGGCGTCAAGTTCTCCGGCCAGTTCAGCATCGATGTGAACGGCAAGCAGGTGGCGTCCGGCAACGCGGCCCGCCCGGTGAAGATCCTCGGGGAGTTCGGCACCACCGTGACGGTCAGCCCGCGGCCGTCGGTGATCCGGCTGGCGCTCACCGCGCAGCGGACCGGGCCGGGATACCCGCTCTCCTCGGCCAGCAGCACCGTGTGGACCTGGCATTCCGCGCACGAGGCCGGCGGAACGGTACCGCCCGGCTGGTGGTGCCCGACGGGGTTCTTGTCCCGGTCCTGCTCGGTGCAGCCCCTGATGGCGTTGCGTTACGCGATCCCGGGGCTGGCCCTGGACGGCACGGCGCCGGCCGGGCAGCAGGTACTCCAGGTCTTCGCCGGCCACCTGCCGCTCGCCACGTCCTCGCAGGTCACCGGCGTGAAGGTCGCGGTTTCCCTGGACGGCGGCACGACCTGGCACCCGGCCCAGGTGTCCGGCGGAGCGGGCCGCTACACCGCGGTGTACCCCGCCCCGGCGGGGACGATGGTGTCGCTGCGCACCAGCGCCGCCGACGCCGCGGGCGGCACGGTCACCGACACGCTCATCAACGCCTACCGGATCGCGTCCTGACCCGGCCGAAGGAGGCCCGCATGCGTCGTCGTAGGGCAGGGAGAGCGGCAATCCGGGCCGGTGCGGCCATCGTGGTGGCGGCGTCCGCGGCGAGCACGGCGGCGGCCCAGGCGGGCCCGGCGGCGGCGCGGGCGGGCACCCCGCCCGCGTTAACGGGCCGGGCGCTGGTGCTGATCAACGGGGACCGGCTGGTGACCGGCGGGCGCTTCCCGCGCCTGCTGCCCGGCGCCGCGAGCCCGGCGGCGGCGGCGCTGCTCGCCATGGGCACGGGCAGCTCGTCCTGGGTGGTCCCGGCGGTGGCGGTGCCGTTCCTGGGGCGCGGCCTGGATCCGGCGCTGTTCCGGGTGGCGTCGCTGGCCTCGGCCGAGGCGGCGGGCCGGCTGCCGGTGACGGTGTCCTACCGGGGACCGGTGCCGTCACTGCCGGGAGTGGTGATCACCGGCGCCGCCGGGGGCACGGCGCGGGGATACCTGACCGCCGCCGGGGCGCGGGCGTTCGGCGCTGCGCTGGTGCGGCAGTTCGCCGCCGATCATGCCCGGGCCAGCTACGGACGGGACGGGATGTTCGGCGGCGGGGTGTCGGTGCGCCTGGCCGGGTCGCCCGCCGGGGCGGCACGGGCCGCGCTGGCCCGGCATCCGGTGGCGTTCCCGATGCGCACGCTGACCGTGACCGGCACGAACCTGGCGGGCAAGCCCGACACCGGCGACGTGGTGGCGGTGTTCAACACCGACCGGGCCAGCCGGTTCGCCGACCCGGTCGAGTCGCAGAACGTCTTCGACCACGGCGCGACGAGGTTCAGCGTGCCGGCCGGGCACTACTGGGTGCTCGGGCTCTTCCCGGCCGTCCTCGCCCACCGCGAGTTCGAGTGGCGCCTGCCGATCCTGCCCCAGGTCACCGTGGCCGGGAGCACCACCGTGCACATCGCGGAACGGGCGGCGGACAGCCAGATCCGGGTGATCACGCCGCGGCCCGCGGTCCCGGTCAACGAGTCCCTGGAACTGCGGCACACCAGCGCGCGCGGCCCGGCCTCGCTCACGTGGTTCTTCGGCGGCTACAGCCCCGTGTTCCTCAGCCCGACCACCCGCCGGGCCACCGTCGGGACGCTCCAGGCCTACGTGTTCGAGCAACTGTTCTCCCCGGCCGGGGCCGCGGGGACGCCGTACGAGTACGACGTGGCCTACGCGGACACCGGGCTCCTCCCGCCACAGCGGTACGTCGTGCGCCCGGCGGGCCTGGCCACCGTGCGCGCCAGCTACTACGCGGACGCGAAGACCACCGGCGCCGAGTCACGGTTCGGCGTGTTCCCCGACCAGTGGGCCACCATCCCCGGGGTCTTGTTCCTGCCGCGGAAGATGCCGCGGCGGCAGACCGAGTACCTGACCGGCAATCCGGCGGTCCTGTGGGACGACACCGCCGAGCAGTACGGCCTGGACCTGGCCGGCGGCCAGGCGGACGCCCTGCGCACCTTCCGGGCGGGGCAGCAGGCGCGGGAGAGCTGGAACGCCTACCCGCTGCACGAGGGCTACAACACCGACCTGATCGGCCCGGCGAACCGGGCCACGGCCCTGCCGTCCGCGTCCCGGGCGGGCAACGTGCTGACCGTGGACGTCATGCCGTTCAGCGACAGCACCCCGGGCCACCTCGGCGCCTCGGGGTTCTACGGCGGTCAGGCGGGGCCATACGGCACGATCACCGGCCGCTACCGGATCGACGAGAACGGCAAGCTGATCGCGTCGGGGAACCCGCTCGCAGGCTTCAAGGAAGTCGGCCCGGCCGGCGAGTTCCACGCCCAGGTGACGCTGAGCCCGAGCCCGTCCACCGTCCGGCTCGTCCTCGACGCGTCCAGGACGGCCCCGATCTACCCCCTCTCCACCGCCAGCCGGACCGTGTGGACCTGGCGGTCGGCGCACGAGGCGGGTGCCCGGCTGCCCGCCGGGTGGGGCTGCGTGCTCGGTCGGTACGGGACCGCGACCGGGCATGCCTGCGCCGTGCAGCCGATGATGACGCTGGCGTACGCGGTGCGCGGGCTTTCGCTGGCGGGGTCGGCGCCGCCCGGGCGCCAGGTGGTGCACGTCACCGCCGGGCACCTGCAGCTGGCGACGGCCGCGGCGGTGACCCGGGCGGCCGTGTCGGTGTCATTCGATGGCGGAAAGACCTGGCGCCGCGCTAAGGTCACCGGCCACGGCGGCAGCTACGCGGCGGCCTTCCGCGCCCCGGCCGGGGTGACGGTGTCGCTGCGCAGCAGCGCCGCCGACGCCGCGGGCGGGGCGGTCACCGAGACCATCCTCAACGCCTACCAGGCCGCGCCGTGACCCGCGCGATCGTGGTGCGCACCAGCCAGCGCGTCCCGGGCGCCCGGGGCGCCCACGTCACCCGGAGCACGTCCCGGTCCCGACAGCAGGGAGCAGCCAGATGAGGATCACCAGGATTGCCATCGCGGCGGGTGCCGCCCTGACGGCCGCCGGAGCGCTCACCGTGGCCGTCCCGGCCGCCGCGGCCCCGGCGCCGGCGATGCGGCAGGCGTGCCCGGCGCAGCGCCCGGGCACGCTGCGGTGCCTGACGCTGTACGCACCGCAGACCGCGGTGAACCGGGCGATCGCGGCGCAGGCCGCGGGCGAGCGGGTCCCGCCCCGGTCGACGGCCCCGGTGGGCTGGGGAGCCACCAGCATCGAGGCGGCGTACAAGCTGCCGGTGACCAGGGGCGCGGGCCAGACGATCGGGATCGTGGACGCGTACAGCACCCCGCATCTGGCCGCTGACCTCGGCGTCTACCGGAAACAGTACGGGCTGGCGCCGTGCACCACGGCCGGCGGCTGCCTGCGGATCGTCAACCAGCAGGGCCAGCCGTCGCCGTTGCCCAGGGCCGATCCGCTGGGCTGGGGCGTGGAGGAGACCCTGGATGTGTCGATGGTGTCCGCGGCGTGCCCGCGCTGCAAGATCATCGTGGTGGAGGGCACGACCCCGAGTTTCGCGGACCTGGCGGCGGCGGAGAAGACCGCCGTGCGGCTGGGCGCGAACGTGGTCTCCAACAGCTACGACGCCAGGGAGAGCGGGTTCAGCCAGGCGTACGCCAAGGCCTACAACCAGCCAGGGCACGTGATCGTCGCCTCGTCGGGTGACTACGGCTACACCGCGGCGATGTTCCCGGCGAACCTGGCGAGCGTGACGGCGGCCGGGGGGACCGAGCTTTCCCGGGCCAAGAACGCGCGCGGCTGGACGGAAACGGTCTGGAACAACGGCTTCGGCGCCTCGGGCAGCGGCTGTTCCGCCTACGTGGCCAAGCCGGCCTGGCAGCACGACCCGCACTGCCCCGGCCGCACGGCCGGCGACGTCGCCGCGGTGGCCACCAACATCCCCTTGTATGACAGTTCGGTATCGCCGGGGCTGGGCGGCCCCTGGCTCACCATCAGCGGGACCAGCGCCTCCTCGCCGCTGATCGCCGGGGTGTACGGCCTGGCCGGCAACGCCGCCACCGTCCCGCCGGGTTACGAGTACGCCCACGCCAGCGCGCTGTTCGACATCACCAGGGGACAGAACGGCTGGTTCAGCGGCCCCGCGTCGTGCGGGCATGACTACCTGTGCGTGGCGAAGAAGGGATACGACGCACCCACCGGGCTGGGCAGCCCCGACGGCGCCGGTGCCTTCTAGGCGGCGCACCGTCACGAAGCCCGGCGGGAGCGCTAGTCAGCCGGGGCGGATCCGGCGAGGTAGACCACCCGGCGGGCGATGTTGATGGCGTGATCGCCGAGCCGCTTGTAGAGGCGCGCCACCAGCGTGATGTCCATCGTCACCGGCAGCGGCATGCCGCCCGCGGCGAGCTCGGCTATCAGGCTGGCGTGCAGCTCGTCCATCTCGTCATCACGTTCCGCCAGGACGAATGCGGCGGAGCGATCGCGCTTGTACCAGGCGTCCGCCGCCTGGCGCCACATACTGGAGGAAAGATCCCCCATTCGCTCGATCAGCAGCTGGCTGCGCGGCGTGAGATCCTCGCTGAGAATGTGGTCGGCCCGGCGGGCGACCTCCACGACGAGGTCGTGTGAGCGTTCGAGTTCGGGCACGATTCGCAGCACGGAGAGCAGGAAGCGCAGGTCCGTGGCGACCGGCGCCTGCAGCAGGATTTCCCGGTTGACCAGCTGCTCGACCTCGGCGTAGAGCGCGTCGATGACCCCGTCCCGTTCGACCAGCACCCGGACCGCGTCATGGTTGCCGCTCAGCAGGGCATCGGTCGCCTCGGGCAGGTCTTCGGCGACCATGGCGAACAGCTCGATGACCTTGGCCTCGATGGCGTCCAGCTCGCGGTCGAATCCCTGCCGGTGCTCAGCCATAGCCGAAGTCTAGTGACAGTGGCCCCCGGCCGCAGTCACCGATTCCTGTACGGATCGACACCATGTCCTTTTCCCCAGGTAAATAGCAGGCGAAATGGCCCCTGCTTTTGCGCGAACGGGCGTGTCAAAATGGGACGGGCCCGGCGCTGACAGGGGGCCGGCTGGGAAGACCGCAACCCGGAAATTTTGGGTGACATTCAAACTAAGCGAAGTTGACGTAAGGGTGAATATTTAGCAAACGACCTTGGGCTGCCCGGGGGCGGGCAGCAATAATTCGACATTGTGGTGGATTACGGTTCGCGCCGCAGGCCTGGCCGGACCGGTAACCGCGTCATGGCCGCTGTCACGGGAGTCACGTCCGATCCCAGCCCTGTCTGATCGGAGACCGCATGAGCTGCCCGCTCGACGACCCGGCGAGCTGAAGCGGGAGGTCAGATGACGTCCACCCGGAATAATCGCGGTCTCCCCGCCGAGCGCGGACCCAGCCCGCGCGACCTGCGTCACCTGTGGCGGGTGAGGCAGGCGGTGGAGCGGACTGGCTACGTTGTGGCCGTGGCCAGCACCGCTATGACGGGCGGAAACAGGAGACAGACCGGCATGCGGGCCGCCCTGGGAGGGCCCGCCAGGTCCGTAACCCGGCCACTGGCATCGTCCCGGCCGGGCGGGGACAGCATGCACACCATCAAGGCCATCCCTGTGGCCGCACTCGGCAGGTAAATTCAAAGAGGAGAATACGCAAGATGCAACGCGTGCGCATTCAAGGAGTCGCGGCGGCCGGAGCCGCCCTGGCCGTAATGGCCTTGTCCCTGGCCGCCTGCAGCTCGTCAAGTTCCGGGTCAGGCGGCTCATCGTCGAGTCTCAGCGGCACGCTCAATGCGAGCGGGTCCACCTTCCAGCTCCCCTTCCAGCAGGCGGCCATCCAGGCGTACAAGTCGATCCAGCCCGGCATGACCGTGAACTACGGCGGCGGCGGCTCCGGCAAGGGCCGCTCGGACCTGGCCGCCGGGGTCGTCCAGTTCGCCGGCTCGGACTCGCCGATCCCCTCCGATGAGATCGCGAACTTCAAGGGCAAGACCGTGCTGTACTTCCCGGTCTTCCTCGGCCCGATCACGATGTCCTACAACCTGTCGGGCGTCAGCAGCCTGAAGCTGACCCCGACGGTGATCGCGGACATCTTCCAGGGCAAGATCACCAAGTGGAACGACCCGGCGCTCAAGTCGATCAACCCCGGGGTCAGCCTGCCCAGCACCCCGATCTCGCTGGCCGTCCGCTCGGACTCCTCGGGCACGACGGCGAACTTCTCGCTGTTCCTCCAGACGGCGGAGCCCAGCGTCTGGAAGCTCGGCAGCAGCTCGACGATCAACTGGCCCTCCAGCGCGCACGCCGGCAACGGCAACGGCGGGGTGGCGCAGATCATCAAGTCCACCCCCGGGGCCATCGGGTACGTCGACTACGCCGACGCCAAAGCCTCCGGGCTGAGCTACGCCTCGGTGCAGAACAAGGCCGGCAAGTACATCGCGCCCTCCCCGTCGTCGGCGTCCGCGGCCGGGACCACGGTGACGCTCGCGCCGAACCTCACCTTCGCCGCGGTCTGGTCGTCGGACCCGGCCGCCTACCCGATCACCTACCAGTCGTGGGACCTGGTCTACCAGAAGCAGTCGAGCACGAATACCACGAAGATGCTCAAGGCCTACATCGGGTACCTGCTCGGTGACGGCCAGAAGCTGCTGAACCCGCTCGGCTACGCGCCGCTGCCCGCGAACATCCTCTCGAAGGCCAAGGCGCAGCTGAGCAAGATCGGATCGTAGTGAGTGCAGTAACGCAGGCGGATCAGGCCGCCCCCGGCAGCGCCCCGGCCGGCGGCCTGATCGGCCATCGCGGCCTGGCCGACCGCGGCTTCCAGTGGCTGGCGGCCGCGGCCGGCCTGCTGGTGCTGGTGATCCTCGTCCTGATCGCCGTCACGACCAGCCAGCAGGCCGCGTCCTGGTTCAGCACCGAGGGCCTGGGCATCTTCGGCACCAAGTGGATCCCCGCGGAAAACAAGTTCGGCGCGCTGCCGTTCATCTACGGCACGGCCGTCACCGGGGTGATCGCGCTGGTGATGGCCGTCCCGGTCAGCATCGGCATCGCCCTGCTGCTGACCGAGGTGGTCCCGTACCGGCTCGCGCGGCCGATCGTCTACGTGGTGGACCTGCTGGCCGTGGTCCCGTCCGTGGTCTGGGGACTGTGGGGCATCCTGGTGTTCGCCCCCTGGATCCAGCACATCTACGCCTCGATCGGCTCGGCGGTCACCGGGATCCCGGTGCTCGACTCGCTGTTCGGCCCGCCGACCAGCGGGGCCTCGTTCTTCACCGCCGGCATCATCCTGGCCTTCATGATCACGCCGATCGTGACCTCGCTGTCGCGCGAGGTCATCGCGACGGTGCCGACGATGGACCGGGAGGGCGCGTACGCGCTGGGCGCCACCCGCTGGGAGATGATCCGCGGGGTCGTGTGGCCGCACAGCCAGGGCGGCGTGGTCGGGGCGGTGCTGCTCGGGCTGGGCCGGGCAATGGGCGAGACGATCGCGGTGGCACTGGTGATCGGGTCGTCGCCCACGATCACCTCCCATCTATTCGCCACCGGCTACAACATGCCCGCGGTCATCGCGAACCAGTTCGGCGAGGCGACCGGCGTGTGGAAGGCCGGCCTGATGGGCATGGGCGTGCTCCTGTTCGCCTTCACGATCATCGTCAACATGATCGCCCGCGGGGTCGTCGAGCGCTCCGCGCGGCGGATGCGAGGTGCCTGATGGCCGCCGTCACCGAACCCCAGCAGGCGAACCTGCGCCAGCCGGCCGGCTGGCGGCGCACCAAGGACCGGATCGCCACCACGGCGATGGTGATCGCGTTCGTGGTCGTGATCATCCCGCTGGTGTTCGTCCTCTACACGGTGGTCGCCAAGGGCATCTCGGTGATCAGCTGGCAGTTCCTGACCGGCCCGATCCCGCCCAGCGTGCTGCCCGCGGACGTGGGCGGCATGGGGCCCGCGGTGCTCGGCACGATCGAGATCACCGCCCTGGCCGCGGCTATGGCGGTGCCGCTCGGCGTGCTGGGCGCCATCTACCTCAACGAGTACGGCGGCAACAACTGGCTGTCGCGGTTCATCGGGTTCATGTCCGACGTGATGACCGGCGTGCCGTCGATCGTGATGGGCCTGTTCATCTTCTCCATCTGGGTGCTGCACTTCGGCTTCTCCGGCCTGGCGGGCGCTTTCGCCCTGGGCTGCCTGATGCTGCCGATCGTGATCCGCTCCACCTACGAGATGCTCAGGCTGGTGCCGGACCCGCTCCGCGAGGGGAGCTACGCGCTGGGGTCCAGCAAGTCCAGGGTGACGCTGACCGTCGTGCTGCCGGCCGCGCTCGGCGGCATCGTCAGCGGCGTCCTGCTGGCGGTCGCCCGCGCCGCGGGCGAGACGGCGCCGCTGCTGTTCACCATCCTCACGGTCACCGAGGCCAACCCGAACGTGTTCAGCGGCCCCAACACCTCGCTGCCGTCGCAGATCTTCGTGAACGCGTCCTCCCCGTATCCTGGGGCCCAGGCCCGCGGCTGGGGCGCGGCGCTCACACTGATCGCGATCGCGTTCATCCTCATGATCGCTGCTCGCGTCGTCACCGCACGGTTCGCCCGATACTCCCGCTAGGAACATCATGGATCAGCCAGAGCAGAACGTCGCCGCCAAGACCGAACTCCCCAAGCCCGCGGCCCTGCGAGCGGAGCCGCGGGAAGGCTACGAGACGCCCGGCAAGCCCATCTTCGACGTGCAGGGTGTGTCGATCTGGTACAGCGCCTTCAAGGCCGTCACCGACGTCAACATGGTCATCCATGAGAACGAGATAACGGCGTTCATCGGCTCATCCGGCAGCGGCAAGTCGACGGTGCTGCGGGCGTTCAACCGGATGAACGACCTCATCCCGGGTGCCCGCGTGGAAGGCGAGATGACCTACCGCGGGGCGTCGCTGTACGGCAGCGAGGTTTCCCCGATCGCGGTGCGGCGGCGTATCGGCATGGTCTTCCAGAAGCCGAACCCGTTCCCCAAGTCGATCTACAACAACGTCGCCTACGGGCCGCGCGTCAACGGCGAGCGCAACAAGAGCAAGCTGGACGAGATCGTCGAGAACGCGCTCCGCAAGGCGGCGCTGTGGGACGAGGTCAAGAACCGCCTGAACACCTCGGCGCTGAGGCTGTCCGGCGGGCAGGCGCAGCGGCTGTGCATCGCCCGCACGATCGCGGTCGAGCCGGACGTCGTGCTCATGGACGAGCCGGCCTCGGCGCTCGACCCGATCGCGACCGGCGCCATCGAGGACCTGATGCACGAACTCAAGGAGCAGTACACGATCATCGTCGTCACCCACAACATGCAGCAGGCCACGCGGGTCAGTGACCGCACCGCGTTCTTCTACGTGCTCACCGACACCAAGACCGATACCCGCACGGGCGTGCTGGTCGAATACGGCCTGACCGAGCAGATCTTCAACGACCCGCAGGACAGCCGCACCAAGGCCTACGTCACCGGCCGGATGGGCTGACCGGGCCGCCTATGGGGCCTGGCGGCTGGCGCGGACGACGACGACCGGGCAGTCCGCGTGGTGGGTGACCTTGCTGCTCACCGAACCCATCAGGAGCGCGGCGAACCCGCCGTTGCCGCGGGATCCCACGACGAGCGTGCCGGCGTCACGTGAGGCCTTGATGAGCTCTTGGGCGGGGTCCCCGGTGACCACTTTCACGGTGACCTCGGGCGCCGTTTCGCCGATTTCCCCGGCGACCTTGTCCACGATTTCCTGGAAGGTCTTCCGCGCGGTCTCCGGGTTATGGGCGTCCTCGGGGTAGGCGTGCACGCCCCAGTAGATCTCGGTGGCCGGGCGCACCGGGTCCCGGCGAACTGCCAGGACCGTCAGCGGGACCTGCTCCTGGGCAGCTTGCCGCATCGCCCAGCGAAGAGCGCGGAGGGAATGGTCCGAGCCGTCAACCCCGACGAGGATTCCAGGCATCTTTGCTCCTCAGGTTCCGGATCCGTTCCGATCTTATCCGGCGGGATGCCCAAGTCCGGACTGGTCCCCCGATTGCATCGGGCGGTTTGAGGGCACCGGCCCTGGGGTCCCCGGGGCTTATTGCGGGGGCCAGACTTTCCGTGTCGGTGGCGGCGGAGGCACCCGGCTGGTATGCACGCATCGTGACGCCTATCCCAGTCCTGGGTGACGGGATGACCGGCCCCTGGTTCCGCGTCCAGTCGATCGTGTCGCGGCCGGATGCCGGTTCCGCCGAGCACGACTTCCTCGACATCCTGCCGGCCGCGGCCGTCGCGGCGCAGGCCGGCCGGCCGTTCGTGGCGGGCTGGCTGTGCCGCGCGGCCGGCGCGCCGCTGGAGTTCATCACCAACGCCGTCTTTCCCGGCCCGCCGGCCGGCGGGCCGGGATCGGCCGGGGGGCCGCCGCCGGCCGGGGGGCCGCCGCCCGCCGGGAGGCCGGCGGAGCCCGGCGCCCTGCTCTTCCCGCCCGGTGGCCGCGGCGTGCCCGCCGGCCCGGGCTGGCTCGCCGCCTGCGACCAGATGGTCTGGGCGCCGTGCCCGGGCCGCCAGGCGCCGCCGCTGGCCGGCCCGCCGCCGCCCACCGGCGCGGTGCCCGGGCCAGGCCGGTTCGAGTCCGCGCTGGGCGCCGTCATGGGCAGGCCGTTCGGCTGGCTCGTGGTGGCCGAGCCCACCGACCTGCTCGATGCCGAGGTGGCCGACCTGCGCGCGCAGGTGACGGTATGGCGCCAGCACGACGAGGAAAGGTTCCGCTACGGCGCGGACAAGGCAGAACGCCGCCTGGCCGAACTGGACGCCTTCGGGGAGGCGGGGCTGTGGGCGGTGCGGGTCCTGGCCGGGGCAGCTACGCCCGCCGAGCTTGCCCGCCTCGCCCCGGTGCTGGCGGGGTCGTGCGGCCTCGATCACCATCCCTACCGGCTCGGCGTGAGCGTGGCCGCGCATTCCCTGGCCGGAGCGCTCGCCGCGAAGTCCGACGACCCGGGAAGCGGCGCCCGGGTACCGTTCCCGGCGACCGCGGGCGTGCTGGCCGCGCTCGCCGGCCTGCCCCGCGGTGAGGTCCCCGGACTGCGCGTGCTCGACGCCAGCCACTTCGACGTCACCAGCGAGGCCGGCGGAGCCGAGGCGGCCGGCGGGGTCGTGACGCTGGCCGGGCCGGGTGCCCCGGCCGTGCCGGACCGGCCGCCGGTCGGCCTCGGCGTGATCCTGGATGCCCAGGACCGGCCGGCCGGCGGGTTCGGTGTGCCGCTGGCCACCCTCAACCGGCACGCCCTGGTCACCGGTGCCACCGGGGCGGGCAAGTCGCAGACGGTCCGGCACCTGCTGACGGAACTGACCCGCGCCGGGCTGCCCTGGCTCGTGATCGAGCCGGTCAAGTCGGAGTACCGGGGGATGGCGGGACGGCTGGCCGGCCTCGGCCGGGCCGGGGAGGTCACCGTGGTGAACCCGGCCGACCCCGGAGCCGTCCCGCTGTCGGTCAACCCGCTCGCCCCGGAGCCGGGCTATCCCGTGCAGGCCCATATCGACATGGTCCGCGCGCTGTTCCTCGCGGCGTTCGACGCGGACGAGCCGTTCCCGCAGATCATCGCGCAGGCTTTGCAGCGGGTCTACGAGGCCAATGGCTGGGACCCGGTGACCGGCGGCCGGGTGGCGGGCGCGGTCGCCGAGCCCGCGGTGCCCACCCTGGCCCAGCTCCAGCGCGCCGCCCTGGAGGTCATCGAGGACGTCGGGTACGGCCGGGAACTCCAGGCCGACGTGCGCGGCTTCGTCGGCGTGCGGCTGCGCTCGCTGCGCATCGGCTCGGCCGGGCGCTTCTTCGAGGGCGGGCACCCCGCCGACATCGCCGGGCTGCTCCGGCGCAACGTCGTGCTTGCGCTCGAGGACGTGGCCAACGACGAGGACAAGGCGTTCCTCATGGGCACGCTGATCATCCGGATCGTCGAGCATCTGCGGCTCGCGGCCAGGGCCGGCGTACCGCAGCGGCTGCGGCACGTCATCGTCATCGAGGAGGCCCACCGGCTGCTGCGCGCGGAGCGGGAGAGCCGGGCCAGCGCGCACGCGGTCGAGTTGTTCGCTCAGCTGCTGGCGGAGATCCGCGCCTACGGCGAGGGGCTGGTGATCGCCGAGCAGATCCCGGCGAAGCTCGTCGCCGACGTGGTCAAGAACACCGCGCTCAAGGTGATGCACCGGCTGCCCGCCGCGGACGACAGGGCACTGGTCGGTGCCGCGATGAATCTCGACGACGGCCAGTCCCGCCAGGTGGTGTCGCTGCCGCCCGGGGTGGCGGCGGTGTTCGCCGACGGCATGGACCGCCCCGTCCGGGTCCGGGTGCCCTGCGGCGCTGGCGCCGAGGGCGCCCGGCCCGGGCCGCCCCCGCCACTGCTGGCCCGGCGCAGCGCCGCCTGCGGGCCGTGCTGCACCGGTGCGCGTGCGTGCACCCAGGCCGAGATGCGCGCCGCCGAGGTGCTCGCCGCGCCCGGCGCGCCGGCCGACGCCTGGCTGCGGGTGTGGGTGCAGGCGCTGGTGCTGGCCTTCCTCACCAACCGGGGCCTGCCCGCGGTGCCCGCGCCGCTGCGCGCGCGGTGGGACGAACTGGGCGGCCGGCTGCGGGAGTGCCTGCTGGCCACGGCCGTGGACCGGGCGGTGGACGCGCGGGCGCGGGCGCTGCGGCCCTGCTACGACCCGGCTCACCTCACGGCGAGCGCGGCCCGGGTGGCCCGGCGCGCCCTGGCCGCGGGCCCGGGGCCGGGGACCAGGCCGGGCCCGAGCTGGGTCATCCCGCAGCTGCGCTGGCTGCACGAGCTGGACCGGCTCTGCCCGCCGGGCGCCGGGGCACCCGATCCGGGCGCGTGCGCGCCGCCGCCCGACTTCGACCTTCCCGGGCTGGCCGACTGGCCCGGCGCGCGGGCGGGGCACCGGTTGCGGGCGCTGCGGCGGCACCGGCTGTCCATGGAGCTGCCCGGCAACCGCCTGGCCGCCTGGACCGCCCTGCTCGGCGAGGACGACCAGCGCGGCTTCGGCCGCGACCTGGCCACGCTCGGCGTGGGCCTGCCCCCTGCCGCCCAGCTCGGCCAGGCGGCGGCCGCCATGAACGCCCCCTGGCTCCCCACGGTCCTGTCCTGGCCCCGCCGCCTGGTGGCCCCGGCGGAGACCGCCTGTTCCCCGAAACGCACCGAAGCGTTTTAGCTCGTCTTTTACTATTGCGTTCACGGGGCGCATCCTTGTGCCGGTTGTCCCGCTGAAATTGACATTTGCCGGTGGCACTGGGGGTCATTGCCAGGGGGTGAGGTCGTGGCGGAGCTGCGGATCAGTGATGTCCCGGCCGGGCCGGGCGACGCCCGGCGAGTGCGGGTGAGCTGGCGGGATTCCGGGACGCTGCCCAGGGAGGCCGAGGCGGTGTTCACCGTGCCCTCCGATGACGGGAACGGGGAGCGGGTTCGCTGGTACTTAGAGGACTACGCGGAGTTCCCGGCCGACCCCGCACCCGCGATCGCCCGGGAAGCGGAGGCCCGGCTCGCGCGGGCCGGCGAAGACCTGTTCCGTGCGGTGTTCGCCGACCCGGACGCGGCGGGGATCTGGGAGCGGGCGCGGGACCGGCTTGCCGAGGTGCGGGTGGAGGTGGACGCCGACCCGGGTGAAGGGCCGGGCCTGGCCTGGGAGCTGCTGCGCGATCCGGGCCGCGACGCGGCGCTGGCGCTGGGGGCCGGCGAGTTCGTCCGCACCCATCTGCGGGCGGCGGGGCATCCCGGCCTGCTCGCTCCGTCCGGGGACCGGCTGCGGGTGCTACTGGTGATCGCCCGGCCCGGTGGAGGACAGGATGTGCCGTTCCGGTCGGTGGCCAGCAGGCTGGTCCGTGGCGGCGCGGACCAGATGGAGGGCCTGGACCTGGACGTGCTGCGCCCGGCCACGTTCGCGAGGCTGTCACAGGTGCTGCACGCGGCGCGGGATGCCGGCCGGCCGTATCACGTGGTGCACTTCGACGGGCACGGCACCTGGCTCGACCTCGCCGACCTGGGCGCCGAACCGGACGAGGACGGCCATGCCAGCGGCGGCGGGTCGGCCTCGGGGGGCGCGGGGATCGCGCTGTCGCCGCTGGTGTACGGGGTGTCGGTCGCCGGGCCGGTGCGCCCCGGGCAGCATGGGTACCTGCTGTTCGAGGACCCGGCCAGCCAGGAGAACCAGTGCCTGGTGGACGGGCCGGCCCTGGGGCGGCTGCTGACCAGCACCGGGGTACCGGTGCTGGTGCTCAACGCCTGCCGGTCCGCCTACAGTGAGGCCCGCCCCCGGCCCGCTGGGGCACCTGGCCCGGCCACGGCCAGCGAGGAATCCCAGGTCGGCGCGTCCCACGGTGAGCCGCCGGGCGCACCGGAGGAGGGCGCCCTGCTGGGGAACGTGCACGCGCGGATCCGGGCGTACGGGTCGCTGGCCGCCGAGATCGCGGATCTGGGCGTGCCCGGCGTGGTGGCGATGCGCTACAACGTCTACGTCGTGACCGCGGCGCAGTTCATGGCCGACCTGTACGCGCACCTGCTGGCCGGCCGGTCCCTGGGTCAGGCGGCGACCGCGGCCCGGCGGGCCCTGGCCGATGACCCGGTCCGCCAGATCGGCGCGGCGCCGGTCTCCCTGCAGGACTGGGCCGTGCCGGTGGTGTACGAGGCGGCGCCGCTGGTGCTGCTGCGCCCGCCGGAGCGCGCGGCGCCGCTGATCCAGGTCAATCCCGCCGAGGCCAGGGCGGACGGGGACGGTGCGGCTGAGGCGCTGACGCTGCCGCGGCCACCGGATGCGGGGTTTTTCGGCCGGGACGAGACGCTGCTGGCCCTGGACCGGGCGTTCGACACCCAGCCGGTGGTGCTGTTGCACGCCTACGCCGGGGCGGGCAAGTCGGCCACGGCAGCGGAATTCGCCCGCTGGTACCAGGCCACCGGCGGTCTCGACCTCCCGGAGCATCCGGAATGGCGGGGGGCGGTGCTGTGGTCTTCCTTCGAGCACCACCTGACCGCCGACCGGGTCATCGGCACGGCTGGCGACAATTTCGCCCGCCTGCTGGAGGCCAGCGGGATCGCCTGGGCGGCGGTCACCGACCCCGCCCAGCGCCGCGACATCGTCCTGCAGGTGCTGGCGCAGGTCCCGGTGCTGTGGGTGTGGGACAACGTCGAGCCGGTGACCGGGTTCCCGGCCGGCGCACCCAGCGACTGGACCGGGGGCGAGCAGGACGGCCTGGCGGGGTTGCTCCGCGACCTGGCCCAGCACACCCGGTGCAAGGTGCTGCTGACCTCCCGCCGCGACGAGGGCTCCTGGCTCGGCGGCCTGCCCGCCCTGGTCCCGCTGCCCTCGATGCCGATGCGGGAAAGCCTCCAGCTTGCGGCCGCGGTGGCCGGCCGCCATAGCCAGGCCATCGTCACCACAGACTGGCGGCCGCTGCTGCGATATGCGGCCGGGAACCCGCTGACCATCACAGTGCTGGTGGGGCAGGCGCTGAGTGGCGGTCCGCCTACCAGCGAGGCCATCGAGGCGTTCGTGGCCCGGCTCCAGGCTGGGGAAGCAGAGTTGGAGGCGGGCGAAGATGCCGCCCTGGGCCGCACCCGGTCGCTGGCCGCGTCGCTGAGCTACGGCTTCGCCCAGGCGTTCACCGGTGCCGAGCGGGCCCAGCTGGCGGTGCTGCACCTGTTCCGCGACACGGTAAACGTCGAAGCCCTCAGCTCTATGGGCGACCCTGCGATGGCCGGTGCGGATGCGGTGCCCGAACTGGCCGGGCTGGACCGCCCGGCCGCGATTGCGCTGCTGGATCGGGCCACCGGCATCGGGCTGCTCACCCCACTGGGCAGCGGATCCGGGTACTACCACATTCACCCCGCCTTGCCCTGGTACTTCGACACTCTGTACACCGCGACATTCGGCCGGTCAGACGGCCCGGCCGCCCAGCGCGCTGCCCGCGCCTACACCAAGGTCATCGGCGGTCTGGGCGATGCCTACCTCGTCGCAGCCGAAGAGGGTCAGGCCGCGCTGGTCGTCCTGCCGTTGCGGGCCGAGGAGGCCAACCTGCGCCATGCCCTCGACCTCGCCCGCGCCGGCAGGCTGTGGCCCGCCGTGCTCGGTTGCCTGCAGGGACTGAGCGTCCTGTACTGGCGGACCGGGCGGGACAGTGAATGGGCCCGCATCGTTGCCGATTTCACACCGGACTTCACCGACCCCGCTACCGGCGGCCCGGTGCCGGGCCGCGAAGAGCAGTGGAGCACCATGACCAGCTACCGGGTGCGGCTCGCGCGAGAAAGGCGGGACTGGCCTGCCGCCGCCGTCCTCCTGGACGGCAAGATCGCGTGGGATCGGGACCGGGCTGCTGCCGCGCTGGCCGAGCCCACCGCCAGCCTCACCGCGGAACAGCGTTCCCTGCTCCGCAAGCTGTGCGTCAGTCTCAACGAACTCGGTCTCATCCTCCGCTATCAAGATGATCCTGGCTGTCTGCCCCGCTTTCAGGAGGCCCACGCGCTGTTCCAGCGGATCGGAGACCGCTCGGCGGACGCCCAGGTGGCCCTCAACCTCGGCAACTCCTATATGAGTGTGCCCCAGCTGCGGGATCTGGACCAGGCGGAGCACTGGCTCCAGGAGAGCCTCAGCCTGCGGCCGGAAAGTGACCGGATCGGCCTCGCCGGCTGCCATGCTCAGCTCGGCCGGGTCGCCCTGGAGCGCGCTGAGGATGCCCGCACAACTGGCGAGACCGAGTCGGCGCAGCTGGATCTTCTCAACGCCGCCCTCCGCCACTACCAGCAAGCCCTGGACCTGTTCCCTGCTGACGACCACCAGAATCGGGGGGTCGTCGAGAACTCGCTCGGCGCGATTCACGCCAGGGCGGGCGATGCTCGCCCGGCACTGCGTCACTATCAGCAAGCCATCCGGCACCACGAGGCCCGGGGAAACGCCTATGTCGCCGGGCTGACCCGGCTCAACATCGCACACCTCCTGACCGCAGACGGCCGGCTTGCCGATGCCCTGCACTACGCCCGCGCCGCCCTGCACAACTTCGCGCAAGCGGGGCCCGGCGCGGCCGCCGAAACGGCCACGGCCGAGCAACTCGTCGCTGACCTGGAAGAACGCCACCGCTGACAGATGATCCTCTCTTGTGAGACAGGCTCGGTTTGGGTCGGCCAGGCGGGCGCGGCCTGGCGCCCGGCCCGGGGCATCGGCTGAGTCGCGGATAGGGTCTCCGAGTCCGGATAGCATCATCGGCCATGGGCAAGCTTCCGATGCGCGCGCGCCTGGCCACCACGCTGGGCGGCGCCGCCGGGACCATGTCGCGCCTGGCCGGGCGCGGCGACGGGTCCGTCATCGGTGGCGTCATCGGCCTGCGGCTGGAGCCCGACCTGCTTGCCCTGCTCGCCGCCGGCCGCCGGATCGTGCTGGTCACCGGCACGAACGGGAAGACCACCACCACCCGGCTGATCACCGCGGCGCTTGGCGTGCTCGGCCAGGACGTCGCCTCGAACGCGTTCGGCGCGAACATGGAGGCCGGCCTGGCGGCCGCGCTGGGCAAGGCCCCCGACGCGCCGCTGGCCGTCCTGGAGGTGGACGAGCGGTACCTGCCCGCGGTCATCAGGGCGACCAGCCCCCGCGTGGTCACCCTGCTGAACCTGAGCCGGGACCAGATGGACCGGGCGGCGGAGATCTGGCTCGTGGCGCGGCGCTGGCGGGAGGCGCTGGCGGCCGCGCCGGACTGCTGGGTGGTCGCCAACGCCGACGACCCGCTGATCGCCTGGGCGGCCTCCGCTGCCGCGCACGTCATCTGGGTGGCCGCGGGCCAGCGCTGGCAGGAGGACTCGTGGTGCTGCGCCGAGTGCGGCTCGCACCTGCTGCGCGACGAGCTCGGCTGGCGCTGCGGCGAGTGCGCGTTCCGGCGGCCCGCCACCCGGTGGGTGCTCGACGGGGAGCGGGTGATCGACTCGGCCGGCCGGGTCAGCGAGCTGTCGCTGTCGCTGCCCGGCCGGGCCAACCGGTCCAACGCCGTGATCGCCCTGGCCGTGGCCGAGGTGTTCGGGGTGGAGACCGCCCAGGCCCTGCCCCGGCTGCGGGACGTGGTCTCGGTGGCGGGCCGGTACACGCGCCTGGCCCGGCGCGGCCGGCAGGTGCGCCTGCTGCTCGCCAAGAACCCGGCCGGCTGGCTGGAGGCGTTCGACGTGCTGGAGCCGGACACGCCGGTGCTGCTGGCGGTCAACGCCCAGGGGCCGGACGGCAAGGACACCTCCTGGCTGTGGGACGTCGACTACCGGGTGCTGCGGGGCAGGCGGGTTCTCGTCTCCGGCGAGCGCCGGCTGGACCTGGCGGTCCGCCTGGAAGCGGACCTGGTGGCGTTCGACCTGGTGGATGGCGTGGACGAGGCGGTGGACCAGGTGTCAGGCACCAGCCTGGACGTGATCGCCAACTACACGGCGTTCCAGCAGATCCGGGTCGCGCTCGGGCGGGCGGAGTAGTGCCGCCGGGCGGCCCGCGGCCGCGGGGAAGGACGGTGTCGTCGTGACAGCCGAGCTGCCGCGCCGGCGCGGCGCGCACGCGCGCGGGCCAAGCAGCCTGCGGCTGATCTGGGTCTACCCGGACCTGCTCAGCACCTACGGGGACCGGGGCAACCTGCTGGTGCTGCAGCGCCGGGCCCGGCTGCGCGGGCTCGAGGCGGAGGCGGTGCTGGTCAACGCCGACCAGCCGGTGCCGCGGCAGGGGGACATCTACTTGCTCGGCGGGGGCGAGGACCTGCCGCAGATCCTCGCCGCCGAGCGGCTGCGCAAGGACGGGGGGCTGTTCGCGGCGGCCGAGAGCGGCGCGGTGATCTTCGCGGTGTGCGCGGGCTACCAGCTCATCGGGACCGAGTTCGGCGGCGAGGAGGGCCAGCCGGTGCCCGGGCTGGAGATCCTCGACATCCGCAGCGGCCGGGGCGAGCGCCGCGGCGTGGGCGAGATCCTCGGCGAGGTGACCCCGGAACTCCAGCTGCCCCGGCTGACCGGGTTCGAGAACCACCAGGGCGTGACGACGCGAGGCCCGGACGTGGCGCCGCTGGCGCGGGTGCTGACCGGCGTGGGGAACGGTGACGGCACCGAGGGCGCCTGGGCCGGGCGGGTGCTCGGCACCTACCTGCACGGCCCGGTGCTCGTCCGCAACCCCGCCCTCGCCGACCTCCTGCTGACCTGGGCGGCCGGCCGGCTGGCGCCGCTGACCGACCGCGAGGAACACTGGACCAGGTTGCTCCGCGACCAGCGCCTCGCCGCCGTAAACCCTGGTTAAACGCACCCACGCTGAACCTTTGTGTACTGAATTTGCCTCGCGGATCTGAACCGCCCCGGAAAACTCCGGTGCGGTTCATTATGAGCCCGGCATAGTGGCGTGACATGAGGACGGCTGCGTCACGCCCGGGCCGTGATGTTTGGCCTGGCCGAGGTTATCGTGCAGAGCAGTAACGTTCCCGGAACGATCCGGGCGTAGCGTGTGCTCTCGTGGGGGAAGCACATCCAGCGGCCGGGCAGGCAGCGATGACGAGGGAGGTCGCGGCCCGCCGGTTCCGTCTGCCGTCCCCGGCGATCGCGACGGTCCTCGGCATCTCGGTGGTCGTCTTGGCGGCCGTATACGTAGCTTTGGCCAGCCTGGTCCATCAGCTGACGATCGTCAACATCGGGCCGACGTTCGCCACCATCTTGATCTATGCCGCGGTGGGTGTCGTTGTCGCGCGCCATCAGCCGGGCAACCCCGTCGGCTGGATATTGCTCATTTCCGGCCTGCTGATCACGGTTGGCATCGACGCCGGTTATTACGCGGTGCTTGCCTACTCTCTCGGCCACCACGGGCTGCCGCTCGCTCAGGTAGCTGTCGTGCTGGAGCCATTGTGGGTGCCCGCAGTCGCCTTGTTCCCGCTGGTCATCCTGTTTTTCCCGGACGGCCGGCTGATGTCGCGGCGCTGGCGGTGGGTCCTGTGGGCTTATGCAGGGCTGTTTGCCTGCGTGATGACGACCGTCTTCGGCCAGACGATCGCTGCGGTTGCGGACCACGACGTCCGCCTTGACTCCTTCGGCGATGTGCAGAGCACGAATCATCCGCCCGGATGGGCCGTGGCCGTCCTTGTCCCGATCCTGGTGATCTGGCTGTCGTTTGTGGCCCGCCAGGTGCTTAGCTGGCGGCAGGCTACCGGCGAGCGGCGGCAGCAGCTGAAGTGGCTCGCCTGCGGCGCCGCTATCGCTCTGGCCACGTTCGGCTTGTCGCAATCGCTGTCCACCAGAGCCGTCGGGCAGGTTCTCTGGATCGGGCTCGTTGCCCTGCCGGTCAGCATCGGCGTTGGGATCTTGAAATACCGGCTGTATGAGATCGACCGGATCATCTCCCGGACGCTGGCCTACGCGATTGTGACCGGTGCGCTGGTCGGGGTATACGCGGGAGTGGTGCTGCTGGCGACCCGGGTGCTGCCGTTCCACACACCGGTGGCGGTGGCGGGCGCCACCCTGCTCGCCGCCGCGCTGTTCAACCCGCTGCGCCACCGCGTCCAACGCGCGGTGGACCGGCGGTTCAACCGGGCCTGGTATGACGCGGACAAGATCGTAGCGGCGTTCGCGGGCCGCCTGCAGGACGCCATCGACTTGGACGCGGTACGAGACGACCTGGCCACCGTCGTGCACAACACCCTGGAACCGGCCCAGGTGTTGGTGTGGATCAGCCAGCGCGGCTGACAACGGCCGGGCTGGTGCCGTAGCAGATCACGGTTGCCCTGCGTGTCGTTTCGGTCAGCCCGCCCAGGTCAGAAGGTCATGGGGCACCAGGGTGCCGGTTCCCATGACATCGCGGTGGAGAGTGCCGCGAGGGAACCTGGCGTCGCCTCGGTGACCAGGCCCGCCTTGGCCATGGCCCTGAGCCGTGTGCCGCCGAGGTACGCGGCGCCCAGCGCCCATACGGGCAGCACCACGTCAGCCGGGGCGGTGGTCCGTTCGCAGGTGGCGCGGAAGCCCGCGGGAGCGGCACCGGCCTCCGCGGCCAGCCTCCAGCGGCCCGCGTTCTGCGGGCACAGTTCGTCGGCGACCTCGATGACCACGTCGACCGGGCAGGCGTAGTGCCGCTGCGACAAGGCGCTGCCCACGTCTACCAGCCGGATCCACAGGCCATCGCTGACCAGGGACCGGACCCGGCGCGGGTCGGCCAGCAGGTACAGCAGCGGGTCATCCACCGGCCGCATCCTGGCGTGGAACTCGCTGAGCAGGTCCTGGCTGAGCAGGTTGCCCCACAGGGCCGCGGTCGCCGCGGGGTCGGCGGCGATCGCCTCGCTCACCTCCAGGACGCCCTCCGGCAAGCCCGCGTCTTCATCCCAGCGCTCCGCCGAGGTGAACACCGCATACCCCCGCGGCCCCGAGTCGTCCTCGGCCAGGACGCACCGTATCTGCTGCCCTGACCCACCCCCGGAGTGCAGGTCGGTGAGCAGGCGGTCCCACCATGGCCCGGTGCGGGCGTACAGGCCGGGCCGTTCGGCCAGCGCCAGGTCGTAGACCGTGGCCAGTTCGGCCCGGGCCGACCGCGGTTCGGCGATCCGCAGCCGCAGGCCGGGGTCGGCCGGTGCCCCGGGCGCCAGCGCGCCCTCGCCGCGCTGCAGCCGGTAGGCGGCCTGCCAGGAGGCGCGCCCGTAGCCGAACCGCCCGTAGATGCCTGATTCGGAGCAGAACAGCACGGCCACCGCCTCGCCGCGCTCGTTCACGTCGGCGAGCTGGCGGCCCATCAGCGCGGACAAAATGCCCTGGCGGCGGTGCGAGGGAAGCACCGCAACCAGGCTCACCCCGGCGACCGCGGCCATCGCGCCAGGCACGCGCATCTGGAAGCTGAACACGCCCGCCGCGCCGATTATGGTGCCGCCGTCAAGCGCGGCCAGGGTCCGGTCGAATTCGAGGCGGGCCAGCAAGTTGGCGCGGGCGCGCCCGGACATCGGCGTGCCATGGGACGCGTGCTGGTCCACGGTGAGGAAGCCAGCGAGCTCGTCCTCGGCGACCGGGCGGATCGGGTACGCGACCATGCCCGCCTTCCTACCAAACCGACACGATCACGCCCACTCCTTATCGCACGGGACTGCATCCTGGTTAAACGCACTAGTACACCAGCGCTTGCGCGCCGTCCTGGGTTATCTCGGCGACGAAGGTGGCCGCGCCGGCGATCCGGACACCGTCGATCAGGTCCTCCGCGGTGAGGCCCCGCCGGGCGGCGCACTGGCTGCACAGGGTGACGCTGCCGCCGGCCAGAACGCTCGCCAGCAGGTCGGTGAACGGCGGCGAGTGGTCCAGGGTCACCTCGGCGGCCCGGCCGGGCAGGGCGAACCAGGCGGCCTCCCCGGTGAGCCACAGCGAGACGCCCACCCCGCTGGCCAGGGCGGCGGCGGCCACGTTCAGGCCCTGGCCGCTGCGCTCGGGTTCGTCCTTGCCGGCGGTGATCTTGATGACGAGGGTGCGTGCTGGCATGACGCGACCCTAGCCGGTCCGGGCAGCCCGGGAAACGCGGCCGCGGGGCACCACGGCCCTCTCGGGGCGGCGTCCCGGCGGGGGGAGCGGCCGCTGCGTACACTGCGGTGCATGCATGGGATGGTCAGCGGTGGGCTGCTTGTGGCGGCGTTCCTGGCGGTGACCGCGTTCGCGCTGTTGGTGACCGTGCGCCTGTTCCGGATCAGCCGTCCCCGGGCACCGGAGCGCGCCCGTGACTGAGCCCGGGGCGCCGCACGCCGACCTGGCGCCGCTTCGCTTCCTGCTCGGCCGCTGGGAGGGCGCGGGCGTCGGCGGTTACGAGGACGTGGAGAGCTTCCAGTTCGGCCAGGAGATCTCGTTCAGCCACAACGGCAAGCCGTACCTGTTCTACGTCAGCCGGACCTGGCTGCTCGACGCCGACGGCGCGCCGGCCCGGCCGCTCGCGATGGAGGCCGGCTTCTGGCGGCCCCAGCCGGAGGGCAAGCTCGAGGTGGTGCTCGCGCATCCGACCGGCATCGCGGAGATCTACCTGGGCGAGGTGAGCGGGACCAAGATCGAGCTGGCCACGGACCTGGTGGCCCGGACCTCCTCGGCGCGCGAGGTCCGCGCCGGGCGCAGGCTCTATGGCCTGGTCGGCGCGGACCTCGCCTACGCCTTCGACATGGCGGCCGAGGGCAAGCCGATGCAGCCCCACCTGTCCGCGCAGCTCAAGCGGGTCTCCGCCGTCGGCGGCTGAGGTCCGTGGTCAGACCTCGGCCATCCAGTAGCAGTCGAACGCCTGGCCCCGGTAGACCTCGGTCGGCTGGTCGAGCACCGTGGCCCGGGAGTTCTCCGTGGTCATGCTCAGGGTGCCCCACCCCGGGCCCCGGATGCCGCCGCGGCGCCCCTGCGCGTTGGTCACCGTGACATCGGTGAAGCTCTCCGCGCGGAAATTGCTCAGCGGCAGGACCGAGACTCCGTTGGACGGCGCCTCGCTGATCACCTCCGCGCTCATCCGCTGACAGACCGATCCGGCCGGGCACGCCTGGCTGTGGCTGAAATTCTGGCCATTGGTGGTGTCGGTCAGGCTCGTTGTGAACATACCGGTGCCGGAATTGTAATAAACGCTTGCCACGATCGAGTTCCCCGGCCGCACGGTTATCCTGGAGTACACCGGCGGGAGCGGGAACATCTCATACCACGCCGAGTATTGCGGCGTGCTGCCCTGGCAGGAGGCGAGAATTCCGTCCTGCTCGACGGTGGCGTTGCCCGCCCCGTCCAGGCCGATCCAGTGCCCGGAATAGCTGGATGGCGTGCTGGCACAGTCGAGGTAGGGCACGAAGAAGGCAGCCCGGACATAGCGGAACCTGACCCGGTGCCGCTCGGCGACGTAGCCGGCCCAGTTGCTGGACACCACGTTGATCGTGGCCGCGGAGAAGGCTGTGGGCACCGAGGGCCAGGTCCCGGCGACCACCGCGGGCCCTCCCGGCCTGATCCGGGCCAGCCCGCCCGCCCTGGCCGCGACAGGCGCCGCCGAGGCGGCCGGCCCGGCCGTATAGGCGCTGGCCACAAGGGCCACCGCCAGGGCGCTGGCGGCCGTCGCGGCTACTACGCCGAACTTCCTCATGCGTATGCGGTCCTTTCCCCCGTGAGCGTTCGGTGCGGCTTAAGCCGACCAGGGGACATGCCGCTGGCGTTCATTGGCCTGACGGAATTGAATGCCCCCCGCCAGACATTACGCGTTGTCTCGCCACGGAGCCGGTAAATGCGTGGGACCAGCTAGCACCACCGGAGCGTAATGACCATATTAAGGTCACATCTGGTAATCTGACGGCCAGCGGAACCGGCCGGCGGCGGGCACCGCGGCCCGGAACGGCGCGGTTCGCCAGAAAAGGGGAAACCCCGGGCTGCTCCCGTGCTCCAGGTTCTCGCAGCCCGCGTATGACCACGTGGCGCGCGATGACGCCATGCGGACGTTCCGCGAGATGCGAGGCTGGGGCGCGGGGACCGGCTGGACTAGGCCGGTCGGCCCGGGGCCCGGTGTCTGCCGTGTATTCGCCGGCCGCCGCCCTGAGGCGCGCGCACCAGCCACCTGGGCTGGCCCGCTGCGGCCGAGATCGCACTAGCGCTGATGCCTTCCCAGGCACGCACCGCCAGCACGCCCGGCGGGACGGCGGCTAGCTGACAGCCACCTCGCAAGTCCTACTGCCATGCATGCTGTTGGACCACCTCCTTTCCCGCGTAGACCGGAGGCTATGTCAGGGCGGGGCCGGGAGGCAAGGGGGTTATCGCGGGCGGCCACCGGCCGGGCCGCCCGCGGCGCCCGCACGCGGGCTAGGGTCGGGCCATGACGCAGGCGTGGGACAAGGCGCTGCGGGCCCGGGGCTACCGGGTCACGCCGCAGCGTCAACTGGTCCTCGCGGCCGTCACCAGGCTGGAGCACGCCACGCCCGAGGAGATCTGGGCCGACGTCCAGCGGACCGCCAGCGGCGTGAACATCTCCACCATCTACCGCGCGCTGGAACTGCTTGAGCAGCTCGGCCTGGTGACCCACACCCACCTGGGTCATGGCGCCCCGCGGTACCACCTGGCCGCCGAGGCCGAGCACGTGCACCTGGTGTGCGCGAAGTGCGGCCGCATCACCCAGGTCGCCCCGGACGCGGTCGCCGCCCTGGTGTCCGCGCTGGACCAGAACTACGGATTCCAGACCGACGTGGGCCACCTGACCGTTTTCGGCCGGTGCGAGTCCTGCCGCGACGACGCGGCGGCCGCCGCCGGCGGGGCCGGCCAGGCCGCCGGCGGGCCGGGCGGGAGGCCCGGGCCCGGCACGTAGGGTGGGAACATGGAAAGCCCGCTGCTCGGCCGGCCCGGCGCGGTCCCGGCGCAAGGGGCCGACGCGGGCGTCGCCGCCCACTACGGGGACCCGTATGCCGAGCAGCGCGCGCTGGCCGGGGCGGCGGGCCAGGTGGACCGGTCGCACCGGGGAGTCCTGCGGATCACCGGCGCCGACCGGCTGTCCTGGCTGCACAGCCTGACCACCCAGGACCTGGAGCACCTTGAGCCGGGCGCCGCCGCGCAGGCGCTGGTGCTCAGCCCGCAGGGGCACATCGAGCACCACCTCACGCTGGCCGATGACGGGACGGCGCTGTGGGCGCACGTCGAGCCGGGCACCGCGCCGGCGCTGCTGGCCTTCCTCAACTCGATGCGGTTCCTGCTCCGGGTGGACCCGGCCGATGTGACCGGCGAGTTCGCCGTGCTCACCGTGATGGGCCCGGACCGGCCGGACAGCCCGCCGGGCGAGGCGGTCGTGGCCATGCCGGACTCGTTCGCCGCGGACCTGGTGGTGGCGCGGGACCGGCTGCCGGACGCGGTGGCGGCGCTGGAGCGCCGCGGCGCGGCCGTGGCGGGCCTGGCGGCCTACGAGGCGCTGCGGATCGCGGCGCACCGCCCCCGCCTGGGCCTGGACACCGACCACCGGACGCTCCCGCACGAGGTCGGCTGGATCGACACCGCCGTCCACCTGAACAAGGGCTGCTACCGGGGCCAGGAGACGGTGGCCCGGGTGCACAACCTCGGCCACCCCCCGCGCCGCCTGGTGCTGCTCCACCTCGACGGCAGCGAGAACCGGCTGCCCGCCCACGGTGACCCGGTCACCCGCGACGGCGCCGCCGTCGGGTTCGTCGGGTCGGCGGCCCGGCACTACGAGCTGGGCCCGGTCGGGCTCGGGCTGGTCAAGCGGACCGTGCCGGTGGACGCCGGGCTGCGGGCCGGGGGCGTGCCCGCGGCCCAAGAGGTCGTGGTGCCGCCGGACGCGGGCGCGAACGTCACCGTCACGCTCAAGCGGCGCGGCGCGCTCGCCCGGCCGGGTGACTGACCCGCCGCCACCCCCGGGACGGCTCCGCTCCCGCGCGGGGTAACGTAGGCCGGCAGCGCCGCCGTCCCCGGCGGCCACGGATAGCCAGGGAGGGCCCGTGCTGCGCCGGATGCTGCTGGCCGCCTCACACAGCGGCCGGGCGCGCCAGTTCGTCACGTCGGCGCCCGTGGCGCGCGGCGTCGTGGCCCGGTACGTGGCGGGGGACCAGACCCCCGACGCCGTTGCCGTGGCCGGCCGGCTGCGGGCCGAAGGCCTGCTGGTGAGCCTGGACCACCTGGGCGAGGACACCACCGATTCCGGCCAGGCCGCCGCGGCGGCCCGGGAGTACACCACGCTGCTGGCCAGCCTCGCTGCGGCCGGGCTCACCGGCGGCGGGGGCACGGAGGTCTCGGTCAAGCCCACCGCGGTCGGCCTCGGCCTGGCCGATCACGGCGAGAAGACGGCCACCGAGAACATCTCACGGATCTGCGCGGCGGCGCGCGAGGCGGGCACCATGGTGACCGTGGACATGGAGGACCACCACCATGTGGACGCGACGTTGCGGATCCTGCGCGCGCTCCGCGGCGAGTTCCCCGACCTGGGCTGCGTGATCCAGTCCTATTTGCGCCGCAGCGCCGCCGACTGCGCCGCGCTGGCCGCACCGGGCTCGCGGGTCAGGCTGTGCAAGGGCGCCTACGACGCGCCGCAGTCGCTGGCCTTCACCGCCCGGGCCGAGGTGGACCGTTCCTACGCGCGGTGCCTGCGGGTGCTGATGCAGGGCAGCGGGTACCCCATGGTGGCCACCCATGATCCCCGGCTGATCGAGATAGCGGCCGCGCAGGCACAGCTGACCGGCCGCGGCCCCGGTGATTTCGAATACCAGATGCTCTACGGGATCCGGCCCGCCGAGCAGAAGCGCCTGGCCACCGGCGGCGCCCGGCTGCGGGTGTACCTGCCCTACGGCAGCGACTGGTACGGCTATCTGGTCCGCCGGCTGGCCGAGCGCCCCGCCAACCTGGCCTTCTTCGCCCGTTCCCTGATCACTCGCTCCTGACCGCCGCCCCGCCGCCTGTCTTGCCGCGCGCCCGTCCTGCCGCCGGAAGGTAGGGTGCGGTGGTGATCGCGATCCTTGGTGCGGGGAAGATGGGCGAGGCGCTCATCTCTGGCCTGCTGCGCGCGGGGCGCAGCCCTTCCGGCGTGGTCGCGGTGGTCCGCCGCCCCGTCCGTGCGGTGCAGGTGCGCGAGACCTACGGGGTCGAGGTGGTGTCCGCGGCCGACGCCGCCAAGGGCGCCGAGACACTGGTGATCGCGGTCAAGCCGCAGGACATGAGCGCGCTGCTGGATGAGATCGCCCCGCACGTGCCGGCCGACCGGCTGCTCATCTCCGTTGCCGCGGGCATCCCCACCGCCATGATCGAACGCAGGCTGGGCGTCGAGGTGCCCGTGGTCCGGGTCATGTCGAACACGCCGGTCCTGGTGGACGAGGCGATGAGCGTCATCTCGGCGGGCCGCTACGCGGGGGAGGAGCACCTTCGCCGGGCCGAGGAACTGCTCCGGCCGGTCGGCAAGGTGCTGCGGATCCCCGAATCCCAGCAGGACGCGGCCACCGCCCTGTCCGGCAGCGGCCCCGCCTACGTGTACTTCCTCGTAGAGGCGATGGTGGATGCCGGGATCCTGCTCGGCATCCCCCGGGCCACCGCGCTGGAAATGGTGATCCAGGCGGTCTACGGGGCCGCCACCATGCTGCGCGAGACCGGTGAGCACCCGGTGATCCTGCGCGAGGCGGTGACCTCGCCCGGCGGGACCACGATCTCGGCGATCCGTGAGCTGGAACGGCACGGAGTCCGGGCGGCGTTCCTGGCCGCGATCGAGTCCGCCCGCGACCGGGGCGCCGAGCTCGGCGCCGGCTGATCCGCGCGCCGTTACCCCGCCGGTTCGCTGCGTTACGGCAAGCTACACCGCCGTACCGGCCCGCCACCCGGTTGTTCCGGCGTTGTCGCAGCCCGGCTGCGGTGCCCGCACCGTCCGGCCACCCCGTTCTGGCCGCCCGGCACCCCGCTGACCTCCGCACGGCTCCGTGACGACGGCCCGGTGCGGGCATGCCGGGGGGTGGTTCGGGCCCAGCGGATGGGTCGTGGGTGACGGCAGGAACGCTGATTGGAGGGTTGCCCTTTTTCAGGCAGGACTTACGCTGGGGACGGAGGTGACTGATGCGCCGTTTACGGCCAGGCGTAGCCAGCACTGTGTGGAAGAGGGCTACCGATGTCTGCTAATGAGACCCCCCTGAGTGACGTGAGGTTCCTGACCGTGGCGGAAGTCGCCTCGATCATGCGCGTGTCCAAGATGACGGTTTACCGGCTGGTCCACTCCGGGGAGCTGGAGGCGATACGGGTCGGGCGCTCCTTCCGTGTCCCAGAGCAAGCGGTCAACCAGTACCTGAGGGATTCATTCGTCGCGGCGAGCTAGTCCCTATGGCCGGCCGGTCGTGCCCGTTCCCCGGTGGCCGCCACCTTCAGGATGAGGACACCCGGCTGGGACGGTAACCTAAGCCGTTGGCGTGTAAACGTTGGCGTGTGCCCAGCCGGCGGGTGTCGGGCGTGCGCAGGCATGCCTGCTGGTCTCCGAACGTCGAGCGAGGGTGGTGCTGTGGGTTCCGTCATCAAGAAGCGCCGCAAGAGAATGGCCAAGAAGAAGCACCGCAAGCTGCTGCGGAAGACCCGCGTGCAGCGCCGGAACAAGAAGTGACCCGGCCGGCGCCCAGGGGCAGCCAGCCGGCTGCGGGCGCCGGGCGAGGTGGGGGCCGGGATGCGGCCGGGTCCGGGCGTGACGCGGGCCCGCCGACACGCCCCTGGCTCACCACCGACTGGGTGGTGAGCGGTGAGCAGGTCGGTGCCGTCCCATCGGGCCGCCACGCGGCCGGGGCGGCGTCCCCGCAGGCGCACGGTGGCGGGCCCGGCGCCCTGCGCGGCCGCATGAGCGGTGCGGTGCGCTTCGCCGACCGGCAACTGGGCGGCGGCGAGCCGGTGGACGAATGGGGATTCGACCCGGAGTTCAACTCCCGCGTCCTGCTGCCCGTGGCCCGGTTCTTCTACCAGCGCTGGTTCCAGGTGCGGATCCGGGGCCTGGAGCACGTGCCCGCGGCGGGCGCCGCGCTGGTGGTGGCCAACCACTCGGGCACCCTCCCGATGGACGCGATCATGCTCCAGGCGGGCCTGCACGACGAGCATCCGGCCCGGCGGAACCTGCGCCTGCTCGGCGCCGACCTCGTCTACGAGATCCCGGTGCTGGCCACCCTGGCCCGCCGGAGCGGGCACATCCCCGCCTCGCCGGCGAACGCGGACGCCCTGCTGCGGGCCGGCGAACTGGTCGGCGTCTTCCCCGAGGGGTTCAAGGGCATCGGCAAGCCGTTCGCCGACCGGTACCACCTCCGGCGGTTCGGCCGCGGCGGGTTCGCCGCCACGGCGATCCGGGCCGGGGTGCCGCTGGTCCCGTGCGCGATCGTCGGGGCGGAGGAGATCTATCCGATGATCGCGAACGCCAAGCCGGTCGCCGACCTGCTGCGGCTGCCGTACTTCCCGATCACCCCGCTGTTCCCGTGGCTCGGCCCGGTCGGGATGGTGCCGCTGCCGTCCCGGTGGATCATCGAGTTCTGCCCGCCGGTGCCGGCCAGTGGCTACCTGCCGGGGGACGAAGCGGACCCGGCGGCGGTCGCCGACCTGAGCGGGCGGGTCCGGGGCACGATCCAGCGGAAACTCGACGACCTGACCGCCGAGCGCGGCCCCGCCTTCGGCTGACCCCCCGGGCGCCCGGGCGCACTCTTCACGGGCTGCGACATCCGGAACCGGGACAATCCGGGCGCCAGAATGGCTGGCAGCCGTGAAGAGCCGGCTGATCCCGGCATGACGCGGGGTGGGCGGGGTTCGGCGCTGCCAGGGGCAGGGGCGGCGCGCTCAGCCGTGGCCGTAGCGGCGGCGCAGGGCGACCCCGGCCGCGATCCCGCCGGCCAGCGCCCCGGCCCCGGCCGCCGCGGGCAGCGCGACCAGGGTGGCCCGGCGGCCGGACCGGAAATCGTGCACCGGCCAGCCCAGCGCCCGGGCCTGTGCGCGCAGGCCCGCGTCGGGGTTGACGGCGGCGGGATGGCCGACCAGCTCGAGCATCGGCATGTCGTTGGCGGAGTCGCTGTAGGCGGCGCACCGGGCCAGGTCCAGGCCCTCCCGGTCGGCGAGCGCCCTGATGGCCGCCGCCTTCGCGGCGCCGTGCAGCAGCCCGCCGACCAGCCGGCCGGTGTACTCGCCGTCCACCGACTCGGCCACCGTGCCGAGCGCCCCGGTGAAGCCGAGCCGGCGCGCGATGATGCTGGCGAGCTCGACTGGCGTGGCGGTCACCAGCCAGACCCGCTGGCCCGCCTCCAGGTGCCGCTGCGCGAGCTCGCGGGTGCCCTCCCAGATCCGGTCGGCCATGACCTCGTCATAGATCTCCTCGCACAAGGCGACGATCTCGCTCACCTTGTGCCCGGCGACGAACGCGAGCGCCGCCTCCCGGGCCGCGTCGATGTGCCCGGCGTGCTCCGCGCCGCGGACCCGGAAGTACACCTGCTTCCAGGCCATCTCCGCGAGATCCCGCGGGCCGAACATCTTGCGGGCGGCCAGCCCGCGGGCGAAGTAGTAGATCGACGCGCCGCGCATGAGGGTGTTGTCGACGTCGAAGAACGCCCCGGCGGACGGATCGGGAATGGGCGGGGGATGCTCGACCTTCGCCGCCGCGGCCGAGGCCTCGCCGGCCGCCGTGGCCCTGGACAGGCCAGGCCAGATGCGCGGCCCGGCCCAGATCCGGCGGCCTTCCTGGCGGCTGTCAGGCACCGGCCGGCCGGCGCCCGTCGTCAACGCGGCACCGCCCGGCACGACAGCCCGGTCGCGCAGCACCCCCATACCGGAATCCATCGTACCCGGGTGGCCTCCCCGTCCGTGACCCGCCAGAACGCGTGCCGTCGCAGGTCAGGGACGGGGGGCTTATCCTCGGCCGACGTCGTACCATACGAAGGGATGTCTATCTCGCTTGGGGCAGCGGCGGTCGGCGCCCTGGTAGCCCTGGTCTTCGCCGGGCTGCTGGCGCGCCGGTGTATTCGCGCGCCCACGATCGCCACCGTGGCACTGCTCGTCGCCGTGGCCGGGCTGACCGTGGCGCTCGGCGCACAGGCCGGCGGCTACCATCACGGGTTCAGCCAGACCACCTTCCGCGCCGTGCAGATCGGCGCGCAGCTCATCGCGCCGCTGGCGCTCACCTGGGCGCTGGCCGAGCTCACCGCCAAGAGCATGGGCGCCCGCTTCGCGTCCCGGCTGGTACTCGGCGCGGCCACCGTGATCGGCACGGTCGTGCTGGCCACCGACCCGCTGAGCAGCACGGGCTTCGGCACCACCTGGCCCGCGGCCGCCGTGCACTACCAGATCATCCCGAACGCGCTGCTGAAGTTCATCGCCGCCGCCACCGCGGTCGCCGCCGTGACCGCGGTGATCGTGACCGCGGTACGGGCCAGACGGAGTGCGGGGTGGCGGACCTTGCTGCTCGCCGTGGCAGCGGTGGCCGTCGCCCTGCTGGCCACCGACCTGCTGCGGGTGAAGCTGCCGGCGAACTCGGCATACGCGGCGGCCTGCGTGGTCGCCGCCGGGCTGGCCTGGTTCGCGGCCGGCCGGGCCGGCGCGGTGCGGCTGGAATCGCTGCGCTCCGGCGGCTACGCCTGGGACGAGGACACCGGCTCGTTCATCAGGTACCGGGACGAGGACACGGGCGAGTTCGGCTACGGCGGCCGGGATTACCAGCAGTTCCGCGGCGAGGCCGACGCCCGGGACTGGTATGCGGACGACACCGGCGGCTTCCGTCGCGATGCGACCGACACCGACCTGAGGGGATGGTTCCGGCCGGGTGCCGAGGGCCCCCCCCGCGATGCCGCCGTCGTCGGCTACGGCAACTACGGGAACATCGGCACGGAGTCCGGCGAGATGCCGCTCGAGGCGCCGGCCCCGGTCTCCTACGGGCAGGTAGGGCCCGGCCCGGCGGCCCGCGGCCAGGCCGCGCCCAGCCAGGCCCAGCACGTCAAGGCCCCGCCCGGGCAGAACGGGACGGCCGGCAACGGCGGGCTCGTGGAGACCGGCGACGTGCTGCCGGCGCTGGGCGAGTACCACCCGCTGCCGGACCCGGCCGCCGAGGACATCTCGCAGCTTTACGGGCAGATCGCCATCTACACCCTGCTCGACGAGGCCGCCGAGAACTTCGAGCGGCTGGCCGCCGAGGTGGTGGAGCAGGTCAGGGCCCGGGAGCCGGACACGCTTATCTACGTCATGCACGCCGTCCCCGCGGCGCCGATGCAGCGCATCCTCTACGCCGTCTACCGGGACGAGGCGGCCTTCGACCGGCATGAGCGGCAGCCCTACATCCGGCAGTTCGAGGAGGAGCGCGAGCCCTACGTGCTGGCGACCAACGTGATCGAGCTGGGCGTAAGGCACGCGAAGTTCACCCCGCCACCCGGGCAGCGCCAGGCACGCGCGCGACGGGTCCGGCCGCGGGGCAACGGTGCCCGGTGACCGGGGCGGCGGTGCCCGGCGACCGGGCACCTTCGGTCATCACGCTGCTCAGCCGCCCCGGCTGTCACCTGTGTGACGCGGCCCGCGAGGTCATCTCCCGGGTGGCCGCCGACCTTGGCGTGTCCTTCGAAGAACGCGACATCACCCGCTCGGAAGGTGACCTGCGGGCCTACGGGGACATGATCCCGGTGACGTTGATCAACGGTGTCCAGCACGACTTCTGGCACGTGAGCGAGCAGCGCCTGCGGACGGCCCTGGCCGCCGCCGCGGGCGCGCGCGCAGGCTGAGCCGGCCCCGCCCGCCCGGCCAACTTTGTGCAAATGTTCACAAGGGCGTACCGTGAAGTGAAACCGGCCCTGCGGCGGGCGCTCGCTCGGCTCGGGGCCCGCGGCCACGATCCTCAGGAGTACCGGCGAATGTCGCGCCGCCCGAACGCAGCCCCTGGCAGCCAGGGCATTCCCGAGGCCACGATCGCGCGCCTCCCGGTCTACCTGCGGGTCCTTTACGCCTGCGCCGAGCAGGGCGTGGCCACCGTCTCCAGCGAGGAGCTGGCGGCCGCCGCGGGCGTCAACTCGGCGAAGCTCCGCAAGGACCTGTCCCACCTGGGCTCGTACGGCACCAGGGGAGTGGGCTATGACGTCGACTACCTCGTCTACCAGGTATCCCGCGAGCTGGGCCTGACCCAGGACTGGCCGGTTGTCATCGTCGGCGCGGGCAACCTGGGGCGGGCGCTGGCCAACTACGGCGGCTTCGCCTCGCGCGGGTTCCGCATCGCCGCGGTCCTGGACGCCGATCCAGGCGTCGTGGGCACGGAGATCGCCGCGGGCCAGGTGGTCGGCAGCGGGGACGCGCTCGAGGACGTGGTGGCGCAGCACGCCGTGTCGATCGGCGTGATCGCCACCCCCGCCGAGACCGCGCAGGAGGTGTGCGACCGGCTGGTGGCCGCGGGCGTGACCAGCATCCTCAACTTCGCGCCCGTGGTCTTGACCGTGCCGGTTGGGGTGGACGTACGGAAGGTCGACCTGTCCATCGAGTTGCAGATCCTCGCCTTCCACGCACAACGCAGGTCCGATGTGCGCGTGGCGCCCGGTGGGAAACGCCACTACCGGGGCGGGGTCGGGCTGGCCGCCCTGGCAGGCAGCGCCGGGGAGCCGGTGACGGCGCCGTGAGCGTTCTGGTGGTGGGGCTGAGCCATCGCAGCGCACCGGTCACCGTCCTGGAGCGCGCGGCGGTCAGCGGCGACGCGCTGGGCAAGCTGCTGCGCGATGTCTTCCATGCCGAGCACGTCGCGGGCACGTTCGCCGTGTCCACCTGCAACCGCGTCGAGGTCTACGCCGAGGTGGACAAGTTCCACGCGGGCGTCTCGGTCACCTGCGAGCTGCTCGCCCGGCACACCGGGATCGCGCTGCCCGAACTCACGCCGCACCTGTACGTGCACTACGAGGACCGGGCGGTGCAGCACCTGCTGTCGGTGACCTGCGGCCTGGAGTCCATGGTCGTGGGCGAGAGCCAGATCCTCGGCCAGGTGCGCCGGGCCCTCGCGCTGGCGCGCAGGCACCAGACCCTCGGCCGCGGCCTCGACGATCTCGGCGCGCTCGCGCTGCGCGCGGCGAAGCGGGCGCACGCCGAGACGGGCATCGACCGCGCGGGCGCGAACCTGGTGACGGCCGGCGCCGGCCTGGCCGCCGCGCGGCTGGGGGCGGCCCCCGGCTCCGCCGAGCCGCTGCGCGGGCACGGCGTGCTCGTCGTCGGCGCCGGCTCGATGAGCGCGCTCGCGGTCGCCACCGCCGCCCGGCTCGGCGCGGCCCGGGTCGCCGTCGCGAACCGCACCGAGGAACATGCCATACGCCTCGCCGCATCGATCGCTGGCGCCACGGCCGATTTTCACGACCTTGCGCCCGCCATCGCCGCGGCGGACCTGGTGATCTCCTGTACCGGCGCGGCCGGGCTGATCGTCACCGCGGACCTGGCCGCGGCGGCCGGGCGGATCCGCGCGGCCGCCGGAACCGCCGGCCGGCCGCTCGTCTTCCTCGACCTCGCGCTGCCGCGCGACGTGGACCCCGCCGCCGGCGGCCTGCCAGGCATGAGCGTGATCGGGCTGGACACGCTGCAGGACGCGGGAGCCGCCCTGGCCGGCGCGCACGCCGGGGATGTCGCGGCGGTGCGGGCCATCGTGGCGGAGGAACTCGCCGCCCGGGCGTCCGCGCGGCACGCGGCCCGGGTGGCGCCCACCGTGGTGGCGCTGCGGGCCAAGGCGGTCGAGGTGGTGGAGGCCGAACTGGCCCGGCTGGCCGGCAAGCTCGGCGAGATCGATGACCGCGCGCGCGCCGAGATAGCCCAGGCTATGCACCGGGTCATGGATAAGCTGCTTCATGCGCCCACGGTGCGAGTCAAGGAACTGGCCGGCTCCCCGGCCGGTGATTCTTACGAGACGGCACTGCGGGTGCTCTTCGATCTCGACCCCGACGCGGTCGAGGCGGTGACCAGGGCCGATGCCGGGCCAGCGGCCGACGGCCCGCCGCCTTCCGCCATGGGTGAGGAGGCCAGGTGAGCAGATCGGTGCTGCGGCTCGGCACGCGCAAGAGCCCGATGGCGATGGTCCAGTCCGGTCAGGTGGCGGACCTCATCACCGCGCGCACCGGAGCCCGGGTGGAGCTCGTCGGGCTCACCTCCTTCGGTGACGTCACCCGCGCGCACCTGCCCGACATCGGCGGCACCGGCGTCTTCGTCAGCGCCCTGCGGGAGAGCCTGCTCGCCGGCCAGCTCGACCTGGCGGTGCATTCGCTCAAGGACCTGCCCACGGCCGCGGTGCCGGGCATCGCCCTCGCCGCCGTCCCGCCGCGGGACGACCCCAGGGATGCGCTGGTCGGCAGGGACGGCGCGAAACTGGCCGATCTCCGCGCCGGAGCGCTGATCGGCACCGGCTCACCGCGCCGCGCCGCGCAGTTGCGGCAACTGCGGCCGGACATCCGGCCGGTGCCGGTTCGCGGCAACGCCGGCACCCGTCTCGCCAAGGTCAGCTCCGGCGAACTGGACGCGGTGGTGCTCGCGTACGCCGGCCTGGCTCGGATCGGCGCGCTCGAGCTGGTCAGCGAGGTCTTCGAGGCGGACGCGATGCTGCCCGCCCCCGGGCAGGGCGCGCTGGCGGTGGAGTGCCGCGCCGGTGCCGGGGACGTCGCGGACCTGCTGGCCCGGGTGGACGACCCGGGCAGCCGGGCGGCCGTCACCGCCGAGCGCATGGTGCTCGCCGAGCTTGAGGCCGGCTGCAGCGCGCCGCTTGGCGCATATGCCGCCGGAACCGGGATACTGCAGCTGACGGCGGCCGTCGTCGGGGAGGGCGGCGAGCCGGCGGTGCGGGCCCGGCTGTCCGGCCCGGCCGCGCGGGCCGAGCAGCTCGGCCGGGACGTGGCCGCCGAGCTGCTGCGCCACGGGGCAGGAACGATCGTTTCAGGCCCATCCACAAGGGCAGAGGACCCGGCAGCGCTGCCGGGCAGTCAAGGTAGCGGGGACGATGCGCAGTGAATCCCACACCCATGACGCAGCTGACACAGGACCCGGCCGCGCGAGCACGCGCGGGCCGGGCCGCCGGCGTGCCGGCCGACCCGCCGGCGCAGGGCAGGCCGGGCCTGATCGCCTTCGCCGGGACCGGCCCCGGCGACGCCGGCCTGCTCACCTTGCGGGCCGCTGAGCTGCTCGGCGCTGCCGACCTGGTGGTCGGCAGCCCGGAGCTGGCCGGCGCCGTGGCGCACCTGGTGCCGGAGGGGGCGACGGTGGTGCACACCGGCCAGGCCGGCGCCGACCCCGCGGCGCTGATCGGCGCGGCGCAGGCCGGGCAGCTGGTGGTCCGGCTGTGCCCGGGCGACCCGTTGCTGTCCGGGCCGGCCGCCGCCGAGGCCGGCGCGTGCGCCAAGGCCGAGGTGCGGCTGGAGATCGTGCCGGGGCTGCCGGCCGCCACGGCCGTCCCCGCCTACGCCGGGCTGCCGCTGACCAGCGACGCCATGGCGGACCTGCGGATCGTGCACGCCGCCGAGGTGAGCCGGGTGTCGGCGGAGCTCCAGGCGGCCGGCAGCCTGGTCATCCTCGGCGCCGAAGCCGGCCCGGTGGACCTGGCGAAGATGCTGATGGCGGCCGGCTGGGCCGACGCCACCCCGATGGCCATCACCTGGAACGGCACCACCACCGACCAGCACACGGTGCTCACCAGGCTGTCGTCGGTGGCGGCGGACCTCAAGGCCGCCGGGGTGAGCGTGCTGACCGAGGACGGCCCCGCGGTCGCGGTGGTCGGCGAGGCCGCCGCGCACCGGGGGCTTTCCTGGTTCGAGAACAAGCCCCTGTTCGGCTGGCGGGTGCTGGTCCCCCGCACCAAGGAGCAGGCCGCGTCGGTGTCGGAACGGCTGCGGTCCCACGGCGCCGTGCCGCAGGTGGTCCCCACCATCGCGGTCGAGCCGCCGCGCACCCCGCAGCAGATGGAGCGCGCCATCAAGGGCCTGGTGACGGGCCGGTTCCAGTGGATCGCCTTCACCTCGGCGAACGCGGTGCGCGCGGTGCGGGAGAAGCTCGAGGAGTACGGCCTGGACGCGCGGGCCTTCGCCGGGATCAAGGTGGCCGCGGTCGGCGAGCAGACCGCGGCGGCGCTGGGCGAGTTCGGCATCCGGCCGGACCTGGTCCCGGCCGGCGACCAGTCCAGCGAGGGCCTCGCGGCGGCCTGGCCGCCCTACGACCCGGTCCTCGACCCGATCAACCGGGTGCTGCTGCCCAGGGCCGACATCGCGACGGAGACCCTGGTGGCGCGGCTGACCGAGCTTGGCTGGGAAAGCGAGGACGTGACCGCCTACCGCACGGTGCGCGCGGCGCCGCCGCCCGCCGCGATCAGGGAGGCCATCAAGGGCGGCGGGTTCGACGCCGTGCTGTTCACCTCCTCCTCGACCGTGCGCAACCTGATCGGCATCGCCGGCAAGCCGCACGCGGTGACCGTGGTCGCGGTGATCGGGCCGCAGACCGCCCAGACCGCCGCGGAGTACGGGCTGCGGGTCGACGTGACCGCGCCCCGGCCGTCGGCCACGGCGCTGGTGGACGCCCTCGCCGAGCATGGCGCCCGGCTGCGCGACGCCGCGCTGGCGGCGGGTGAGCCGGTGCGCAAGCCCAGCGAGCGGCGCCGGGGCGCCCGCCGCCGCATCCGCTGAGTGCCGCTGCCCGCCGCCGGGCGCCCGAAGGAGGCATCGTGAGCGCTTTCCCCGCTGCCCGGCCGCGCAGGCTGCGGCGCACGCCGGCGCTTCGCCGCCTCGTCGCGCAGACCGGCGTCCGCGGCACCGACCTGGTGCTGCCGCTGTTCGTCAAGGAGGGCATCGCCGAGCCCGTGCCGGTGGCCTCCATGCCCGGGGTGGTCCAGCACACCAGGGACAGCCTGCGCAAGGCGGCGGCCGAGGCAGCCGGGGCGGGCGCAGGCGGCCTGATCCTGTTCGGCATCCCGGCCGTCAAGGACGGGGCCGGCTCGGCCGCCGACGATGATGGCGGCATCATCCAGGCGGCGCTGCGCGACGTGGCCGCAGAGGTCGGGGACGCCCTGGTGATCATGGCCGACCTGTGCCTGTGCGAGTACACCGACCACGGCCACTGCGGCGTGCTGGCCCCCGGGGGGGCGGTGGACAACGACGCCACGCTGGCGCGCTACGCCTCGATCGCGGCCGCCCAGGCCCGGGCCGGCGCCCACGTCGTCGCCCCCAGCGGGATGATGGACGGGCAGGTCGCGGCCATCAGGCAGGCCCTCGACCGGGCGGGCGAGCCGGACGTGGCGATCTGCGCCTACGCGGTCAAGTACGCCTCGTGCTTCTACGGGCCGTTCCGCGACGCGGCCGAGGGCGCGCCCCGGTTCGGCGACCGGGCCTCCTACCAGCAGGACCCGGGCGCCGCCGACGCGCTGCGGGAGGCCATGCTCGACGTGGACGAGGGCGCCGACATCGTCATCGTCAAGCCCGCCCTGCCCTACCTGGACATCGTCGCGCAGGTCGCGGCCGCCGCCCCGGTGCCGGTGGCGGCCTACCAGGTCAGCGGCGAGTACGCGATGATCGAGGCGGCGGCCGCGCGGGGCTGGCTGGACCGGGACCGCGCCATCATGGAGTCGCTGACCGCGATCCGCCGTGCGGGCGCGGGCATCATCCTCACCTACTGGGCCGCTGAGGTGGCGGCCCACATCAACGCCGCGGGCCGGGGCTGACCGGCCGCCGGCGTCACCGTTCGGTATCGTCTGGACCTTAACTGAGCGAGGTCGGCTGCACGCTCGCCGCGTACCCGGCATCATCGAAGCAGGGACGGTGCGGAAGGGGAGTGGGACCCGCCGATGGCCGATGTATTGCCGCGCCGCGGCCGGCGCGCCGACGCGGGCAGGCTCGCGGCCGCCGCGGTCGAGTTCGCGGAGATGGGCTGGCCGGTGTGCCCGGGGGCATTCTCCCCGCGCGCCGACTCCGGCCGTTACCTGCGCTCGCCCCGGGCCGGCCGCGCCGGGCCGCACGGCGGCACCGGGCGGGCCTGCTCGTGCGACCGGATCGGCTGCCCGGCGCCCGGCGCTCATCCGGTCTCTGCCGCCTGGCAGATCGAGGCGTCCAGTGACCCGGCCGAGGTCGGCCGATGGTGGCGGGACCGGCCGGAGGCGACCATCATCCTGGTCACCGGGAGGGCCTTCGACGTGCTGGACGTCCCGGCCGGGGCCGGCCTGGCGGCCCTGGAGCGGATGGGCCCCTCGCCCGCGGTCACGGGCCCGGTCGCGCTGAGCGCGGACGACCGGGCCCTTTTCTTTGTCGCCACCCGCGGCGCCCCCGCCGACGAGGACGAATGGTGGTCGTGTCACCTGGACTGCGAGCCGGACAGCTTCGCCCCGGTGGCCGGGCTGCGCTGGCACTGCCGGGACAGTTACGTGGTGGCCCCGGCCCGCACCGGCCGCGGCCCGGGGGCACACTGGATCCGGGATCCGCGGCAGCACGGCCTGCCGGACGGCCTGCGGCTCCTGGAGTTCCTTGCCGACGCCTGCGAGGAGGTACTGCGCTGAGCCAGGCGGACAACCCCCCCGGCCTGTACGGCCGCGCCTGCGCGGTCATCCCGGGCGGGGTGAACTCACCGGTACGGGCGTTCGGGGCGGTCGGTGGTGAGCCCGTGTTCATCGCGTCCGGGCGCGGCCCCTACCTCACCGACATCGCGGGCAACGAGTATGTGGACCTGGTCTGCTCCTGGGGCCCGATGATCCTCGGCCACGCGCACCCGGACGTGACCGCGGCCGTCACCACCGCCGCGGCCCGGGGCACATCCTTCGGCGCGGCCACGGCGGGCGAGGTCGAGCTTGCCGGGCAGATCGCCGCGCGGGCGCCCGTGGACAAGGTGCGGCTGGTCAACTCCGGCACCGAGGCGACCATGTCGGCGGTGCGGCTGGCCCGGGCGTTCACCGGCAGGAACCTGGTGGTGAAGTTCGCCGGCTGCTACCACGGCCACGTGGACGCGCTGCTGGTGGCGGCGGGATCCGGGGTGGCCACGCTCGGCCTGCCGGACACGCCCGGGGTCACCGGTGCCGCGGCCGCGGACACCCTGGTGCTGCCCTACAACGACCCGGCGGCGGCCGCGGAGGCGTTCGCCGCGCACGGGCCGCGGATCGCCTGCCTGATCACCGAGGCGTGCCCGGCCAACATGGGCGTGGTGCCGCCCGAGCCCGGGTTCAACGAACTCCTGGCGGGCCTGTGCGCCGAGCACGGCTCGCTGCTGATCATGGACGAGGTGCTCACCGGCTTCCGCGTCACCAGGTCGGGCTGGTACGGCCGGGAAGGCGTGGCCGGCGACCTGATGACGTTCGGCAAGGTGATGGGCGGCGGCCTGCCCGCCGCGGCGTTCGGTGGCCGCGCCGAGATCATGGACCTGCTCGCCCCGCTGGGGCCCGTCTACCAGGCGGGCACGCTGTCGGGTAACCCGCTGGCCACCGCCGCGGGCCTGGCCACGCTGCGGGCCTGCACGGCCGAGGTGTACGGGCGGGTCGATGCGGCGGCCGCCGGGCTGGCCAAGCTGGCCGCCGAGGCGCTCAGCGCGGCGGGCGTGCCGTTCCGGCTCCAGGAGGCGGGCAGCCTGTTCTCGGTCTTCCTCGGCACCACCGGCCTGGTGCGTGACTTCGACGGCGCCCGGCGCCAGTCCGCCGCGGCGTACGCGGCGTTCTTCCACGCCATGCTGGCGCGCGGGGTCTACCTGCCCCCTTCGCCCTATGAGGCGTGGTTCCTGTCGGCCGCTCACGACGACGAGGCACTCGGCCGCGTCGCCGCGGCGCTTCCCGCCGCGGCCCGGGCGGCCGCCGCGGCCCTCGGCTGAGGGACGGCGCAGACGTTCCCGGTAGGCTGAGGCCGCCATGCCCGACACGACCGTGGTCCACCTGCTCCGCCATGGTGAGGTGGCTAACCCTGGCGGAGTCCTGTATGGCCGCCTGCCCGGCTTCCACCTCTCACCGGAGGGGGAGCACCAGGCCAAGGCCGCCGCCGCCTACCTGGCCGGGCGGGACGTCACCCTGCTGCTGTCATCGCCGCTGGAGCGGGCGCTGGAGACCGCCGCGCCGGTGGCCGCGCAGTTCGGCATCGAGGTGCGCGCGGACAGGCGGCTGATCGAGCCGTGGAACCACTTCGAGGGGGAGCGGTTCGACGTCGGGTTCCCGGCGCTGCGCCGGCCGGGGAACTGGCCCCGGATGGCCAACCCGTTCCGGCCGTCCTGGGGCGAGCCGTACGAGAGCATCGCCGCCCGGATGCGTGCGGTCATGGCCGACGCGGCGCGCGAGGCCCGCGGGCACGAGGCGGTCTGTGTCAGCCATCAGCTGACCATCTGGGTGGCGCGCAGGTGGGCCGAGCAGCGGCGGCTGTGGCACTACCCGGGCCGCCGCGAGTGCGCCCTCGGCAGCGTCACGAGCGTGACCTACTCCGGGGACGCCGTCGTCGCCGTCAGCTACGCCGAGCCGGCCGGCAGCGGGCGCGGCGGGGCCCACGGCGCCTGACCGAGCCGCCGGGCGGCCCGGGCGGACCCGGGACGGGCCGCCACATCGCGTTCAGGCAGCGTTCAGGCCGTGCTCAGGCCACGTCGGTGGCCGGCCCGCTGTCACGGCCGGAAGGCCGGTCCGGCACAATAGGGCGCGGCACTACCGCTTGTAGGAGACCACTCTGTTCCGTCTGCCGCGATGCCCCAGCCCCCGCGCGGGCATCCCGAACCGGCCCGCCCCGGCGCGAGCGCCCGCCCGTGGCGCGGCCCGCGCGGCCGCCCTTGCCGTGGCCGGCGCGCTGGTCACGGCGCTTCCCCTCGCCGCGTGCGACAGCGGGGCGATCGGGCAGAGCACGGCCGCGAGCAACGGGCAGAGCTTCGTCTCCGGCAGCCCCGGCACCACCTTGTTCGGCACCTCCTCGGGCCCGGTCGCGCCACGCGTCACCGGGACCCTGCTGTCGGGCGGCCGGTTCACGCTGGCCCAGGACCGCGGGCACGTGGTGGTGCTGAACTTCTGGGGGTCCTGGTGCACGCCGTGCCGCGCCGAGGCGCCGTTCCTGTCCAAGCTGTCCCGGCACTTCACCTCCAGTGGTGTCCGCTTCCTCGGCGTCGATATCCGGGACAGCCCGGCGACCGCCGAGGCGTTCCAGCGTGACTTCAACATCGGCTACCCCAGCCTGAACGACCCCGGTGATGAGGTCGCGCTCGACTTCCGCGACACCGTCCCGCCCGCGGGCATCCCGACCACGCTGGTCATCGGCCGCACCGGCCGGATCACCGCCCGGGTCATCGGCGAGGTCTCCTACCCGGGCCTGAGCGGCCTGATCAGCCGGGCGATGGCGCAACGGTGAGGGAGCGGCCCGGTGGCGGTGAACCGGTGGCGCCCGCGCGGCGGGGGGCGGGCCGGTGACCGACGTCCACGTCCCGCGGGCCGCCGGCGGCACCGGGGCAGCGGCGGGCGGGCCTGGGCAGGCTCCGGGCTCCCCGGGCCCGGTGCCGCGGCGGCCACGGCCAGCCGGGCAGGGACCGTTCGGAATCATTGACTGGGCCAGGTGGGGATGGCGCCAGCTCACCAGCATGCGCACTGCCCTGATCCTGCTCTTCCTGCTGGCCCTCGCCAGCGTGCCCGGGTCGGTGCTGCCACAGCAGGGCATCAACCCCGCGGCGGTCCAGCAGTACTATGCCGCGCACCCCTCGCTGGCCCCCTGGCTGGCCAGGTTCTCGCTGTTCAACGTCTTCGCGGCGCCCTGGTTCGCGGCGATCTACCTGCTGCTGTTCCTCTCCCTCGCCGGCTGCGTGGTCCCGCGGACGTTCCGGCTGGCCGGCGCCGCGCGCCAGCAGCCGCCCCGGGCACCGCGGAACCTGGCGCGCCTGCCGCTGACCGCCACCATGGACTCGGCGCTTGGCCCGGACGGCGCGCTGGCCGCGGCGTCGGCGCTGCTGCGGGCCAAGCGGTTCCGGGTGCGCGCCGGGGACGGCTGGCTCTCGGCGGAGAAGGGCTACCTGCGCGAGGCCGGGAACCTGCTGTTCCACCTCGCCCTGCTGGCCCTGCTGGCCGCGGTCGGCATGGGCGGCCTGTTCGGCTACAAGGCGGACCGGCTCCTGGTGGCGGGCCAGTCGTTCGGCAATACGGTGACCGCGCTCGACCAGTTCCGTCCCGGGCGCCTGGTCTCGGCCGCGGACCTGCAGCCGTTCAGCATCGCGCTGGACAGGTTCGACGCGCGCTACGTGACCTCCGGCCCGGATTTCGCCCAGCCGGCGGCGTTCAACGCCCACCTGAGCTACCAGGCCCAGCCCGGGGCGGCCACCCAGCATTACGACCTGCAGGTGAATCACCCGCTGAACGTGGACAACGTGAAGGTGTACCTGATCGGCCACGGGTACGCCCCCGTGTTCCGGGTCACCGACGGGACCGGGCGCGTGGTGTTCAACGGCCCGGTGCCGTTCATCCCGGTCTCGATCACCGGGCTCACCTCGGGCGGCGTGGTCAAGGTCCCCGACGCCCGCCCGCAGCAGCTCGGCTTCGCCGGGGTGTTCCTGCCCACGACCGTGGACGCCGGCGGGAAGCTGGAGTCGGCCTTCCCCGCGCCGCTGCGCCCGTCGGTGAGCCTGGTCTCCTACGCGGGCAGCCTGGGCATGAACAGCGGCCCGTCGCAGTCGGTCTACCGGCTCGACACGGCCGGGATGCGCCGGCTGGCGGTCGCGCCGCGGCCGCTGGCGCCGGGGCAGTCGGTGCGGCTGCCGGGCGGCATGGGCACGCTCACCTTCACCGGGTACCGGCAGTGGATCAGCCTGGCCATCACCTATGACCCGGGCCAGCTTCCCGCGCTCATCGCGGCCGTGGCCGCGCTGGCCGGGCTGCTGCTCTCGTTCCTGGTCCGCCGCCGCCGGGTGTTCGTCCGGGCCGCGGCCGGCGCCGGCGGGGGCAGCGTGGTCGAGTTCGGCGGGCTGGCCCGGACCGAGTCGTCGGAGACCTTCGGCGCGGAGTTCGCGGACCTGTCCGCCGCCCTGGCCGCGACCCTGGCCGCCACGCCCCCGGCACCAGACCTGCCGTCCTCGTCAGACCTGCCCTCATCATCGACCGGGAGGGAGTGAGCCCGTGCCTGTCAACGTCGGGCTGGCCCAGCTCAGCGATCATTTCCTGCTGGCCACGGTGTTCATCTACGCCATGGCCGTGCTGGCCTACGCCGGAGATTTCGCCTACGGCCGCCGGACCGCGCCGCGCACGGCGCAGCCGGCCCCCGAGGCCGACGCTGTCCTTGCGGCCGTCCCGGCGGGCGTGTCAGCCCAGGCTGGCCCGGCGGGCCGCCGGGTGCCCGGCGCCCCGGCGGACACGACGACCGCCGCGGCGGGTGCGCCACCGGGGCCCGCAGCCACCGGGGGACCGCCGCTCATCGCGGCCAGCCGCTGGCGCGCGGGCGGCGCGCCGGCCGGGCCATGGGTCAAGGCCGCGCTCGCGTTCACCGTGGCGGGGCTCGCCACCCAGATCCTCGGCATCGTCACCCGCGGGATGGCTGAGCACCGGGTCCCGTGGGGCAACATGTACGAGTTCGTCATGGCGATCACCTGCGCCGCGGTGATCGCGTTCCTGCTGCTGTCGCTGCGCTTCCGCGTCTACTCGGTCGGGCTGTTCCTGATGGCGCCCGTCGTGCTCGCCCTCGGCCTGTGTGCCACCGTCCTGTACACCGCGGCCGGCCCGCTGGTGCCCGCGCTGCACTCCTACTGGATCTGGATCCACGTCACCGCGATGACGGTGGCCATCGGGTCCTACATCGTCGCCGCGGTCCTGACCTGCCTGTACCTGGTCGCCGACCGGCGCACCCGGGCGGGGGCCGACCCGCAGGCCGGGTTCGGCGCGGTGCTGCAGCGGCTGCCCTCGGCCGACGCGCTCGACCGGCTGTCCTACCGGACCGTGATCTTCGCCTTCCCGATCTGGACGTTCGCGATCATCGCCGGGGCGATCTGGGCGGACCAGGCGTGGGGCCGGTACTGGGGCTGGGATCCCAAGGAGACCTGGGCGTTCATCACCTGGGTGGTGTACGCCGGCTACCTGCACGCCCGCGCCACCGGGGGGTGGCGGGGGCGCAGGGCCGCCTACATCCAGCTGGTCGGGTTCGCCACGCTGCTGTTCAACCTGATCGGGGTCAACCTCTGGATCACCGGCCTGCACTCCTACGCCGGGATCAACTAGCCGCGCCGGGCCCCGCCCAGCCCCGCCCGGTACCGCCCAGCCCCGCCGCGCCAGCATGATCGGTGGCCGTGTGGCATATACGGCCCCGAATCCACCACGATCAAGGAAGCCGCGGGTTCCCGGCGTCCGCCGCGGGGTGCTCAGCGGGGGGAAGGCCGGTGAGCGCGGCGCTTTCCCGCCACAGTTCCTCGCGCGCTGCGGGATCTTGCGCGAGCGCGGACGGGTCGGGGAAGGCGAGCCGTCCCCGTACGAGCGAGGCGTAGACGCGGCCTGCGGGAGGGGTCAGCGTGCCGTCGGCGAGCTGGGCGAGGGCATCTCCGGCGTGCTCGGGGGTGTTCATGTAGAACTGCGGCCGGAGCCTGCTGAGGAGGATGAAGACAGGCCGCAGGGCGCGCATGGCCTGCCTGAGCGCTGCGGGGAAGGCGCGGGACAGGCCCGTGCCTCCGGTGAGGCCGGGGTTGAATGCGATGGTGGTGATCTGGCGTTGCGCCGTCTCGGGGAGCGCGGCGATGGCCTCGGCCGTGAGCAGGTTGCCGAGCTTGGAGGCCGCATAGGCGCTCGCGGCCGAACCCGGCGCCTGCGCCCAGCGGCGGACCTCGAGCCGGGCCGGCGCGCTGCGGAAGATTTTCGGGTCGTGGGTGTCGCTGGTGGTCAGCACGATTCGTCCGCCCTCGGCCACCGCGGGGAGCAGGAGCCTGGCGAGCAGGTAGTGGGCGAGGTGGTTGACGGCGAAGGTCAGCTCGAAGCCATCGGCGCTGCGGGCGGCGGTGTTGCGGAACTGCGCCCCGGCGTTGAGGACCAGCATGTCGATCGGCTCGCCGTCCAGGCGGCCGAGCACGGCGGCGGCGAACGCGCGGACCTCCGCGAGCGAGGACAGGTCCAGGGGGAGCATCGCCACGCCGTCGAGAGCCGGGCGAGTACTGGACGGGCGGGCTCCGATGATCGCGCGCGTGCCCGTGCGCGCCGTCAGCCGGGCGAGGGCGTGCGCCCCGATCCCGGAGGTGGCGCCCGTCATGACGAGCGTGCGCGCGCGTTGGGGCATGACCGCCGTCTCCTTCTGCTGATGCAGGCGGTGCCGGTCAGCGCAGCGCCGCGACTCGCAGGCCGCCGCTGATCGGCGAATGTGCCGGGTGCCGACTGGTCCGTCGGGCCCTGCCGCCCCCGGTGTGTGGTGGGATCGGGGGAGTTCTGGCTGTAGATGCTATCAATTGATAAGAGTTGCCATGACGAACGATGGTGATCCGCTGGGCGAGGAGCTCCTGCGGTCCTTCGGCGCTGTCCACAAGGGCTTGCGCCAGTGGGTGCGGTCGCACGTGGCTGCCGGGCCGGGCATGACCGTCGGCCGCGCAGGACTGCTCCTGGGGCTGCTCGAACGGGACGAGCCGGTGAGCATGAGCGCGCTGGGCGCAGCGCACGATCTGACGCCGCGCAGCATGACCGTCCTCGTCGGCGGCCTGGAGCGAGAAGGGCTCGTGCTACGCACACGCCACGCCGGGGACCGGCGCGTCACGCTCATATCACTCACTCCGGCTGGACGCACCCTCGCATCGCAACAGCTGGTACCCGCATGGCAGCAGGCCGCCGCCCTGTTCGGCGAACTGTCTGAGCACGACCGGGCCGAGTTGCTGCGCCTGCTGAGCGAAGTGGCGGGACACCTCGAACTCCACGGCATCGACATGCCCCTGCCGCCAGCCGCGGCCCGCAACGCCACGCGAGCGGCGCCCGCATGATCGTGATGGCCGTGTGGCATAGACGGCCGCAGATCCACCACGACCAAGGGATGGGGCGGCGCGGGCTTCAGGGCTGCGCGCCGGGATCCTCGCCCCGGATCAGCCACTCCAGGCTGCTGATGAAGTCGGGGTCGTCGTCCGGGCCGAGCGGCGACCGCAGCTGTGGCGGTACCGCCTGGCCGTCGGCCGGCTGGGCCTGTGGTGAGACGTGCCGGGCCCGGCCCGCGGGATGGCGGCGCAGCGCCGCCTCCGCGCCGGGTCCCGGCCGGTGGGGGTCGCGGGTCAGCCGGGCACGCCGCCGCATTCGTCCCGCGAACACGAGCATGCCCAGCGTGGCAGCCATCAACACGGCGATGACCAGCGTAGACACCGCGCCCAGCAGCACCATGGCAGGCAGCCTAACCGCAGCATCGCGACCTCGCGGGCAAATGGGCCGACTCGGCATCTCTTCACCCAGTGGCCCGTAACCCATCACAGCTGGTAACGACAGGTGACGGTGACGGTCATTTCGGCGTAACCTGGCGGCTGGCAACGCCGATCGCTGGGAGTACGAACATGCGGCAGCGGCTCTTCGCCCGCCTCCGCTGGCTGCTATGGCCAGGGCCGGGCCGCTTCCGGGCCAGGGCCGCACCACAGCACGATGTGAGCGTGCCGCCGGTGCCTCCCGGCGGGCGGCATCGCCGCGACGAACGGGCCCACCCTGCCCCGGGCACCACGCAGGCCGTCGCCGTGCCGCCGCCCCCGGGCGGGCCGTTCGCCTCGCCGGTCCAGGACACCAGAAGCCGCCCGGCCCGGTCCGCCCGGTCGCCCCGGACGGATTCCTCCGGGCGTGGCGGCAGCCGGCGCATGGGAGCCGCCCGGGCCGCTGTCCGGGCGGCACCGCGGACCGCTGCGGGCGGGCGCCCCGCCCCGGTGCAGCCACGCCAGCGCGTGGCGGTCCAGGTCAATGACGCGCGGCTGTCCTGGCAGGAGGCGACCGGGGCAGCGCGCACCGTGGCTGTGGGCCACCGGGACTGCGGCCCGCTGGAGAAGGTGCTGCACCGTGACTGGGCGGAGGGCACGCTGCCGCCGCCGGAGGTGGTGCGGGCCATCGACCGCCTGGCCGAACTTCCCGCCTCGGTCTCCGAGCGCCTCGCCGACGGCCTCGACGCCATCTACGTGGGTCCCGGCGGCGTGCCCGACCTGGACGACATGGGCCGCCTGAAGGGAGTGCCGCTGCCGTCCGGACGGGCCACCTGGGACGCGTGCGCGGGCGCCTACGGCGAGCACAAGATCATCATTGGCACACGGCCGTCCGCGACCCCCGATGTGGTGTGTCACGAGGTCGGGCACGCCCTCGACGACCTCGATGGATCCGGCGGCACGTGGCAGTCGGACTCGGGTGAGTTCCGCACGCTCTACGGGCGCTGCCTGTCGCGCCTGGTGAGTGACTTCCACCGGCAGGAGGGATCGCTCGGCCGCCGCGAGTTCTTCGCGGACGCGTTCGCGGCCATCGCCTCCAGCCAGCGGCCCGCACTGGTCGACATGCTGGGAGGCGACACAAGGATCGCGCTAGATGTCATGCTGTACTTCAATGTGCGCTACGGGATCTAAGTGATTCGTGATGTTTGTCATCAAGCTGCCCAACGGAAACCTCATGGCCCCCGAGTCCGCCATGGACTCCCACGGCCAGGTGGTGGGAGACGCCTACGTCGAGGTCAGCCCGGCCGACCCCGAGTACGCACGGCTCGCCAGCCAGGCGATCTCGGAGGAGGACCTGGACCGTCAGCGGCGACGCTGGCGTGAAGGCGACGAGGCACTGCGGCATGAGTTCGAGGAATACCTCGCGAGCGTGCGACAGGAGGGCCGGGCGCCCGGAGAATAGCCCGGGGCCTGCGGGCCGCCATGGCCGGCGGCCCGCCCATGCTGGCCGCAGACAGCACGGCGCTGCCTGCGGCCAGCATGCGCTGGCGAGAGCCGGGCCCGGCCGCGGGGCTGTTGCCGCGTGGGGCCCAGCTCGGCTGGTTACGAGGCCGGCGCCCCGCCCGCTGCCGTCTGCGACTCGCCGCGGAGCAGTGCACGCACCTCCGATTCGCGGAACCTGCGGTGTCCCCCTGGTGTCCGTATGCTGCTGATGCGGCCGGACGCCGCCCACCGAGTCACCGTCTTCGGGTCCACCCGGAAGAGCGCGGCCACCTCCCCGGGAGTGAGAAGGCGTTCATTGTTGCCATCCACCCTTGTCCCCTCCTATCTCCGTTTCGGAGCATGTCTTCAGTGTCGCGAAAACATCCGTTTACTTCCTTGATTTCCCCAAAAATGAGCCGCTGGTGTCCCTTGTCAGCTTCCAGTTGCGGATGGCGGGGCACGCGGGCGGTGCGACGGCGCCCGGTCTCGCTTACTGTGCACGGGAAGTGGCGGGACGTGCCTGCCGGGACGAGCCGGGCGCGGCGGGTGTTGCGGGCCGTGCGGTGCCCGATTACGGAATGTGCAAGGCGCTATTAACGCCGCCGGGTGTGATTAAGGGCGCCCCGGCGTCAGCGAGCACCGCGGTGGCGGTTTACCTGGCAATCCCGGCAAGCGGGCCGGCCGGCCCGTGCCCGTCGGGCGGCGGCCGGGACCCGGGGCACGGCGGGCGTGTCCTAGGGTGGGTCGGGTGTCAGGCTGGCGCCGGTGACGCGCGTCCCGCAGCCCGCCCCGGAAGGGGCGGTGCCGCCGCTGGTCACGGTCGAGGAGATCCGGGCCGCGGCGGCGCGGCTGGCCGGGGTGACTGTCCGGACGCCGCTGGTCCCGTTCCCGGGAACCCAGCCCCCGCTGCTGGTGAAGCCGGAATCCCTGCAGCCGACGGGCTCGTTCAAGCTGCGCGGCGCCTACGCGGCGATCAGCGCCCTGCCCGCCGCGGAGCGCCGGCGCGGCGTGGTGGCCCATTCCAGCGGAAACCACGCGCAGGCCGTCGCGTACGCGGCCGCCCTGCTCGGCGTCCCGGCCGTGGTGGTGGTGCCGGACAACGCGCCCGAGGTGAAGGTCGCCGCGGCCGCCCGCCACGGGGCGCGCATCGTGCGGTGTAAGCCCTCGCTGGCCGCGCGGACCGAGGCCACCGCCGAGCTGATCGCCCAGCACGGGTACACGCTCATCCCGCCGTTCGATCATCGCGAGGTGATCGCGGGCCAGGGCACGATCGGCCTGGAGATCGCGGCGGACTGCCCGGAGGCCGACCTGGTGCTGGTCCCGGTGAGCGGCGGCGGGCTGATCTCGGGGATCGCCGCGGCCCTCCGTGCCTCGTGCCCGGGGGCCAAGGTGATCGGGGTGGAACCGGAGCTCGCGGCGGATGCCCGCGAATCGCTACGGCGCGGCGAGCGGGTCGCCTGGCCGGCCGCCGCCACCCAGCGGACCATCGCGGACGCGCTGCGGGTGGAGCAGATCGGTGCGCTGCCGTTGCGGCACATGCTCAGCCTCGTCCACGACGTCGTCACGGTGAGCGATGACGAGATCCGCGAGACGGTAAGGAGAACGGCGTTCGGAGCGCGGCTGGTCGCCGAGCCCGGCGGGGCGGCCGCCGTGGCCGCCTGGCTGTTCCGGCGCGACCTGCCGTCCGCCCGGGCGCCCGTGGCCGTGCTGTCCGGCGGCAACGTCGATCCGGCCGCCTACACCGCTATCCTCGGCGGGTGAGGACGGGAGCTCATGCCCTAGGCTGGGGCTCGTTATGCGCGCCACGTTTGCTTACACGACCGCGAGGATCCTGTTGTTCGTCGCGGCGACGGGCCTGATCTACCTGGCCGGGGCCCGCGGGCTGCTGCTTCTCGGGCTGGCCCTGCTGGTGAGCGGCGCCGCCAGCTACATCCTGCTGGTCCGGCAGCGGGACGCCATGGCGGGCGCGCTGACCCGGCGGCTGACCTCGTTCCGCACCAGGCTCGACGCGGGAACCAGGACAGAGGACGACGAGTAGCGGTTCACCCGGCCGCCGGGTCGTTGAGCCAGCCGCCCGAGGTGAGCAGGCCGAGCACGGCCTGGACTGCCTCCTGCCTGCTCATCACCGAGGTGTCGATGGTCAGGTCGGCGTTCCTGGGCTCTTCGTAAGGGTCGGAGACCCCGGTGAAGTTGTCGATCAGCCCGGCGCGGGCCTTGGCGTACAGGCCCTTGCGGTCGCGGGCCTCGCAGACCGCCACCGGCGTCGCCACGTGGATCAGCAGGAAGTCCCCCACCTCGCTGACCATCCGGCGCACGCTCGCCCGGGCGGCCTCGTAGGGGGCGATCGGCGCGCAGATCGCCACGCCGCCGTGCCGGGCGACCTCGGTGGCCACATAACCGATCCGGGCGATGTTCAGGTCGCGGTCGGCCCGCGAAAAGGTCAGCCCGGCCGACAGGAGCTGGCGGACCAGGTCCCCGTCGAGCAGCGACACCGTCCGGTCCCCGCGCTCGGCCAGGGCATCACGCAACGCCCGGGCGATCGTCGACTTGCCGGATCCGGACAGCCCGGTGAAGAAGACGACAACGCCGCGTTCCCGCCGGGGCGGCCGGGCCCGGCGGAGTTCGGCGGTCACGCCGGGAGGCGCGAACCAGGCGGGCACATCCTCACCACGGTCGAGCAGGTCCTCCAGCTCGCCCGCGGCCAGGTCGGACTGCTCGGTGCCCGGCTCGATCAGCGCCAGCGGGCGCCACACCTCGGCTGCCCGGTCATACGCCCACTCGCCGCCGGGCAGCACCGGGATCGGGGTCTCGACCCGGGCGTTGTCGAGCGGCGGGCGGCCGCCGCGGTCGGCGTCCCGCTCATCCACGAGCAGGTGCGTGGCGCCGTAGGCGGCCGCGACCACGGCGCGGATCGCCGTCTCCCGGGCCGCGGTGGTGTCCTTGGGCGGAAGCGGGACCGGTACGAGCAAAGTGCCGGGCGGCAGGTGTTTGGCCGCGGCGCCGACCGCCCGCACCAGCGCCTCCGGCCGCACCACCACCTCGGCCGGGCCGCTGACCAGTGGCAGGAGCAGCAGCCTGGCCTTGAGCTGTCCGGCGAAATGCCGTAGCTGGCCGATCTGGTGGCCACCGAGCGGGCGGCGGGTCACGAACGCCAGCACGGGACCGTCGCCCAGCTCCGCCCGCGCCTGCGCGGGGGTCTGCCGCAACAGCCGGAACGGGCCGTGCTCGGGCTCGCGGAACCCGCTCACCGGGCCGCTGAGCCGGACCAGGCTGGCCTGCCGCGCCGCGCCGGGACGGGCATGCCGGCCCACCTGCCCGTGCGGCCCGAGCGGCTGGGCCGGCGACCGCTCGGTGATGTCCAGGATGGCCAGCGGAGTGCCCTCCGGGTCGTTCAGCGCGAGGCGGGACGCTGTCGCCGGAACGGCGTCCTCAGGAACGTCGAGAACGACCGGCACCGGCCACGGGGTGCCGTCTTCGAGCGTCCCCCGCTCGGCCACCCACGCCACGTCGGCCGCGCTGAGGAAACCGGTCAGCGGCGCGTACGCGCCGAGCAGCAGAAGTTCCAGATCGCCGAGCTGGCCCTCATCGAGAGTCCAGGACGGAATGCCGGTGAAGTCCACGGCCGGCCCGGCTGCCGCCTCAGCGGTCACGTCCACCTCCGTCTGGGCCAGCCTCATTCCGCTGGGCTGTCGCTTGGGCCCGGCTTCCGCCAGTCAAGCCCGAGGTTACACGGACGGTGACGACCCAGCCATGCGGTTCTAGCATGCCCGGCGAGCGCCCTATTCCCCGCTCCTGGCTGGCAGCCTCCGGTCGCGGGCGGGACCCGGTCCGTGGCCCGGGCGCGCCGCAGGGGCCCACGGCGGTCAGAGTATCCGGGCGAACCTGTCCTCGGGCTTGCGCAGCACGTACAGCAGCTCTTCGTGCCCGGCGGTCAGCCGGCCGCGGGACAGCCGGGCGGCGAGCTTCTGCGCGGCGAGGTACCCGTGCGGGCCGCGCGGCAGGCCGCCCGCCAGCCCGCCGAGTGCCGCGCGTTCCGCGATCACCAGGCCGCGCAGCAGCGCGTACGCCTGAACGCCACGAGCGGACGCGAGCGGCTCGTACACCGCCGCATGCGGGCCGGGCTCGCCCTGCCGCCGCTTGTGCCAGATGGCCCGCCGCAGCGGGCCCGGGAGGACCCGGTCCAGGAAGCCCGCGGCGCTGTCCTTGTCACAGACCCGCAGCAACAGCAGCCCGCCGGGCTTGACCGCGCCGCCCAGCCGGTCGAGGACCAGTTCGGCGTGCTCGATCCGCTCCAGCAGCCCAGCGCACTGGACGATGTCATAGGCCCGGGGCGAGAGCGGCACGGTACGCATGTCACCGAGGACCGCTTCGCTCAGGCCCTGGTGCTGGGCGACGGCCGCGCGCGTGACCGGGCTGTCCTCGTCGATCATGCTGATGCTCAGCCGCGCTCCGGCGGCGGTCAGCGCGTCCGTGCTCAGGTCCTCGGCGGTGGTACAGCCGGCGTTCAGGATCGTGACCTGCTGCCCGGAATTCGCCGCCACGTAAGAGCGGGTGAGGCGGGCGAACAACTCGCTTCCGGCGGGCCGCGCGGCAGGCGCGCCGGGCCCGGCGGTGGCCGTCCCCGCCGTGCTGTCCGCGGCTGGCGCCGCGGCGGCGGCCGGGCCAGCGGGCGCGGGCGGCGGGACGGCCGCCGCGGCCGGCGGGAGCAGCCGCACCCCCGCCGCCGGGAATCTCCCGGGCGTGGTGCTGCTACGGCCCGGCGCAGCCGGTGCCGCAGCGGCGGGCGCTGGCGCCGCGGGGCGGGACTCCGGTGCGGATGGCGTGGGGCGCGACGCGGGCGCGGCGGTCACCGGGCGTATCCCGGGCGCGGCGGACGGGGCGCGAGACCCGGGCGCGGCGGACGGAGCGCGAGAGGCGGGCCTGCCGGGCGGGGCGCCCGGGTTGCGTGACATGGGCACCTGGGGCACGGCGCGGGAACCGGATGCGGTGCGTGGCCCGGATGCGGCCGGCATCCCGGCCCCGCGGTTCCCGGGGCGGCCACCGGGCGAGGGCGGCAGCAGGCGGACACTGCCGGTGGACGGGAACTCGTAGGGGACCGCGCTGCCATGCACGGTCACCGTCGATGGCCACGAGGCCGCGTCCGCTCCCGGCGGAGCTTCGGCTGCGGGCTCCTCGGCAGCTCGCCCGGTCGTGGGGCGTGCCGGGGGTGTGGCGGCCGCGGGTTCCGTGCCGGTCCGCGCGGTAGTGGGGCGTGCCGGGGGTGTGGCGGCCGCGGGTTGCCCCGGCGCGGTGGTGGCGCTGGCTGGCGCGGCGGCATCCGCCGCGCGCCGCGCGCTGCCCGGGAGCACCCTGATGGCGGGCTCGGCCGGGGACTCACCGGCCTGGGGTTCCGGCGGCGCGGTGGTCTCGCTGCCCGGCCGCGGCGGGGCAGCCGCACCCGGAGGCGCGCTCGCGGATACCGGTTCGGGCGAGAGGGGCGGTTCCGCCCTCGCGGCGGCCGGGGGTGCTTCCGGCGCAACGGGGGCCGGTGGCGGATCGACAGCGGGTGCCGCCTGCGGCCTGGCCGCTGTCGCCGGCCCGGCGGGCGTCTCCGGGGCGGTACGGCCGGCCGTTGTCTTTGTCCCGGTCCCGGTGGCGGCGGCCTTGCCCCAGGCACCGCTGGGCGCGTTCGCCGCGGCAGCGGCGGGAGGTGCCTTCGCCGCTGGGCCGTCGGCCGCTGTCTTCGATCCCGGCCCGGCTGCGGGGGGCTTCGCCCCGGTCCGGGCCGCCGCCTTGGCACGGCCGGCCGGGGCCTTCGGCTGCGGCGCCGCCGCGGGCGGGCTCAACGCATGGGGTGCGGCCTGGCCGGTCTCGTCGGCCGGCGATAGCTCGTCCGGTTCCACGGTGAGCGCGGCGCCTCGGGTGCGCCGGGCGGGTGCGGACCGTTCGCGGCTGACCGGTCTGGCGGGCTGCCGCCTGGCGGCGCGCCTGGGGGCCTGACCGGTTCCCCTTCCCGTGGGAGTATCCCCGGGGATCCCGTTCTCCGATGTCACGGGACCATAGCGTAGCCTGAGGCTTTTGCGAACTTGTGGGGGAGAGCCACAGAAAGTTCTGGCATCCGTGCCGCACGAGGTCATCCGGGGCCGGGACGGCCGCCCCTGCGAAGGCCGTAAGGTGGAGGTATCCCGCATCCGCACCAAGCCCGCGCTGCGGGACTTTCGTGCTGTCTACCCAGGGATCCCATGAGCCTCGCCGGTCTCCTCAGCGTCGTAGCCGATGACCCCCAGTTCCGTCAGGCCATGGACCAGGCCGCGGCAGATGGCGAAGGTTATCCCGGTGCGGGGGCCGACGTCACCGCGCCGGCCGTGTTGCGCCCCCTGCTCGCCGCGGGCCTGGCCGGGCTGCCCGGCCAGCCGGGCCGGGCAGGGCGGTTCCTGCTCGCGGTGACCTCGACGGCACGTGAGGCCGAGGAGCTCGCCGGCGCGCTCGGCTCGATCCTCCCCCCGGAGAGCGTGGCCTACTTCCCCGCCTGGGAGACGCTTCCGCATGAGCGGCTGTCCCCGCGCTCGGACACCTCCGGCCAGCGGCTCGCCATCCTGCGCAGGCTCGCCCACCCCGATCCCGCCAGCTCGCGGACCGCCGCGGTCGCCGCCCTCGTCGCCCCCGTGCGGGCGCTGCTCCAGCCGATCGTGGGCGGCCTCGCCGACGTCGAGCCGGTGGCCCTCGCCGAAGGCGACACCTGCGACCTGGACGAGGTGCTGGCCAGGCTGGTCGAGATCGGCTACGCGCGGACCGACCTGGTCGAGCGGCGCGGCGAGGTGGCGGTGCGCGGCGGCATCATCGACGTGTTCCCCCCGGCCGAGGAGCACCCGGTCCGGGTGGAGCTGTTCGGCGACACGGTCGAGGAGACCCGGTTCTTCCGGGTTGCCGACCAGCGCAGCCTCGGGCCGGCGCCGGAGGGGCTGTGGGCGCCGCCGTGCCGCGAACTGCTGCTCACTCCCGAGGTGCGGGACCGGGCCAAGCAGCTGGCCGACGACCACCCGGGCCTCGCCGAGGTGCTCGGCAAGCTCGCGGACGGCATCGTCGTGGAGGGCATGGAGGCGCTTGCCCCGGTGCTCGCCCCGAGGATGGAGCTGCTGCTCGATCACGTGCCGGCCGGGGGCGTGGTGCTCGCCTGCGATCCGGAGCGGATCCGCGCCCGGGCCGCCGACCTCGTCCGCACCAGCCAGGAGTTCCTGGCGGCGTCGTGGGTGAACGCGGCGGCGGGCGGCCAGGCGCCGATCGACCTCGGCGCGTCCGCGTTCCAGTCGATAACCCAGGTCCGCTCCGCCGCCGATGACCTGGGCCTGCCGTGGTGGACCATCACGCCGTTCGAAAGCCCGGGCGCCGGGGCGGACCTGGCTCCTGGCGTTCCCGGTGCCACGCCCGCCGGGGATGAGAGCGGCCCTGGCGAGGCGTATGGCGGAAAAATAGCAGGCGATGGCGGCAGTGCGGGCCGGCCTGCGCTGAGCCTGCCCGCGGAGCCCGCCCCTGCCTACCGCGGCGACACCGGCCGGGCCCTGGACGACGTCCGCAGGTGGCTGGGCGAGGGATGGCGCGTGGTGCTCGTCACCGAGGGGCACGGCCCGGCGCAGCGCCTGGCGGAGGTGCTGCGCGGGGAAGGGCTCGGTGCCCGTCTCGGTGACCTGGCGGACGCGCCGGAGCCGGGGCTGCCCCGGGTGACCACCGGGCTGATCCCGCACGGGTTCACCTGGGAGTCCGTGCGGCTGGCCGTGCTCACCGAGGCCGACCTGGTCGGCCAGCATGTGGGCCCGCGCGAGGCACGGCGGATGCCGAGCCGCCGCCGCGGCGGCATCGATCCGCTGCAGCTCACGCCGGGCGACTACGTGGTGCACGAGCAGCACGGCGTCGGCCGGTACCTGGAGATGACCAGCCGCAGCATCCAGGGTGCGGTGCGGGAGTACCTCGTCATCGAGTACGCGCCGGGCAAGCGGGGGCAGCCGCCGGACCGGCTGTACGTGCCGACCGACCAGCTCGACCAGGTCACCCGCTACGTCGGCGGCGAAATGCCCAGCCTGCACCGGCTCGGCGGCGCCGACTGGGCCAAGACCAAGGGCCGCGCGCGCAAGGCGGTGCGGCAGATCGCCTCGGAGCTGATCCGGCTCTACTCGGCGCGGATGGCCTCGCCGGGGCATGCGTTCGGCCCGGACAGCCCGTGGCAGCGGGAGCTGGAGGACGCCTTCCCCTACGTGGAGACCGCCGACCAGCTCGCCGCGATCGACGAGGTGAAGGCGGACATGGAACGGCCGGTGCCGATGGACCGGCTCATCTGCGGCGACGTCGGCTACGGCAAGACCGAGATCGCGGTGCGGGCCGCGTTCAAGGCGGTCCAGGACGGGATGCAGGTGGCCGTGCTGGTGCCGACCACGCTGCTGGCGCAGCAGCACCAGTCCACCTTCAGCGAGCGGTACGCGCCGTTCCCCATCGTGGTCCGCACGCTGAGCCGGTTCCAGGGCGACGCCGAGGTGGCGGAGACGCTGCGCGGCCTGGCGGACGGAACGGTGGACGTGGTCATCGGCACGCACCGGCTGCTCTCGCCGGACACCAGGTTCACCCGCCTGGGGCTGGTCATCCTGGACGAGGAGCAGCGGTTCGGGGTGGAGCACAAGGAGTACCTCAAGCGGCTGCGCACCGAGGTGGACGTGCTGTCCATGTCCGCGACCCCCATTCCGCGCACGCTGGAGATGGGCGTGGCGGGCATCCGGGAGATGTCCACCATCCTGACCCCGCCGGAGGAGCGGCACCCGGTGCTGACCATGGTCGGTCCCTACGACGACAAGCAGATCGCCGCGGCCATCCGGCGCGAGCTGCTCCGCGACGGACAGGTGTTCTTCGTGCACAACCGGGTCTCCTCCATCAACCGGGTCGCCACCCGGGTCGCGGAGCTGGTGCCGGAGGCCAGGGTGGTGGCGGCGCACGGCCAGATGAACGAGCACACGCTCGAGCGGATCATGCTGGAGTTCCTCGACCGCAAGCACGACGTGCTCGTCTCCACCACGATCGTCGAGTCCGGCCTGGACATCCCCAATGCCAACACGCTGGTCGTGGACCGGGCCGACGTCTACGGGCTGGCCCAGCTGCACCAGTTGCGCGGCCGGGTCGGCCGCGGCAGCGAGCGGGCCTACGCCTACTTCCTGTTCCCGCCGGAGAAGCCGCTGACCGAGACGGCGCACGAGCGGCTGGCCACCATCGCCCAGCACACCGAGATGGGCGCGGGCATGTACGTGGCGCTGAAGGACCTGGAGATCCGCGGGGCGGGCAACCTGCTGGGCGGGGAGCAGTCCGGCCACATCGCCGGGGTCGGCTTCGACCTCTACGTGCGGATGATCGGCGAGGCGGTCGGCGAGCTGCGCGACGCGGGGCCGGCCGAGCGGGCCGAGGTCCGGGTCGAGCTGCCGGTCAACGCGCACATCCCGCATGCCTACGTGCCGGGGGAGCGGCTTCGGCTGGAGGCCTACACCCGCATCGCCGCCATCGACACCGCCGCCGACATCGAGGCGGTGCACGCCGAACTCGCCGACCGTTACGGCCCGCCCCCCGAGCCCGTGCTCGGGCTGCTCGCCGTGGCCAGGCTCCGGGCCCAGGCCCGCCGGGCCGGGCTGACCGACATCACCCAGCAGGGCACCCACATCCGGTTCGCGCCGGTGGAGCTGCCGGACTCCCGCCAGGTCCGGGCCCAGCGGTTGTACCCGAAGACGGTGCTCAAGCCGGCGGTGCGTACGATGCTCGTACCGGTGCCCAGGGATGTACCTGGTGCCCGCCCCGGGGCACCCGCCCCGCCGGGCGCACCGCTGCTGCGAGACAGGGAGCTGCTCGCCTGGTGCGGCCAGCTCATCGAGGCGGTGCTCGGCGAGAGCGGGCCGGTCACGCCGGACGTACCGCCCACGTGAGAAGGGAACAGTCGTGCCTCGCACGTTCGCCTGTGTGACAGCCGCGGCGGCCGCCGCGGTGTGCGTCCTTTCCGCCTGCGGTCCGGTCCAGATGGGCGCGGCCGCGATCACCGGCGGGCAGCGGATCACGGCAACCACCCTGGGCGACCAGGTGACCAAGCTGAACCGGGCCTACCAGGTCGGCAAGAAGGGCATCCAGCTCCAGTTCCCGCTGTCGCAGGCGCCGCAGGAGGTGCTGGGGTGGATGCTGCGGTTCCGGATCCGGGACGAGCTCGCCGCCCGCAACCACGTGTACGTGACCCACGGGGAGAGCCAGCGGGCGCTCGCCTCCATCGCCGCGCAGACCGGCCGGACCGGCCCGGCGTTCATCCAGCTCGCGGTGGCCAACGGCCTCCCCCCGGACATGCTGCCGGACCTGGGCAGGTACGAGGCCATCCAGGACGACCTCTTCACCCGGCTCAACGGCGGCACGCCGCCACGGACCCAGGCCCGGATCCAGGCGCTGAGCGGGGAGTTCAGCCGCCGTGAGTGCGTGGCCGCCAAGAGCCTGAGCATCAAGGTCAACCCGCAGTTCGGCGCGCTCGACTACGCCTCGCTCTCGGTCATCCCGGCCGCGACCCCGCTGTCGGCACCGCCGGTGCCCGCGCCGTCGCCGACGGCCTCGCCCCGGCTCACCCCAGCGTGCTGACGCGGTGCGGGCGGGGCAGCGCGGGCGCACGGTGACCCGGTGACCGACGGCGCGGAGGCGGCCGGGGACCAGCCCGGGACGGCGCTGCTGCGCCTGGTCGAGGTCATGGACACGCTGCGGGTGAACTGCCCGTGGGATGCCCGGCAGACGCACGCGTCCCTCGCCCCGTACCTGCTGGAGGAGTGCTACGAGGCGCTCGAGGCGCTGGAGGAGGGCGAGGAGTCCGCGCTGCGCGACGAGCTTGGCGACGTCCTGCTCCAGGTGGTGTTCCACGCCCGGATCGCCGCCGAGCGGACCGACGGCACCGGGTTCACCATCGACGACGTGGCGGCGGGCATCGTGGCGAAGCTGATCCGGCGGCACCCGCACGTGTTCGGCGACGTGCAGGTGTCCGGCCCCGAGGACGTCAAGCGCAACTGGGATGCGATCAAGGCCGCGGAACGGGCCGCCGCCGGGGGCGGGCCGGCCGCGGTGCTGGGGTCCGTCCCGTTCGGCCAGCCCGCGCTTGCCCTCGCCACCCAGTTGCAGCGCCGGGCCGAGCGTGCCGGTGTCCCGCCGGAGTTCGCCAGCCTGTCCGCCGGCCCACCGCCGGGCAAGGATGCCGGCGCACCGCAGGGCGAGGACGCCAGCGGCGTCAGCGGCATCGGCGCGGAACTGTTCGCGCTGGTGGCCAGGGCCCGCGCGGCCGGGCTCGACGCCGAGATGGAACTGCGTGCCGCCGCGCGGGCCTACCGTGACCTGGTCCAGCGCTGGGAAGCCGAGCGTGGTGCTGGCCCGGCCTGACAGACGGCGGCGTGGCCACGGCCACGGACCGGGCCGGCTCGGCTAGGCTCCAGTACTGGACCTCGCCACAACCGCGCAGACGTACCGGGAGCCGTCTTGGCCGCCATCGATGCCATCCATGCCAGGCAGATTCTGGATTCCCGCGGCAACCCGACGGTCGAGGCCGAGGTGGCGCTCGATGACGGGACGCAGTCCCGCGCCGCCGCCCCGAGCGGCGCCTCCACCGGCGCGTTCGAGGCCGTCGAGCTCAGGGACGGCAGCGACGCCTACGGTGGCAAGGGCGTGACCAAGGCCATCGCCGCCATCACCGAGGAGATCGAGCCGGACCTGCTCGGCTACGACGCGGACGACCAGCGGCTCATCGACCAGGCGATGATCGACCTGGACGGCACGCCGGACAAGTCCCGGCTCGGGGCCAACGCGCTCACCGCGGTCAGCATGGCGGTCGCGAAGGCCGCGGCCGAGTCCGCCGGCCTGCCACTGTTCCGCTACCTGGGCGGGCCGAACGCGCACGTGCTGCCGGTGCCGTTCATGAACGTGCTGAACGGCGGCGCCCACGCGGACAACAGCGTGGACATCCAGGAGTTCATGCTCGCCCCGATCGGGGCGGGCACCTTCAGCGAGGCGGTCCGCTGGGCCGCGGAGACCTACCACGCCCTGAAGTCCGTGCTCCGGCAGCACGGGCTGTCCACCGGGGTCGGTGACGAGGGCGGGTTCGCGCCCGACCTGGCCCACAACCGGGCGGCGCTGGACCTGCTGGTCGAGGCGATCGGCAAGGCCGGCTACGAGCCGGGCCGCGACATCGCCCTCGGCATCGACTCGGCCGCCAACAGCTTCTACGCCGACGGCGCCTACCAGTTCGAGGGGGGCGCCCGGACCGCGGCGGACATGACCGGGCTCTACGCGGAATGGCTCGACGCCTACCCCATCATCTCCCTCGAGGACCCGCTGGCCGAGGAGGACTGGGACGGCTGGCAGGCGCTCACCGCGGCGCTCGGTGACAGGGTGCAGGTGGTCGGCGACGATATCTTCGTCACCAATCCAGAACGGATCCGCCGCGGCATCGCCGAGCGCAGCGCGAACGCGCTCCTGGTGAAGGTGAACCAGATCGGCACGATCACCGAGACCCTGGAGGCGGTCTCGCTGGCCCACCGCAGCGGGTTCTCGTGCATGATCAGCCACCGGTCCGGCGAGACCGAGGACACCACCATCGCCGACCTCGCCGTGGCCATCAACTGCGGCCAGATGAAGACCGGGGCGCCAGCCCGGACCGAGCGCGTCGCGAAGTACAACCAGCTGCTGCGGATCGAGGAGCTGCTCGACGACGCCGCCTCCTACGCCGGCGCGGCGGCCTTCCCCAGGGCGCGCGCGCCCCAGTGATGCCCGCGCCGGGCCGCCCGCAGGGCGGGGACCGGGCCAGGCTGACCAGCCGGGCCGCGGTCTTGGCCGTGGTGCTCTGCGCGATCGCGCTCAGCCTCGCCTACCCGGTCCGCGAGTACATCGCGCAACGCCGCCAGATCGACCAGTTGCAGGCGGAGCGGTCGCTCCTGGACGGCCAGCTGGAGTCGCTGCAGCGCCAGCAGCAGCGGCTGGCCGACCCCGCCTACATCGAACAGCTGGCCCGGAACAAGCTGCACATGTGCCTGCGCGGCGAGACGTGCTACGTGGTCATCAGCGGTCATCCGGCCCACCGGGCCAGCGCCTCCGCCATTGCCAGCCTCACGCCCTGGTACGAGCGGCTGTGGCACTCGGTGCAGCAGGCGAACGCCGGCAGCCACCGGTGACCGGGGATGCCGGGGTGGTCGCGCAGCAGCTTGGCCGGCCACCGCGGGGCCTGCGCGGGGTCGCCCACCGTTGCCCCTGCGGCCTGCCCGACGTGGTGGAGACGGCGCCGCGGCTGGCTGACGGCACCCCGTTTCCCACCCTCTACTACCTGACCTGCCCCCGCGCGGTCGCGGCGGTGAGCAGGCTCGAAGCCGCCGGCGTGATGAGGCGGATGCAGCAGCGACTGGCCGCCGACGCCGCGTTGCGCACGGCCTACCGGGCCGCCCATCGTGACTACCTGGCCCGGCGCGCGGACGCGGCCGCGGCAGCGGGGGTGGCCCCGCTGCCGCCCGGCACGCAGAGCGCGGGCGGCATGCCGGACCGGGTCAAGTGCCTGCACGCGCTGGCCGCCCACGAGCTCGCGGTGCCCGGTGCCAACCCGCTGGGCCGCGAGGCCGTGGCAGGGGCCGGCCCGTGGTGGCAGGCCGGCCCGTGCGTACCCAGGCGGGCGGGCGAATGAGACCCGTTGGCAGCGACGGGCAGCGTGGCGCCGAGGACCAGCCTGCCGAAGCCAGCGGGCTGCCTGCCGGCGTGCCTGCGGCACGGCTGCCTGCCGGCGTGCCTGCGGCACGACGCACCGCGAGGGAGGCGGACACTTGCGCGTGGCGGCGATCGACTGCGGCACGAACTCGCTGCGGCTGCTGGTAGCCGACGTGGACCGGGACACGGGCCGCCTGTCCGACGTGGACCGGCGGATGGAGATCGTCCGGCTCGGCGAGGGGGTGGACGCCACCGGGCGGCTCGCGGACGCGCCGCTGGCCCGGACGATGCGGGTGCTCCGCGCCTACCGGCAGATCATCGAGGAGGCCGCCACCTCGGCCGTGCGCATGGTGGCGACGAGCGCCACCCGGGACGCGGCCAACGCCGCGGACTTCACCGCGGGGGTCCGCGGCATCCTCGCGGTCGAGCCCGAGGTGCTCAGCGGCGAAGAGGAGGCGCTGCTGTCGTTCACCGGCGCCACCGCCGAACTGGCCGGCGCGGCGGCCGGCCCCTACCTGGTCACCGACATCGGCGGCGGGTCGACCGAGTTCGTGCTCGGCGACCCGGGGAGCGTGACCGCCGCGGTGAGCGTGAACATCGGCTGTGTCCGGATGACCGAGCGGCACCTGCACGGCGATCCGCCGGAGGCCGGCCAGATCGCGGCGGCGCGCGCCGACATCGGCGCCGCGCTCGACGTGGTCGCCGGCGCGATCCCGGTGGCCGCCGCTCGCACGCTGGTGGGCCTGGCCGGGTCGGTGACCACGGTAGCCGCCCTGGCGCTCGGGCTGGACAGCTACCAGGCGGACCGGATCCACCACAGCCGGGTCAGCGCGGCCGAGGTGCGCGTGGTGACGGCGGGCCTGCTGGCACAGACCCGGGCGGAGCGGGCCCGGCTCGGTGTGATGCATCCGGGCCGGGTGGATGTGATCGGCGGCGGGGCGCTCGTGCTCACCTCGATCATGGACCGGTTCGGTTTCGCGGACGTGCTGGTGAGCGAGCACGACATCCTCGACGGCCTGGCCTGGTCCCTGGCGGGCGGCGGGCCGGTGACCGCGGCGGCGGGCCGGTGACCGCGGCGGCGCCGGGAGACCGGGCCGGGGCCGTGGTGGCGCCGGGCAGTGGCTGGCCCGGGGACCCGGCCACGCCCGCCACGCCGGTGGCCGCCGACGCCGCCGGGGTCCGGGCCCTGGCCACCGGGGCGGGGAACCTCACCGGACTGGCCGCCAGGCAGTCGGTCTGCCGGGCCTGCCCGCGGCTGGTCGAGTGGCGTGAGCAGGTGGCGGCGGTCAAGCGCGCGTCCACGCGCACCGAGCGCTACTGGGGGCGGCCGGTTCCCGGCTGGGGCGACGAGCGGGCCCGCGTGCTGATCCTCGGGCTGGCCCCGGCGGCACACGGGGGGAACCGCACCGGGCGGATCTTCACCGGCGACCGCAGCGGCGATGTCCTGTTCGCCTCGCTGTACCGCACCGGTTTCGCCGCGCTGCCCACGTCCACCGCGGCGGGGGACGGCCAGCGGCTGGCCGGGGCCAGGATGGCCGCCGCGGTCCGGTGCGCGCCGCCGGTCAACAAGCCCTCGGTGACCGAGCGGGACACCTGCGCGCCCTGGCTGGCGGCGGAGTTCGGGCTGCTGGCCGCCTCGGTCCGCGTTGTCGTCTGCCTCGGCGGCTTCGCCTGGCAGGCCGCGTGGCCGATGCTCCGGTCCGCCGGGTTCGCGCTGCCCAGGCCCCGGCCGGCGTTCGGCCACGGCGCCGAGGTGCCGCTCCCGGCGCCGCCGGGCATAGGCGGGCCGGATGGCCGGGTGCTGCTGCTGGGCTGCTACCACCCCAGCCAGCAGAACACCTTCACCGGCCGGGTTACTCCCCGGATGCTGGATGAGGTGTTCGCGCGCGCGGGCCGGGCGGCCGGGATAGCGGGCGGAGCGGCTGACGAGGTTCCGATCGGCTAGGCATGGTCGCCGGGGCCGTGGTTGGACGTTTGCTGCCCTAAGAGGGGC
>Ga0335078_10000322_pt1 | contig 76691 bp, 89 predicted proteins | sample Lox_Sample_32_FD_206711 | JGI IMG/M metagenome (GOLD analysis project Ga0335078, IMG submission 206711) | Soil microbial communities from Loxahatchee National Wildlife Refuge, Florida, United States - Lox_Sample_3.2 | ecosystem: Environmental > Terrestrial > Soil > Wetlands | place: USA...
ACCCTTGTGAGCTTGTTCTTCACCGTGGGCATCTTCTCCAAGGCCTTCCAAACCAGCGCGGGATCGATTCTCCAATACTCGTGCTTCGCGAAAGAACTGAATCCTCGCATCTGTGACCAAGCAATCTCGGGGTGCTTCTCCCGCAAGCCCGACGAAAGGTGGCCGGCCGCTTCTCCGATGATCTCAAGCTCTCTCACCACGGCACTTTGACTCAACCAGGAAGTTGCAAACCGGTCATACCCAGCTCGAAAGACCTCCTCCAGCCGCTCAACCGATCGAAGAATGTCGCTCAGCCTAGCCGGATCGGCGCGCCCCTTCGTCACAGAGGGGTCGCCTCGAAGAGGATCTGCGGGCGCATCAACCAATGAAGGCCCCTCGGCTCGACAACGTCCACGCTGCGATGCAGCACTCGCTCGAGATCTGACTTCAGCCCGACCAGGTCATAGATCGACGCTTCCGGATCCAGGTCCACGAGCAGATCCAGGTCACTCTCCCTCGTTGCCTGCTTTCTTGCAACGGACCCGAATACCCGCGGGTTCCTGGCCTTGTTTCTTCGCAGAGCGTCGAACAATCGCTCGCGCTTGCGCCCAATCACTTCTTCGACCCCCTGTCCATTGCCGAACTGCATTGCTCTGAGTTTTGGCACGTCCCAGAGCGCAGACTTGCATCGAGGGCATCGTAATGGATCACTGGAGCGCGGGCGCCAAACGTACGCGCATCGGAAGCAACCCGCGAGTCCGTCCGGTTTGAGCAGGTTTGTCACGATACTCGCACGGGCATGCTAAGTAACAAAACATACTTGAGCCGTAGGTTGGATCGGAAACTTCTCACGCCGTCTGGGTCTCTCACCGCGCGAGGTCGCAGTCTGGGTTCAATATCAGTTGTGCATTTGGAGTCACGCGCTTTCCGTCAGTGAGCTTCCCTCATCCGGCGCTTGCGAGGGTAGACTACACGTCGGAGATATCCGGGCGTTCCCAGAGAAAGAGGATTCTCGACCCCTATCAGTATTCGAGCAACATCAATAGGCAATCCTCGCAGCGCCAACCTCGGAGATGGGCGGTGCCGGCGATTCGGTCGGCGACCCCGATGATGTTGTCACCCTTGAAGGCGCGGGAATCGAACGCCCCGACTTGGTCTACCCAGTTAGCCCGTCCCCCAAGCGCGAGGAACCCCGAAGACATCTTCCTCCCACAATCGGGACAGGGGTAGTCGGGAGAGCCGGATGCTGTTCCCGCATCGACCTTCGGAGGATTGTTCATCCGCAGGCAATAGGGGGGACGGGGCCTATTCCCTTTTCTGAGCCCTATCCACTCGGGTGACTCTGAACTGCATTTTGCTGTTGAACGTAGCATTCCAATCGGGATCGAGCCCGCAGTAGCCAGTCTCAGGAGGGTTACACCATCCCCTCAATTGCCAACGGTTCCAAGTTGAACCCAGAGGCCCGTGTCAGGATTTCCGCCACTTTCGGGAGGGTGGTCGGTCTCTGACGGGACCGCGTTCGGCGGCCGGGTCAACTTTGAAGTCGTGGTACGTTTCCCATGGTGTTTGACCGGTCACGGGCCTACCGCGCAGCCTGGAAGCCTCGAGGTAAGACGTAAGCGGAGCTAGACCTTAGCAAGAGCCGCCGAAGATGGGCGACCGCTCAGGGTCCCTCGGAACGATTCCGTTGGTCGTGGTGAGTTTCGCGGTGGTCGTGGCCGTTGCGGTCGCGACCGGCGGAGCGTATTCCAACGGCTGGAACCCGCCCGGGGCGGCACCCCACGACAGTCTTCTCGCTTCAGCCCTGATTGGGTCAGCAGATGACGGAGCCTTTCCGATGAGCTCACCGCAGACCGTGATCGCGACCATCCCGGTCGGTCCCTCTCCCTCGCCAGCAGTCTACGACCCCCGGAATGGCGACCTCTACGCGACAACGCACCTATACGGTGGAGGCGCGTTCCCGGCCGGCAACCTGGTCGTCGTGGCGGGCTCGTCCAACTCCCTGATCGGTTCGATTCCGATGGGAGTCTCGCTGAGCATGCCCGTTTACGAAGATGCGACCGGGACCCTCTATGTGTCCGACGAGACGTTCGGCATCTTTCATATGATCAGCTCCTCGAACGACTCTACAGTTGGCTCGTTTCGCGTGAGCTCCGGCGCCTTCGCGCAGCCTGCAGGCTTGACCGTTGACCCTCGTGACGGGGATCTCTACATCCCGTACATTCAGAACGGCGCGGGCTATCTGAGCGTCGTTTCGGGCACGACTTACGCAATACTCGAGACGCTGCCGATGGGCTACGATCCCGGCACGCCCACGTTTGTGGGCGCGACCGGTGATCTCTACGTTCCGTACATCAACGGGACTGCCGCAGGCTTCCTTGCGGTAGTCGCGGGCTCCAACAACACCCTGATCGCGACGATTCCCGTGGATAGCTTTCCCATATCACCGACGTACGATCCATCGAACGGGGACCTCTACGTAGCTTGCGGGAATGACAACGATATGGACGTGGTCAACACCACGACGGACCGGGTGGCGGCGACCATCCCCATCGGAACCGACCCGACTCCCCCGGTCTACGATGCCGCGAACGGAAGGATCTACGAGCTCGCTTCGGCCGCAGGCTACCTTCTAGTTGTCTCGGACAGCAGCAACACGATCGTTTCGAACGTCTCCGTGGGGGCTGGGAGCGCCCCGCCGACCGTGGACAACCTCAACGGTAACGTCTATGTGGCGAGCAACGGCGCGGGCAACGGCGCGAACGTGGTGCGGGAAGTTTCCGGAACAAACAGCTCGGTGTTGGCGACAATTCCGCTCAGCTCGACCCCAACCGGCGAGGTGACGGTCGACTACGCCAACGGCTACCTCTACGTCTCTACCAGCGACGGAACGTTGCTTGTGTTGGGACCCACTCCGGCATCAAGGTCCACCTTCCTCGGACTGCCCGGGTCCGATGGCTACGCCCTCGTAGGATCGATTATCGGGGCCGCGGGAATATCCGCGGGGATTGGGATTGCGGTCTTCGGGCGGTCGTCGCGCCCAACTCCCGAACCAGCTCGACGAGCGTTTCCCCCGACCGGAAGTTCGCCTCCCCGTTTGTAGGAAACTTCGACCAGGGGCCTACCTACAAGGATTCCGCATCGCCACGTGATTCAAGTATGAGATTTCATACGGAGGCGGCGTGGCCGACTCTCTCTAGACGTACGCCCGGCGACTGGTCCGTTTCTCAGTCCCAGCTCTGGCGGGTACAATTGCGGTTGAGCCTCGCGGCGAAGCATGGAGCACGGGGTGGAGTCACCTGTTCGACTGAGGAACAACGGCACACGAGCCAGCGCAAGGCTAGCCAACACGATCCTTGCGATATCGCTGCCTGTCTACAGGGGGAGTAGGGGACCAGTGTATGTGCCGTAAACATCGGCCGAAACGCAGGGCGGTGGTCCGGCCGGAGGGCAGATGGCCCCAAACTCGTACACACCACCTTCGGAGGTGAATGTGCCAAGGCCGTTCGTTCCATTGTCCCAATAGACCATTTGATTGGCGGTACAACCCCACGCGCCAAAGGAAATGTTCGTGGCGGCCGACCAGTGGAAACTAACGAGCGTACCTTTCGCTGAGTCGATTCCTGAACATGTGCTCTCCAGGTCGAAAACTTCCACTCCGTGCATCTTGAAGGATTGGTGGATGGGTGCGACTGCCAGGGTCGCGATCGTGAGTAGAACGGATACCGCCGAAACCCCCAACGCGAGCGCGAGGCGCTTCATCGAGTGTCGGGTCCGATCTCCTTTCGCACTCCAAACTATCACAAGAGCTCCCGCCGCGAGAAGGAACACGCCCACTATCGCAATCACTAGGGTCTGGCCGCAACTCGGAGACCAGCTCAGCCTTGTGACCGATAGGTACTGAGAGCACGGAACTGTTCCTCCAATGAACGCTAGCACTGCTCCCGCCATCAACAACCAGATCCCGAGTAGCTGGGCGAGGTTCATTCGAGCCACAACGTGCGCTAGGTATAGTCAGCTATAACCGGGTTCTGAAGAGCCGCGGATCCCTCGCCGGGGGGCTCGTCTCTACACCCACAAATTTCCTTGACCGCAAGCTCTGCAGAGATTGTTGGTTCGCCGTTGCACAATCCCTCCTGAAAGCTGTCGAGTGCGGGGCTCCAACACGTCCGTCGCAACTAACTAAAGCGACAGCTTAATTAAGCATCGGTGTTATCATGCTCCGATGGACGCGCTCCACGCCTTGGCAGAACCGCATCGACGTAGGGTCGTGGAGATCCTAGCCCACAAGGGCCAGCTCAGCGCATCCCAGATCTGCGACGAGTTCGACGTGACTCCGCAGGCGATGTCGCAGCACCTCAGGGTGCTAAGGGAGGCGAACGTGGTTCAGATGGAGAAGAGGGCTCAGCGCAGGCTGTACGCGCTCAATCCGCGGTCCCTGGACCAAATCCAAGCGTGGGCTGCCCAGATGGCTCGGCTTTGGATCGGCCGACTCAACCGGTTAGAAGACGCCCTGAAGGAGGATGCAGCATGACGAAGGAGTGGAACAACGAATCGGTCGATGGAGAGAGAGTCGCGGTGAAGATAACCAGAGACTACGACCACCCCAGGAAGTCTGTGTTCAGACTCCTGACGGACCCGGAGAAGGCGGCCAACGTCTGGGGCCCCGAGGGGTCGGTAAAGTACCGATTCGAGCTGGATCCGCGTCCCGGCGGCGCGATCACTATTCATGACGGCGACTCCGAAAGGATCTTCGCGAAGACTTCGGGAACCGTTCTCGAGATCGTCCCGCCCGAACGTTTGGTAGTGAAGACTGCCACAACTGCCGCAGAAGGCACGGATCCTTGGGAGGCGCTACAAACGGTAATGCTCGAGGAGCTCGGTCCCAGGAGGACTCGAGTTACTGTTCTCGTGAAGATCCTCGCGCGTGGCTCATTCCCGGGAGGCGTTGAGCCCCTCGAGAAGGGATTCCAGGGAGGGTGGGGCCAGAGTCTCGACCGGTTACAGAGGGAACTGGGGTAGTTCGGCCCTATTCGAGATTGTGTTCAATGGCAGTTGAGCCGACCTTTGCCTCGGGACACATCTTATGGACCGATTCTGCAACCTAGCTCAGGTCGGTCAGGATGATACAAGGAGCTCTGACAAGGTGTATGGCCGTAAGCAAAACTCGGCTCACTCGCCTGCAGCTGGGCGATCGTAGAAAGCACGAATAACCTCTGATCCGCAACAAGCTACAGTCCTGCGAGGCCCTCGGCGTTAGAGCAGTGTCTAATCTGGCAGAGGGGGCTGACGTGGAGAGCGCCACCTTAGCTCAACTCGAACCGCCCTCGCGTCGCCATCCCTCGCTGGATTATGGGGGTCATCAGGATCGGCGGGCTCTGAGAAGTTCCAAACAAAGTAGGGTCCGAGTGGCTTGGCGTCTGGACGGTGATACGTTACTGAATACGGAGTGCTTCTCTCGAAGGCCCTTCGTTTGTGCCTAGCTCCTAGATACCAGACTACAGTCAAGGCCGTGAAGAATAGCGCGGAGGCAGCCACGGGGGCTGCTCCGCGCACCAGGAGGACTAATCCTAACTCGATTGCCACCAACAAGCCCAGTGCCGCCCCCAACAGATTCCCTGGGGTGTCGGTGACCCAGAACCCGACCGGCGCGCTAGGGTTGAACGGATCGGGTGGAATGCGTTGTACATGCTGAGGCAACTCACGAATGATTATCTCCGTGTCGAGTGGCTGGACACGCCCATCGGGCAGAATGACTGCCGTTGAATCTCGATCGGGTGCAAACAGACGCTCCTTCAAGAGTTGGTCAAATGAGTCGAAGACGTGATAGTGAATCACCTCGCCGAGCGATGGCGTGAGCGGGCCGCTTCGCCCGAACAGCTGTCGCATGAGCCGAGAAAGTCCTGACTCGAGAGTTGCAACCGAGGCATACTGAATCCGATCCAGGCCGCGGAGGTCCGCCGGAGCCTCAGCAATCGTCCCAGGAGCCCTCGAGGGATCAATGACGATGAAGAACGGGTGGCCGATACCGATTGCATATCCAAGCTCGAGAGTTACATTCGCGTTCCAGTCCGAAACGTCGAAAATCGAGAACGTAGACTCGCGAATCATTTGCTTGATCTTCTCCAGCAAATGTTCATTCCCAGTTTGGGTGTCGGCGTAAATGAACTCGATACCAAACTCCTTCCCGACCCTCGTGAAGCACTCCCTGTAATCACTTCCGGGATAGAGGCGATAGGAGTAGGCGACGAAGGCTTTGCGTGAGATCTGCACAGTTAGGCCCCCGTCAACACCTGACAATAACCGGTTCGAGTGCTTGAAGGCTAGTGGCGAGCTGATTGGAGAGTCCGCGCAAGGGTCGCTGAAATCGCAGCTAATCTGCATTGCCAGACGTAACCGGCCTGCACACCGCGGCGACCTCAGTTAGAGTGCGAGAAGCGTCGAGCTCATTCAGAGTCCATCTACAGAGTGGATTGCCTACAGACTCTAAGATGCAGTCGCTCATCAGGGGTTCTCCTATTCGTCCAGTATCATCGGACAGCTTGGATACAGGTCTGCTCTCATCTCGGCGTGCTGCCAGCACAGCAGATTGTGCCCAAGTCGAGACCTGATGCCCTTGGGGTGACAATTGATTGAGAGTGCCGTGAGCGCAACTCTTAGGTGGGCGGCCGTGGTCATGCCCTTGGCGGTAGAGAATGAGGCTGCGGGGGTTCCAGGTACAGATGTATCGGAGTATCCTTGACTCCGGTTGGATCGAGATCGAGCCCCTAACTGTCGTGGTGGGCAAGAACGAGGTTGGGAAGACTTCGTTACTACGAGCCCTACACAAACTGAACCCGTTCGCCCAAGAGGCATACTCGATGGACAACGAGTGGCCGCGAGGGAGACGTAAGGAGAGGAACGAGAATCAAGTGGTCTGTCGTGCGAAGTTCGAACTAGAGGCCGACGATCTCGAGACCTTGTCGAAGGCGACAGGCAGACAGCTCTCAGCCGGTACGGTGGAATTCTCTAGGAACTACGGTGGCCAACTCTCTATTCACGTACCTTGGTCGAGTGAAGAGCTCCCCCGTCGGCCGGCCGACTCTATCCTCGAGCCCTTGCTTAAGGGCCTTCCAGCAATCTCAGACGGGTTGGGCGAGGGATTCCAAGCTAAGGCGACTGAGGTACTCGAGAAGGCGAAGGCCACAATCCTCCAGGGTGATTTCGCCGAGGTCAATCGGTCACGCGAGGCATTGAAAAAGGAGCTCCAGTCCGCCCGATCTCCGGGCAATCCTCAACTTCAGCAGGAACAGCAGTTTGAGACGGCCCTTAATGCGCGACTCGCAGAGGCAGCCGAAGCCATTCATGGCAAGCCAACCCTCCATCATATCGCCCTAAACAAGCTCGCCGAACTTCTGCCGACCTTCATCTACATGTCGGACTATCGAGCATTCACTGGGAACGCTCAGCTCGATCAGGTTTCACAGAGGAAGGCACGGGATCAACTCACCGACGCCGATAAGACGCTCATAACGATTCTTACGTTGTCGGGGCTCGATTTAGATCAGGAAGTTGAAAAGGCCCGCCTGTCGGAGCGCAAGCAAAGGCAGCTAGACTTGGACGACGCGTCCGCAACGCTTACGCGGACAATCTCAGATCGATGGGGTCAGCGAAAGTACGAGGTCGCATTCCGCGGCGACGGACAGCTGTTTTTTACATTCGTCAAAGACCAGCACGACCCTTCATTGATCGAGCTGGAGGAGCGGTCGAAGGGCTTTCAGTGGTTCTTCTCGTTCGATTTGATGTTCATGCATGAAACAAAGGGGACCTTTGCTAACTCGGTCATCCTCCTTGATGAGCCAGGACTCCACCTTCACCCAAATGCCCAAAAGGACCTGCTACGACGATTGGAGGAGTATGCTGCCAACAACACTCTGATCTACACCACTCACCTACCATTCATGATTGACCTTCGACATCCCGAGCGCATCCGAGTTCTAAGTGAATCCGTCGAGGGAACGAAGGTTTCGTCGGACCTCACCTCCAGTCAACCGGAGGCGAAGTTCGTTCTAGAGGCAGCGCTCGGAATGAGCGGGAGCAGCAGCTACCTGCTATCGCGCCGGAACCTCGTGGTTGAGGGAGTCGACGACTACTGGCTGATCAACGAGTTGTCGAACCTGCTTCGAAGATCTGGTCTGCCCGCGCTCCCTGAGGATTTGTTCATTACGCCTGCGGGAGGCGCCTCCGAAGCCGCCTACATTGCGACACTGATGATAGGTCAACGCCTCGAGGTAACGGTTCTGCTGGATTCGGATACTGCGGGGGCGGCAGCCCACGATAGGCTTGTTAAGACTTGGCTGACGAAATATCAGGCAACTCCGGGCCATGTCCTAAATCTTGGGCCGGTCGTTGGGAAACCGGAAGTCGAGTTCGCTATCGAAGACATGTTCCCACCTGAGTTCTACCTGAGGTTCGTTGGTGAAACGTACGCGAGAGAGCTCGCACTAGCCGGCGTAAAGGAGATCGGACTGGAGGGAGCCGACCAGCTGTGCAAAAGGGTCGCGAGGGCGCTCGATCGAATGAACATACAGTTCAACAAGGGGTCGGTCGCTAAGAGAATTCGGACCGCAATCGGCAAGATGAAGGACGTGAAGGAACTTCCGACCGAAACTCAGCTCTGCGCGAGCGCGCTCGTGAAGGCAATCTCCGACTCCCTTCCTCCGAGACCTGCGACGTAGAGGGTGCGCGGTGAGCTGTCTGGCTTCAAGGCGGATTGAGCGTTGATTCAAGGGAACCTGAAGTTCACAAGTCCAGGCTTCTGAGATGAAGTCGCAGAGTGGCGATAGTCAGAAGCGATGTCAGGTGAGACACTTTGTGCTGCCATAGGACCGCGACCCAGTTAGGTCGATTTGGACCGGGCGAGAATGATGTTGCCGAGGGGGGCGAGCTTACGAGAAGAAATCTCAGAACACCCTAGCTCTTTGAGTGTGGAGATGAGATCAAAGTGGTCGTACCATCGGCTATAGTAGCCGGGCTTCGAAAGCTCAGCCGTTTCATTTCTCATGAATGGAGAGATTGTCCCTGTGTACTCGATAATCGCCGGGACCGACCGGTACAGCTCTCCGGCATACCTAGCAAATGCCGTTCGGTCGAATGAGGAAACAACGATGGTGCCTCCGATGCCGGCAGATCGAATCATCTCTCTGAGATAAGCTGACTTCCGCCTGGGATCGAAAACACCGATGGTGTTCAATGCCGAAATCACTACGCGCTTGCACCTAGGGACGATTCTTCCTTCGGCACGAACTAACTCAGGTCCATTGCCATTGGCTCTGGAGACACTCGCCAAGTCTATCTTTCGCCCTCCAAACACCGCGCTCGCTGCTAGCGCATTCAAATGCAAGAAGACAATCTTTTGGAAATTCCTTCCTCTGTAGATGTCTCTTTTCTCTCGTGCGGCAGCGATCATACTTGGCGAGATGTCGATTCCTATGGCGAGTCCGATCTTCTGCCCGACCCGGGGGTGAGAAATCAAATCGAGAAGAACACGACCCGTGCCCGAACCGAACTCGAGGACCAAGAGGTCCGGTCCGAGAGATCCGACGATTTCACGTAACGCCCGTCTCTCCTCTCGGATGAATCGTGCCAACGGAACATACTCCGTTTCTTCTACTTCAGTGTCATAGAACCTCGCGGCTTTCACCCAATCAGAGGGGGAGGGTTTGGTGAGCATTCGCTTAGCCGTATCTCGTCAAGCACTTTCTTCGAGCTTCTCGGCCGCCTTCCAACTTCTGTTAAACCAGTGTAGCAGGCTCTCGACAACCCTAGACGAATCCGAGTGCCGTTTCGGATCAAACAGGATCCCTATCACTGGCGTGTTGTCTGACTCATTGCCACTGTTGAAGACGAGAATGGCCTTGTAGCTCCAGTTCTGCTCCTTCTCCTCAACACCGGCGATAAACACGTCGTAGTCCACAAGCTCAGTCTGGCGCACGATGTAGCGCTTGGTCTTCCTCCACTCTGACGATTCGGAAAGATGCGCGCTATAGACGGAGCTGTCGTCGACCGCAGTCTTAGGGTTGATCATGCGACGAATTCTAAGTTGATGATTCGCGCCTAACGCCTTGCCTTCCTTCTTGAAGTATGGTTCTGAATTGTTGTACAGTGCTGTCCAAGTTGCAAGAATCAGATCGGCTCCATCTCGCACACCCTCGTAGCTGTCCTTGAGTTCACTGGCATCGATTACCTCGCCCAATGAATGCCACCGCATTCTATCGTGCAAATGCTCTATCTTTACGGTCACGCCGGCCATCTTCTTCAATGCTTCAGAGACTAGTAGAAGGAGGAACGCGATCGCCGATATCGAACCAAGTATCAGACCGAGCTCTTGGTTGGTCTTGATTTCGAATCCAAAGAAGGCGAACGCGGCGGCGACAATGCCGAGGATCGCCAATGCAAACTCGTACGGATGATCGGCTATCTCTGCCGTACTGTGTGCCCAGCGTCTCTTCATTAACTGGACCGAGCTCGAGTCATTCACCTGGTCTATAGAAGCCTATCATTCTACGGAGGTCAGACATCATTTGCTCGAATCAAAATTCCAATGGGGTTACCGCCTCTGACGCTCGGTGCGTTGAAAACTGCTGACCCAGGCCAGCATGGAGAGACGCAAGACGGCTGGGAGTCCGGCCTAGTGGTCCGGGGTGCGCGATGTCGTGGTCGCTCGATTCCCGAGAGTAGGTCGTAGACTGTTAATCAAGGAGTTCCTCTCCTCTATTGATAGAGTGCCGATCAGGGCATGGATTTCGCTCATCGCGTCACTTGGAATCCGACGGAAGGCAACACTCCCGGGGTGGCCGAAGACCGAGACATCACTGAGGGCGAACCGAAAGTCCTTGTGGAACCCAAAAGAAAGAACGTCGACAAGGTTTACCGTGGTCTGCAGAGATTTCTGAAGCGCGTCAATGACTAGATTCGCCTGCTTGCTGTTTGCCAAATGATTGCTGAGATGAGCGAAGGGCGTAATGACCACGTGGTCACGCCGGATAATTCGAAGATGATTCAGAATGGTGGATTTCGCCTGCTCGATTGCGCCCTCCCCATCCCATGGCTCTACGCAAACAAAGGTTAGGAGGACGTCAGAGAATGACCTCCCTGCGGGAGCTCCCGATTCAATCCCCTTTGGTCGGTTCGACCTTCTCAGGTCTTTGGAGGCTACTCTAGAGCAGTGAAACAGGAGGAGCTTCATTCTGCCCCCATGAGGCAGCTCTGGTCGTCTTAAGTCTTGTCTTGGAAGGTATCCGCATCGGTATGCAGTACCGATTGCGCCCGCAGGCGCCCCGAGCCATTAGTCTTCGTCTACGCCGAGCTATGCTCTTCCAAACCCTCATGACTTTACTGTTCGGCTCAGCCGCTCCCAGGTGAGCAGGTATTTCCGGTTGGTGGAGTGGAGCTCTTCTCCCTTGGGAAACCAGTAGACTCCGTCCGCATTGATCTTCAGCCGGCCAATCACACACGGGGACTTCTGGTCCTTCTCGATTCGCATGAAGATTGGCCCTTTTCCCAACAGGATGTAGTTGTCTCGATCTCTTCCTACAAAGTGGCCATCGTTCAGGTACGCTCGAACCCGCGTCACGCGTGCGGATAGGGTTCGGGTGACTTGAAGTCAGGCAAGTCACTAACTCTGGGTTCAAGTTGAATTGAGCATACGCACGCACCCGTTGTCGACGATCCCGTTTGGGTCCGGGGAAGTTCGACTGGCAGTAACCTTGACAACACCCTCTGAGTGTTTGACTTCCCCCAGAATTGGAGGCGCCGTTGGAGGGAACCACGACCGCGGCCATCGCTTCGCTTGCAGGCTTCGTCGGTTCAATCGCTCTCTACACGATCCTTCCCTTCGCCAAGACCGGAGTCTCCGTGAATTCCCCGGGCTCCTGGCTCTCGGTGGTTCTCGTGGGAGTTGGACTAGTTTGCTTTGTCGTCTTCCTCATCACCGGGCTGATCACCTTCTTCAACAGAGGCTCCAACCTGCCCCCTCCAGAACGCCGAGAATAGTGTTCAGAAGGGGGCTAGTGAGGTTGCACAATCGTGGTTGAGCCTGTGGTCAACCGAGTCGGCGTGCGCAACTGGGTTTCCACCCTGCGACGTAAGTGAGTACACCGCCTCATGTAGTCAGGAAAGTCGCAAGCTTCCAAAGGGGCGGGATTACGGATCTCAGGGAGTAGCAACAACCTTACTCGGTTCGATCTCTTCGCGAGCCGGACACTCTCAACATGCGCTACTCTCTCCAAGCTCGGATCAGTACGGACAACCCCCGCGCCATCGAACCGGTTCTGTCTCGCTTGGTTCCCGACGGGACCGTGGTGCGATCCGAGAATGGGCAGGAGTTTGTCATCGAGGGCACATTTGACGGCTCGAGCGCCCGGGACCTCAATAGAACCCTGCTGACGGAGTTGCGCCGGGTGGAAAGGCGAACTCGATTGAGGGCCGAATGGACTTGTGAGAATACGGTCGAACGATTTTTTGACTACGTGCCTAAGAGCACTCGCAAGATTGGGCGCTGACGGGCCGACGGGCGGTATTCGTTGAATCGAACCCAGCGGCGAGCTGGTGTCGAGCCGCTCCGATTCGACTCATTGAGACTAAGGCTGGCGACTCAACGGGCTGTCAATGGGGAGAAGTCCGCCGATCTTACAGCGGCTGGATTGTGTGAGCTCGGTCCTTTAAGCTCGGCCCGAGTACGACTGGCCGATGTTGCCGTTGCACCGCCGCTGGGCTCGTTTCGGGAAGCCGGATCGAGCCTGGTTCAGCCACATTCCGCTGGGCGGGTTCTGCGTATCCGCATTTCTCATCGTTCGGAACCGCCGCGGCGACGTGCTGCTCGGTCGGCCGAGAGAGCACCGGGACTGGCCAGAGAAGGGGTGCCTCCCGATCTGGAGGCTCCGTGCGGTTCAGAAGGAAGAGGGTTGGATCCTCCCGGCGAGCCACTTCCTCATGGAAGAATCTCCCGAGCAGGCGGCGAAGCGGATCATGAAGGTGTGGGCGGGAATCGCTTCGGGCCGGCCCCGACTTGTTGGCGTTGAATCCGAGATCATGCCTTCCGGGGCGAGCGTCGGCTCAGGCAAAACGCGTCGGCGGGTTAACCATTGGGCCATGTGCTTCGTCTACGAACTGAGATCGGCCCGCCGTCCTAAGCCCTCCAGCGCTTGGGCCGAACTGAAGTTCGTTCCCGTCCGGGAGCTCAGAAGGATCCGCATCGGGAGGGCCCATGGCGACCTGCTCTTCCCTTTCCTGAAAGCGAGAACCACGAGCTGAGCCCCGTCGACTGCCTGCTGCGGTCGAAGGGCGAACTCGAGCCACGCCGGGATCCTGAGTTCAAGTTGGCTTGAACGCACCGATAGGTCAGATACCTGCTCGGCCACGATTGGACCGATCACGTCGAGCTGGATTCCCTCGCGACCCGTCCGACTCAAGCTTTTTGGATGAGGAGTTTCGACTGGTGTCCCTGAGTCGATGACCGACAGTACGAGCCAACCTGGTTTTCGAGAGCACCTTCGCCAGATTCGGCAGGCCTTCGGAGGGATCGGAAAGGACGTCGAGATCGAGGTAGCCAACGCCCCCCGTCTCGCCAAGGAAGGGACGAAGAACGCCCTCGCCCGGGCGGCGGGAGTTCGCCGGGGGTCGATGCGGGAGTGGACCCACCCTGAAGCCGAGGACCGAAAGTAGCAGCGCCATCAGGTCAGCGAATCTCCATTTCCATCAGCAACGTTCCCCGGTCCTCGCCCGCGACACTTGAGGGCACAACTCGGAGTGGAACGAATCCGATCGAACGATAGTGCGAAACAAGCGCGGAGTTTGTTTCCAGGCAACCCAGACGGAGCTTGTGGCGGCCCTCGGCGCGTGTCTTCTGCACTGCCCAAGCTATGAGTTCGCGACCGACCCCGGAAAGGGGCCGGTCCTTTCGAACTGCGAGCGCATGGAGATAGCCCGCGATGGGGGGCTGCACCCCCCAGTCCGACGGGTCATCCCACCTCAGAATGAACGTGCCGACGATTTCCCCCGATAACTCGGCCACGTACAGTTCCCCACGGTGGAGCGCGGGGCGGATCTGGTTCTCAGGGAACGGGGATGGCCACCAGCGCTCAATTCCACGATGACGGGCCCACTCGGCTGCAGTGGTGAGAACGTGGAGAACACGATCCATGTCCTCCGGTCGAGCGGGCCTGATCGCCACGGAGAGGCTTGACATCAATCCGATCCGAAACCCAGAGACCTACGAGGGCCTAGCGCCGCAATGCGGATCGGTAGAAGGCAGCGGTCAGCCACTCTTCACCAGGTTCACCGACAAGGTGGCGGTAATGACGAACCTCTCGGAAGGAATCGGAGCGTGGAAAGGAACGACGAGCTCTATCTGGTCTCCCCAGGCAGGATTTGGACCTGGTATGCTCACGTTGAGGAATCGGTATTGGTAGATGACCGGTGTGGGGCCGCTCCCCGCCCAGCCTTGGGCATAGAATGGGACGCCCGAGTGGATCGTATCGTTGTAACTCAGATCCCAGCCTGCACGCACAGGCAAACTGACGACGAGCACCCATGGATGGGTGCCCCCCTTGAACGTCAACGGACACTCCAGACAGGTCTCATTGCTCAGTCCGTAGGGTCGGGGGGAGCCAGGAGCGTAAGTGAAGTTGACAAAAACCCCGGTCAGAGTCACCGCCCCGGATGGCATCGATTCGTCCTGCCAGTAGAGCCAGCCACCGGCCACGGCGATGGCGACCAAAGCCACGCCGATGGCGACACTGAGCACCGCCCGGGACGGACGTCGAGGTACGCGGCGCATGGGGTCGGTTCGCGAATCCCCAGTGCCCACGGATATCTAACGGACCCCTTCTCCGAACTCCGCCGATCGGAGGTGCAAAACCAATTGTACCCACCATTGGGGGGTCTGCAGTGTTGGACAACCGCCGATAGCCAGCGTTCACTCGTCGAATAGATGGTTCGTGACCACAATGCCGATTCATGCGTGGCGGGCTCGAGCCCAGAATCTACCGCCTATCGTCGGAAACGGGGTTGAGCCGGTCCTATCTCCGTAAAGAGACGGGACCGGCCCGTGGGTCTCAGTAGATCGGTTTGAGCAGCTCGATTTCCTTGAGCGCTTCGTCCTGAGGAATCACGTGGATGATCTCATTCACGTTCCACTGAACGAGCCCGGTCTGAACTACGAACTCGCGGACGGCCTCGATCTTGGGTGCCTCCAGCACGGCGAACGTCCGGTGCTCGGCACTTACTAGAGGTCCGACAATGAGGCGCACGCCCAGCTTCTTCGCGAGGGCCATCATTGGACCCGGGTCGGGGCTGTAGGCTTTCCGCGCTTTCTCGTTCGACATTGGGCACTGGTCGGGCGAGTGGCTCGATATCACGACAAAGAGGGTCATCGGGGTCACACCGTGGTGCCTGACCGAGATCCGATATATTATCATAACGAAACGGGACAGAAGTCGGCCCGCTGTCGGACTGAATGGCGTAGAGGATAGCCGAGCGAGAGATCATTGCCCTCCCCAGATACCTACCGCTCCTCTCATGTTCGTGATCGGTCGGTGGGCAGCCTATTGCACCGATCCTCGGGGTTTCAGAGGGGTTATCCTCCTGGACAGAGGACGACCATTCTCCAGTAGATGCTACCCGAGCGAAGCCCCCGTCGAGACGGCGGCGTTGGGTTTCGCTCTTGGCTCGGTCGCGCCAGTTGAAGACTCCGAGCCCTTCAGGTAGTGTCGGAATCTTCCATCAGACTGAGCGATTGGATTTCCCGTCTGAATCGATTCTTGAATGGCTGGTCTAGAAGTGGCAGATACCTTCTTTGAATCTCCCGAGGGAGTGTGAAGTAGTTACCTCGAATGGTCCGCCGGCAATTCGCCGCACCGCAGTTGCATGGGACGGGACCGATCCATTCCTCCCAGATGTTGATGGCGTAATCCCAGGTGAGCTCGCCCCCGATCGGGATGTTCCTCAGCGCCCATACCTGCCGGACACCTCTTTCCATATCGGTCAGAACGTAAGTATTCGGGTCGCACGAGTGGTTGATGAACTTCTCGGGCGACTTCATCTCCGTGATCTTCTGCTTTCCTTCGACTGTGAAGAACACATCGATGAAGACCTCCTGCTCTGGGGTAAGTCTCTCTCGATCGAGGACAGAGGCCGAGTCGTCAATCTCGAGGACTAAGTCGCCTTTCAGGAACGCCTTCTTGGCAAAGACTCCTTGTCCGTGGATCCGGGACTCTCCGACCGAGACGTCCTCCTGTCTGCGTCTCGAGTCGTCCAGGGCGACCATCGCAACAGACTCCAACTCCCGTATTGCGGCCGAGTACTGGACCGCTTAATCCTTCAAAAGTGACCGCTCCGGTCGTCTCACTTGCGACGGTCTGCGGCCCGGTCCACTCAACTTTCGAGGCACTTGCAGGTCGCATCCGCTCGAGATAGCCGAGTGCCGTCGTGGCGAGCGGCTTTACCAACCTCCGAATGAACCAACGCTCGGCAACGAGCGCTCAGACCCCCTTCACTGCCAACTCGAACTCCCAGCGGCTCTGGAGTGCCCGAGTGATCTCGCGATTCGGCTCTGCTCTCGGGTACGTGGTGTTAATCTGGTACGTCTACGCCGCGACCGGTTCCGCGCTCGCGGTCGTGTACGTGGGCCTCGCGCAGTTCGTCCCGACAATCGCTTTCGGCATCTTTTCGGGCGCAGTGGTAGACCACCACGAGCGTCGGCGGGTCGTGGTGTTCTCATCTCTTGGACGGAGCGCCGCGATCGGCGCCCTGGTAGTCAGCCTCTACGCCGGCGGGTTCCACCTCCCAATCATCGTGCTCGCTTCGGCAATCTTCGCGGTCTGTGCCCCGTTCTTCAGTCCGGGAAGTCAAGCGCTTCTACCGGAGATCATTCCGCACGACGCCCTGGACAAGGCGAATAGACTGTTTGAGTCGTCAGAATCAGTAGTGGCCATCGCTGGTAGCGCGGCCGCAGCCGCCCTCCGGGGGGCTGTGGGGGCCATTCCCAGCTTGGGAATCGATGCGGCCTCGTACTTCGTTGGAGCGCTCTTTGTGGCCCTGATCGGAGCGACCTTGGCGCCGAGTACGCCCGCGACAGGTTCTCGGAGCTTGATCGGCGATGTCCGCGAAGGACTGATCTATCTGGGTAAGGCGACGCGGCCACGTTCTTTCCTCCATCCCAGGGGGGCACGCGCCGTAGATGCAGAAGGAGACAGGAACGGTCGCTCCTCGCGAATCCGGGCCGGATCGCTCCCCTCGGCCACTGTGGCCGTAGTGCTAGATCTAAACCCAGATCCGAGGAGACGTCCCGCGATCGTTCACAGACGGACGATGACGGACCTCATCGGTCTCGAAGGAATCGACGAAGTGCCAGGAGAATAGAGAAGACAATCGCAGGGTAGAGCAACGCAACGAGGACTTGTCCGGCGAGCGAATCATCAACGAACCACCAGGGATCCTTGTGCAACTCTGCGAACACACCGAAGGAAATCATCTCGACGAGGAACGAGACGATCCAGAACAGAAGGAACCACCCCCAGAGAGATCGAGGGAGTAGCGGGTGAGAGTACGACAGGGGATCGGTGTCACCACCGAGCATCGAATCGGCCATGGATTCCCGAGCGGGCCGCGGAATCCGAGGTCCGCCTTTACCTTCGTCGAAAGGGAGTGCAAGACTGACTGAACCCAGCCGTTGAGCTGCTGGAGAGCTCGACAGTTGAGTCGGACGTAGGTCGCTCGGTAAGATCCATGGCGGGAGATCCGATTACAGCCTCAGGAGATACGAAGTGTAGTTTCCGGTAACGTTGGCCGGCACACGGACGGAATTGCGGATAGAGCCGAACATGTACACCTCTCCGTCGGCTACCAGCCTTCCAGAGCCGTTCGTTCCGTTACTCTCGCAGGCTAGCTTCCCGCTGTGACAGCTCCCGACCCCAAACGCCGTGTACTCCAGCGCCGGCCCGTGGAAACTGAGGGGAATCCCTTCGACCGGAGTGATGTTTCCACCGCAACACGAACTCCGGGCATCGCTGACCGTCACACCATGCATCTCGAAGTGGCGCGTGACGGTGACGAAGTTCACCGCGACAAAGATCGCAACTACAACCAGGACTACAGCGGCCCCGACAGGGGCCGGGTGCTTCATCGTCGATGCGTCAGAGCCCCGGGACCGATTAGGTCTCCCGGTGAGCAAGCCGCTCTGTGGTCTGATCCCCTCCAACAGAAGGTGCAATGGTTGTTGAACCGAGTTTAAGCGGGAGGTCGCCCGGTACCCACAATCCCTGCGGACTGCATTGATAGCGACGGGTTCGCTCACCGATGGCTTGGCGTCCCGCTCCCCGCGGTAGCCGGCGGCCGGCTCCGAGGAACTACGCTGTGCCTCCGATGCGGTCGATCGAATGACGGCGGTTTGCGTTCAGCTCCGCGCCGGCCTAGCGTCCGGGTCTTTCGACCGGATTCCGTGGCCGGCTCGTCGATGCCCCCTGGGTCTCCTGTGGATTCTCCGCGAGATCGCTGCGATTGTGGTAAAGGTCCTCCCGTAAGAGGGCGGTCGAGCGGGTGACCTTGGAACCTTTGATTCTCAGCGCGACCACGCCTCCAATGAGTACGGTGACAAGCCCAACTGCCAGCCCGGCCCAGATCCACCACGACCACGCGAATGTCACGGCGACCGTAACGGCCTGGCCGTGAACGTCCACGGAGCCCGATACAGGTGAAACCGAGTATCCGAGGGAAGGCGAAATGAGGTACTGGTAGGTCCCATTAGGAACGAGGAAAGTCATACTGGGGTCACCCGCCGAGCTTGCCGTCTCAAGCCCGGATTCGTTTGTTAGCGTCACGTTCCATGTCGCCCCGGCTGGAAGGCGAGGGGTGGAGAACGTGACGGGCCATGGCCCAAGGACATCAACTGTGGGAGAGTCTCCAACGACGAAGATGTCTCCAGAGATCGGGTCGATAGCAAATGCGCGCGGGCCGAAGCCGACAGGCGCGTCTGCCAGTACCGTGTCCGCGGTCGAAGAGATCACTGCGCACCCCCAGCCGTAACTGTTCTCTCGGGCGTACCATTCTCCTATCGCGTAGACGTCACGGCTCTCTGGATCGTAGATCGATAGCGGCAATTCGGGGGTGTTTCCCACATCGAGCGTGCCGACCACCGATTCAGAATCTGTGGAAACGATGGAAACGTTGGAAGAGCCTTGACTCGAGACATAGAGGTCGGCGTTCGCTGGATCGTAGGTCAGGTAACTCGGCAGTGGGACGCCCACCGTCGCGACCACTCGGTTTGTCGTCTGAGAGATCACACTGATATTGTTGGATTCAAAGTTGCCGACGTAGACATCGCCCCCCGGGCCGCCGATCGCTATCGCGGACGGAAGCTCCCCGACTGTCACGATCGCTTGGACTTTGAGGGTAGACCCGTTGATGATGGTGACGTTGCTGTCAACGTACTCTGGCAATACCGTATCGCAGGTCACAGCGCATGCGTAGTAAAGGGTGTAGAGGTTGCCGTTCCAAGGGTCGATCGCGATGTTGGCCAAATCGGGTCCCAACTCGATCGTGGCCAGTACAGAGTAATTGGTCGGGGAGATGACGCTTAGATTGAACAACAGGTCATCGGTGGACTCCAAGACGAATAGCTCCCCGTCAACTGGGTCGTACTGCTCAAACAGCGGGGACATGCTCAAAGGGACTGACGCTAGGACTCTGTTGTCGGACCCGTCTAGGACAGTGAGATTTCCGGAGCCGTAGTTCGCGACGAAGACTTTCCCGTTAACTCCATCGACCGCTGGAGTATCCGGCTGATTTCCGACCGGGACAATCGCGACAACGCGGTCGGTCGTTGCGCTAATCACGCTGACGTAATCCGGTTCCGCCACGTACAGGTCGCCATTCGAGGCATCCATCGCGAGGCCCCCAGAAACATCACCCAGGGGAATCGTTGCAAATCCGCCTCCTTTCGGAATCGGGTCACCTCCGTAATCCGAAGGTTGGGAACCGACCGAGATCCGCTCCGCCGGGCTCGAGTTCCTAATGGACTTTACTGCCGTGGGACTCGCGATCAGCAAGGTCGAAGCGAGGAGCAGAGTGGCTGTAGCCAGCACGAGGATCGCGGTACGGCTCTGCCTCATCGCGATACCTAAGACGGGCAGGGATTCTGAGAGGATATCTGCTCCCTGGGACCCGACTCATGGTTCGCATCCTCGAAGCCAAGGTGCCGGGAAACTCGACAGATGTTGAGCCGACCAGGACCCGGGTTCGAGGCTGTCGGTGAACCAGAGCGCGAGCGAACGGGCGGATGGGCGCTGGGAGGGCAAGACATGTCCACGGCTCTCCGGCCGGTGAGGCGGTTCACGTGGCTTGTCAAGTCGAACGGGTTCTACCCCCATCGGTTTTCCCACGCTTCCTCGACGCGCCCCGTGGTGTCTTCCTCGATGAGCCCCACGCCATGAGTTCGACCCAGTTCCCGTCCGGGTCCGTCACGTAGAAATTCTGCCGGACTCCGTTCGGGTCCGAAGGCGTAAGGACAATTCGCCCCCCATGACCCTCGAGGTGGTGAGCGAGTTCGGCCGCGTCTCCGGTTGAGAAGCCGAGGTGGTCCAACCCCTCCCCCGCCACGTATGGCACCGCGAACGGTGAGCTCTCGGGATACTAGTTCAACTCTAGCCGTTGGCCGGTCTTGGGATCCGCGAGGAGCACGCGTCGACCCCCGTGAGGGAGACGACCCCCCCGCAGCTTCTGCAGTCCCAACCCTTGAACGTAGAATCGTAGCGAGCGGTCGAGATTGGTTACGCGGACGCCGAAGTAGATGAGGCCCATGTGGGCCGCAGACACTCATCAGTTTTCAAGAACGCGGATTTTGAGCACCTGAGTCGAGGGGACCGATGGGCTTGCTTGACTCTCCCGAGTCACCGCCCGACGGACGATTCCGTGATCAACGGTGTGCGGGCGATGCCACGGAGCTGGCCAACAACTTGACTGGGTGTGTTCAAGACGGATTGCACTCAACGGATTCCCGGTCGCCTACCTCTCGGTGGTCCCCAAGGGCTCTCGAAGACCTGCGAGCCATGGCCTCGACTCCGAGCGTGGCGGCTCCCACCCCCCGTCAGGGTCAAAGCGATTATATCGCATGCCTGCATGCGTTAGGGTAGATGGGCGCCGCGGAGACGTCGGTGCGGGTCTCTCGCGTTACACTTCACGAGTTGGATCGGCTCCGGAAGGTACTCGATACCCGGACGGCAGACGAGACCATACGGACGCTGATCCGGGAGCGGCGGTCGCGCGCGCTCGACCGCACCTTTGGGATTGCCAAGGGGAAACTCTCGACCTTCACAGAGGCGGACCGTCTTGATTCTCACTATTGACACGTTCGCCTGGGTTGAGATCTTTCGCGGCAGCAGAATAGGTACTCGGGCGGCTGACGCGGTGAGGTCGGCGGAGGCCTGCTTCACCCCCGCCGTAGTACTGGCTGAAGTCGCATCAGTGGGCTTGAGAAGTGGCCTACCCGACGTAGTTCTCTTAGGGGAGCTACGAGCGATTCGCGAAGCCTCCGAGGTCGTGCCGATCGACGATCAGATTGCGATAGCGGGCGCCCAGTGCACCGGGGAACTTAGGCGGTCCGCGCGGGCCAGTAGACTTCCTCCGCCTGGTCTCGCCGACGGGCTAGTCCTGGCCACAAGTCGACTATCTCGCTCCCGTCTGCTAACCGGAGATCAGCACTTTCGTGCGTGTAGTGAAACCGTCTGGCTGGATTAGAACGGAAGCGATCCCACATCTTCAGGAGGGCGAGAGCCCACCAGATTCAGCTAGAGACTTCCCAGGTGGGCGGAGCCGCCGGGGGCGCAATAGGGGATTAGCCGCTACGGCGAACCGAACTACGACCGCCCCTTCATCGCCGAGCGTACAGGACTCGGTTCTGAAGGTCTTGCCAGATAACTGCCGTTGTACGGAATCCAGCAGACTTCAGCCGACGAATGTGGAGCTCGAGGGAAAGCTCTCGTCGATTCGGATGGCTCGCAGACCGACGGTCGTGTTCCGCGAACTCCGCTCGGAGGGCGGGGACTCTTCGAGCCCCCTGCCACCATCGAGTCCACGCCCCCCACTCGGCCGAAGTTCCGCCCTTAGGAAATCGGATCTTCCGGATCCGATCACCGAGCCTCCTCAGTTCCCTCGCGTTCCTTCCATCGGGGATGTAGTCTCCGTTGAGGAACACCCCTCCGCGGCGAAGAATGCGTCCTAGGTCGGAGTACAACCGAGTCAGTTGAACGGGAGTAAGCCAGTGAAGTGCGGTGGTACTGACGGCGGCATCGTAGCGTCGTTGCGGTAGAACCGTGGCCCATCCCGGCCGACCGAGCTGAGCGTCGATCCAGGTCAGACGACCTCCCGCACTGCCGAGGGCTCCCTCTCCGATCCGGCGCACGACGGGGTCGTAGTCCACCGCGACGACGCGGGATTTTGGAAATCGTCGGAGGATTCGCATGCTGAGCGAGCCCGGTCCCGATCCGAGGTCGAGGGCAGTGAAACGTCGACCGAGCTGGGCCTCGAGGACGTCCAGCATCGTCGTAAAACGTCGTTCGCGGTCCGGGTTGAACGACTCCTGCTGTTCGTCCCATCCGCGTAACCAACGACTCCAGTCAGGCGCGGTGACCGACCTCGGCACGGCCGCGGGACCTCGGCTGGAGCGTTAAACATTCGTACGGCCCAGCGCCGGATCCCTCGTGCTTTGGGCATCGTCTGTCCGAATCAGCATGGGCACCGTAGGGGTCAGGCAGAGCCCCTAAGGGTGGGCGAACGCGACGAAACCTACCTGCAGAAACAGGTCGGGTTCTCGGTCGCGGTCAGTCTCTCTGTCTCTGCGTTCAAGTAGGATTGAGCTTCGCGCCCGAGCCTATCGAAAGAAACCAGTGGTTGGAGCGGGTCTACTCCGGCTCCAATTGGGACTCACGCCGAAGCATCGCCGCGGATTCCTCACGATTCACTTCGTCCAAGTCGACCGCCGCGCCGAGCCTCTTGCGATCGATCTGTTGAATGAGGTGGTAGAGCCATTCAAACTCGTGCATGATCAGCGGGTCCTTGGTCGCCGTGCGCGCCCGCCCGATCAGGTCCGTGGGATTGCGGAGGGCGATGTAGTATCCGCTGATCCAGGTGCCGAACGCCTCCCACACGAGCTCGGATTTCAGAACTCGAGAGTGAGTTAGGGAACCAACCAGCTCGAAGAAGGCGGCGACCTCGAGATTGTTGACGTCGTCATGTCGACCGGCGATGAGGCGTTCGGCCAGCTGTCTCCGCCTCCGCCGGTACGCGGGAGAATCGAACCGTTCCCGGAGCGAGAGTACGGCATTCGCGCTGTTCAGGTGTTGTGAAACCCGGACCTGCCACCAGAGTAGGGCGACCGTGCCGATGGCCACCGCCCACGCTGCGCCTGCGGTGAGGGTGGTGGTGTCGATGGTCATCGGGAGGCAGGTCTCGGGCATCGATCACGAGGTTTAAACCGCTCTGAAGCGAACGCCGACTGGCGAGAGTTCGCTCAGGTAGCCGAGCGACGCGGTTTCGCCCGCGCGATGCGCCGAGTCTACGGGGGCAATGACTGGTATGGAGGTTCCCACCAGCCGACTCGTCGGACTATCGCGATTAGCAAAAACACGAGGAGAATGACGCCGTAGATCACCGGACTTCCAGCAATCAGGTCCGGTTGCAGAAGCTGGATGAACAACCCGACGACTGCGAAGAGGGTGCCGAGCACGTGGAGTACTATCCGGGAGGTCCGGAGACCCAAGCCCTGGTCGGATGCGGCTGCCCGGAAGTAGTCCGCATCGATCACGACTGTGTAGCTTAGCCAGGCGCACCAGGCGCCGATCGCGAAGAGTGCGAACTCCCACTCCGGGGTGAGGGGGAGGGGACCAAAGTGGGCTGGACCGGGGGGTATGGGCTCAAACTCGATCGACCGGCTGACATTCAGTGCAGTGATGGTGATGTTTCCTCGGGCGGGGAGAGGAACGTATCCTGCCACCGGTGCGATAGAGAAGGCGTACCGTCCGGGGGAGAGATCGCCGAACTCGATCGAGGAACGGTTCGAACTCACTCTCGTCCCTGCGAGGACGACGGACCAGTTCGAGCCGTTCGGTAGGCCGAACCGGCTGAAACTGGCCGAGTACGGTCCCGCCCAATCGATCGTGAACACTACCGACTCGTTCGCCTCTCCCTTCCCCGAAACGGAGATCGAGCCGGAGGCCGGGGTCGCCGTGTAGCCCGGGGAACTGATCCGGAAGGCATAGGTTCCCTTCGGTTCGAAGAATGCAACTTCGGAACCGTCGCCAGTTAGGTTCTGCCCACCCAGAATGACTGACCAGTTCGTCCCGGCTCGCAAACCCGTCTCGGTGAAGAACAGCGTGGTGAGATCTTCCTCCGGGAGAGTTTCAGTGACGGACGGATAGAACCCATTCCCTCCTCCGCTGGTCAGGGGTTGTCTCCCGGCGCGGTCCAGGGAACCCAGGCACACTGCTGAGGTGACGAGCAGCAGAGATGCGCAGACGCCGAGGCCAAGCAGTGCGCCGAGTCCACTCCTTCCCGGCCGGGGTGACATGGTTGGGTCCCGAGAAGTCGGCGACCGAGTTAAGGGTCTCCGCGGTCGACGAATTGTTCGGGGGGACTCCGCCTGCCGGGGGCGGCCACCGCTGCTATATTGTGGGGCTCGCCCCGTCCCCCGTCCGAGCCCTGGGATGAAAGTGAAGGTACGCGACTACACAACCGCCGATCGGAAGGCGGTAGCCCTCGCTCTCGAGTCCTTGCAGGACCACTTGGTACGGCTAGACCCCTGGCACCGGGTGGCTAAGGGTCGTAACTACGGGGCCAAGGCCGTCGCTCATCGACTGCGGGAGGTCCGTCGAAACCACGGATTCATCTTGGTCGCGGAGTCGCACGGGATGCCCCTCGGTGTCGTCGTTGGGTGGATCCGACCGTTCACCGCGATGGACCGGATGGAGGACCTCCCCACACGCCAGGGCTTCATCCCAGATCTCGCCGTGCTGCCTGACTGGCGGGGTAAGGGAGTAGGTACCAAACTTCTCGACGCCGCCGATCGTCGGTTTCGCCAAGCCAACTGCGATCAGATCGGGTTGGGGGTCTTCCCGCCCAACCGAGGGGCACGACGACTCTACCGACGCAAGGGATACTCGGTTCGTGGCATCTGGCTGGTCAAGCAAACGGGTCGTCCGTTGTCGCGGTGGCCGCCTGCATCGAAGAAGAAGCGAGTGCACCCTCGCGCTCGCGCGAGTTCCAGCTAGGGTGCCTAGAGCGGAAACTCCCCACTCCGATCCGCTCGGCCGACCTCCGTCCGGATGACTCTTTCGAAGTCGCCGACTCCTCGGTGGATTGCTCTGCCTTTGGCACGAGATATTCATTAGGAGGAAATCCCGGTGAATTCCGCACGATGACGGGGTGAACCCGACCCGAAGGGGGACTACGGATGGTCGAGCTGCAGGTAAGCTACGAAGACGGCGATCCCATCGAGACCGCGTTGAAGCAGGTCCCCTCGGTCGTGAAGTACGGTTATCCGCCGACCGGCGCGGGGCCGATGTGGGAGCATCTGAGGCACGCGGGATTCTGTGTCATCGTTCGCGACGCGCCATCGAGCACGAAGCCGGTCGAAGGTCCTGAAGCCTGGAGGATTGGCCTACAATTCGCGGCGGCGATCCTGTGGACCGCGTATCGTAGCGGCGCGATCATGTGGGATCGGAAGACCGGTCTATACTTCGCGCGATAGCCGCTCCCTATCGTCCCTCGGGCAGGACTGGAACCTCCGCTCCCTTCGTTCGTCCCGCCCGCGGCTTGCTCAAGCCAGGGCGACTCCCCCGACTCTGAGGCCGGAGGCAGGGCTTCCTCACGGCACGGGTGTGATCTGGCAAGACTTACCGGATGGCTCAATACGGTCCATGACGTACCGGCGGCGGTGGCCGACGCGAAGTTTGCGCGGGGTGCGAGCGCCCCGGCGGCGTGGGTAGTTGCCGGCTGCGCGGTCATCGTGGCCCTTGCGGCTCCGTTTGTCGCAGCCGCAAACACGTCGGACGCCTCCCCCAGCGGGCCGTTCGGCCCCCAGCTGAACTACTTGAGCGCCTACAGCGGTCCGGTCTTCCTCACTTTCCTGTTTAGTGCCCCGATAGCGGCGCTCGTCGCGGCAAGCATTGCGTACGTCGGGTTGGCGCTAAGCCGCCCGCGAATCTTCGCCATCACGGCGGTGCTCGCAGGTCTGGCCGCGGCCTACGTCGTCGGAGGAGAAATCCAGGCGATCGCCGCTTGGTGGCTGGGAGTGTCTCACGACACGAACCGAGTCGCTGCTACACTCGCCACGATCGTGTCGCTGCTTACCGTTGCGACCCTCGTGCTCGCAGTCAAACTTCCGGTTCTTCGATCCGCAACTTCTCGCAGGGGGGCAACCGCCACCCTCCTGAGTATCGGAGTCCTAGGGGGACTGTTCATCGGGGTTCTGGTCGGTGGAGGAGCAGCCGTCCTGACCGCATTGCAGTACACGTGCCCGCCCGGTGGACCAACGTGTTATGGCCCCGGCATCGAGAGTTCGCTGCAAGAGGGTGCCGTCACCGGAACGTGGTTCGGCGGTGTCGCTGGGCTTGCTGCGGCAGCCGTTGTTTGGGCCCTACCACCTTGGTTTCCGCGTCACGAGCCCGTTTCCGAGAGTTCGACGGGCGGGACCGACCACCCCGGGGCTCAGAACTCCCCCTAAACCGAACTCGAATCGAACCCGACGTCCATGTTCCGGCAGCGGGGTGCAGATGTCCGCAGGTGGTTGGCCCGATAAGGGCCGAGAGGCGCGTCCGCGAACCCACCCGGGCGCCCGCCTGGTCGAGCGGGGCAGGGCGAATTCACGTCGTGCCCGCCTCACCGAAAGCGAGCGCGTCCAGTCGATCGGTGGACCCGGGGGCGCCCTATCGGCGAGCCTCGTAGTGCAGGACCAGTTCACCGTACGGCATACCACTCGCGGAGAGGAGCTTCAGGTTGGTCTGCGTCTGCATCGGGAACCAGTACCGCGGCCCCCGCCCGAAGACGACCGGCATGACGAGGAACCAGTAGTCGTCCGCGAGATTGAGACGGAGCACTTCGTGGATGAGCCGGGGACCCCCCTCGATGATGATGTTCCCGCCCTTCTCCCGCCGAAGCTTCGCGACGATCTTCGCGAGGTCCCCCTTCATGACCCGCGAGTTCTCCCAGTCGAGCTTCTTCAACCGATGCGAGAGGCAGACCTTGTCCACCCTATCGAGGAAGCGGGAGTAATCGAACAGGAACTTCGGGTCCTTCGGCTTCCGCCCCTTGAGGGAGTGGACCCGACGGTGGCCAACGAACGAGCGACGGCCCATGACGACGGTCGTGACGTCGTCGAAGCGATCGGTCCACATCCGCCGGAAGAACTCGTCCGGCTCGTCCCGATCGCCCGAGGGGACATCGGAGCCCGGGTACTGAGGGAACTCCCCTCGCCCGTCGAGGGTCATGTACAGATTGGCGGTGACCTTTCGCGTCATCGGCTTGCCCTCAGCCCTCCGCGGTTGCCTTCGCCGGAAGGCCCTTGGCGAGAAGGGTCTCGACGTTCTCCCACATCGCCGTGACCGCGCGCTCCATCTCCGGCCCCGCCATCTGGTCTCGGTCGGCCTGGCGCAGGTACTTCCACCGAACGGTCACCCGAGTGAAGTCGCCGACCGGTTCGAACTCGTCGGTCTCGACCGCGGAAGCCCCGGGGAACATGTCGACCTCGAACGTGTTGACCACTCGGCGAGGGGGAGTGACTTCGAGGTACTCACCCTGGAATCGAATCAACCGTCCGTCGTCCAGCTTGACGCGTATCGAGTACTTCCCTCCCTTTCGGAACTCGAGCTTCTCGATCGTGACCGAAGCGGGGTCGGGGGCAAACACGTACGGCAGGGTGGCCGGATCCGTGAACAAGTGAAAGACTCGCTCCGGGGGAGCTCGGAACACCCGAGTCACCTGACTCTCCACCACGCTGGGCTGAGAGAAGACGATCGGCTCGTGGGGCGGCCCTCGGCTTCTGTTGGCTGTTGACATCGTTCAGCCCCTCCGCGGTTCTCGCTTAAGGGAGTGGGATTCCGACCGATCCGACTCCACCAGCTGCTCGAGCCGATCGAGGCGGTCCTCGACCAGGTCGCGGTAGTCGTGGACCCAACGGTCGATGTCGCGGAACGGTTGCGGTCGTAGGGAGTAGAGGCGTCGCTGGCCCTCGGCGCGGACGCGGACGAACCCTCGGTCGTGGAGGATCCTGAGATGTCGGGAGACTCCGGGCTGGCAGACGGCAAGGGTGGAAACGAGCGCTCCCACTGAGCGCTCGCCCCCACGAAGCTGCTCAACGATGCGGAACCGAGTGGGATCGGAGAGAACCTCGAAGGCAGATCCGGGGGAGGGCACAGCCCGCAGATAATCTTGTACTTATATAAGCTACAGCTTATGTGACGTCTTGCCTGCTCGAGGACCCACCTCGGGCGATCCCCGTGGCCCCCCGATGACGGACTCCGAGGGACGCAGATCCGCCGGTGGGCGAGGTTGGAGGGTCGAGTCATCCATTTGACTGCGCTCCCCTCTCGGGCGGTGGCAAATGGTGGACGCTCGGACCCGCCATGATCTGGATAGCCATCCCGGTACCAGATTGCGACCGGTGAATTGGTCGAAGGAGACTGACACCGTTCGCCGCCTCTTCCGGGAGTACCGGCAGTGGCTCGCCGACCACCGGGGGTCGGACACGGCCGGGGGGTCCGGAGCGAGCGCTGGCCTCGCGCTGGTCGACAAACTGATCGACGAGCTTCCGGGAGCTTACGGTCCTCCGCGCGGGGAGGTCATTCTCGCCTTCGCCGAAGAGGCCTTGGTCGCGTGCGGTGCCCTCCGCGAGTTGCAGCCGGGCGTCGGCGAGATCAAACGAATCTACGTGAGGGCAGACCACCGCGGTCCTGGATTTGGGCCCCGTTTGACCGGTGCGCTCCTGCGCCGAGCTCGCGCCCTTGGGTACGAGCGGGTGCGGGTCGACACCCTCTCCACGATGAGCGGTGCCGTTCAGTTCTACCAGGGGATGGGGTTCGTGCCGACTACAGCGTACTGGCCCCACCCGGTTCCCGGAGCTTTGTTCTTCGAGCTCACCTTGGGGCCGCAGACCGCGGAATCTCGACGAATCACCGTAGACCGCACGAAGTGATCCGGGCGCCGATACCTCGCTCAGGGTCGCCTTCGCCCTAGGCCCGTCGCTTGCCGACGGGGAAAGGACGTTCGGTGCCGATTGCACGATCCCGAGCTGCCTTCTGGCTTCGGACGAGAGGGCCTACCGCGCGATCGATCTGACCAAGGCCTTCCCGCATGCGGTCCATGTCCAAGCCGATGTAGTGGACGGACATGTCCAGGTTGGAGTGACCGAACAGATTCTTGAGCTGAATCAAGTCCATGCCCGACTCATGGGCGATACGGCCGAAGGTGCGACGTAGATCATGATGAGAGACGTGCACTCCTCGTTGGGCGAAACCGGCGGCGCGGGCAGCTTTTGAGAGCTGCAGGTCGGCCCAGGAGGCCGAGTAGGGGAGTACTCGAGCCTCGGGAGAGAGGTTCTTCAGCCATCCCGTGAGCTCCGAGCGAGCGAGATCGCTGAGCGGGATCTGTCGCCATTTTCCTCCCATCCGACCCTTGCCCCGGACGTTGAGCCATCCTTCGGTGAGATTCACGTCCTGAGCTCGGAGACGCAACACTTCGACCCGTCGGAGGCCGTTGAAGCCTTCGAGCGCGACAATGAGCCGGGCCGGACCGGCGGCCGCCCGGAGCAATCGCACGAGGTCACCGACCGACAGCCATCTACGTCGGGGCGAGGCGCCGGGGGGTAACCTCCAGATCTCGGACTGCTCGGCGACGCTGTTCCCGCTCCACCGCAGGAACTGTCGCAGGCCCGCGAAATAGAACTGAGTCGTGGCTCGTGACCAACCGGCCCGGGCTCGAAGCGTGCTGACGTGGAGCTCGGTGACGTCCGCGGGAACGGTGATCCTTGAGCCCCCTCCCGATCGCGCCAGAAGCACCGGAATTCTCCGGAGCGTGTATCGGAGCCCTCGCTCCCACCGCTCTCCAATCGAGCGTCTCCGCTTCCAGGTGGCGACGAATGAATCGATGGCCTCCTCCCAAGGGATTCCCAGGCTACCGGTGGGCACCACCCGTGGGTGAGCCACCGTTTCGATCTCGACCTCCTCGACGGGGGCAGGGGTCTCGTGCCCGTAATCTCGCAGAGTCCGCTGGGACCGTCGTTCAGCGATCGATCCCTGGGCGGTCGAGGGAGGCCTCACCCGTCGTGGGAGGAGCGCCCGACCCCAGTTCTTCCCGTTGGGCTGAACGGTGAGAGATGGCCCGGAAGGGCGTTCCACAAGGGCCCGAAGTGACTTTCCGGCTCCTCTCTTCGGCGGGGGACCCGGTCCGTTCTCCACCGACCCAACTAACCGAGAGATCCTCGATCACGGGCGGTAGGTCGACAGATTACCCCCGATCGCTCATTTCTCGAAGGAGGGCCAGATGGCGAGGGATTCGATTTCGCGATACTGGAACGTCCGATCGCCCATTTCCTGACGAGCGATCCGGACCGCTTCCTCCAGAGCCTCCTTCGGAACATGCAGGGTGTGCCGAGAGCCGCCGTGGGCCAGGAAGTTGAGCGACTTCGCGTACGACTCGGTCACCATCCGGTCTGTCAGGGGGACTAGTTCGGACGGCGGGAACCGCTCCAGAACGGCCCGTTCCCTGACGCGCGGTCCGGCGCCCCGTCCCGTCGGAATGGGAAAGCCGCGCGTCACCAGGATCTCGTACACTCGGTCCCACGCCTCGCGAGAACCCCGGGAGGCGGTGCCGTCCGCAGCCCCAGGGTGAACCAGCGCCCAGGCGCCGTGCCGCGCGACCCGGCTCGCCTCCGCCAGCGCCCCCGGGACATCCTCGAGCAGGTGAAGGACGTGGACGAACAGACCCGCGTCGAAGCTCTGATCGAAAAAGGGCAATCGGTACGCGTTCCCTCGCAAGGTCCTGGCGAGACCCTTGGCGCTCGCTCGCGCCAACATCTTCACCGACGCATCGAGGCCGGTCACGTCGAAGCCGAGAGCCTGCAGCGGGACCGCCACTCGACCGGTCCCCACTCCCACCTCGAGGATCTTCCGCACACCGCGGGAACGAAGTGCCTCGCCGAGCTTTTCGATCGTCTCGGGGTCCAGTGGATCCCGGGTCGAGTCGTACACGGTGGCGATCGAGTCGAACTGTCTGGGCGGCTGAACGGGGGCCGTCGTGTCGGGGCGAGGAACTCGCACCCTATATCTCGCCCCGCCCCGGGGAGCCTTGGCTCCGGGCCCGTGGGGCACAGAAACCGTACGACCACCGGAGGGACGGACCGTCGAGCCGACCGCGCGCGTCCTCGGATCCCTGCTCGATTCGTGGCGGAGAACCCCGGGCGCTCCCCGAGTCAGAGCTCCGCCTGCGAGTGCGGGAAGCGAGTCGGAGAGAACGCGATCGCTCCCTTCGGAACCGCCCAAGCAAAGACCTGGACCGACAGCCTTCCGGCGCGGACGAGCGGGTCCTTATCGAACAGCGCCGAGACCTCCTCGGGGGGAATCCGGTGGAGGCACATCCCGCGGAACGAGCGGTCCATCGGGTTCAGGAAGGGGCCGGCCGCCTGGAGCTTGCCTGCCTCGTGCAGTGACGCTAGAAAGTCCATGTGTGCGTCCTGCAGGGCGTCGGCCTCTGGCTGCGCTAACTTCGCCGAGTTCGCTCGGGCCACGAGCAAGGACACCGTGAACGTGTCGAACTCCATGCCGCACCGGAGCGAACGGCTGATTTCACTACTTTCGCCCTCCCTCCTCATCGGAGTGGGGCTGATTCGAGAGGCAGACCCGAACAACCAGAACCCCGTCCGAGGGCTATCCGCTCCGAACGAAATGTGGGATGTCCTTCGGGAGCTCGAAGGTTATCTCGACGAGGCCCGCCACCTGCCCCCCGGACCTCCAATGGGCCTGGTAGATCATCTTTCGGACGCCTTTCTTCTCGATCGTGTAGATGTTGGGCTGTCCGGAGGCCATCACTCGCTGGAGCTTCACCTGAGCTTCGGGCGGGTGGCAATGCATCATGTTCTTCCCGACGAGCCCTTTCCCTCCGTCCGTGGCGTTCACTTCGGCGGAGCGCTCGTTGAGGTAGAGAATCACGTAGTCCTTGTCGCACACCGTCACGGCGCACGGTAGCTGCTCGAACCACTCGAGGTCATCCCGATCCTTCATTGGCCGACCCTCGGTCGTCGAGCTCATCGCAGAATCTTAAGCATAGTTGCGACCCTCATTGCGGATTTCAGGAATCCGACGCGCGACGTCGATCCCGTGACCGATAGGACGTAAGTAGTGTAGAACCCTATGATACTCGGAAATGACCAATCCTTTCTTGACCGGTCTTGACGTTGGCGCGGCCACGGGGTGTGCGCTGTGCGCCGGTTTGGGGATCTTCCTATGGGCCCGGCTTCGGAGAGCAGGTGGTCTGGAACTGGGACTCGCGCATGTGGTCGCGGATTCCGCTCGACGTCAATCGTTCATCTGGACGGTAGGCGTGAGTTTCGGAGCGTTTGTCGCGGCGGGCATCTTCGATTCGCTATCCGCATTGGTTCCTGCATGGGAACCTGTCGCGGCCTTTGCGGTAGCGATTCTCCTCCTCATCGGAGGGCTCGGGCTGTTGGTTCTGATCGCGAGCGTTCTTCGACCGTCCACCCTCACGCTGGCGGAGGAGTGGAACCTGGCAGAGAGCGCGGCCCGAGCTTCCGCCCGGGCTCCCGATACGGAACAACCCCCTTCCGTCAAGCCTTAGCGACTCGACTCCGAGCCTGACCCCCTGCTATGGAGGGGGTAATCCGGCGGCGGGAACCGAACGTTCGATCAGAACGGATGCCGCCCACCGACTCCTTGTTTGTGGTTTCTTGTCAACAGAACATGAACGGAAGTTGGGTCCGAGAGGCGAACCGGATCACGGTCTTACGGCCGCTTGGTATGGTCGCCGAGGTGATCGATGGTCCTACGTCCGGCGCGGGGACGTTCACAGTGTGCCGTTCCGCACGTCCACCAGATCGAACAGTCGGTCTTCGGGGACGAGCAGGCCTCCGAAGCCCCGCCCGGGCTACTCGAAGTGACGGTCCGGGGCGCTTGGGAATTGGCCTACAACGAGGTTTCCGCCGGGATCACGGTGTTCCACGAGGGGATCGAGGTAGCCGCCGGCATGGAACCCACCTGGGGGGCGGCTCGCTCCGGAGTCGTCGAGTCAAGGCGGAGTTCGCAACCGTCCCATCAATCGGGAACCCTTGCCGAGACCGCCCGCGTCGGCACCGCCTCGGCACAATAGTAGTTGAGCCGACAGTTCCCAGGTTGGCTCTGGAGAGTTCTGCGTTCAGCCGAGCCCAACCGTGTGGCGGTCAGTAGGTTCTGACACAATCCCACGATCCGCTTTCCAGCCGCGCATGACCCAGAACTTCCGCGAATTCTAGGGGACCGTCAGATACGACACTTCCAGCGGAGCGAGGATTGCAATCTGTGCGGTGTTAGGACCCGCATTGTAGAACACCACCCTCTCACCCGGGGTGACCGAAAACGGTCCGAACACAGCGAGGCCGACGTTCTGCAGCTTCGAGAGGGTCTGGCACGGGGTGTAGGTCCCGCCGCCGATGCCGAGAGCACCGGGCGTGTAGATCACACTGCGATTCTGCTGAAACTCCTCGTACAGCACTCCCGGCAAGATGGCGAGCCGATCGGAGCAGGCCGTGGCTGCGATAGTGCCGTTCAGCCAAAGGCCCGTCGAGATCGCCGGCACCGGGACGGCCCACGCGAAGTAACCGCCGGCGGGCAATTCGGTGTACTCCCGGGGCTGGAGGACCGCAAGTCCCCGATCAAACTGTGCCAGAATCGAGTTGGTCACAGTGAGGACTGGGCTTGCACTCTCGCCCACCCCGGAAACGAAGACCACCGCGTACGTGCCCGGGAACAACGTGAGACTGAGACTGCCGTTCGAAACAAACGAGCCGGGAGAAGGCCACGTTGTGGCTCCAAAAGGAAGCGAGAACACGGCGAGAGCAATCGGGCTGGAGGCCCTCCACGATCCTTGGAGATCGACTGTCGCCCCCACTTGGAAGTAAAGGCTCCCCTGACCGGTCGGATACGTCGCTCCCTGAGGCAGGAGTACGGGGCTAGCGGGCGTCAGGATTCGATACTGCGGGGTACTGGGGAGCGAGTGTGATGGGAACGCGCTCACCACACTCAGTGCGGCTGAGATCGACAGGACAACGGCGACGAGAACGGTCGAGATCTCGAATCCGCGGGTCACCATCGTGAGGCTCCCGGCGCCGCTTTGGCGTCAAGGAGGGCATGGCTCGTTGACTCATTACGAGAAGGATGAGCCGGTTGGGAAGCGGAAGTAGGCTCCTCGAGGTCTACGGTTGGGGAGAATCGGTTCTGTTGCTCATCCGGCCCGCCGGTCGATCGCACGCGATGTGTCGTCCGAGTTCGAACGGTGTTCGAGCGGGATTGAACACCGTCCGAGGTGCGTTTCTCCTCTCTTCTTCTCTCTCATCCCACCGTTCCGCGACAGTCCCGCGAGTAGGTCTTTGGAGAGTTCAGTGGGGAGGATGTTGTGCTTCAGCAGCGAGCCTCTCTCGTTTGGGGAAGTAGAAGTACACTAGATACGCGAGGATCGCCACGTAGAGGACAACGCCCCCAATGATGGCGAGCGCCACGTTCTCCCACACTCGCGAAGTACCGACATCTTGAATGTACCCAAGCAGCCCGGATACGGCGACTGTGAAGATAACCCCCAGCGCGATCTGGAGTCTCGTCGGGCGGCGGCGATAGAACACCGCCGAAATGAGTCCAGGCGCGAACATCGTCCTGCATGGAGACGGAGCCGCATATGAGGGTGTAGTCGAGCGAGGTGTCCCTAGCCCTCCGCTCCCCCGAATGAACGGTCACACGACTCTAAACACTCAGGGGGGGTCGCTCTTCGACTCCAGTTCGAATTCGAAATCTTAAGCAAGCAAGACGGAGTGGGTGAACGTGCCGACGCGGACGAAGCAGCCTCGTCTGACGCTGCCCATCGTCGGACCCCGCTTGCTCCTCCGTCCCCCCAGACTGGCGGACGCCCCGGCGATCGCGCGCGAGCTCAGGGACCGCCGAGTGACCCGGCCAATTCACCTTCCGGCGAGGTACACGCTTCGGGACGCGCGCGAGTACGTCCATCGAAGCGGCCGGAATCTCAGGGCAGGCTCGACGTATGGTCTGTCGATCTTTCTGCGAACCAGTGGGGAGCTGATCGGTGGATGCGGTCTCGACCATGTCGATCTAGTCCACCGGAATGCCCACGTCGGATACTGGATTTCGCGGCAACACTGGAGACGGGGCTTCGCTTCTGAAGCCGCGTCCCTTTTGATTTCCGCCGGGTTCCGTGAACTCGGACTCCACCGAATTCACACGGGCGTCTTCCCCGACAACCCCCGCTCCATGCGGGTGCTCCGTCGATTGGGCTTCCGCATCGAAGGTCGAGCTCGACACGATCGTGTTGTGGATCGGCGGTACAAGGACCTGATTCTGTTCGGTCTCCTACGCGAGGAGTTTCGACCGTTCCGACCGAAACGGTCCCATCCGTAGACTTCCGCATCCTCGCTCGAATCGCTACCACAGCCTCGAGCGATCGCAGTGAATGGCGACGGGCTGTTGAACGGGGGTCGATTCCGAGAGAACTCGCACAGGAGCGATTGACCCTGCAGGGGGGCAGTTCGATTCCGACCGGCAGGGGGCTCCCGTCGCTCCAGGCGGGTTGAACCGCCGGGGCGCGATCTACTTACCGCTGCGACCCTAGTCAGAGAATGTCCTTGGCAATTTCGATCGCAAAGCGGGCCCATAGCTGGGAATCCTCACGTCGCAGCTCGCGAGCTCGATGCTTCAGCGACGTCGGAGTCGGGGGCGAAGCGACCCGTTCGACCTGCGATCCGGAAAAGTGTAGCGAACAGGCCGTAGGCCCACGAGGTTCCAGTTCGTAGAGAAACTGCGAGTACAATGCAGGGCCGGCGACGTGGGTGGACGTCCATGCCCGTCGGTCGGGGTACAGGTGGACCAGTTTCTTTTTCACGGATCGGGCCCCCGGATTCGCGCTGAACGGGTCCGCCTCGAAGACGTCCGTCAGGAGGATGAGGTCCTTTGTCAAGCGTTGAACCCGGCGCTTGGCCCTCAACCCCGCCAGTGCGAGATCGGTGCTACGATAATCCGTGGCCCATTCGTATGCCCTACCAGCGGGGACTCGAAGCCGAGTCGAGAATCGATAGTTCACTCGCTGCAGCGGCATACTGATTCTTGGAGAGCAGGGACGAGGATAAGGCCGCGGAGCCAGAAGCTGGACAATCTTCCAAGTTACGCCTCAGTCTTCGGAGAATCCACGGCCGCTCGGATCGCGATGACGGCACCGAATCCGTGATCGGTTCTCTGGCGGTAGCACTTCGTTACCGATCAGAGGCGCCGGTATCGTAGCCACAGCGCACCCAGCATGGCCGCGATTCCCACGAGGTACCACCACAGGTCGGTCGCGCCGTCCCACAGAAACGGCTGACCCACCTCATTCGCGGGATCCCAGAACACCTCCTTCAGAAGCACGACCACCGCGAATGCTGCGATGGCAGCCCTCGGGGCCGAGCGATGTGGACGATCCGAATCCCCGAGTCGTCCCGGGGCGAAGATGTAGGCCACTGCGACGGCGAGCGCCCCGATTACCGCGTGGAGCTCAGGAAGGATGATCGCCGAACTAAGCCAGTCGAACACTCCCTGCACCCTCCATCGCCGTACCTAGGACTTGCGCGAAATATGAGCGGCGCCGGCGAGGTTCAAGGGAGTTTGAACTCAGTACCGGTGACCTGAATGATGGGCCGTTGAGTGGACAAATCGGTCCGCGCGGAACAGTTAGACTCCTCCATGGAGGGGTCAGGTAAGTCCCTTGGTCGAGGGTCATTCGCTGTGTCGCACAATCCTGGCGACTTGGGCTTGTCATCCTAATCGACCCGGGATATGCGCGAATCTCGTTTAGGGTCCAGTTCAAGACTGCGAACCGATTGCCTGGGACGTGTCGCCCACCCCGAGTCGTTCGGGGCCGATCCTGCTCCTGGCGGGGGTGGCGGTCGTGGCAGCGGGTCTCTTTCTCAACGCAGTCGGCGCTTACTGGCTCACGACGAACATACGCTCTATCGGCTTCGGAACCTCGGGGTTCAGGTCGTACACCCAGGAGCTGGTCGGATCCTACATCCTGATCGGGGTTGGGGTCATCCTGGTGGGCCTGGGATGGGCTTGGACCCAGCGGGTCCAGTCCTCTTTGGGTTCCACGATCGCATACCGTTGGTCCTTTAGCGAGATCATCGGAATCGTTCTTGTCCTGGTCGGATCCTGCGTTTTCGCCGGGTGGTGGCTGTTCATCGGCGCCGTTGAATGGGCTGCTCTCTACGGCGTCAACCTGCATCTTCCGAATTGGCTCGTGGTCCTAGAGGGCGCTTTCACCGGCCTCGGTGTCGCGCTCTGGGGATCGGGTTGGTTCATCTACCGAAGATGGGGGAATGGCACTCGCTTGTCATAGGGGCCTCGTCCGGCTGAGCCTCCCACAGTGCACGGCTCAGCGACGTCGAACCCCGAGGAGCAACCCCACTAGGGCGTGCTGCCGGAAGCGGCCGGCGGAAAGGAACTCACACCGATTCCTGGGTCTGCTCACACCTTGGTCGGTCCCGAGGCGACTCGGGACCAGTCCTGGGACGCCGACCAATCGCGGAACGAGTGCCAGTGAACCTGCGGGTAGTCGCGCTTCAGCTTCGGGATGTCGACACTGTACCCGACTCGATTGAACCAGTCATACATTTTGGCGAAGTCCTCACTCTGCTTGCGGACCTCGTCCAAGGGGATCGCGTGGTAGTTCAGTTTCCGGCCGATTCTCTCCGAGAGCTGTCGAGCGATCTCCACCGGGGTGGGCTCATCGGAAGCGATGTTGATCCTCCTCCCCCGGAAGGAACGAGGCTGCTCAATCGCCAGGGCCGTGAACTCGGCGATCTCGGGCAGCGAAATTACCTGTAGCTTACGGTCCGGGAGTATCCCCGTCGCGAGGACACCTTGTGCGAATCCCCCGGTGATCCACGGCGCGAAAAGGTTCTCCATGAAGAAGACCGGGGCCACGATGGAGTGTTCAATGCTGAGAACTCTGAGGTGTTCCTCGATCTCGGCCTTGCTGTCGAAGTGAGGGATCCCGGTCTTTCGATCGGCATCGCTGACAGAAGAGTACACCACATAGGGCACTCCGGCAGAGTGGATCCCATCCAACCCGGACTTACCGAACCGGGTCTCGGCCGCCACTCCCTGCTGATAGGGGGTAACTACTAGGTACGCAACATCCATCCCCTTCGCCGCCCGTTCGATCGACGCCCGGTCCCCTAGGTCCGCTGCGACCACCTCGGCGCCTGCCTTCGTGAGTTCGATCGATGCGGGACTGTTTGGGCTTCGGGAGATCGCCCGAACGTGGTGGCCCCGCCGGAGCAGAAGCCGAGCCAGATGGCCACCCTGTTGCCCCGTGGCACCCGTTACCATGACGCGCTTGGGCTCGGCGGTCTTTCCCACGAGGTCTTTCGAGTGAGTCATCGGAGAACCTGACCGTATCCCCCCGCACTACAGATAACAACGGACTGACCCGGATGTAACCCCGCTGCCCGAGCGCCACCCCGGGATTCGCTAGCGTCGGAACCGTCTGTTCCGACACCGATGGGCACCCCCCCCACGACGAACTGTGCAAGTTGTGTTGTGTCCAACGACTCGCGCCAGCCTTGCGGTTCGGACAGCGCATCGATCCGCTGCAGGCGGTCATTCTCTCCACCGATGGGGGTTCCCTCCGAGGCGGCCTGAACGCGGCCCCCCATCCTCGAGCGAAGAGGCTCTACCCCCTGCTTCAGCCCCCGTCCCCGGCGCGCGGTCGCATTGCGGAAGATAGGGAGGCTCCGAGGCCAGGCCGCGGAGCCCCCGGGACGTTGGCTCGGCCTTTGGTTGGTTGTCCGGTCCTACGCTCCCGTGCTCGCGGTGTACACGATCTGGAACGAGCTGCTGGCGGGGGTCGCAGGGTTCGTGGACGTGGGCGGAATGTTCACCGCGACGAAATCCCAGAAAGTGCCGCTTGGAGCCAGCGTCGTGAAGTCAGTGTAGGCGTAGCACGACGTCCCCGCGGACGGGGACGCGCTGTACCACTGCCACCCCGCTGCCTCGATGCCTGAGACGGTCTCGACGTCAAAGCAGTTCACGGTGTACGAGGTGCAGACGCCGTTCAAGCCCGGGGTGTTGAGCGCAACGCTCACCTGGACCGGGACCGAGCCCACGTTCTCGAGTTCGAGTGCCCCCTCGCAATAGACCCCCGGGGTGAGGTTCGCGGCCTTGACCGAGATCGAGGTGAACTCCGGGCTCAGGTCGTAGAAGGTCAGGCCCGCCGTCGGGGCGGGCACCGCCCCAAAGAGCGATCCGCAATCCAGTCCGACCGAGGAGACGATCTCGAGACCCACCGTGCCCGCGGTGGCCGTCCCGTTCACCGTCGCCTGCGCCGAGAACGCCGAAAATCCAACGCCTGCCATGCAGATCACCGCGAGCGCGGCTCCCAACCCGACTACCCACTTCTTCGCCATTTGCTGTCCTGTTGAGGTCAAGGACCCCGCCCACTCACCGATACCCTCCTACAACCGGGTTTGGGACTTTCATGCGAGTTCGTCCGTACTAACTCTGTCAATGATTCTCTCGAGGTCCTCGGGTCGATGGAGAAGGCCGACTCGCTCGGAGGTCCGCGATCCGGCGTGGACCGGAGAGCCTCGAGGAATTTCGGCACGGCGGTCGTCCATTCGGGATACCGTGTCCGGAACCCCGGTGGCTCCGAGTGGGGTCGGGTCGACCCGCGCGGACGTCACCGTCGGGAGGGATTCGCCGGAAGTTGGGACCATCCGAGGCTCGGAGTCCTTTCACGGGAGATCCCCTTGTCCCGTCCCTATGGCCGATCCTGAGGAACCTAAGTGTCCGAGTTGCGGGGCACCCATGGAATCTGGTATCGTAGGCACGAATGGGAAATTGGTCTGGGAACTTACTCCCGGTCGCTGGGCGATGGAAGGTCAGACCGTCGGCCGGAAGATCATCACAACGATTCAGAACTTCAGAGGCTCGCGTTGCCAGAGCTGCAAGCTGATCCTCTTCGATTACGGCTCGGAAGTGTAGTCGACCCGCTGCGGCCCAGAGTCTCCCGATTCCCTGTATTGCGGTACCATAGTCGGTCGAGCTAGAGTACTCAAGAGTGATTGAGCACACCGCGCCCGAGTGCCGGGCTCGCACCGCGATCCGTCGCCAACCTCGCTGAGCCGATCCCTCGCTTCGACCCTCCCAAAGTGACCTAGGGAAACGACCGGACCTCCTCCGAAATTCTGAGTGGACGGACCCCGAGATTTCCCAAACGTAGCTGCTGTTCGAAGGTGCCTTATCTCACGGCGCCAATGACCCTATCAGGTGCGAGGATGACTCCTCAGCCCGCGACCTCCGTCAGAGCGATCGAGCCGGCGCTGTTCGCGCTCGTCGTGGTCTGCATCGGGATTGCGGCCGTCCTGCTCCTCGCCCCGGCGCCTTCCTCTTCCTCGAGTGGCGGTTCCCCTTCCGGAAGCGGTGGTGGTGGCGGCGGTGGCGGTGGCGGTAGCGGCCTTGCCGTGCAGCTGCCGGCAGTGTTCTGGTTGATTCTCCTCGTCGTCCCGATGCTCGTGATCTTCTCTTTTCTGACGGTCCGCTTTTGGGCTCGCCGGCGATTGGTCGACTCTGAGGACGGCGTGGAGAACGGGGAGAAACTCCCCTGGGCTGAGGCCGCCGAGATTCGATTTCGCCGCTCTCGAAGGAACTTCGTTCTCTGCGCGGCGGTCACGGTCGCCCTCGCGATCCTTCTCATCCTCCTTCTCCTGAACTTCCCGTGGGGCGAGACGGGTAGTCTCGAGCTTGGCTCCCAGCCCGGCAGTACCTCCCCGTGCCTTAGCTCGTTTTGCCAGCCCGGAAATGGCGGGAGCGGCTCAGGTGGCGGCTCCGGGAGCGGGTCGGGAACCGGCTCCGGCAGCGGCTCCGGAAGCGGAGGTGGGACGGGCGCCGGTGGCGGAAGCGGCTCCGGGACCGGCTCGGGAGGCGGCACGGGTTCTGGCACGGGGAGCGGAAGCGGCTCTGGTACAGGATCGGGAGGCGGTACGGGCTCTGGCGGCGGGAGCGGCTCCGGAACTGGCTCAGGCGGGGGTACGGGCGGGTCGGGGAACGGTACCACCGGCGGGAGCGGGAGTGGCACGGGCGGCACCGGTGGCGGAACTGGGGGCTCCAGTGGAGGTTCGGGGAACGGTACCCAGTCGGGGAACACCTCATCGAACCACACCGGCTCGGGCGGACAGGGCGGTTCCTCGGGCAGTGGAGGGTCCTCCGGGAAGTCCGGAAGCAACTCGACCGGCGTCACGAACGCCCCGAAGGACCCGTTCTCCGGGTTCCGATTCGCGATCCCAGCTTGGGCGATTCTCGTGCTCGCGGCCGCAGGGGGCGGGGTCGTTCTGCTTCTCGTTCTTCTCCGCCTCGGGTCCGGGCGCGTGCTCGGGCAAGCGCACGCCGGCGGGGGCGGTCCCCGGGGCGCCGGAACGATGGGGGGAAACCCGGCCCTTCGGGCCGCGCTCGAGGAGGCGCAGGCCGCGCTAGACCGAAAGGCCGACGCGAGGGAGACGATCGTTCGGCTCTACGGCCAGTTGCTCCGCGAGATCACCCCCCAGACCGGTAGCCTCACCGCCGCGACCGCCGAGGAGATCCGGCAGGGGCACCTGCACCGCCTCGGGGTCCGACCGGTGACCGCGATCGCGCTGACCCGGGTGTTCGAGGTGGCGCGGTACTCGACCCACACGATCAGTTCGGAACTCTCGACCCAGTTCGGAGTCGCCGTTCGGCGGGCGCGGAGCGAGCTCTCCCCGAGCCGGGTCGCCGGATGAACCGCTACCTGACTTGGGTCGGCCTTTCGGTGGCCGCGTTCGCCTCGTTCGTGGCGATTCTGGAGCGAGGGAACCTGCCCGCCGAGGTCCCCGCGGCGATCTGCGCCGTGGCGGCCGCCGCGCTCGTGATCGTCGACGTGGTCCGTCCGACACCGGTGCAGATGCCCGGACCCTACGCGGAACAGACCGAATGGCTCGGACGGGTTCGGGGCGCGTTCCGGTCCACGCGAATGGGCCGGGAGGATCTCGTTCGGATCCTCGACCAGATTGAACGGTCGAGCGCGAACCCCGCCCTTCCCCTCCGCTCTCCCGAGTACTTCGAGCAGATCGCCCGGGTCTCGAACGCCGAGTTCAACCGGTACCTCTCCGAACGAGTCGAGGCCCTCGAACGAACGACGTGATCGACTCGCGGCAGCGTCCTGGGGTGGACCGCTGGACCGGCCGGGCCTACCTTCTTCTCGGCTTTGGAGGGCTGCTGCTCGCCGCGGCGGTCGCTCTCCGGAACCCGGTCCCTGTGTTCCCCGCCATCGCATTCCTCGTCGCCCCGTTCGCCGCGGCGTTCGGCTACCCCCGAGAGCTCCACCGCGCGGATCTGACGTGGGGTGAGCTCGGCACCGGCGCTGACCTCGAGGTGCAAGGGACAGTGACCGGCCAGTTCGGGTCGGCCGCGGCGGACCTCAGCGTGCGCCTCGCCTCCCCCCCGTGGGTCGCCGTGACCAAGCCGATCGAGTGCCGACGAGAACGGGATCGGATTCGCTTCTCGGCACTATGGCGAGTCCGCGAACCGATGATCGCGACGATGCCGCCTCCCAGGGTCGTCTGGTCCGACCCGATGCGGCTCTGCGAGCGGAACCTCCCCGGGGACCGTCCGCCGCTCCGGATCCGACGCTACCCGACCGAGCTACACGGGTTGACCCGGATCCGACTCCATCGGACGCACCCCCTCCCGGGCGAGACGCCGTCGATGCGTCTGGGCACGTCCGGTGAGTTCGGTGGTCTCCGCGTGGCGACTCCGGACGAATCGATCCGACGCATCAACTGGCGGGCGACTGCGCGCACGGGGCGCTGGATCGTGAACGAGTACGAGACGGAGCTGACGGGGGACCTCCTGGTGCTGCTCGACCGACGCCCGACGACCCTCGGCCGTGGGTACGACGAACGACTCTTGCGCCTAGGTCAGGCGGCAGCGTACGGCGTGGCCGAGTCGATCCTTCGCGGCAAGATCCGGATCGGCTTCGCTTCGTTCGGTGAGGAGGTCTCCGGCATCCCGCTCGCCACCGGTCGTCTCCACCGGACCCGGATCCTAGGGGCGATCCTCGCCTGCCAGCCGTCGCCCCGAGGGGCGGATCCGTCACGGTGCACGGTCGGGCTGCGCCGCCTCTATCGGCCGGGCCTGACGACCCTGGTGATCTCCTCCTGGGCGGGGGACCCCACGCTCGAGCTGAGCCCGTACCTCCACCGGGCCGGGTACCCCCTGGTCACCCTCAGTCCGTCCCCAGTCCCACTGCGGGCCGGTACGGGCGGCCTCTCGGCCGCGCAAGAGTCGCTCGCGGCCCGCATCGAAACGCTGGAACGGCGGACCCGATTGGCGACCCTGTGGCTGGACGGCCCGGTCATCGACTGGGCCGGATACTGGTCCCTCGTGCCGCTCGTCCGAGCCCTGCAAGGTTCGGGCGGTCGGAGGGCTTCATGACGCCCAACGCCCGGCCCGGGGGAGCTCCGGCAGGAGGCACGGGCACCTCGATCGCGCTCGCCGCCGCCGTGGGGGCGCTGGGACTCTTCGACAATCTCCCGTTCCCCCTTGGGGGCGTGCTAGGCGTAACGGGAGTGGCCGTCGCGATCGTCCTCCGGAGGAACCCGCGGTTCCGCGACCGCCTCTGGGTCGCGCTGCCGGTCGTGTTCGCCCTTTCGTTCGAGTCGATGACCGCCCCCGCGGGGTCCGGCCCAGAGTTGCTGGCCGGGCTGAGCGCCCTCGCGCTCCTCGCCTGGTGGGCGGATGACGGGGGACGGCCCGTCGGCGGCGTCGCGCGAGCGGTCGTCCCCCTCGCGATGGTGTCGGCAGGGGTCGGGGCCGCCTGGACGATCGTCCTCCTGTGGCCCCATCGGACCTCCGATGTCGGGGCGGCCGGAGTGCTGATCGCGGTCGGGCTCGTGGCGCTTGCGATCCTTCTCGCGCGGAGTCGCCGCTGGCCGGCACCCGGTCCCTCCGCGGGCTAGACCGGCCGCGAGAAGGCCGGAAGGTCCCCGGAGGAGAGTCCCAATTCATCGTCCGTGCCGGACGGCGCAGAACGCTCGACGGACGCCGAGCACGTTCCACCGCGGACGGTGTGAATCCCTTCCTCGAACGGGCGGACCGGCCGGAAAACTTGAGCTCAGCGACCGCTAACGCATCCCTCGCGCCCGAGACCGATTACCCCGGCTCGTCGTCTCCGCGGGGGGATGTTCCTGCCCGACTCACCCTCGGCCAGAGCTCAGGTCGGAAGGCTGGACCACCCGTTCAGTCCGGGCCGAGCGAAGGTTCTTGAGATAGGGCTCCTAGGTGGGGCCATGCCCCTCTACATGGACACGCACCGAAAGGTCAAGGGCGTCACCGCCGCGGCCGTGGCCGAAGCCCACGCGAAGGATCTCAAGGTCCAAGGCAAGCACGGCGTAGACTATCGGAGCTACTGGGTCGACGAGAAATCCGAGACGATCTTCTGCTTGGTCGAGGCGCCGAATCCCGAGGCAGCGGCCCGGGTTCACAAAGAGGCTCACGGACTCGTCGCCGACGAGATTCACGAGGTTCACCAGGGGTAGTGGTTTCCCCCGGGGACTGACGGGCGCTGGGGTCCGACTCCCCCGCCGAAGCCCGTCCCGGCTGAAAGCTCCGCATCGCCCACACCGGGTCCACTGACGGGTCGAACGAGGGTCCGTACTGCAACGCTGAACGGTACTCCGTGCGGCACAGAGCACGAGGTGTCACGCGGTATCCGATGATTTCGGTCTCGGTTTGATGCCCACCAACAGACCACGTCCGCGGGTCAATCCGCGGACAAGGAATCGAGGTCGCAGGCCGGCGGCCCTCATCAGCTGAAGGAGCTCCGGGGGCGATAGGAGCAAGCCCACATCCGTGACCCGACGGTGCTGGATCTCGCGCCCCGGTTTCCCGATGTAGAAATCGTAGCGCACGATCGAGTGCTTACCCCGCCGACCCGATGATGCGAACCGAGCCACGGTGACCGCGGGGCTGTCGTAGGATCGTACCTGAAGGAACCCGGCACGGAATATCGACGGCGCGATCCACGGTTCCACGACAGCCACCCCCCCGGGATTCAGGTGGCGGGCGAAGTTGAAGAAGGTCTTCCGAACGTCGGACTTCGTCGGCAGGTGCCCAATGGCGCTGAAGAGGCAGCTTACGACGTCGAAGCGTTGTCCGAGCCGGAACGTGCGCATGTCTCCCCGGACGAGTTTCGCGCCGCGCACGCGGCGTCGTGCGAGCCGGAGCATCTCTCGGCTGGCGTCCACGCCCACCACGCGGTGCTTTCGCCGCAGGTACTCGAGATGTCGCCCAGAGCCGCACGCGACGTCCAACCACGAGGTCCGGCCGCGGGGGCCCAACCGCCGGGCGATGGCCTCGAGGAACCGCACCTCGCTGCGGTAATCCTTCCCGGCGTTGAGCGGGTCGTAGAACTCCGCCAGTTCATGGAACTGGGACAGTCTGGATCGAGTCACCACGGCCTCTCCCACTGGTAGCTGACAGACCCCCGACCTCCCCGGGAACGGCCCCCCCGCCATCAAACCTCGCCACGCTGACCAAGGTCGCTGAGGTCGGCATCCGCCCCCCGAGACGCCCTGACGGCCGGCTGGACTGAGGGGATCGCGACGGCGAACCCCCGACGCTGGACTCTCGGTGGTTCACGAGGGACGAGTCGGACGGCTCACCACTTCCGGAGAGCCTGATTGATCTGCTTCATTTCCGCTCTCGTTCGGTGGCGCGGAGCATTTCGCAGGTAGCCGGTGCAGGCGCAGGCCCGGCAACGGTGGTCGGGGCCGTGGAGACGCTCCTGGTGCAGGCAGCCGGGCGTCTCGCATTCCGTCGTCAACTCGGTCCACCGCCCATCTGTTCCGCCCAACGGTACGGAAGGTCTAGCACTAAAGGACCGCCCTCCATCCCAGCCCCGTCCCGTTCATCACACCTCGCTCGATGTTCGACTAGAAATCCCGGGGGTCCGATCCGATTCGACGGCGGTCTCGCGGAACCAACTGGGAGTCCTGCTCGAGTCGTTCCCCCGAGGTTCGAGCCGCATCGACCGCCGACGTCCGCAGACATGGAAACCGACACTCACGATGGGGCCGGGCGCGGAGGCTTGGAAATCCCGGCGTCGATCGGGGCCACGGATCAAACTCGTTTCCGAGGTGCCGGGCAAGCTACCTAATGTAACATCGACGCTACCAGCCACCTGTCATGCCGAAGAAGCAGACGAAGAGCAAGAAGAAGAGGTAACGGTCCCGACGGACCGTTCCCGTGCGCCAAGGGGATTGCTTGCGTTGACCTCTCGCCCTGCTCGAACGAGCGGGGGATGTTTTCGGATCCCCGTTTGGAGCCAACGTTGGGGGCAACCCCAGCCGACCGATTTTTGCTGGATTGGGCTCGAGGAGATTTCCCCTCGTCGGTCGATAGTGCCTACGCGCGAGGCGTCCGGCTCATGGGTCAGCCCTTTGGACCGTCGTTCCAAGGGAGTGCTCGTCGCGGCCCCTGCCCCGAGCCTGCGAGCGTCGCTACGACGGGGAAGCGCTAGCTCATGGGATTGCGCGGGTTAAGGGAACGATGAGCTACGCTCCCCCGCCGCGGGCCGAATCGCGACCGTGCGAGGTCGAGCGCGCGTTTCGCGAGCTGATCGGAAAGCCGTGGCCGGGCCTCGCCGCCGGAGCGGCCGGGTGCTCCCCGGAGCCGCCGGAAACCCGGACGTTCCCCTCGCCTCTCTCTCCCGGGCAGTTCTACTCCCTCTGCAACGGACATCTTCGGGATCTGCTCGATGCGATCGGACGAGCGAAGGCGCACTTCGCTGCTCCCGCGCCGTGATCATTCTTTGTGCTACCTGTCGGGCGCTCCTAGGGCGCGGCCGGCCGACCGCGAGCCGGGAAACCCGCTCGAGATCGACCTTCCCGTGGCAAACGCCGGTACCCGAACGGTCGGAATGCGCGTGAGCCGACGGGCGGCGGGGCTCAGCGCGTGAACTCGAAGCCGGCGTGATGCTGCGGCTGGGTGGGGTGAGCCCCGCCTTGCTGCTCTTCGGCCTTCTCCCGGTCGATGAGGACCGCGAACGCTAGAACAGCGACCGGGTCGGTCGCGCCCACCAGCTCCAGCCCGTACGCATCGTGAACCGAGATCAGGCCTCGTGGATCTTCGCCACCTCTTCTCCGGCCGGCCCGTGGATGGTGAAGTTGTGCCGGAGCGAGTTGCCCTTCGTCGAGAGCATGGGGCGGCCGTCCGGATACGCCGCGTTCGCGGTCAGGCCGCCGGCCATCCCACGGTCCACATTGATCACGACGACGGGTGCGTTGTTGGAATCGACGACCATGGAGACCGCGATCCGTCCTGACTCCTGGATCGCGACCCGCCCCTCGACCGACCCGGAGGGATCGACAATCGACCAGACGTGCGTGAGCGGCCCCTTGCCGACCGCGGCTGCCGCGTTCTGGAGCGAGACGAGCATCTCCTTGCCCAGGTCCTCCCGCAGAGTGAACAGCTTCCGCTTCTCGTGAGTGAGGACCTGGTACACCCGCGATCCCGCCAGCAGCTCGTGTTGCAGGATGAACTTCCTCTGGCCGTCCAGCCCAAGCCGCGTGCTCAGCGGCGAGCCGGCGGGGGCCGGTGCAAGTGGGACGGGGACCGGTGCGCTGGCCGCCGGGGGCGGCGCGGCGCTGGGGGTAGGAGGTGCGGGCACGGCCGGGGGAGCGGCGGTCGGAGTACCGCAGGAACTGCAGAACTGAGCGTCCCCGGGAATCTGTGTCCCACATTTCATGCAAAAGCGCGCGGCCATGCTCTTCCGAGTTCCCCGAGGGGATGTGGACCTGCCGACGGAAAGATGAGGTAGATTCGACCTCGGATATCTACACGATCGGAGAGGAGGGACCTGACACGCTTGGGACCGGGCCGGCTGAGCCGCTCGCCGACCCCGTAGGGTACCGTCGTCCTCGGGCCTAGATCAAGGTCGAATCCAGGACTATGCTGATTTCGCCAGAACCATAGTCCGCTACAAAGAGTTCCTTCTTCGAGCTGTCAAAGCCGATTCCGTACGGGGATGACCCGACGACGACCGTGGCCAGAATCGTCTTGGTCACCGGGGAGACGATCTGCAGGTAGTTTCCTCCCTGGACCGTTACGAAAATCTCCTTCTTTGACGTATCGTAGACGACTCCGGAAGGATTGGGTCCGACCGAGAGGCTCCACACGGGCCGGTTCGTAAGGTCGGAGATGACCGTCACATTGCCCGAACCGTAGTTCGCCACGAACAGCTCCTTCGCCGTCGGATCGTAGGTGACGCTGTACGGTGTAGTGCCGACCGGCACGGACGCCAGCGAGTGGTACGTGCGCGCCGAAAGGACGGTCAGATTGTCCGAGCCGTAGTTTGCTACGTAAATCTCCTTGCGGGCTGAGTCGAAGGCCATGCTGTAGGGGGCCGTCCCGACCACGACAGAACGGAGCACGTGGAAGGTGGCGGCCGACAACACGGTGAGATTGGACGAGGCGTCGTTCGCGACCAGGATCGTTCGGGTCGCCGGGTCGTAGACGACCCCGGACGGCGCTGTCCCGACCGGCACGTTCATCACGACGCGGTTGGTGGTGTCAGAGATCACACTGACGTTGTTCGAGCCGGAGTTAGCCACGATCACCGCGTGGGAGATCGGATCATACACGTCATCCCGGGGAGCGGCACCCACCGGGGCGGTCGCGATCGGTAGGCCGGTGCTGTCGGATACGATGGTGACGGTCGCCGAAGCGTAGTTTGTTACGAATACGTCGTGCCGGGCGGGGTCGTAGGCCACCCCGTAGGGATCCGAACCGGTCGGGGAGGTCGCTACGCGCGACGGCGTGAACCGATTGATGATCGACATTCGGTTAGCGCCCGGGTCGGCCACGAGGATCTCCTTCTTGCCAGAGTCGTACGCCACCCCAGCCACGGCCGCCCCGACGTAGACGCTGGCGGTGGCCCGGTTCGAGAGATCCGAGATCACGCTCACGTTGTCGGATCCGAGATTGGAAGCGAACATCAGCTTCTTCGAAGAGTCGAAGGCGAGGCCGTCGGGGTACAGGCCCACCGGGATGTTGTGGACGACCTTGTTCGAGGCGTCGGAGATGACGGAGACGTTTCCCGAATCGTAGTTGGTCACCGACACCAGGTGGAGCGACGAGTCGTACGCCTCGGCCGTCGGATGGCTCCCGACAGGAATGGAGGTGACGATCGACAACGTCGCGTCACTGATCACGCTCAGATTGTTGGACCCGATGTTGGCCACGTACACGGCCCCCACGCCCTTGTCGTAGACCACGGCATCTGGGTTCGTACCGACCGTGCGAGTCGCTACGACCAAGTCGCTGAGAGTCGAAACGACGCTGACCGAGTTCGCGAGCTCGTTCGTCACGAAGAGCTCCTTCTTCACCGAATCGAATGCGAGTCCGTCGGGGTTCGACCCGACCGCAATCGTAGCGACGACCTTGTTCGTGACGTCGGAGATCACGCTGACGTTCGCCGACCCGGCGTTCGCCACGAACACCTCTTTCTGGGAAGGTACGCAGGCCAATGCCTCCGGACTGTTGCCGACGGAGACGGACGCGATCCTCAGGTCGGTGCGATCGCTCAGGATGGTCACGTTGTTCGAACCCTGGTTGGCCACGAATATCTCGTGCTTCCCGGTATCCACGGCGATAGCGAAGGGACCCGATCCCACCGGTATCGGCGGGTGGATCCCGGAGGGAGAAAGTGGTCCCGAGGTGATACCGCCGGCCGGTCCATACAAGGCCGATTGGTCGGCGTACTCTAGAGCCGAAACTCGACCTCCGCGCATCCCGCCGGTGAGGGGGAGCAGAACGGTCGCCACGACTAGGACCGTGAGCACAATCACCGAGGCTGTGATCGGTTGCGCGAAACCTCGGTCCTTCACATTTGCCATGCCGTCCACCTGTTCACCCCACTCTGGAACGATGTATAATCGTATGGGGTTTGAGAATTCCAGCTCGCCCGCCCGGAAGTGGCTTGGTCCGACGGGCCTAGGACCTTCGAACGGGTCGAGCCAAAGGCCGACGGATCGACGCCTTGCGAAATGCATTCCGACCCTTGCCCCTCTCCGCGATTGAGGGGGGAGAGATCGCTACGCAGTTCGACTGGTCGTCTCAGCCTCCGGGGGAGGTCCTTCGAAGCCCCGCGTCGCCGAGTCTCTGAGTTCAGTCGGGAGGCGGGTCGTTGAGGGAGCCGGGACTCATCGCTTCTTGGACCGGGCACTCCGGTAATCCTTCTCGAGGTGTCGACGGAACGAAATCCAGCTCTTACGGACCGATCGCTCCCACTCAATCTTCGGTGGGTTTGGCCCGCCGACACCGTATGGGCTACGACGTGCGGTCAGCGTCAGTTCGGTCCGGTCCCCGGGGAGCTTCGAGAGTGTGTAATCCAGAAGGTACGCCCGGTGGCTTCCCACGGTATCTGAATGCCAACGATGGGGAGGCTGAAGACGGACGTAGTGGCGCGTCCAGAACCAGCCGCCGTCCATCTCTTCGAGGTCTTCATAGACCACTTGCCGAGGAGATCGACGGAGGATCCGTCGCTCGAAGCGTTCTCCTTCGAGCCGAGCGTCGTTCGGTGTGTAGTCAGTGCACCAGCCGTACACGAAGTTCAAGGGCGCGTCGAAACGCACCTTAACCTGGTACCGGGGGCCGGGCCATCGTTTCGGCAGCAGCAGGGTCTCTTTCGGCATCGTCCCCGCAGGATGCGAGGGCTTGAATACGCCTGCGGGAACGGGCCATCGATCCGTCTCCGAACTCGGGGCTCTCCTCTGTCGTGGGTTGGGCCCGGACCGGGACTACGGCTGCAACTCTCTTTCATCCTCTGCTCGGGGCTGGGGGTGATCGCCCCGCCATCTGAGCGCCCCTGAGCACCGACCTGTGTCTACCCTTGATCGCCCGATGAGCGGGGCGGTCCCGAGGCGAGCCAGAACCTCAAGCCGAGCGGATCAACCAGCCGGGAAGGGGTTGCGATGGACGAGATCACGGTTCAGCCGGGAACTGCCGGGCCGTGAACCTCGACGTTTCCCGGCCGCGTGTCAAAGCCAAGTCGGGCGAGCGCACTGATCGTCTGCGCCAGGGGCTCCCCCGAAGGTCGGCTGAGGACGAGGTCGATGTGGGGGACGCGGACGGTGTGTGGCCAGATGTGTATCTGTTTCATGGTATCTTAGCCCCGGGGATGGCAGATAAGGGAGACCTACGGAGTCGAAGTAGGAGTTCGTAGTATCTCAGTGCGCTCGGAGCCGCTTGGGAGGGGTGGGGCTCGAGCTCCCCTCGCAGTTCCGTTCACGAGCTGTTTCGACGCGCGCCCGATCGAAACCGGACCCCGGGAGGACCAGGTCGCGGCTGACCGACCTCCGGACCCTCACGAGGTCTACGCTAACCGTCCGCGTTCCTTCCCCGAAAGCGGAAATGGAGGGCACATCTTGCAATGAAGCGAAAGCAGCTCGCCGTTCTGGGACTGATCCTCGCGCTCGTCGGGTTAGTGGCGGTGGTCTCCAGCATCCTGCTGACTAGCATCGTCGGTCAATGGACGATCCAATTCCTACCGTACCTTGCTCCGCTGGGTCTGGTGGGGACGGCGGGGATCGTGTTGCTGTTCTTTGCGTGGGCACGGCCACCGGAGCGCGAATGCCCGGAGTGCGGATCGAGTAACCCGACCACCTCGTCGTTCTGCGCCAGCTGCGGGAAGCCGGCGCGGTCCGTCTGAATCCCCGCGAGATTGCGCAGCTCTCGGACCTAGGAGGAAGCCGTTTCCCCATCCGACCCGATCGATTCGGACCGCCCTCTCGCGCGGATGGCTCCGACGCACAGCAGCACTCCCCCTCCGGCGCCGACGAGGAGCACGGCAAGGCTTGGGAGGAGAATGAACGATGCCAGGAGCAGTGCCCCGACCCAGACGGTTTCCGCTGCCAGTGCCGCGGAGAAGACAGGCGAGTACTCCCAGTGGATCGCAGGGATCGCGGCGAGGGCCACCACGAGGAGGTTGAAGACCGTCCCAACCTCGAAGTCGTAGAACGCCGAGCCTCCGTACGAGAATCGCACTCCCACCGCTTCCGCGAGGAGAATCCCTCCAAGGAGCGACGTGGTCTCCCAAACGACCGGTCGGTCCCAACCCCAGGCGAGGTTCCCCACGTCCTGCGCAGGCTCCTCGGGGCTAGCGGAGGGCTGGGGTTGTAACTCCACGACGGGGCCCGGAGGAATCAGGTTCCGCGCACCGGAGGTCATGCTTACGCACGCGAGGCACTCACTATGCATCAGGCCCGCCGCAGGGTCAAGACCGCGTCCAAGACGAATTCCGGAGAGCGACCCCGCCGACACTCTCGGCCTTGCGAGGGTTGCCATTTAGCCTCCGGCCGCATGTCGTAGCGAAGGTCGGCCCCCTAGAATGCGGGCGATAGTCCAGGATCGATACGGCGGGGCGGATACGCTCCGAGTTGGGGAGGTGCCCGTTCCCGTCCCCGACGAGACGAGCGTCCTCATCAAGGTTCGAGCCGCCTCGATCAACGCGCTCGATTACCGCGTGATGCGCGGCAAGCCAGCGATCGGACGAATCCTGTTCGGGTTCGGATTGACCCGCCCCAAGCGAAAGGTTCGGGGCGTCGATGTCGCGGGCGTGGTGGAGTCGGCCCCTCCAAGCGTGACCCAGTACAAGCCCGGCGACGAGGTCTTTGGTCTGGGAAGCGGGAGCTTCGCGGAGTACGTCGCGGGAGACGTGAAGGAGCTCTGCCTCAAGCCCCCCACCCTGACTTACGAGCAGGCGGCGGCCTTGCCCATCGCAGGGATCACCGCCCTGCAGGGGTTGCGAGACAAGGCGCAGCTCCGACCGGGGCAATCGATCCTGGTGATCGGGGCGGGCGGCGGGGTCGGGACCTTCACTGTCCAGATCGCCCGAGCGATGGGGGCCCGGGTCACCGGTGTCACTTCCTCTGCCAACCTCGACGCCGTCCGGTCCCTCGGAGCGGAACGGGTCGTCGACTACGGTCGGGAGGAGTTCGTCGGCGGTCCCGAGAAGTACGACGTCATCGTCGACCTCCTGGGGAACCGGCCGTACCGATCGCTGCGACGTTCCCTCGCGCCGGGCGGTAGGATCGTCGTGATCGGCGGACGCGGGATCGGTCGATTCGTCCTCGCCGGCCTCCTTCGGCGTATCCTCCGGTATCCGGTTGAGACGTTCATCGCGCGAGTGCGTCCCCCCGACCTCGCGGAGCTCGCGCGACTGACGGTGGAAGGGAAGGTGCGGCCGTTCATCGAGCGGACCTACGCACTCAACCAAGCCCCGGAAGCCATGCGCCTCGCGGATACTCATCAGGCGCGCGGGAAGCTCGTCCTCACGGTCTCCTCCGGCGGACCGGCGGAGGGACTCCCGCCGAAGAGCTGAAGCTAGACGCCCCCTCTCCCGGGAGAAGTCGAATGACCCTCGCGGACGTTCTCGTGGAGGTCTGGCGTCAGGTGCTGGTCGAGGGCAAGACCGGGGTCGAGGTCCAGGGCGTGACACGTCGGGTCGGGCGGACCCGGAACGGGTACCGCGTGGTCTCGTTCGTATTCGCGGAGCGTGCGATCGACGGGATCGAACAAAATCCGAACACCAGGTCCCGCTGGGCGAAGCTCGCCCAGTCGGGAAGCCTGATCATGCAATTCACCTCGGGGGGTCGGTACTTTGCGAACGTCTGCGACGGTACGGTCACGCGGTATCCGGCCTGGAAGGCGCTCGCCCTCCCCGAATGACCGGGCGATCGGCGGTATTGGCCGGACCGTCCCCGACGGTCCGCGGCTTCGGCGAGCCCAGGAAGCTAGCGTCTCAAGCCGTGTCCTGGTCGCGCCGAAGCCGCCCGGCGGCGTGACGGAACAGGACGACGGCGGGAACGGCGGGGGAAACCAGCAGGAGCCAGATGAGCAGCGGATTACTGGTCAGTCCGAGCACCGCCCCTCCGAACAGCACCGAGACGATGAACCCGGCCGCTCCGACCATTTGGAACGCGCCGTTGTAGGAGCCGAGCTCTCCCGGAGGAGCCAGATTCGATGGGAGGGTGGCCTGTGGGATCGTGATCAGATTCTCCCCGACGGTCAGCACCGCCACCGCGACGAAGAACACGACGACCGGGAGTGTCCCGAACAGCCCGGCCGCCCCGAGGCCGACGAACGCGACCACGTACAGCCCCACCCCCATGATGGCGATCGTCGTGTGCCGCCGCCCGAGCACGCTCTCGGTGGTGAGGGTCTGGCCGAACACCACCACGAGACCGTTCAGGGCCAGCCCGATCCCGAGCAGTCCGTACGGAATCCCGAGAACGTTCCGAACGTAGAGAGGGAAGGTGACGGCCCACTGGCCGACGACCAATCCCGCGAACGCGACGGCGAGCAGCAGCTCGAGCGCCACCTTGTCGCGGGCGAGCCGTCGAAAGCTCTCGAGAATCCCGGGCCCCGCCGGTCTCGCCGCGGCGGTACTCCCGCCCGTCGTCGACTCGCCCCGTCGGGCCAGTTGCAAGTCCCGAGGCGACGGGGCCAGGGTCACCGCCAGGAAAGCAGCGCCTCCGGCGATCACGACCGTCGCCACGGCGACCGAGCCGGCGAACCCGATGGAGGCGATCAGCAGACCGCCGATCGTGACTCCGGCCGAGTACCCCGCGTTGAAGCCGATCCGGTAGAACGTGAATCCCCGGGTGCGTTCCGCGCCCTCGGCGAGGTCGGCGATGTACGCGGACGACGCCGGCCCGGCGAGCGAGGCGATGATTCCGCCCCCGATCGCGGCCGCGATCGCGCCGGGCAGGGAGAGGATGAAGAACGAGTAGGCGAGGCCGGCGCTGGCGACGACCTCTCCGACCAGTCCGGTCAGGATCAGCTGCCGACGACCGACGCGGTCGGTCAGCAGCCCGCCGAGAATGTTGAACGGAAGAAGGATCACCCCGACGGCCGCGATGATGGTGCCGACCTCGAGGTAGGGGAGGTGGAGGACGTTCACCAGGAACAGGGCGAGGAACGGATTGTAGAGCGCGTTGCCGAGCATCCGGATCGCGACGCCGATCCCGAGGATGCGGAGGTTCCGGTCCACGGGTGTGGGAGCTTCCCGGCCTTAGAACGTGCGACTCACCGGAGGTGTGCTCCGGGCGTCCTCAGCCGGGCGAGCTTCGGACGAAGGCCGGTGGATCTGACGGCGACGTACCGGCTCCCGTGATCCGATCCCTCGCCTCGGGGCCCGTGTCTTCACGACCCTAGCAGGGAACGCCTCCAAACCTGTCCGGTCAGGGCCGCTGGGGAGCGACGGCTCGCCGGTCAGACCCGGTTGGGCGAACCGTTCTTGGTGGCCCGCGGCCTGTTCTGGGCCCGGGCTCGCGGCCGCTTCCGACGGCGTCGGGGAAGCGGTGAACGGCGACGAACGAGCCGAGGGGCCCATTCGTACCGCTCCATGAGGACGAACTCGCCCCGGAATCGGACCCCTTCCGCCCTTAGCCGCCGTCGTTGCTCCTCTCCTTCGTAGTCCCGCAGGGCGATCCGCCCTCCCTTGGCGACGACCCGGTGCCAGGGAAGACGGGAACTGCCCCGGAGCGCCCAGACGGTCAGTCGGGCGGCCCGTCCGAAACCCGCGGTCTCGGCAACCCGACCATACGACATCACTCGGCCGCGCGGGATCGACATGATGACCCGTCGGATCCGGGCGAGTGTGGACATCGGTTGCGGGGCCCGACCTGAGGCTCGGGCGTTCGGTCCCAAGGCGACCCGGTCGCATAGCCGCTCCCGGTCTGCTCCGAACCGTCCCACCGGCCTATCGCCCGTCCTCGGCCCCGCCGACCGAACTCGTTTTCGCCTCTGCCCCCTTGCGAATCCGAATGCAGGGAGGGATTGTTCGCCTCCGACCGCCCTCGCTGCTGAACAGCACGATACGTCGATCACTCGTGAGCGGACGGATGCCCCTCCTGTTCGGAACCGGCTATGCGCTGCTGATCAGCATCCTCCTCGACCTGACCTCCCCGAGCGCCTACGCCACGGTGATCTCCCTGTTCCTCCCGATCTTCATCGTCGTGGGCTCGATGGGGGGGCTGACGGTGTTCGTGAACGACCGCATCAACGGCGTCCTCGAGTACCTGATCGCGTACGGGGTCGCGGCCCGACGGTTGTTCGCGGACATCCTCCTGGCCGGCCTGGCCCTCGGGGGGATCGTCGCAGGCACGACCCTCGGAATCGGCCTCGGACTCTACGTGGCGGAAGGGAACACGATCTCGCCGACCTTGGTCGAGGCCCTCCTCGTCTACTCCCTTCCGATGGGATTCGCCACCACGGCGTTCACCTCGACCATCGGGATGTACTGGTCGTCCCTCACCTCGCCGCGCGAGGGGATGAACAGCCCGACAGGGATCGCCCCGCTCATCGGGCTGGCCCCTCCGGCGGCGACGTTGGCCGTGCTGGCCACGCTCGGGGAGTCCCATTTCCTCGCGATCGTGGGCGGAGCGACGCTGGTCGTGGTGGCCGTGACCTCAGTGCTGCTGCGGAACGTCAGCACCCTCCTCCCGAACGAGCGTTTCCTCTCCCCGGCGTGATCGGTACGATCGAATGACATCGACGTCGCCCCTCGTGCCGGCGCCCCCGGTCGCCCTCCCGGACGGAGGAAGCATCGAGTGTCGGTCGGTCAGCTCGGGGTATCTGCGCACGACCGTCCTCAAGGAGATCTCGTTCTCGATCCGCGAGCCGGGGGTCTACGTGGTTCTCGGACCGAACGGGGCCGGAAAGACCACCCTGTTCCGGACTCTCTCGGGCATCCTCCGACCGTCCGAGGGGGAGGTCCGGATCGGCGGCGTCCCGGTCGACGCGCCCGGCGCCCGGGAGCAGCTGCACTTCTTGACCCATATGGACGGGATCCCCGCGGGCCTTCGCGTCCGCGAGGCCCTCGAGTTCTACGCCCGGGTCGAGGGGGCCTCCCCCTCGGACGTCGATCGCGTCCTCGACCAGCTTCAGATCCGGGAGCTGAGCCACAAGTTCCACTCCCAGTTGAGCGCCGGCCAACGGAAGCGAGTCTCGGTCGGTCGGGTCTTCCTACGGCCCCGCGCGCTGTACCTGCTCGACGAACCGACCGCGAATCTCGACCCCAAGCTCGCGAAGGAGATCCGCTCGCTGATCCTGGAGCTGAGCCGGGAGAAGATCGTCCTCTATTCTTCGCACAACCTGTTCGAGGCCCGGGAGATCGGGCGGTGGGTACTCGCGATTAAGGAAGGGCGCCTCGCGTTGTTCGACCGCATCGAGAACCTTCGCGGGGCTCGCTTTGTGGTCGGCGTCCGACTGCTCGACCCGGTCGACTCGCTGCCCGGATTCTCCCGGGAGGGTGACTACTTCCTCCGGGAGCTGGCCGGACCGGAGGCGGTCCCCCCGCTCCTGCGCGAGCTGGACGCTCGGGGGCTCAGGGTCCGGGAGCTCCGCGAGATGAACAATCCGCTCGAGGACCTGTTCACCTGACCCGGAGGGGTGTGCTCGCCGGGATAGCCGAGTAGAGCCCTGACGGCGGCCGCGCGGAACTCCCGCCCTCCCGCTTACCCAACGCCAGGTTGAAGTGCTCCGATGCAAACCCCCGGTCCTCGCGAATCCCGATGCTCGATCGCCCGCCCTCCGACCTCCCGTTCGAATTGCGTTTCGAGTACGCGAACGAAAACCGTCAAGCGACAATCAATCTCGGCGGGATGGGCGTCACCATCCTCACGTTCCTGCTGATCTTCCTTTACGGGCGGTTCTCCACGGGAGGGATCGATCAGGCCCTGTTCCGGATCACGCTCGGCGCGGTCGTCGTGAGCATCTTTTTCCTGGGGGTGTCGGGCACGTACTACTACCTCCTCCTGGAGGCGCTCGAACGGGGGGCCGGCCCGCGGGCGCGGCTTCTAGCGGTGGCCGACACGTCGTTCGTGCTCGGCCTGGCGCTCCTTCTGCTCGAACCAGCCCTCATCCTGATCACACTCGGCATCTACGACGTGGGGACGCTCGCCGTCGTGCTCTGGGCCGTCAGCCTGTTCTTGATCGCCCGGGGTCGTACCCAGCTCGGTGGGGCCCGTACCTCGGACGCCGGATAGACCGACGGCCCGGTCTCCGCGCGGTCCGCAACGGTCCGGCCGCGCGCCGTCCGCGCCGGCTCCACGGGGGAATGAGCGGCCACACCGTTCGAGAGTTAAGGATCGACCTCCGGTCCGGGACCGATGGGCTCGCGGGAACTCGTCGAGCGCCGTTTGTCGGAGATCGCGGGCCTGGTGCCGGGCCCGTCCCGCCGGGGCCACTCGAACCCGTTCTTTCTCGGCGAGACCGAGATCGCCCACTTTCACGGCGATCACCGCATCGATATCCGGCTCACGAAAGAGTGGATCCTCCAACGGCGAGCGCAGGGGACCTGGGACGATCGGGTCCGTACGCACGGACCGAACTCTCACTGGGGGGCCCTCGAGCTCGCCACCGAATCGGACGTCGAGCTGGCCGTCGCTCTCGTTCGGGAGGCGGCCCGGACCAACGCTCCGAGGTAGACGGGCGCGGGAAGGCCCGTGCCGACCGAGCGAGGCGCGGCGCGGGGCCGGTCGCTCTGGTTACGGCCGGGATATCAAAGGTTGAAATCCCCCCGTGACCCAAGGTCCGCGGAGATTCCGTGTCGTCGACCGTGTCCGACAGCGCCGACGTGATCCGCGCCGACGACCTCCGGGTCGTCTACCCGGCAGGGAAGCGGGGCGGGACCGGGACCCGCGCCGTCGACGGCGTGACGTTCCGCGTCCGTCGGGGAGAGATCTTTGGGTTCCTCGGTCCGAACGGGGCGGGGAAGACCACGACGATCTCGGTCCTCACGACGCTCCTCGCGCCGTCCAGTGGCCGGGCGACCGTCGCCGGTCTCGACACCACCGTCTCCGCCCCGGAGGTCCGCCGACGGATCGGCCTCGTCTTCCAGTCCTCCACCGCCGACTCGGAGCTGACAGGGCGCGAGAACCTCACCCTCGAGGCGGGCCTGTACGGCTTCAGTCCCGCCGAGATCGCCCCGCGGATCGAGGAGGTCCTGCGGCGGGTCGAGCTCTCCGCGGTCGCCGACCGTCTCGTCAGCACCTACTCGGGGGGCATGCGGCGCCGGCTCGAGCTCGCGGCGGGGCTGATCCACGACCCGAAGATCGTCTTCCTCGACGAGCCGACGCTCGGCCTCGACCCGCAGGGGCGGGCCGGCTTCTGGCGGTACATCCGCGACCTGCGCGACACGGAGGGGATCACGGTGTTCCTGACCACCCACTACCTGGAGGAGGCCGATCAGCTGTGCGATCGGATCGCAATCATCGACCACGGCCAGATCATCGCGACCGGATCGCCCGGTGAGCTCAAGGATCGGATGGGCGGCGACACCCTGTCGGTCCGCACCGCCCCCGGGGCCGGCGACCTGGAGCCGGTCGTCCGCGCGATCCCGGGGATCACGGCGGTCCTCCGGGAGGACGGAGGGTACCGGTTGAAATGCGCCCGCGGGGACGCCCTGGTGTCGAAGGTCGTGCTGGCCGCGCAGACCGCGGGGATCTCGATCGAACAGCTGGCCGTCCATAAGCCGAGCCTGGACGAGGTGTTCCTCGAGCTGACCGGTCACGCGTACCGCGAGGAGGGGACCGGCGCCGACGAGCCGGCCGATGGGACCGTCCCCCCGCCGGCGGCGAGTCCGACCGCCACCGCGCCGGCGAAGCACGGAGGTGCCTGATGTACCGCGAGATCGTTTCGCTCATGCGTCGCGAGTACCTGAAGTGGATCCGCGCGCCGACGTGGGTCATCTCTGGTCTGCTGAGCCCCGTCCTCTACCTCGTACTGTTCGGCCAGGCGTTCGACCTCGCGAAGCTGTTGCCGCCGAACGTTCCGGGCTCGACGATCGTTCAGGTGCTCCTCGGGGCTCCGAACTACTTCTCCTACTTTGCGATCGGGATGGTCGCCTTTGCCGCCGCGACCGCCGCGATGTTCTCGGGCACCGGCGTCATCTTCGACAAGCAGCTCGGGATCCAGCAGCGGATCATCTCCACGCCCACCTCCCGCGGGGCGATCTTCTCGGCCTACCTGCTCTTCCGGGGGGTGCTCACGCTCATCCCGGCGTTCCTCGTCATCGGGCTCGCCCTCGTGCTCGCGTACGTGCCGGGCCTAGCGGGGCTCACGGTCCCGTCGGGCGTCACCGGCCTCGGGCTCGGCGAGGTGCTGCTCGCCATCCTCACGCTCTCCCTCGCCTTCACGGCGCTGTTCCTGGCGTTCGGGTTCTCCGCCGGGAAGATCGAGAGCTACTTCGGGGTCGTCACGATCCTCCAGCTGCCGATCCTGCTCACTTCCAACGCGATGTACCCGTCGGGCACGATGCCGCCGTGGCTCCAGCACGTTGTCGCGGTGAACCCGATCTCGCTCGCGGTCAACGTGATGCGGGCCAATCTGTTCGGCGCGAGCGGCTACCCGTACTCGGCCGGCGTCTACCTCGCCGGCCTCGTCGGATGGGCGGCCGTGCTGATCGCCCTCGCCTCGTTCTTGGCGTACCGTTCGTTCCAATCCGGCGTCGTTCGCTCCGAACCGGGCGAGTGGGGTCCGGCGCCGTAGCCCGCATCGGGCCGGACCCGGGTCCCCCGAGGTCCGGGGGCGGCCCCTGGTGGGGGGGACCGTTCGGCCCCCAGCACTCAAGTCATCGGGACGCCCTCGCGCCGATCATGAACCTGTCACGTCGGCCGGGAGGTCCGGGCCGTTCGATCCGTCGGGTCGTCCGTCGATGAACGGCGGGCCGAGGCTCGCCCTCGGGAAGGGAACCTCCCGGACGATCTACCTGCTCGGGGCGTCCAACCTCGTCATGTCGGCCGGGCGTTCGTCCGCCTGGCTGTTCCTCCCGATCCTGCTGTACACAGGCTATCACCTCTCGTTCCTCTACGTCGGCCTCCTCGTCTCGTTCGTCATCCCCGTCTCGCTCGTCGCCTCGATCGTCGGCGGGGTCGCGTCGGACCGGTACGGGCGGCGCCCGTTCATCGCCTACCCGCCGCTAGCGAACGCGGCCGTCTCGATGTCGCTCTACTTCCTCTGGCACGACGGCCTCCTGCTCGTGATGGGCCTCTGGGCCGCCAACACGTTCCTCGGGAACTTCGGCAGCGGCGCACAGAACGCGCTGATGACGGACGTCTCGGAGGAGTCGCGTCGGATGCGGGTCTTCAGCATCCTCCGGGTGTTCGGCAACGCCGGGTTCGCGATCTCGCCCGCCCTCGGCGGGCTGCTGGCGAGCCAGTTCGGGATCCCGATCGTCTTCGTGGTCGCGGCGATCGCTGCGCTCGCCGGCGGCCTGACCCTCACCCTGTTCCTGACCGAGACGCACCCGGCCGGTCCCCCGTCCCCCCGATCCCTCAAGGATCGGGCCTACCTTCCGTTCCACGACGGCCTGTTCATCGCGTTCGGGGCGCTCGGCGTCGGCCTCACGCTGGCCGCCGGACAGTTCGGCACGGCCCTCAGCCTGTTCTCGGTCGGTGTCCGGCACTTCACCTACGAGCAGGTCGGCTGGCTGTACTCGCTCAACGGGATCCTCGTGGTGACGCTCCAGATGCCGATCGCCTGGGGGCTGCGCCGGAACTATCTCGGCTGGATGGCGGTCGGCACGCTCGCCTACGGGGCGGCGTTCCTCCTCTTCTACGCGGGCACGGCGTACGTCGTCTTCCTGATCGGCATGGCCGTCCTGACGCTCGGGGAGAACCTCGTCAGCCCGCTCCAGAACACCATCGTGGCGGCGCTGTCGACCGAGGAGGACCGGGGCAGCTACTTCGGAGCCTACGGGGCCGTCACGAACGGCGCGAACGTCTTCGCCCCGCCGCTCGGCACCCTCCTTCTCGGGACGGGCAGCCCCCTAGTGCTCTGGGGTTCGTTCTCGGGACTCACCGCCGTCGTGGCGTTCGGCTACGGGGCGCTCCGATCGCGGATGTCCCGGGTTCCCTAGCCGTCGCGCTCCGGGACGGCGCTCGCGGCGCTTCTCGCCCGATCGGACCGCGGCGGGCCACGGGAACGTTCCACCTCAGTGGGCCGAAGCCAGAACCGCTCGCAGACGGCGGTCGATCTCCTCCTCGGTGACCCCGGCGACCTCGACCGTCTTCCTTCGCGAGCCTTCCCCTCGGATCAGCCGAACCGACGCGCTGGGCACCTCGAGCCAGTCGGCGAGCAGGTGGACGATCGCTCGGTTCGCCCGCCCGTCGACCGGCGGGGCGGTGCAGCCGACGATCCACCGGGCTCCCCGGTCGTCCCGCTCCAGCCGGTCGGCCGTGCTTCGAGGGCGGGCGACGATCGTCAGAACGCCCATCTGGTGGGAACCCCACGCCGCGCCGGCTCCTTCCGCTTCTCGGGGCCTCTCCTGAGGGTACGTCGGTCGGGGCCGTGCGCGGTGGGGCGGACTAGACGATCTTCCCGCCGCGAACGACCGGGCGCCCGTCGATCGAGAGGTCGCCCCCGGTCACGACGAGCCAGCTTCCGAACGGGCAGGGGTTCTTGCCGCCGACGAACGAGTTCCCCCCGATCCGAAGCAGGACCGACCCCAGCTCCTGGTCTTCCATCTGCGGGCAGCCCGCGAGCTTCGAGTTGAGCCCGATCGACACGAAGCTCAACCGGTCCCGGCCCTTCTTCGGGGCCGCGGAGTAGAGCTTCTCGAAGGCGGCCCGGCCCTGGGCCAGTCGATACTCCGTCAGGTGCCCGTTCTCGAACGTCCAGGAGAGACCGCTGGCCGGCCCCGAGTCCGGGTAGACCGTGTGGTTCCCCACGACGGTTCCGCGGGCCGACGTGTGATCGATCGCCTGGCCGACGACCCCGCCGGGGATCGTCGCCATGTTGTTGCCGGCCTTGAGGTCGGCCGCGTCGACGAGCGCGTCATCCAGCTGCACCGGGAAGGTGCCGAGCCGCCACTCGAGGGACGTCCCGTTCGGGTGGGTGAGCTTCGCCCGCTTCCCCGACTTCAGGCGAGCGGCCACCCGGCTTCCGAGCCGGTGCAGCTCCTGAGGCGAGGCGAGCGTGGCCCGCTGCAGGGAGGTCCGCCAGGCGTCCAGGTCCATCTTCCACCGGGCCGCGGCGCTGGCGCTGGTGCGTCCCAGGTACATTCGGGCGCCGCGGAGCCGCGCCTTGGCGGCCCGCTGGTACCACTCCGGGTTGTACGCGGCCACCCCGGCGGTCTTCTTCTCCGACAATTCGGCGTACCGGGGCCATTGGGCCGGCCCGAAGAAGAACACGTACGCGTCGGTCTCGGCTAACGCCTTCCATTCGTGATCGCCGACGCGGCCCGTCGCGGCGGACCGGCCGGACTCGAGAGCGTCCCAGAACGACTCCTCGTCCTCGTACATCAGCATCGGGTGCGCCCCGAGCTTCCGGGCCTCGTTGACGAACGGAACGGCCCACGGGAGCGCCTCCGACCACGACTCGATCAGCACGTTCTCGCCCGGACGCACGCGGAGGGTCTCGGTCAGTACCTGTCGGGCGACCTTCTGGTCGAGCCCGTTCGATCCCGTCGGCATGCCCGCCCCCATCCGCGGGGGCTACTACTAGCCTCCGGGCGGGCCCCGCCTTCCTGACGGGTTACGGGGAGGTGGGCCGGCGGAGCTTCTCCCAGTCGATCCAGTCGAAGATCGGCGGGTCGATGTCGATCTGCCACAGCAGCGCGTTCAGTTCGCCGCGATGCTGGAGCTCCTCTTCGATCAGATGGTTCCGCGTCGCCCGGACCGACAGGGGCGTGTCGGACTCGAACACGCGGCCCTTGGGGACCACATAGACCCGGTCGACCTCCTCGGGGGTCAGAGTCCGGAGGAGTTCCTCGACCCGTTCGTCCACTTCGTGCTCGAGCTCGGTGAGCTGCGGCAGCGTCGGAGGGTCGTCGAGCTGGGTCCGCAGCGGAGGAACCCCCCCGGGGGTCGACCGCATGAGCCAGAAGTGGATCGCGCGGAGCGAATGCGCCTGAATGCCGAGGATCGTCGGAAAGGAGGCTCCGCGATCCCGGGCGAGCTCCTCCCGCGGTAGACTCGAGAATGCCTCCAAGTACCGGTGGCGGGCCTCGCGGTTGTACTCGAACCACTCCCGGAATGCGTCGGCTTCGTTCATGACTCGCTGAGTCGCCCGAGCGGAAGACCGTGGTCCCGTTCAAGAGCAAAGCGATTCCCGGTCGCGAAGGCCCGCACCGGCGTTCGTATCGCGCGTCGGGTCTAAGTAGCTCGGGTCCGCAGGGAGCCGGGCCGGTCCGATGAGCGTCGAACGGGTGGTTCACCGGGCGGCCGCGTACTTCCGGCGGCACCCCATCCTCCTGCTGCTCTGCTTCACTCCGGGAATCCCCGAATACCTCTCGGGTTCCTCCTCGGTCGCCTACCTCGTACTCTTCCCCGGGGGCACGTTGCTGACGCTCCTGTTCCTCGGGCTGAACCTCGGACTGTACGGCCCCGGGGTGCTGCTCCTTCGGGAGCTGTGGGTGGGCCGCGGTCGGGGATGGGGACGACTCCTGCTCCTCGGAACGGCCTACGGCCTGCTCGAAGAGGGGACCGCACTGAGCACGCTCTTCGACCCGAACGCCTCGGTCGTCGGAGGACTGGGGCACTACGGGCGGATCGCCGGGGTGAACTGGGTGTGGCTGATTGGGGTGATCGGAGTCCACGTCGTCCTGAGCGTCGGCGTGCCGATCCTGCTGCTCGGCCTCTCGCTGCCGGAGACCCGGGGTCGCCCGCTCCTGTCGAGCCGGGAACGGAAGATTGCGGGAGCGATCTTCGTCGCGGACGTCCTGTTCCTCGCGTTCATCTCCGGATACTGGCGGGTCCAGTTCGCGTGGTTGCTCGGCGCCGCCCTCGTCGCCGTGGGACTGGGGTATCTGGCCTGGCGCTGGCCGCGGGGCTGGGTCGACCCACCGACCGCGGAACCTCGGTTCGGTCCGCGGGCGGCCCTGCTCTTGGGCCTCGCGTACTTCCCGCTCCTCCTGCTCGTGCCGGTGTTCGGGCGCGAGGCCGGATTGCCCGCGGTCGCGACCGGGGTGATCGACCTGGCGGGCGCGGTCGTCCTGTTCGAGGCGGTCCGCCGGGGGATCGGGCAGCAGCACAACGGCGCCCAGCTGACCGCCCTCGCGCTCGGGATCACGCTGCCGATCGTCGTCTTCGGGTTCCTCGCGGAGGCCCACCTCCCTCTGGTGCTCCTGCTCGACGCGGTGTACGGGCTCTTCTTCTGGGCGCTCTGGACCCGCTGGCGGGACGACCGCGGCCCCCGGAGGACGTCCGCGGACCCCGGGACGCCCTCCTCGGACGGGAGTGCGCTCGGATCGCCGCCGACCGGTTCGACTGCGATCCCGTCGGTCCCGTGACCGACTTGGTTTATCTGGCCGCTCCCCCCTAGCCACGACGGCCGTTCGCGGCCGAGGGTGGAGAACCATGGGGTGCGGCGCGATGAAGATCGCTTGCGACGACGGATTCGAGCTCGTGACGAAGGACCCGAAGGAACTCGTGTCGATGACCCAGATGCACCTCAAGAACACGCATCACAAGTCGGTCAGCGAACACGAGATCATGGCGATGGCCAAGCACCCGTAGTCTCCCCGGGGACCTCGGGCGAACCCCTTCCGACCTGCGTCCTCCGCCGGCTCCTTCGACCGCCCCCGGAGTCGAACCGACCCCGCGGCGAGCCGATCGAATTCAGAACGTTCATGTAGCCCGTCCTCGTGGGTCGTTCGTGGCCCCGCGCGCCCCGCTCTGTCGGTTCGGCGCGATCGGATTGAGCCTACTTCTCGTCGTGGGGGGGCTGCTGGTCCTGGGGTCGGCGCCGCCGTCCGCGCTTCAAGGAGCGGGCAGTTCGATGTCGGACCCGACGGGATCGGCCCTCGCGCAGACGTCCTCCCTCGGGACGGGCGCCGTCCCCCTCCTCGGCCCGGCCATGGCCAGTCTAGCCCGCGGGGCCGGTCCCGCCGGCGGCGAGCCGTGGAACTGCGCGGACAACTCCGGATCGTCGTTCCACTGTAAAGGCCCGTCCGCCCCGATCGAGGCCGTTCCGTCGAGCAGCGCCGGAGCGGTGCGGGCTGCGCTCTCCTATCCCGGGATTCCGAACTGGTACGAACAGACCCTCTACATGGACAACGGGAGCACCGGGCCGCCGTCCGTCCAGTCGGCCGCCGCGTACGACCCCGACCTGGGCGAGATCGTCCTCTACGGCGGGTTCGACGAACCTTGCGCGTTCTACACGTGCGCGTCGAACTACACCTGGGTGTACAACGGCTCCGGCTGGTCGGACCACACGATGACCGTCCGGGGTAACCCCCCGCCGCTCTACAGCGAAAACTTGGTCTGGGATCCCCAGTTCGACGCGATCGTGATGGCCGGGGGGGTCTACGAAGGGTTCGTCGACGTCAACGACACGATCTACACCGATGAGAACCCGACGAACTTCACGTGGGAGTTCCAAGGGAACCGCTGGACGAACATCACGGCGCAGGTCGGTCCGATCGGCGAAGGGGTCGGATACGCCTCGGCGGCGTACGACGATGCGCGGCACGAGCTGGTGCTCGTCGGCGGCTGCTGGGCGGGGAACTGCTCTCCCGGTTTCAACGATTACTGGGCGCTGACCCCGTCCGCCGGATGGCACGACGCGGGGCCGGCGCCGGCTCTCGGGATCGGAGCCGCCTGGCTCGAGGCCGCGTCCATGGCCTACGACCGGGCGAGTCAGGAGATGGTGCTGTTCGGCGGTGTTCTGGAGTCGAGCTACAGCAACGCCACGTGGATCCTGAACGCGACCGGGTGGTGGAACGTGACGTCGACCTCGGGCACCAAGTTCTGCATCTTCACTTCCTGCATCACGTTCTATCCGAATCTACGGGACTTCGCGAGCATGACGTGGGACGGCCAGTACGGCGCGCTCCTGCTGGTGAACGGCGAAAACAGCTCCGCGTATCTCAACGACAGTTGGTTCTTCAGCAACGGGAAATGGATCCCGACGGGGATCTTCTTCGCGATCCCCGGCCCCGCGGTAGGCGGTGGCGCGATGCCGACGAACAGCTCGGACATCGCCCCGGTGCTCATCGGCGGAAGCTGTACGATCTACGTCTACTGCTACGACGCCTCGTGGGTGTTCGAGGGGGCCCCGCGGCCCACGATCTACTCGGCCGTCCAATCCCCCACGGAGCTCGACCAGCTGAACGTCTCGGTCGGGAACCTGCCGGGAAGCGGTTCCGGGCCGTTGCTCCACTGGCATCTGAGCGACAACGACTCGCACTCGGCGAATGGGACGGCGACCGACGTGAACTTCACCTCGAACGCCAGCGCCGTCCAGCCGTTGGTCTTCAACCGGAGCGCCGCGGTCGGTCTGACGTTCTCCGTGACCGATTTCTTCGGCGTGACGAACTCCACGACGACGAACGTGACCGTCATCGTCCCGCTGAGCGCCGAGCCGACCGATCTGCCCGGGCCGACCGAGCCGGGGGTCCCGGTGGTCTTCGCCGCCGGCGCGATCGGAGGGTCCGGCGCGTACTCCTTCGTCTGGGACTTCGGGGACGGGAGCCCGACCTCCGCGCTCGCGGCGCCGACCCATGCATATGCCGCCGCCGGCACCTACCCCGCGTGGGTGAACGTCACGGACGCGATCGGGGATTACGCCAACGTCAGCCTCTCGGTCGAGGTGCTCCCGACGCTCGGGGTGACGATCGCTCCGAGCCCGTCCGCGACGGACATCGGCAGCCCGATCGGCTTCGCCGCGGAGATCACCCACGGCTCGGGCACGATCGCTTCCTACGCCTGGAACTTCGGAGACACTCTGACCTCAAGCGCGGTGGCCCCATCCCACGTCTACACGGCGACCGGCTCCTACCTGGTCTCCGTGAATGTGACCGACAGCCTCGGGATCAGTGCCACGTCGACCGTTCAGGTGGCGGTCCACCCGCTCCCGTCGGGAACGGTGGCGTCGAGCGACCTCACGCCGACGGCGGGAACGAGCGTGACCCTCACCGCGACCCCGTCGGACGGCACCGGGCCGTACTCCTTCGCCTGGACGTTCGGGGACGGAGGGACCGCCACGGGGTCCGTCGCGGACCACTCGTATTCGGCCGCGGGGACGTTCGAGGTCTCGGTCGTCATGACCGACGCCGACGGACACTCCGTCACGAAGTACCTCAACGAGACGGTCTCTGCCGCTCCCACGCCGACGCCGTCCCCTTCCGGCTCCCCGCTCGGGGGTACCGCGTTCTACCTCCTGCTCGGCGTGATTGTTGTTCTGCTCGCGGTGGTCGCTGGACTCCTCCTCCACCGCCGGTCCCGTCCGCCTCCCGCGACACCGCCCCCGACCGGGTCCCCGCCGACTCCCTGACGTCGACCCCCCACGGTCGGCGAGGGTGTTCCGGCGACACGCTAGCAAACCGGCCGGCGGGCTAAGAGGCCCGTCGAGGCGACGGGCTGCGCCCCAGATCGGTGGTGAAACGGCCGCAGGCGCCTTTTTCGCCGATGGCGGAACTCCGCCCGCGCGTCTCCTCAGGTCGACCGGGCCGGGGTCGGGGGCGACGGGATCTGACCGGGGGCGGTCGATCGCTCGAACTCCTTCTCTTCCCACATGTCGAAGGCGGTCGCCGCGGCCGCCGCCTGCGCCACGATCGCGAGCGCGTTCAGCACATGGAGGACGTGCAGGAGGTCCCAGAGCGAGTATCCGAAGGCGACGACGGCCCCGGCGCCCAGGTCCGCCCAGAGCATGACCCCGAGGATCCCCATCAGGATCGACGAAGCAAGGGTGGCCCGCACGGTCCGCTTGATCCGACCCGGAGCGGCCGTGGAACGAACCGCCCGGAAGTTGACGGTCGCGAGGACGATGATCAGGAGGCCGAGCGGGGCGTGCACGTAAATCCAGTAGCTCGGCGGTCGCGGGTCGACGGCGACGAGCAGCTCGAGCACCACCAGCCAGACCATGGTGTAGAGGCTGGCCCAAGTCTTCATCGCCCTCGGCCGGCGGAGCGACAAGCCGGTTCTTGTATCGACCGTCAAGCAAGGTTGAGCCCCCCGTGAGCGGAGCGCCCCCGAAGGCAGAATCCGCGAGAACAGGGCGGCGCGGACGGTCTTCCCGTCCGCGCCCGAAGGGGTTTGCTCCCGAGAGAACCCGGTCGCTCTAGAACCCGGCGCTCCCGGTGTACACCAGCGAGAACGACGCCGAGCTCGGCGCGGACGTCGAGCCGGTCTCGATCAGCACGCCGAGGTCATCCACGACCGACGCGCCCGGCGCGAGGGTGACGAAGTTCGCGGAAACGTCCGACGGGCCGCCGGCGGTCGGCGAACCACTGTACCAGTAGTGGCCGCCCGCTTGAATCCCCGAGTAGGTGATCACGTCGTAGCAGTTGTACTGGTAGGCTCCGCAGACCCCGTTGAACCCAGCCGAGAAGAGGCTGACGCTGACGTTCAGGGGCACGGACCCCTCGTTGACGAGCAGGACCCCGCCGTTGCAGATCACGCCCGGCGTCAGGTTCGAGACGTTGAACGAGACCTCGGTGCCGCCGTCGCGGATCGGCGAGAACGCGATGTTGCCTGGGGCCGGCGCGTACGGGTAGGGCGTATCGGGCAGGTAGAAGCAGCTGAAAGTGCCCGTCTCCGTGATCTGAAGGCTCACCGAGCCCGCGCTCGCATAGCCGTTCACCGTCGCCGTCGCCGTGAAGGCCGAGAAACCGACCCCCGCCAAGCCGACGACCGCGACCGCAGCCACCAGTCCGACCAACCAACGTTTCGCCATCTTCGATTCCCGGAGCGCAATGCGCCCGGCGGACCATTCCGCTCCAGAGGCATAAGCCGGACCGAAGGTGCGCGTCGAATCATCAGTACCTTTTCGACCGATGCTCCGCGGCCGTGCGATGGCGCCCGCGGGGGTCCGGTCCGGGGCTCTGGGGATCGGGGCTCAGCGCACGACCGGAAGGGTGCTCACCGAGCGCGAGCGCTCCGCCGGTGGGTTCCGGGGCGTGCGCCTCGTCCGGAGGTCGGGCCGTGGCGACGGGCCGAGGGCGCCGTGGCCGGTGACGACCCCGCCCGCCGGGCCGACTGCTCCCGAATGAACTTCGTGGGCGCTCCAATCAGCCAGAAGATGTTCCCGTCCGGATCGGCGAACTTCGCCGTGCCTCCCAATCCTTGCGTACGCAGAGGCTCGGAGAAGACCACGCCCGCGGCCTCCATCCGGGCGACCAGCGCCTCGATCTCATCCGTCACGAACGCAATCCCCGTATTCCCCGGCTCGAGGGGGGCGAACCCCTCGCACAGGTGGAGAACGAACCGATCGCCGGGCGGGGCGACCATCACGGCATGACCGCCCGGAGGACCGATCGTGTGGACCTCGAACCCAACCTTCTCCGTCCACCATCGCGCTGACTCCTGCGCGCTCCGCACCATCACCGCGACGTCCGCGATCGCCAACATGGTCGCCCGTCGAGGCAGATGGGAGCCGGACGATAACCTCCCCGCGGGGTGCTGAAACGGGTCGGCATACCGCGGCGCGGGTTCGTCCTCAGCCAACCCCGAACCGGTCGATCTGCCGGCGCACGCGTTCCAGCAGTCCGGGGGCATCGATCTCGAGCCGGTATCGTCGGAAGTACCGATTCAGCGATCCGATCCCGCGTTCCAGGGCTTTCGTCGCTTCCTGGAGCCGGACCCAGGGGGGTGATCCCAGTCGATCGACGCGAATCCCCGCCGCGAGGTCGATGAACCAGGGGCCTCCTTCGTGGACGAGGAGGTTGAACGGGCTCAGGTCGGAATGGACGACCCCGGCCTCCGCCAGCCCCTCGATGCCGTCCGAGGTCGCCCGCACAAAGGCCCCGGGGTCGTCCAGGTCGGCGTGCTGGAGCATCGGAGCGACCGCCCGGCGATCGCCCAGGTACTGCATCGAGAACATGTTCTCGACCCGCCGGCCGGGCTTGGGCACGCGGGCCCCGCCCTGCCAGGCGTAGCAGAGGAGCTCGAACTCCCGCACCGCCCGCTGGCCCATCGACTCGAGGCGGATCGCGCCCGCGTTCCGATGCGCGGTCCGATACTGGCGGTAGACCTTGACGACGAGTCGCGCGGCTCCGTTCGCGCAGAGGTAGACGTCGGCCTCTTTGCCCGAGCCGAGCCGCTGGCCGACCTCGGTCGCGAGTCCGGCGTCGAGGATCGCGTCCGCTACTTCTCGGTGCGTGGGCTCGGCGAAGGCGATCTGCCCGGTCCGCACTTTCCAATGCACGCTTTGGTCCAGGTATCCCTCGTTGGGCATCGGTGTGACCCGGCCCGGCCCGATCGGCGCGGAAGCGGCGCGCGCGGAACCCTGCCGCCGGCTGCGGCCCTCGGCGGCCTCGCGGAGGCTCAGAAGGCCCACGGAACGACGGAGGTCACGCGCTCTGCCATCTTCCGTGAACCTCCCGGCCCGTGGCCGACCCCTCACGCCCGGCCGGGTATCTAAGGTCAACGCGCGGCCGACGCCTCGCCGTAAGCCGGGTTAAAGTAGGAGGGACTGGCATATCGCAATGTGCGGGGGCGGCAGGCTTCCAGCACCGTGCGGAGTTCGGGGACCCTCGAACGGAACTCGACGCGCCCCCCCGGAGGGGGTCTGATCCGGAGATGGCGCTCCACGACTACACCGCTACGTTCTACGGTGGCTACGACCAGGTCGCCCGGCGAACGGCCCTCACCCTCCGGGTGCCGTGGGCCGTCCTGGCTCTCGGCATCTCCGCGGCTGTCCTGGTCGGGCTCGTCGCCGCCGATGCGGCGACGGTCGTCGCCGGTCCTCCCCTGGTCCAGGTGACGAGCGTCAGCTGGTACGCCGAGGGCTATCTCCTCAACACGACCGCCGGGTTCTCGGTGCGCCCCTCGGAGGCGGTGACGTTCCCGTTGACGTGCGATCCGTCGCAGTCGCTCTGTTTCAATTTCACCGGAGCGATCGCCAGCGCTCCGTTCACCGTGACGGCGTTCTCCTCGGTCGTCCGCTCGCTCGTCTACACGAACCTGACCGTGCAGGCGCCCTCCGCGCGGTTCGTCGGTCCGCTGTCGATCGCGCTCGAGCTGCCGTAGTAGCCTGCGGAGAGCGAGCGAGCGACCGGCCGTCGGCTCAGGATTGGCGGGGCGGTTCTACGCGGTCGCGGAGCGCCTCGTTCATTCGGTGGAACGCCGCCTCCGTCCTCGGGCCGAGCCCCGGCCACAGGAGAGGGACGAGGAGGCCGCGGAACGTCTCCGACTGCGAGAACACCGAGCCGCCCGATCCGTCCGGCTCGATGCCGAACCGGTGTTCCCCATCGAACAGCCCGGGGAGACCGAGGCGTCCCAACCAGCGGAGCTCGGAGGGAGCGGTCGCCACCAGGACCCGGGGACGGAAGCGCATCGTCGAGCCGGGCGAGCTCTGGAGCGTGATGCGGAGCCGCTCGCCGACCGACGGCCGACCTTCGGCCGCCCGGATGAACGGATTCCACGACGGGTACGCGGGAAAGTCGGTCAGCACCGACCAGACCCGTTCGGGGGGTACCCCGATCCGGATCTCAGTGCGGATCGTTCGGGCCATCGGAGCGGCGACCGGGCCTGGGTCTTAACGGCTCGGACCCCGCCCCGGGCCCTCTCGGGGCTCCGGGCGGAACCGGGACAAGGCCCCGCTCCGGGAGCGCCCCGGATCAATCGGTCCGGTTCGAGATCACGAACTCGTTGCCGTCGGGGTCGGCGATCACCCCGCGGACGAAGCTCCCGATCGCGGTCTCGATCAGCTTCGGCTCCGCCGTGACCGAGCCCCCCCGTCGGGCGATCTCGCGGCACGCCTGCACCGGATCCGCGTGACGGAAGATGACGCCGGAAACGGTCCCCGGGTCGCGTCCCTCTTCTCCCGGCGCCTGCACGTGCATCGTCAAGAGGGTGGAGCTCCCGGGGAGTTCGAACACGAGGCGGCTCGCCCGCTCGTCGTACATCAGCTCGCGCAGGCCGAGGACGTCGCGGTAGAACAGTCGCGCCTGTTCGGGATCCCGAATATGGATCGTCACGGCGTGAAGGCCGGAGATGACGTCGCTCACGGCTCGGGAAGCCCGCGAACGCGATTAACGGTTCCTCGGCCGACCCGTCTGGTGCGGGGCGTTCCTCGCAGGTGCGATTCGCCGGCGGAGCTGCCGGGCCACCCCGGGACCCACCGGGGCCGAGAAACCGGAATGCCGGCCGACCTACGGCGACTCCGCCGCGGGCTCGGTCGGGTCGGCGGTCCCGCCTTTCGGCACCCGTTCCGACGGCTCGAAGGCAAGGAACTCGTTGCCGTCCGGGTCGGTGAACCGGATCACGTTCCGGCCCCACGGCTCGTGCGACGCGGCCTGGGTGATCCGCGCCCCGGCGTGCTCCAGGCGAAGCTGGAGCGCGCGCACGCTGTCGGTCCGGAAGATGATGCCGGTGGTGACGCCGACCCGGCGAGTCGTCTCCGAAAAGAGCGGTTCGCCCCACTCCCTCTTCGGCACGATCAGGGAGAGGGCCGTGCTCCCCGGCCCGAGCCCGAGCTGGACGTACCCGCTCTCCGGATCGTCGTCGAGCACGAGCAGGCCGAGCACATCCCGATACCATTCGATCGCCCGTCCGCGGTCCCGGACGACGACCGCTACGCTCTGCACCTGCGTGAGCCGTCCCGAGCCCCGCGACGGCGGGGGCTCGATGTTGACCCCCGCCCCGATCCGTTCGGTCCGCCAATCGAGGATCTGATAGTCCACGTCCGCCCGCTTCCGCAACGGGTCGCCCCGCAGCAGCCACTCCGCCTTCACGCGGTCCTCGGCCCGGAAGATCAGGAGGTCTCCCTTCGGCCGGGTCAGCTCGCCGGCGGCGACCAGACGGCCGGCCGCGTCGAGCGCCGCCGCGGTCCGGTCCCGCTCCTTCGGGCCCGGGGTGTCCTCGCCGTCCGTCTCCCGATAGCTCGCGAGACGAACGTACAGCCGCTTCGGCTTCCGCCCGAGTCGGGAGCTCCGTTCGGCCATCGGCTCGCCCGGCGAGCGCGGGGAGCGCTTTAGGCGCTCCCCCCGCTCTCCGACGCTCGGTCGTAGTCGTTAATTCGGACCGGTCCGCTCGGGCGTCCGTGCCCGACCCGGACCGCCGACTCGCGGCGATCATGTTCACCGACCTAGTCGGCTACTCGACGCTCGCCCAGCGCGACGAGAAGGCCGCGCTCGCCCTGCTCGACCGGCACAACCAGCTCCTGCGGCCGCGATTCCACGCGTTCCACGGCCGCGAGGTGAAGACGATCGGCGACGCGTTCCTGATCGAGTTCGACAGCGCCCTCGCCGCCACCGAGTGCGCCCTCGACGTCCAGCGGGTGCTCCACGACCACAATCGCAGCGAGGCGAGCGAGCGGCAGATTCGTGTCCGGATCGGCGTCCATGTGGGCGACGTGGTCCGCGTCGGGGACGACGTGCTCGGTGACGCCGTGAACATCGCGTCTCGGATCGTGGCGCTCGCGGAGCCGGAGGGGATCTGTCTCACGCAGCAGGTCTACGATCAGGTGCAGAACAAGGTCACGGCGCCGATGGTCCGGCTGCCGCCGACCCCCCTCAAGAACATCCGGACGGCGGTGACGACGTACAAGGTCCTGCAGCCGTGGGAGGCCCCGCACCGGAACCTCATGCTCGGCCGCGCGGACGGGCGACACCTCGCGGTCCTTCCGCTGGCGAACATCAGCCCGGATCCCCGGGACGAGTACTTCGCCGACGGCCTCACCGAGGAGCTGATCTCCGTCCTCTCCCAGGTCCGCGACCTGAACGTGATCGCTCGGACGTCCGTCATCTCCTACAAGCTCGCGCCCAAGCCGATCGCGCAGGTGGGCGCCGAACTCGGCGTCGACACCGTGCTCGAGGGGAGCGTCCGGAAGTCGGGGAACCGGATCCGCATCAGCCTCCAGTTGATCGACGTGGCGACCCAGGGCCACATCTGGGCGAGCACGTACAACCGCGAACTGGACGACGTCTTCGAGGTGCAGTCGGACATCGCGGAGCGGACGGCGGCGGCGCTCCGGCTGGAGCTCACCCGGGGGGCGTCCCGCGGTGAACGGCCCCCGACCGCGAGCGTCGAGGCCTACGACGCCTACCTGCGCGCGCTGGTGGACGTGGCGCAGCCGGGCGCCGAGTCCCTCGCGGCCGCTCTGCGGGGGTTCCAGCACGCGACCGAGCTGGACCCGAAGTTCGCCGCGGCCTACGGATCCTGGGCCGACGCCTACGTTCGGGGCGCCGGCGACTCGTTCCCGATGCGCGACGCGATGCCGCGGGCCCGTGAGCTCGCCGGGCGGGCCGTCGAGCTCGATCCGGACTGCTCGGAGGGACACGCCGCGCTCGGCAACATCGCCTTCCAGTTCGACCAGGCCTGGGGGGTCGCGGAGCGCGAGTTCCGCCGAGCGCTCGAGCTGAATCCGAGCGACGCCCAGGCGCACCGGTTCTACGGGCTGATGCTGATCGCCCTCGACCGGCTCGACGAGGCGCGCGAGGAGGTCCGTCGGGTGATGCGGCTCGACCCGGACGGACGCGCGGGCATGAACCTCGCGCTGATCGAGCTGCTGGACGGGCAGTTCGATCGGGCGATCGAGATCTGTCGACAGGAGGCGCGCACGGAGAACGAAGCGTCGGGATCGCACGTCTTCCTCGGACTGTTCCTCGCCGGCGCCGGGCGGCCGGACGAGGCCCGTGCCGAGGCCGATCGACCGCTCGGAGCCGTCACGGAAGAGGCTCGGTTCGACCACGCGCTCCTGAACGCCGTCCTCGGACGGCCCGAGGAGGCCCGCGGCGTGATCGCCGAGACCGCGCGGGGCGAGGCACGCTCCTACACGTCCGCCACCCACCTCGCCCTCCTCCACGCGGCGCTCGGTGAGTCGGCGACGGCGCTCGACCTCCTGGAACGGGATTACCGAGAGGGCGACCGGACCCTCTGGCTGTACTACCGCGGCGTGTGGTTCGACGGGCTCCGCCACGACCCTCGATTCCAGGCGCTGCTGGCGCAGTACGGGCTACCGACGGCCCGGGTCCGGGGGCCCCCTCGAGGGGGGTGAGCGGCCCCCCTGGCCGAGCTCCCTCGATCCGGGGACGCTGGGGTGCCCCTCAGCCGAGCACGTCGTGCTCGGTCCTAAGGTCCGTTCCGTGGTCGAGGACCGACCGGAGGTTCGTGAGGTAGTACGCCCACCCGGACTGGACCGCGCCGAACAGCGCGATCCACTTCTTGCCGTCCTTGAACCCGGAGTGGGTCACCGTGAGCAGGGTTCCCTTCCCCTTCTTCTGGAGGACGAACCGGGCCTTCGTCACGAGCTCCTTGCCGCCCTCGAACCGGTCGACCCAGTCGAGTACGATCTTTCGGGGTGGGTCGATCGCCCGCACGCGCCCGCGCAACGTGTACTTGCCCCAGGTGAGCCGGAAGGCACCGCCCTTCCGCGGAGCGGTCACGGCCCGGTCCACGAACCACCGGGCGAGCTGGTCCGCTTCGGTGA